>Ga0315307_1000396_pt1 | contig 18608 bp, 22 predicted proteins | sample TDP2_MG_FD_203079 | JGI IMG/M metagenome (GOLD analysis project Ga0315307, IMG submission 203079) | Freshwater sediment microbial communities from Lake Towuti, South Sulawesi, Indonesia - TDP2 | ecosystem: Environmental > Aquatic > Freshwater > Lake > Sediment | place: Indonesia: South Sulawesi...
ACCGTCTAGCGCGAGACCATCTCCTTAACGCTTCGTGCCCAGTTTCTTGTCACCTGTCTCCCCCCGCAACTCGGGCACTTCTCCATGGCTTGGTCCCGCTGAAGGAGGGCATCAGGATAGCCAAGATGGAATGCCTTCACAACTTCACAACAACTGGGAGCCCCATGGCGGCCAGACTGGTGCCGCCGTAGCTCAGTTGGTGGAGGGTTCCGATCCGGAGCCCGCCCGCCTGAAGGGTGCTAGGTTGAACGTCTGGCTTTGCTCCAGTCGCGACGGGGGTCTTTCAGGCCGCCGCCTTGTTCTCAGAGCAGTGCATCGAGCGTGAAGAAGGCGGCCATGATTAGCAGTATAACCCCGCTGATCTTTGGCAAGTATCCTTGATATCTGGCGACTCTTGACTCCAGAACCTCGAACATTTTGACCCCTACCAAGGTTGCTGCGACCAGGGATGCTGTCACAGCCAGAGCGTAGGAGGTCATCAAGACCCACGGGTTGATGCCATACATCACGAAAGCCAGCAATGCGAACTCCTCCTCGTGGGCGAAGCCAAGGACCAGAGCGATCCCCGCGATCCTACGAAGAGAAAGCATCTCCCTTGGCTCGTGGACATGGAGATGATTGTGCCCCTGTTCCTGACCCGCGTGCAGGTGCTCATGTTCATGCTCCACCAAACCGAAGAGCTTCGGGTGCAGGTGACCATGCTGGGACTCTTCGATGTCCTCAGCCTTCTCCCTTAGAAACATCACGCCAAGAATCACAAGTAGGCAGGCTGCCACTAGGCTCATCAGATCCGAGGGAAAGGCAATGAAGGTGGCGAAGATGACGTATGCCACAACAACCGCTATGGACGATACGAAGTGAGCGAGCGAGATGATGGTCGATGACAAGACGGCGGAGACCGTCCTCCGATTCTGAGAGGCTGAATAGACTACCGCAATCGGCCAGCCGTGCCCTGGTTCGAGGCCGTGCACAAGGCCAATCACTACTGCGCCCAGAAGCAGACTATCCATAGCTTATCGCTAGGCAGCAGCCTCATAAAAGTATCCAAAACGCCATCCCATCAGGCAGACTTCGATGGCGAAGCCGATAGGACGTCTCTCCATTAGGTGGAGCAACTTCGCCCGGACGCTGACGCGATGTAACCTATGCCGTTCGTTTGCGAGAGGCAAATGGACACTAACGACGGCGCAGCACGCCCTTAGGACCATGCAGTTTGGGGTGTGGCTGATCGAGAAGTCTTGCGTGAAGCGACACCAATCAGCGGACTGTTGCCCGAAAGTGCCAAGATCCGCCAAGACGACCTAGCGCCGGAAAGGCTTCCTTCACAGCACGGGCGAGCCAACTAAGATTTATTAAAAGCCCAAGGGCGGGAACCCTAACAGGTGGATGCGAGAGTGCCCAAAGCTGGAGCGCGGATCGTCCGTGTGACGAAGGTAGTCCTGGATGTCCTCAAACCTCACCAGCCGACCATTCTTGAGCTGAGCAGACTCATCGGCGAACTGGCCGGGGTCAAGTCGGTGCACACTGTGCTTCGGGAGGTTGACGCGGACACGGAGACGGTCGTGCTGACAATCGAGGGCCCTGCGCTCGACTACAATGTTTTGCTTGACGTCATCCGAGGATGCAGCGCAAGCGTCCATAGCGTTGATGAAGTCTCGGTCGAAAAACTGGATGAAGGGGTGCACTAGCCGCGAGTTCCCCGCGTTTCAGGGCGGAGAGACCACTAGATGGCCCTGTGGGACGGAGTCAGGGGCAGGATAGGCCGGTTCAAGAGATACGTCAGGATAACCGAGGCGGATGAGGTAGCTCGAAGGTATTTCGTGATGAATGCCTTCGATGGCTCGCTGACCATACTCGGCATCGTTCTTGGCACCTCGCTTCTGCGTGTGCGCGAGCCCCGGGTCGTGATCGGGGCTGGGGTGGGGGCCAGCCTCGCCATGGGCATGTCGGGCTTCTTCGGGACCTACCTGACGGAACGGGCAGAGAGGACCCGCGAACTCAAGAAACTCGAACGCGCCATGGTGACCCAGCTTGATGAGACGGTGTGGGATGAGGCGTCCAGTTTCGTCTCCATCTGGGCTGCCTTCGTCGACGGAGCATCGCCGGCACTGACCGCCTTCATCGCTGTGGTCCCCTTCATCATCTGCCACATGGGGCTGATAGGTTTTGAAACGGCCCTGGCGGCATCTGTGGTCCTTGTCTTCGCCACGCTGGTCTTCTTGGGTGCCTACCTCGGTCACATATCGCAGGAGAACATCCCGATCAACGGCATGCGTATGCTTCTGGTGGGCATCTTCACGGCCTTGGTCATATGGCTCCTGTCCGAAAAGGGAGTTGAGACAGCGGCAGCCCTAATAACGAGCACCGCCTAGTGTCGAGCTGCGGATGCGTTCTGAACGTTGTGTGCATGTTCAAGGGTTCACAGTTGCTGGCTGCTCAGCTGGAAACCGTAATAAGCTGTCCTCGGTCTTGGTGTTGGGATAGGTCTGCTCGGCATTGGCGGGTGGGTCACGACCATGGTTCGAGGAGCGGGACTGGGAGGAGTCTTCATCGTCTCCGCCCTCTCGTCAGCGTCGCTCTTCTTCTCTCCGGTCGCCGATATCTTCTACATCCCACTGTCCGTCGCGGCCGGTATAGATCCAGCCGCGGTCGGAGTCGTCGCGGGAGCCGGGGCGGCCTTGGGTGAGCTGGGCGCGTATGCCCTTGGAAGGCTGTCCAAGAGCCTTGTCTCCCTGAGGAGAAGGATGGTTAGGACAAGGAAGGGGCTTCCGCCCCATACGCTTTACTTCAACGGGGGCAGGTGGGTGAACCGCCGCACGGATCCGGGGGAGTGGATGTCGAAGCACGGTTTCTGGGCCATCCCGTTGTTCGCCTTCACGCCTTTCATGGACCTACTTGGTTTGACCCTTGGCTACCTGCACTACGATGTCGGGAAGTTCTATCTGGGAGCGCTGATCGGCAAGGTGCCTCGGTGCCTGCTCATTGCGTATGGGACGAGGTTGATCAAGCCGCCCATATGGCTAGTCATCGTGGGCCTTGTTGTGTTCGCGGCGATAATCGTCACGACCAAGAGGATCAGGGCGTGACTCAGGGATCTCTTGGATGATCAAGGTGGGATTGGAGCAGAGCTGCTATCCTCGACGATCGACTTTGGAGAAGACGAAGATGACCCCCGCAGCCAGCAACACAAGGCCGATTGAAGGAAAGACCGCAAAGTACCCCAGACTTGAGGCGAGCAACAACCCGCAGACTATTGGCCCGATCGTCTGCCCGACATCCATCACCGTGTCGAGAAAGCCCATCGACGTGCCGATGAGTCCCACGGGCACAAGCTCGCCAACCAGGGCCGGCGTTGAAGCCGTGACGCTGGCAAAACCGAACCCGTACACGACCCCCAGCAAGAACAGAGCAGGAAAACGGGTGGCAAACGGAACTGCCAGCAAGGCCGATCCGCTGACCGCGCAACCCACCGCTATCGGAATCCGCCGCCCGATCCGATCCGAAACCCTGCCCATGTACGGTTTGGCAAGAATGGGCATCACCACCAAGCTACCCGACACGATCCCCGTCAGCAGAATGTCAAGCTTGGCAACCTCCGTCAGAAAGCCCACCAAGAAATACTCCACGGAGCCAAAGGCGTAGAACTGGCAGGCCTGAACAAGGCTCACGGTCAGGACTCTGCGGTCCTTGGCGACGACCCTCCATGCACGCAGCATCCGTCTCACAACTTCCGTCCTGTTCCCTTGCGGACCAGCCGCCTGCCGCTTCCCTTCAACCAGATATGGTAGGGCCATCACTAAAGCCGTTACCCCGGCAATGCCCACGGCCAGATACAGGGCATGAAAATTCCTGCCGGTGGCCTGCAAGATCGTCGCACCCAGGAAGGGCGCCATCCCTCTGCCGACATACGTCACGGAAGAGAAAAGCGAGATGCGCTCCCCCCGCCTATCCTGGAAGATCTCGGCTACTGACGCCTCGGCCACCGGAACGAAGACTGCCGTTGCGAATCCATGGTAGAAACGAACCACGACGAGTTGCCACCAGACGCTTACCAACAGATAGAGGAAGGGGGCGGAGGCAAAGATGATGCCCGCCAATAAGAGCATCTTTTTCCTCCCAAGGATATCTGAGAGCGACGCGGCGGGAAGGCTTACCAGGATTCCAGGGATAGTCGAGGCCGAGGCGACTAGGCCGGTCCAGTTCGCGGGGGTTGCGAGGCTTGTGGCGAAGGGCTTGAGGACCGGGTTCTTGGACATCGTTGAACTGAGGATCGCGAAGAACCCCATTGTGCAAAGGGTCAGGAAGATGCTGTCCGAGGCCTTCTCGGGATGCAGCTCCACCGCAATACCTCGTTGGATCTGTCTTGGACATCGATGTCAGGATTGTCGTGGAAAGGGGCCGCTCCGGCTATCGGCGTCCCGTTGATGAATTCATGTTGGTTGCTCTTGCAGCTTCTTTCTGAGGAATCCCCTCCGCTGCTTTGCATCCATCTTCTCGATCTCGGCGCTGTGACGAGCACGCAGAACCTTCAGTCTGCAGTGGGTGTAGAGGGCATCGTAGACCGGCCCGGCCATTTCTATGGCTTCATGGTCGTCCTTCGCGGCGATGGAGATCCCGGTCATTATTGCATCCAAGCCTTGTGCTTCGGGCGCAGCTGCTTTCCTGCCCGTGTCTGCTGCTCGCACAATTCTCGCCAGGTCGCGCAGGGCTTCATCTTCGATTCCGTGCTTGTTAAGGAAAGCGTCGAAGCTGCATTCCTGGCCATGGTGTCCCAACTCAACGCCTGGCGCATCGTACGGTATGGCGTTCTCTTTCTTGACGAGTTCCTCGATCCTGTCAACGGGCACGAAGATGAATTCCGCCTTGGGGTCAACGAATCTCCTTATCAACCAAGGGCAAGCTGTCCTGTCCACATGGACATGTTCACGGGTCACCCATTTCACGTGTTTCACCTCTCAGCAGTAAGTCTCGCTATCGTCAGGCCATTTGCCCATATAAGTTTGTTGTGCAGTCTGTTGTGTCTTTTATGGGTTGCGGTAGTTCCTGTTTATCCAATGATCCAGGCTCCGCCTAGGTGTTGGGCGAGGGCCGGCCCTCCGCTTTCCTGTCGTGACATGTCCTCATCCTATCTCAGGAGCCGTCTTGCACTTCATTTCTCTCACTGCGGCTCCGCCACGCCTGAACGGGGAGAACTGCTGTATTCTGAATGTCCGGTTCCCCGTCTCCCTGTCGGATGAGGGCATCACGCAACCCGCTCGGATTCCGCCTCCTTCGTCTCGGCATCGCCAACTATGCTCGGTAATGGTAGTCACGCATGTCCTAGCATTGTGCCATGTCATTGGCCGGTTCGTCTGACTGTAGGGAAGGATGAACCACTACGCTACGCTGTTTGGGAAGACTTTGAACTCGCCCATCTCGGCCTCGGATTCGACATCCGCCCTTCGACGATGTAGATTGCCCGGCTGGCAAGGTTCACGGCCCTGTCCCCGATCCTCTCCAGCCACTTGGATACAAACATCAGGAGGGACGCCCTCGCATCCTCCTTCTTCACCCTCTCCAGCAAGCTGGCGAAGATCTCGCCGTACACCTCGTCAGTCATTCTATCGCTCTCAATGACCCTTCGCGCCATGGCGGTATCCCTGGTCCGAATTGTTCTTGTCGTACAGATCCTGTTTTGCGACCTCGGCTATGTGGATTGAGGACCTGTTGATTATCTCCACATCATCGGCGCTCCTCAGATAGCTCACGATGACCCATCAATCGCCATGGGTTGCTGAAGGGCGATGAGCGCCATGCATCCCTTCTGGATTGAGGCCCCGTCCCAGACACCCGCCCTGATGTTGCACGTGTCCACCCCGAGGTCGTCCAGGGCCACGAATACCGCCGGCTTGTCGTGAATCTCCCTCCTCCAAGCTGCAACTTCGCTGTTACAGCGAGGTTTCTTCTGCCTCTTTTCTGGATTCCGGGGCGTCCCAGAGCTTTTCGTCATGCAGGGAACCTCGCATCGGGTTCTCGGTTCATGTGGCCGCTGACGGGGCTCTCGGCAACTTCCCACGGAGCCTACCCGTAAGCAAGGTTGATGTACTTCAACAATGATGCCTACGCGGTGTCCAACGCCATTGAGTTGAGGGACCTCTTGGGGAAGCTTTGAGCGGCTATTGTCCAGCGAAGGCACAAGCCATGAACGACTGGACCGTGGTTGGTGCCCTCTGAAGGAGGGGAGAAAACATAGATAACCGGCGATGTGCAGCTGCGGTGCATTGAACACGCAGGATTTCATCCGCGAGTACGTGCGTAATGACAAGGCCCAGTACTTCGATCTGGGCAACTACGACTGCGGGGTCTCCGACGACCGCGTGTTTGTGAGGGACAAGCGGGCAAACGATGTCACGGAACTCAGCAGGTCTGGGCTGGCGCTCTCATCGACCACGAGGACGGAAAGACCCTACTACCTGGCAGCTGTCGGCCTGCTTGCTATGGCCTTCTACTTCTCCCTCTTCTTCCTGCGCGATGCCCTTGGAAACGACGTCTGGATCTTCGCCATCCTTGGGCTGTTCATCAGCCCCTTCATAATGAGGCGCTTCACATCGGGATTCAAGGTCATCGGGCTGTACTTTGCGCTCTGCATCATGTTCTCCGTCACCGTCGGTTCATGGAAGGAAAACGATCTTGGATCCGGCGTGGTCATCTTCTACATAGTCGGCATAGCGCCCTACGTTGGGTCCCGGATATTCACCCGGATATGGACCGTAACCCGCCTAAAGCTGTCCTCGCCCGAGGGCGGGATCGCCTTTGCCTGCCCCGAGGTGAGGGCCCGACGGCTCTTGAGGGCCCTCAGGGAACCCTCTGGGGCCGTCCGTGCGTCTGGTTGATCAGTACCTGATGGAGACCTTTTTGTTGGCCTTGGCGGACTCCACGATCGCGTCGCAGATGACGTTGCACCTGTAGCCGTCCTCGAAGGTGGCAGCCTCTGGCCCCACGGGCTTGTCGTTGACGATCGCGTCCATGATGTGCTTTGCCTCGTGCACGAAGGTGGCCCCCCACCCGATGATGTGTCCGTGCGGCCACCAGACGTCGAAGTACGGATGGGTCGCCTCAGTCACCAGCACATCGTGGAATCCCTCAACGGCCTTCTTTCTGTCATCGATGAGGTTGACCTTGAGCCTGTTCATGTCCTCCATGTCGAAGTAGATGCTGCCCTTCGAGCCGTTGATCTCGATGGTTTCGTGGTTCTTCCGGCCGGAGCACATCCGCGAGGCCTCGATCGTGCCCACCGCGCCGTTCTCGAACTCAACCACCGCCTCGACCGCGTCGTCCACGGTGACCTTCGCCTTCTTGGTCGGATCGCCGGGCACCGTCCTCTCCTTGATCATGGTCTTGGTCAGGGCCATGACGGACTTGAACTCTCCGACGAGGAACCGGCCCAGATCTATGGTGTGTGCGGCCAGATCGCCCAGCGAGCCGCTGCCTGCGACCTGTCCGTCAAGCCGCCAGACCAGGGGCGTGTTCTGGTGGGGCAGGATCCATTCCTGCAGGTACTGGGCCCGGAAATGGTAGATCTTGCCGATCCGCCCTTCCTTGATCAGCTGCCTGGCAAGGGCCATGGCGGGCAGTAACCTGCCGTTGAATGAAACCATGTGTTTGATGCCCGCCTTCTTTGCCGCCGAGAGCATCTCCTTGGCTTCCCCGGCCGTCCTGCCCAGCGGCTTCTCGCACCAGATGTGCTTGCCCATCTCGGCTGCCTCGATGCAGGGCTCCTTGTGCATGTCGTTCGGCGCCCCGTTGTCGAAGAGCTGGACATCCTTGTCCTTCAGCATCTGGTGCCAGTCGGTGTAGTGCCTCTCGTAGCCGAACCTGCGCGCGGCCTCGGCCAGCCTGCCTTCCCTTCGGCCGCTGATGGCGACAAGCCTTGGGATGGCGGGCGGGGGCCAGTAGATGTAGGACATCGTCTTGTAGGCGTAGGAGTGGGCCTTGCCCATGAAGGCATAGCCAAGCATGCCGACGCCTATCTTCGGGATTTCCTTGGTGGGAGCGACGACGTCTCCCATAGTCAGAAATCCTACCTCCTTCTCTTTCTTCGCCATATGACCCACCCAGGCTAGGGGATATTCGCAGCTGTTGTCCGTTGGGGAATAAAAAGATTGGGTCTGGTTGCCTGGGCCCGCGTTCATCTCGCTGAGGGGGCGGGCCTTCGAAAATAGGAGAGAGGGTTCTCGTCTATGAACCCGAGGACAGTCTCCCTGCCGGGCACGCCCGCTGTCGCTCCGGGCTTGGAGACGCAGAAGCCACCGACGGCATTTGCGTATCTTGTGGTCCTGCCAATGTCCCATCCATGCCCGACCCCAAGCAGGAATCCTGCGACGAAGGCATCCCCGGCCCCGGTGCCGTCCACGGCCACGAATTGGGGATCAGCGGGCATATCCACCGTTTCATCCCTCGTCCTGACGTGGCAGCCCTCCGGTCCCATCTTGATCGCGACGATCCTGGGCCCCATGTCCATGATGGTCTGGGACACCTCCTGGGGCGAGGCCCGGGGCTTGGATACCACCATCCGGGCTTCGTCGAGGTTTGAGAAGTAGTAGTCGATCTGATCCATGGCATGCTTCAACGTTGTCCACTTCACGCGGTCGCTCCAGGCTAGGTCGATCGAGGTCGCCGCCCCCTTGCGATGGGCCAGCGCGAAGGCGGTGCGCAGGTCGGAGGGCGTGATCTTGGGTATCAAGTTGTACCCTGCAACGTGGAATATCTCGCATCGATAGCTATCCGCCGAGATGTCCTTGATCGAGAACGAGGCATTGGCGCCTATGTAGTGGTAGAAGGTCCTCTCCCCCGTCTCCATGTCGACCTCTATGTCGGTTGTGGCGGTCATCTCGCCCTTCTCGATCCGGACACCGGCCACGTTCAGGTGGCTATAGCTCTTCAGCGTTTCGATGACGAACCTGCCCCAGTAGTCATCACCGATCCTGCCAACCACCTTGGAGTCAACGCCCATCTTGGCAAGGTCTATGCCGGTGTTGGCCGCACAGCCCCCCACGTGAAGGGTTATCGGCTCCTCCAGTGTGACGAGTCTGCCCGGCTCGGCCCTCTCTCTGAAGCGACGTACAATATCGGCCACCAGAATTCCCGCGCATGTGACCTCCATGCCAATCGCCTCAGCTGTATCTTGAGGCTGGCCTTGGGCACGCCTTTATATAATGTGTTGGGTGGGCCTAGGCCCGGGAGGGATCGGTCCTGCCCCCAGCGTTGATTGCTCGGACTATCCCCGGGAGTTCCCGGAGGTCGTCCACGACGGCAATCGGGTTCACCTTTTCGAGGGCAGATGCTGGGAAGGGCCCGGTCTTGACCCCGGCGAAAAGGGCACCCGCCGACCTTGCGCACTCACCGTCCATCACGTGATCCCCAACCACGATGATGCTCGATGGTCTTACCCCCAGCTTCCTGGCCAGATTGACCAGGGAGCATGGATCTGGCTTGGCGGGCTCATTCGGATTCCTGCACGCCATTGCGTCCAAGGCCTCCAGGCAGCCAATCGATCTGATCGCAGCCTCGGTGTATCTTTCGCATGACCTTGTCAGCAAGCCGATCTTGATCCCCATCTCTTTGAGCTCGGAGAGCACGCCACGCACATCGCCCAGCGGACGGGTCCTAGCCACCGATTCCATTTCCACCTGGTCCATGATCCTGTGGATCTTCGCCATGTGGTCCGAGAGTTCGCGTTTGTCTGTGACCCCCGTCCGAAAGGCCTCGATGAGCTGGAATGTGGTCTTGGATTCGTCGATTCCCTCCGTCTCCGGGCGCTGGGATTTGATGTACTGGATCAGCCGTCTCCGCATCTCGCGGAAATCCACCCCGGAATCCACGAGCGTGTTGTCTAGGTCAAAGACGACAGCCATGATTTTCCGGGACACGTTTCAGCCAGGCAATGGGCCGTCTGAAATATGGTTCCGGTCGACCGATGGAGATAGTTATCTACCGAAGGAGGAGAGATGCCGTCCATGAAGATCAAAGTGTGCGATTCGCCGGTCTACCTTCATGGGATTGGGAAGTCTGTCCACATAGACATCGAGCATCCCCTCTTCGTGAGAATCATGGACAAAGGGGAGCGCGCCTTCTGTCAGGGAAAGGGGGAGCACGGCATCTTCATAGCACTGAATCGCGAGATGGCGGAGAAGGCGAGGGGCGTCATGGCCGAGGTCACGGAGGCCAGGTTTCAAGAGGCCTGGCAGGAGATCGTCAGCATATCCCGCGAGATCGGATGGGAAAGGGTGAAGGGGATGATGGCCAAGGCGCAGGGGGAGGCCGCCACCGCCCAAGAGGAAGAGGATCAGGAGGATGAATCATAGGACCCGCAGAGCTTCGATATCCCCATAATGATGTGGGGGGCCGTGACTATCCCGAAGACCCTCTTGTACCGGGCGCTTGAGATTTCCCGCACGAACGCTCTGTTACCCGACTTCAGATAACCTGCTAGGAAGGCCTTCGCCATCATCTTCATCCTGCCCCAGCGCAGGGTGTAGTGGCCGGAGTAGTAGAGGAACTCGGCAAGGTCCCAGGCGGGGTTGCCCCCCTCCGAGGCCTGCTCCAGGTCGACGAACCATATCCTGCCCTGGCCATCTAGGATGGCGTTGTCAGGCTTGGAATCGCCCAGGGTTGCGCCGGCTTGGTGGATGAGCGATATCTCGTTTCCGAGGCTTGAGATGCGGGCCAGAAGGTCCTGGCTAGGATCGGCGAGGCAGTCCCTTGCGATCTGGTCAAAACCGCTGCCCTGTACGTACTCCTCTATGATGGTTCTTCGAGGCACGCTGACGTGGTGAATCTGTGGGGCATTCAGTCCCTTGGACCTGAGGAAGCGGTTCATCCTGTACTCGTTGGCAAGCCGCTTCTCCCCCAGTATGTCGAAGTTCTGGGACCCGATTGCCCAGATGGTCAGCGGGATCCACTTCAGGCCGTACCAGTTCTGGTAGCTCTTGGCAACCAGCCTCCTGCTGCGATCGCCCTCCCCAAACTCCAGAAGGTACACGAAGTTCAGCACCCCTCCGATCCTCCTGACCGATGCCGGGCCGCCGGAGGGTCTTTCGGAGGAAATGAGCTCCTCGTAGTCCCTCTTGTCATCCATGGAGACGAGCCCGCTCTCGGTGGGGAGTAACAAGTAGGATTTCGGATCGGGCAGGTCGTAGTCCTCGCTCGGCACCATCTCAAACCCCCGGGAGATGTCCTGCACGAAGGAGGGGCCAAGTGAGTCGCCGGATATGCCATACGTCGCAAGTCGCCTGATGGCAAGCTCCACCTCCCTGAATGGCATGACGGCTCTCTGGCGTGGTCTGGGAAGTTGGCCCATCAGCTTTCGTGTGACCTTCGCATAGCCATCCAGGCGTAGGAGGCCCACGGAAGCCAGTTTACGGAGCGCCTTGCCGAACCCGTAGGAATCCACGTCCGTTCCGTCCGACAAGAGCCTGAGGTACGCGGACCTCGCGGCCGGATCTATCTTCGCCCGCCTCTGCATCCTCGCATGGAAGAAGAACCGGGGATCGATCATCAGCTCCAGCATGAGCTCGTGGAACCTGAGGTCGAGGTTCTCAAGCTCCTCCTTCACGATCCGCAGTTTGAGATCCATCTCCTGGGAGTCAAGATACTCCGCGCCGAATACCGTGGTATGCGGTTCAAGGAGGATGCCCGCCACGAACTCGCCCAGCGCGCCACGGTGCACATCCCTCTCGAACAGCGATCTGGACACCTTGGTGATGGCGAACGTCTGTCCCCTGAACGATCTCCTTTCCCTCGATACGCGTTGGCTAGGGTCGCGGAGGACGATGAGTAGATTGTTGGTCCAAACATCCCGAGCCCAGAGTCTGCCCAGGCATGCAGCGATGGGTTCCCCGGCCAAGGTCCGCGCGACCCTTTCCGCGATCGATAGCGTCTCCCTCTCCATCAACGTCATGGCCATTTCCGGGATGCTTTTCTTTTTTTCCACAGGGACGGGGAAGTTCGACGAGCTGGAGCCGGAAAGATTATAGAAGCCCCTGGTCGGCGAGCTGCCCTGGCGTCGAGGAAATGTTCGGCCTGGGTCTGGCCCTTATGGCGGCTGCGGTTGGCTGCGTTGCCGCGATGGTGGGAGCTGGAGGGGGCTTCCTCGTAGTGCCGATGTTGGTCCTTGTTTGGGGCATGTCCGCTCAGCGGGCGGCCGGGACCTCGCTGCTCATGATCGTTTTCACGTCCCTGTCCTCCACGGTTGCGTATTCCCGACAGAAGAGGATAGACTACTCACTCGGCATCGTGCTTGCGGCCGGCACCGTTCCGGGCGCGCTTCTGGGCGCCTATGTCACGAGCTATGTGAAGTCGGAGCTGCTCTCGGGGCTACTCGGCGTGTTTCTTCTGGGGGTCTCCGTATGGATGCTCATCGCCCAAGAGCTGCCTGACCGCAGGCCTGATCTCAGCCGTGGCGCGCGGGTCAAGGTAGACGCCCACGGACACGTCTTCGAATACTCGCCAGCCCACCTGATAGGTCTGCCTGGAAGCTTCGCGGCCGGACTGACCTCGGGCGTATTTGGGATAGGTGGCGGCGTCTTGATCGTGCCCCTTCTCCGCCTCGGGATGGGCGTCCCGATGCACATCGCGTCTCCTACGTCGATGTTTATGATGATATTCACGTCCATCGCGGGAGTGGCCACCCATGCTTACTTGGGGAATGTCCGGGTGGAGTACGCGATCCCCCTCTGCATTGGGATTGTTGCCGGAACGCAGATCGGCGCCTTCCTGGCCAGGAGGACCAAGGCGAGGGTTCTCGAAAGGATGCTCGCGGTTTGCCTCTTGGTGATAGGTGGAAGGATGCTCATCGAGATGATCTGACCGGAAGATGTACCCGCTGGGCGGCTGGGAAAGATTTAACCGACCTTCGCAGTTCAGGTGCGCGTGGGTAGCATGGGCAGAGGATTCGAAAACCTCCTCTTCATCCTTGTGGTACTTGCCGGGGTCTGGGATGCCGCGGCCTACACCAAGGTGACCGTCATGGCCCCCGCCGTGGCCCAGACCGCCGAGGGCTGGGTTGGGGCAACCTCGTACATAACCGTGTCCGCCGAGCCCGGGAACGGCAGCGTCTTCGTCGACACATTCCCCCTGACTGAGATCGATACCCAGGGCTCCGCTAGGTTAGCCGCCCAGGCAGCTGCTTCGCTTGCGGGCCAAAATCTCGCGAAGATTGACTTGTTCATCGTCATCCGGTCCGACTGGGCAGTGATCGGAGGACCCTCGGCCGGCGGTGCCATGTCCGTGGCGATCCTGGCTTGTCTGCTCAACCGGACGGTGAATGCGGGCGTTGTGATGACCGGGACGATCAACCCGGATGGCACGATCGGCCCCATCGGCGGCGTTCTGCAGAAGGCAGAGGCTGCCCACTCCGTGGGAGCATACCTGTTCCTCGTTCCGATGGGTCAGACGATCGCAACGGAGAGCCCGGGTAGCCTGAACGTTGTGAACGTGACCGAATATGCGCAGAAGAACTTGGACCTTACGGTCATGGAGGTGGATGACCTGAGGGAGGCCGCCAAGTGGATGATAGGGGTGGAGATCAAGCCCCCGGAGGGCAAGGAGATCGACCTCACCAAGTACAACGACATCATGAGCAAAGCGGCCAAGGACATGCTTGACTCCGCGGTCGAGCTGGCGGACAGAGCGAAGGGCCAGTTCGACTCGGCGGCGTTGACCTTCAGCCAGAGGAATCTGTTGAATGCATATGTGGCGGACTTCGGCGCGAAGATCGATAGCGCGAAGGAGGCCCAAAGTGCGAGGACCTACTACCTTAGCGCGAGCTATTCCTTCCAGTCCAAGATAAACTCGACCTACGTCCTGTATGCGCTAGAGTACTTCGGGTCAAGGTCCAAGGAAACGGCAAAGAAGATCATTACCGAGGCCGAGCGGTCGGCGGCGGCATCCGTGGAGCACGTGAACGGGACCGCCTTCACGAGCATAACCGCGTTCGAGTGCTACGCTGCAGCGCAGACAAGGGCTCACGAGGCATTGCGCACGGGTTCCACGGCATGGGAACTCTACTACGGTAGTACTCAGGACCAGCAGATCCTGCAGTCTCTGGCGCAGGCGGCGTACATGACTCAGCGCGCCGAGTCGGCGCTGTGGTGGGTTGGGCTCTGCAACGAGTTCCCTGGCGATGTCGATGTGAACCGAACGGTGGTCAAGGGCACAGCCCAGGGTTACGTGGACGACCTCAAGTTCCTGCTGGCCTACGCGAAGTCCTTCAGCGAACTTGCGAGTTCAGGCCTTCTTCAGAACGCAGATGACCTTCTCCAGAACGTGGAGGATGAGCTGAGTAGCGGTGCCTACGCTGCAGCTGTCCTAGAGGCCCTGAGGGCACGCTCATACGTCAATGCCCACCTGGACCTGGTGAGCCTAGCCTCGTCATCAGAGGAGCAGCTGGCTGAAGTCCTGACCCAAAAGGTTGGGAAGGAGCGAGAACTGGCGAGGTCCTCCATAGCCTCGAGCAGGGACTTCGGGGTGAACCCGATCCTTGCGCTGAGCCACCTTGAGTCAGGCGAGAACTATGCGGACAAGGTAGATCCCAAGAGCTCCGCTTCGGCCCGGATTGACGGCCTGATGCAAGCCTACCTTGAGCTGAAGTACGCCAGGTTGGTCGCGGAGATGTCTCCCGTCATCTCGGCACGCTTCGGCGTTCCGCAGGGAGAGAACCGGCCCGAGATAGTGCCCTTCAACGGGACCATGAGGACCGTCTACAGGACCAAGGCCCAGGACGCAGTCGCCATCGCGGTTGCGTCCGTAGCAGGGGGGCTGATTGCCGGGGTTCTGCTGGGACGCCGAAGCGGAAAGGAAGCAAGGTACGGGATGTAGTTCGCTGGGGCTGGTTGAATTCAAGGCAGTCTACGTCCTGGGTAGGTCCAACGTCGGGAAATCCGCCCTCATACGGGCCCTAACCGGCAAGCGGATCCCCTCGGGCAGACGGCCCGGCATCACGAAGAGGCCCTCCTCGGTGGAGAACGGCATCGTCAGGTACGTGGACATGCCCGGGTTCGGTTTCATGAGCGGGGTTCCGGAGGGTCTGTCGGAAGAGGCGAAGAACCACATTATCAGGGACTTGGAGCAGAACAAGTCTGGGATCGACCTCGCGCTTCTTGTGCTGGATGCGAAGGCCTTTGTTGAGATCTGCTCCAGGTGGGAGGCACGGGACGAGATCCCGATAGACGTTGAGTTCCACGATCTCCTTTCGGAGCTGGGCATCCCAATGCTGGTCGTGGCGAACCGGATGGACAAGGTGAGGGACCCCGATGACACCTTGGACGCGATCGGCGAGAGGCTCGGATACCTGCCCCCCTGGAGACAGTGGCGGGATGTGATCGTGCCGGTCTCAGCGAAGACGGGCGCGGGGATCTCGGATCTCAGGTACGCGATATCGCGGAGGCTGGGCCTCCTCTAGCCCACCCTAGGGGCCTTGAAGTACCTGCCCTCTTTCTGGGGGGCGTTGGCCAGAACGTCCTGGGGAGGCAGCGATTTCTTCCTGACATCCTCTCTGAACACGTTGGAGACATCCATCACGTGCGTGGTCGGCTCGACCCCGGTAAGGTCAAGCTGATCGATCTTCTTGAAGTACTCAAGTATTCGCTCCAGCTGTTCTCTGAAGATCTCCTTCTCCTCTTCGCTCAGGTTGACCTTGGCAAGCTCAGCAAGGTGTTCCACTTCCTCCTTGGTCAGGATCCCGCCCTTCTTGCCCGTCATCCGTCTTGGGGTCTGGGCCACCTGAACTTATGTGTTACTGATTGCCTTTGTAGGGAACTATTCCGGTGCGCTGGTGCTTACCAGGGTGAGATGCGAACCCCTGTCCGTCCACCCCGGTCAACGAGGCGCGCCATCCTCTGAGCATTGGGCCACGCGGCAGCAAACTTATTATTGTGCGTGGCAAAATCTGGGGCGGTGTCTGGATGGTTAAGGCCTTCGTCCTGATAACGGCCAAGCCGGGAGCTGAGACGAACCTCGTTCAGCATCTGAAGGGTTTGGATGAGGTGGAGAACGCGTGGGCCGTCTACGGAGAGTACGACGTCATAGCCCTGATCGGCGTGAAGACCCTGAAAGACCTGGACTCATTCGTCACAGACAAGGTGCGCAGGATGGAGGAGGTTCAGTTCACCTCCACGATGATATGCATCAGATGATCTATACCATCTCGATCTTCTTGGCCATGTACTGAGCAACTATCACCAGTGCCACGCCAATGGCGAGCACCAGGATGGCGAAAGGCCAGCTTACGTCCGACGGCTTGTACATGTTGAGTATCTTGCCGGCGAACTTCATCGCCTTGAGTGCAACCGTCAGGATCGCAAAGCCGGCGAGGAATATTCCGAAGAGCCCCATGAAGTTGACGACGATCTCTATCAATGCCCCTTCACCGCGTACGCGACGCGACCCTAGCTTTCTTAAATATTGCGCAGCCCGGAAACTACGGGCGGGTCAGGGGCAGGTGCCGCACGTGTGCCCGAACGGGGGAAGGTGGTGGTGACCCGTGGAGTCGGCTACATGCGGGGATCTACCCATACTTCTGGAAAACGTTGGGGATCTCCTCGACGACATCCGTCGGCAAGATGTGGCACCCCTTTTTCTCGGCGGCCATTTCGCCTGCCTTGCCAGAGATGAAGCACCCGGCAACCGCCGACCTGTACGGATCATTGTGGCGGGCCATCAGGCCCCCTATTATGCCGGTCAGGCAGTCGCCCGTGCCTCCCACGGTCATGCACGGTGATCCCGTCTCGTTGACCTTGCACCGGATTCCGCTTGCGATGATGTCGTAGCGGCCCTTCACCGCCCAAGTGCACTGCGTCTTGGACGCCTGTTCCGCGACGATCCGCCTTCTCCGGTCCAGTTCGGTGGGCAGTTCCCCTCCCGTAAGCATCTTGAACTCCCCAGCGTGCGGGGTCACCACGGTGGATGGGCCGAGCACTTCGGACCTGTCCTTGAACGGCCTCAGCCCGTCGGCATCAAGGACCAGCGGCTTTCCGCGCAGAGCATCCACCAGACTTGCCACCCCCTGCAGGGTCTCCTCCTGCCGGCCCAGCCCGGGCCCCACGCATACCGCATCGCACTTGCCTGCAAGCTCCAACACCATCGGGAGCGAGGAGGGAGCCAGGCACTCTCCCTCGTACGACCTACAGACCAGGGCTGGGGAGTGCTTGGCGACTATGTCCTTGATGGCATCGGGGACGACGACGTAGGCCAGGTCGATGCCGGTCCTCAGAGCTGCCATACCGCAGATCGCCGGGGCGCCGTGGTAGTCCTTGCTTCCGCCCAGGACGAGGAGGACGCCGTTGTCCCCCTTGTGGGAGTCGGGGGTTCTCCTGTCCCGAACGAAGACTAGATCGCCCGGCCCGGCGAGGGTCTCGGCCTCCTTGGGTATCCCTATGTCCACGACCACCAGTTCGCCAACCATCTCCTTGCCCGGGCCGAACCCCTGCTTGGGCGCGTGGAAGCTGATGGTCAGATCGCCCTTGAACGCCTCTCCTTCGTGGCCGCCGGTGTCAGCGTCCAGCCCCGAAGGTAGATCGACGGCTACCTTGAGGGCCTTGGCACCTGCCGTGGCTGCAATGATGGATGCGATAGGCTCGCGCGGCGCACCCTTGGTCCCCGTCCCAAGGAGCGCGTCCACCAAGACATCCTGTTTTCTCAGGATCCTCGCGAAGCCACGGTCCTTGGCCTGGCTCGAGTCGGTGATGACCATGAACTCGATCCCGCCCATCCTGTGGGCAATGTCGTAGTTCCTCTTCGCCTCGGGCGTTGTGGGCTCCCGGGTTTCGACAACCGTGACCCTCCAGCCCATGTTGCCCAGGTGCCTCGCCACAACGAAGCCGTCGCCCCCGTTGTTCCCGGGGCCGCAAAGCACTGCGACCGAGCCTGGCTGCCTCCGCTTGGATATCTCAAGGGCGACCTGTGCTCCGGCGTTCTCCATCAGGACGGCGGGCTCGAGCCCGAGGTACTGGGCGTTCCTGTCGATGGCGGTCGCTTCGAGCGCGGAGACGCTACTCAAACCGATCGCTTTGGCGTTTGGTTCGGCGCCGATAAATATGCGTTGGCGCCCTCTCAAGATCGGGCTTCATCCCCATGCCCCACGGACAATCATTATATCCCGGGAGCCCAGCGACATCGCGTGGATGCCACCAGCAGCCCCGAGGCCTTTGATCTGCTCGTGTCAACCGGGCGGGGGCTTGAGCAGAAGTGCATCTCGGCCCTTGAGGAGGTCATCCGCAGCTTTGACCCTGGTTTCAGGGCGACCAAGAGCCAGTTCTGCGGGCTCCTGAAGGGTTCTGCGACGAAGCCGAACAGGGATATCATCCACCACGTGGTCTCCGTCCTCGAGGAAAAGCCCTGGTACAACGAGCTGATCAAGAGGGTCGTGCCGATCGACACGGTGGTATTGAGCGACCCAAGGCGGATCGTGGAGGCCGTCAAGGACCTCAGGCTCCGGATACCACCCCGGGGCGATGAGTCCTTCCGAGTCAGGGTCAGGAAAAGGGGCGCGGGCCTCGAAAGGATGGAGCTGATAACCTCCGTCGCCGACCTTTTCGACAACGAGGTGGATCTGGCACACCCGGATTTCGAGG
>Ga0315307_1000397_pt1 | contig 18588 bp, 20 predicted proteins | sample TDP2_MG_FD_203079 | JGI IMG/M metagenome (GOLD analysis project Ga0315307, IMG submission 203079) | Freshwater sediment microbial communities from Lake Towuti, South Sulawesi, Indonesia - TDP2 | ecosystem: Environmental > Aquatic > Freshwater > Lake > Sediment | place: Indonesia: South Sulawesi...
TCTCTCCCGTAAGTTCCGTAGCCAGAAACTCGCCCGTGGAAATATCCGCGAAAGCGAGGCCCGCCCTTCTAACATCTGGCCTTTCCAGATATACGGACCCTAAGAAATTATTACTCTTCTCAGGAAGGAGATTATCTTCCAGAACCGTTCCCGGAGTGATAACTCTAATAACATCGCGCCTGACCAAATCTTTTGCTACTTTTGCATCCTCCAGTTGTTCACATATTGCCACTTTATATCCTGCCTTAATTAAAGTGGCAACATATTTGCCAGCAGAGTGGTAAGGGACTCCGCACATGGGAACTTTCTGACGGGAAGTCAAAGCGATTTCCAGCACCTTAGAGCCCAGTTTGGCATCATCTCCAAACATCTCATAGAAATCTCCCAGCCTGAACAGAAGGAGAGTGTCCGGATACTCTTTTCTTATTCTATAATACTGTTCCATTAAAGGAGTAAATTTACTCAAGACCCTTTAACCCCTCAAAAAAATGTTTCCTACTCTTGAGGCTCTATATCAGGAGAAATTTTTCTTTCTATCTTTGACTCTTCAAATTTACCGTGAGAAATTTCCAATTCACCAATTTTTTCCTTCAGTTCTTTCAACTCTCTCTCTTTCTTTGTCAGGTCCTTCTTGAGTTTCAACTGGGTTACCATTCCTAAAATAGTAGCAAATATCCCTCCGAGAAGTATACTAGCAAAGACAAAAACAATCAGGGATACCTGCGGTGTCTTCCAGAATAGAAGGTTCATCGACACTTGCGGCTGGTTCGTCACCGCAAGTAGAACCAAAAGGAAAGCAAAAATCAGAATTACCACCAGCTTCACCTGACTCATACCCACCTCCCATCAAAAATTTTGAAAAATTCTTCGCAGTGTAGCCCTTCACGGACGTATTTTTATTTTGTAGCAGCAAAGCGTAAGCTTTGCCTTCTTTTATGGGCGTATTCATAATGGAATTGTAGTTTAGCCCTTTATGGGCGTAATTTCATTTTCTAGGGGCTCAATTCATTGAGCCCGCACCAGTCAGAAGATATCTCCAATGTCCGCCACGAAAGCCAGTCCAGAGGTACTGCGCCTATATATGTCCGTGCACTGGTCAAGATATACTGTGGATTGTTCAGCACCGTAAGCGGTATACGAATTGTTATTTCTTTTGCTTTTCATTCCACCTTTATAACATTTGCAGGAAGTCTGTGACCCTGGTTTAACACTTTATGTTCAATTGCCCCAAACCTAATATGTAACTTAGGCATTTCAGCAAAAGAGCGGTCTTTCCGATAACCAAAAACATATACCGAAACTCCCACTGCCTCGCCGAGAGGCCGGGATAAGTTAACAAAAATTACAAGATAATTATTCTCAAGAAGCATGGAGCGTTGCTCAATACCGACAAAAGAGGCACGCTCCTCATCGGTCAGTTCTTCTGGAATCTCAGTAAGGTCCTCCCTCGATTCCGATGATGACAACACAGAAGAAGTTTTTGGTTTTAACATACTAATAGGAAAATCGCCAAACAGTTCATTAGAGCGTATAAATGAAAGAAGGTATCTGGCACTGTAGTTATACTGCGACCGATATTTCTTTATAGCTGTATGTTTACGCTCAATCTCCTCAGGTTTTAGACTGTGGGTCTGCCAGGGAATCTTTTTCTCAAATAGTTGGGGCGGCTTCAATAACTCAGTGGGACGGTAGCCCCTGGGTTTGGGCCAGTGCTTATAGTGGACTAAATAAGGGTAAAGACTTGGCCTCATCTCTTTCTCCAGGTCCCACAGTGCAACACGAGTAAAAAGATACAATGACTGGTGATCCGGATGGTGGTCACCGGGATGAGAAACGAATATTTTTGTGGGTTTGAATTCCCGTAATATCGTTTCCAAATCCTGTAACACTTCCTCCCCTTTATAAGGTACTCCGGGGCGAAATGCATTGGCATAGGGAACTGCTTTCACTTCGGTAAGCATGCTCCTGGATGGCGGGCGGTCACCCCAATGAGCGTACCAGATGTTCAAAGTACAAAAATCGGGATACCCAAGGAAAGTCAAATGTTCCAGTGGAACCCCCAACATTTGGTCAGCTGCAAGTGCCTCATCGTGTCGTACCAATCCCATGCCCCGTGCTGCTTTTGGCCTCAACACCGGATGCTTCCGATAGACTAAAAATGACCACTGATTATTATCACCATAAGTAAAAAAGACTATACGCAAAGGTAGTTTCATCTCTATTGCCTTCTCGATGACGCCACAGCATCCCAGGATTTCATCGTCAGGGTGAGGCGCTAAGATAAGAATTCTATCCTCGGAGTTAAACACTACCTCAGGCAAAGATAGATTTTGGGCACCCCTAACAGGTAAACTTCCTTGAAAAAATATCATAACACCACACATCAGGATGGCAATGAAATAAAAGAAATTTGGTTTCATTAGACTTATATATGATATTCTAATATTATACTATTTCCTTCCCATATGCAATTGCATAAACAATATTGTGAGGACCTTTCCTGGTATAAACCGTAAGATAACGGCTTAATTCAATAAACCCAAAATGTTCAAAAAATTTGCGCGCTCTCACATTGTCCTCACGAACTGCTAAATGGACGCCGCGTAATCCCTTAACTTCTACCTGTTCAATAAACTGCTTTACTAAACGCTTGCCAGCATCTTGACTGCGAAAACGCTTCTTGACATTAATATGTAGATGTGCAGGATAATTATCCAGAGGTATATCCCGCCTGAATCCACTAATCCGCCATGTTTTTATTGCCGCTTTGAAAATAAGCGCCATGTATCTTGACGCAAGAATACTCCGCGAAGGATTGACTTAATTATAATCTGAGGTAGCAGGCAAAATCCCATTATCCGGAAGTAGCGGTGGGTATCCAGACAACCCGTAAGATACCCGATAACCTTTCCTTCATACTCCGCTACCCAAAGCGATTCAGACTCGTAATCTGTATAATAGCGAGTTAATAAATCTCCTACTACTTCACGGTCACCAAAAAAGTTTTCTACCGGCTCTCCCATGTCCGCAGTATCGCAGGCAATCTGCCTTATCATTTCTCGGTCCTGCGATTCATACGAACGAATAATTATATCATTCCTCATACATAATAACTACTTCGCATACATTATAACCTTTGTCTTCTTTTATGGGCGTATTCATAATACAATTGTAGTGTAGCCCTTTATGGGCGTATTTCTTGGATTGTAACCCTTCATTGCCGTATTTTTTGTAGTGTAGCCCTTTATGGGCGTAATTATTTTTCATTTTGTAGCAGCAAAGCGAAGCTTTGCCTTCCTCTTGCTTTTGTAGGGGCTCAATTCATTGAGCCCGCTACCAATCTCCCCATCAACGACCAGGTAAACGCCTCTTCTATCTCAACTGGCACTAATTTCCCGATATAACTTTCAGGCCCTGGAAAGAAGACAGTCTTATTTGTGCGCATCCTTCCCACCAACTTTTTCTCTCTCGGCGAAAACCTCTCCACCATAACCTCTTCCACCTTCCCCAGAAGCCTTCGGTTCTTCTCCAGCGCCATCTTCTCACAGACTTCATTCAGTTTAGCCAGTCGGTCTTTTTTCATTTCCAGAGGGACATCATCCTTCTGTTTAGCCGCACTGGTTTCTGGACGGGGCGAATATTTGAAAGTAAATGCTCCATCAAATTCGACATCCGTAAGCAGCCTCAGAGTATCCTCAAAATCCTCTTCCCTTTCCCCCGGAAATCCAACCATAAGGTCAGTAGTAATACTTACTTTGGGAATTTCTCTTCTTATCTTCCTGATTAACTCCAGATATTGTTGACTGGTATATCCCCGATTCATTCCCTCCAAAATCCTATTGGAGCCAGATTGGGCAGGAAGATGGAAATGCTCGCATATCTTGCTTGAGTCTCTTACGGTGTTAATCAATTTCTCAGAGACATCCTTAGGATGAGAAGTCGTAAACCGAATCCGTTCCAATCCATCTACTCTTTCCACCTCTCTTAAAAGGTCAGTAAAGTCCGAACCATTGGATTCATAAGAATTTACATTCTGTCCCAGAAGCGTAATCTCCTTGCATCCTTTACTTACTTTCTGCTCTACCTCTGAAACTATATCTTCAACAGTCCTCGACCTTTCCCTTCCTCTGACATAGGGAACAATACAATAGGAGCAGAAATTATTACAACCCCGCATAATTGTCACCAGCCCCGTCAGTTCAGAACTCCTGCCACATCCATAAGTTGAAGAGCTCCAGAACCCTTCCTCCAATCTGGGCAAATCTCCCCTTACTTCAGTAGCAAGAAATCTTTCTTTTGGTTTCTTGATAGCCGTTTTAACCAATTTGGGTAATTCCAGTATATTATCCGTTCCCAGAACAATATTAACAAAGGGAGCCTTGTCAAATATCTTACTCTTCAACCTCTGCGCCACACATCCCGCAAGGACAAAAACAGTGGATGGATTTTCCTCTCTAACTCTTTTCAAGGCTGACAGATAACCAAGCGCCCTATCTTCCGCATGCTGCCTGACAGAACAGGTGTTAAGAATTATAAGATCCGCCCCCTCCGGCGAATTTACCCTGGCATACCCCTCCCTCTCCAGAAGCCTCTCCATAACTTCTGAATCCGCCTCATTCATCTGACACCCAAAGGTTCTAATGAAAATCTTCTTGTCTTGTTTATCCATTCTTCAGCTACCTACAGTCCTTATTTTCTTAATTTACAAACATTACAATAATAAGATTCTCAGTTTTGATTATAGAACTACTCGGGGAATTCATATGCTGATTAATTTATTATCTATAAACATTCTTATTAATTCTCGTATTTTAGTTAGAATTGCATCATAATTATCCATTTCACCAGCTTCTAACATACTACAATAATGTACAGCTAAGTGCCTTTCTTCAAAATCCTGAACAGTCGAGAACAATTTATCCTTTATATACTGTTTTTGATAATCTAGTAAATCCTTACATTGAATATCAAGATCTTGTTCTATTCTTTTCCTATTGGTTACATAAAATCCCCTAATACTTTTAGGAATTCTTCCATTATTAAATCTATCAAACCATGCCTTTTCTCTCGCTAGTAAATAAAGTGTTCCTTCAAAAGCCTTACAAATGGACAGGACGCAAATAGAATTATCACTCAACTGTAATTGATTTACTTGTGTTTTAAGCTTCTTGACAACACTGACATGGTCGAATAGATAATCAAGTATCTTTGGCTCCTTTCCTAAAAACCGATACACATCTGTACTTAATCTCTGTTTCAAAATGCTTTCATCATCCTCTTCTTTGTAGATAGTCATGGGTCAAAATTAGATTTTTCTCGTTAAAAATTATAATATTTGTAGTTTTATGAACACAATCATTAATTTTTATTCTTACGAATCACCACTGCCGCTCCTTCGGGAGAATCTATTTTCCAATTACCCTCCCTTTCCATGAGCTTCATCATAACCTCCGAATCCGCATCATTCATCTGACAGCCGAAAGTTTTAAGGTAGAATTTCATATCATTCTTCAAGAATTGCCATTGAGAGATTTGATTTTTCATTATTATCATTGATAATTTTATTTTGATATTCATTTATTCCATTTAGAAAATCTCGCACTAAAAAATCTATATTTATTCCCATAAAGCGTTTTTGATTATTAAAGAATTCTATCCATAGGTATTCTTTTCGGGCACTAGGAGTGGCGTTTTCAAATAATGCACTTCCTTTTTTCATCCAGAATTGATGTGTTAAGCCATTTCGATAGAAATTACCCAAAATTTCCTCTATTTTGTAATTTTTATTATCAAGATAAACATCCGAGTTGAAACCTAAGCGTTTCTGATTAAGAGCGTCACATAAACCGTGCATATATGTTTGAATAAATTTTTTAACCTTGTCTTTTACTGAAGTTCGACCTAAGGCCTTACCAAAGGTCTCCATATATGCAAAAATTAGTGCAGTCATGGGAACAGGATGCTTGTGATGTGCGTACATTAGGCTAATAGATTGTCGTATCCATCGAAACATTTGCTCGACCGATTCATTGGTTAAAACGGGTCTTTCACGTTTCTTCATATTTGTCCGCTGCCCTCCTTTTTTAGGGGAAACGAAATTCTAGGACGAAGATTGAAAAGTATAGGTACTCAGTTTCTATATCAAGCCTATTTCGGCTTTTAAATTTTTATCTTTCAATTGAAGCTCGTATAGTTTTTGGACTTTTTCAATGTCAACTATATTTATTTTATCTTTTATTTCATGGAATGTTCCACTCAGCAATTCTTCAACTTTCGGTTTATCCTCATCTCTTATTATTATGAATAACTCACTATTCCAGAGGTCGAAGGCGTGTTTTAACTTTGCCAGAGCGTGGTAAATGTCTCCTCCTATTTGCACTTCAAAAGCGCGCGAGGGAACTCCCCTATCGACTTTTCGCCAAGCCACATCTAGCCGCTCGCTATCCAGAGGATATTCTTTCTCGCTAATGTATCTTTCTATTTTGCCTATTTCATAAAGCATATTCTTAATCTTATCATGTAAGTTAGGCTGGTACACGGGCTTTTTCTCTTTCACTCCTATCGGAGCAAATAACTCTACGCCCCAAGATTCTCTTATTCGGGTGCTTAGAGCTTTTATCGCATTTTTGTCTCTGAGAGGATTGAGACCAGCCCAAAACCCAATCCTGAGGTCTCTTATGGAAATCTTCCTTTCATACCATGTCCCCTTGGGCAAACAATACTCCGTCTTAAATTCAAATCTAAAGGGGTAGATTAATTCGTTAATTCTTATCTCATCTGGCCATAAAGGCTTGTCTTGTTTGAATTTTGTTTCTGCTCTGCCGAATCCAATTACCCCACCAATTGGTTTGGCAACGTAAAAGATTAGAATATCTCCCTTTGATATCTGGTCCCAATATTTTCTAAGGATTTTTTTATCCCTTACCCCCCAAATGCCGTCTTGAATACCCTTTTCCCAGTTCTCTAAGCTACTTCCAGATAAAAGCCAAAAATTGCCTTCCTTGCTTTGGCCTCTTCCGACCTTATATCCTTTCCGTTTCAATTTACCCCTCCCTTTCCAGGAGCCTCTCCATAACTTCCGAATTCGCATCGTTTATCTGGCGGCCGAAAGTTTTCAGAAAAAGTTTTTTATTCATATCCATATTTTTTTATAAACCAAGTTTTTACTTTCTGAACCATAAATAGATAAATGGCTACAATTATAATAAGAGCGATAAAATAAGTTTGGGGTGGGGGAACAAATCCGAAATATTTCCCTAAAGGTATGAATGGTATTATGAGACCTATTGTGACAATGTAAATAGAGGTAAATATCAAAAACTGGCTGGGCTTGCTTTCAATGAAGGGGACCTCACCTGTACGAATTATATGTATAACCAATGTCTGGCTGCAAAGCGACTCCAAGAACCATCCTGTGCGGAAAAATGGTTGGGAGGCATGAAAGATAAATAATAATACTCCAAATGTTACAAAATCAAAGATGGAACTGATAGGCCCGATAGTAATCATAAACTTTTTGATGTAATCCAGATTCCAAGGCCGCGATTTCAACAAGTACTCCTTGTCAAGTTCATCGGATGGGATAGCTACCTGAGATAAATCGTAAAGAAAATTATTTAGAAGTATTTGGATAGGTAACATCGGTAAAAACGGCAGGATTAAGCTCGCGCCGGTCATGCTGAACATATTGCCAAAATTAGAGCTTGAGCCCATTTTGATATATTTGAGGATATTGCCAAAGGTCCTTCTTCCTTCCATCACACCATCTTTAAGAACCAACAGACTTTTCCTTAAAAGGATAATATCTGCCGATTCCTTAGCAATATCAACTGCATTATCAACAGAAATTCCAACATCCGCAGCCTTTAAGGTAGGAGCATCATTGATGCCATCGCCCAGATAACCGACAATATGCTTATTCTCATGCAAGGCGTGGACGACTCTTTCTTTTTGTAGGGGAGACAGCCGGGCAAAAACTGAAGTGACTTTAACTAATTCCCTTAATTCAGCATCAGATGCCTTTTCCACTTCTTCGCCCACAACTATCCCTTTTACATCAAGCCCGACTTCGCTGCATATCTTTTTTGCAACCAATTCGTTGTCGCCGGTCAAAACTTTGAACTCTATCCCCAAGCTTATTAGGGTCTCGATTGTTTTCCTGGCTGTCGGCTTTGGCGGGTCCAGAAAAGCTATGTAACCTTTAAGAATAAGACTTTGCTCATCATCCGTTGAATATTTTTCTTTAAAGTTCTCAAAATCCCTATAAGCAACCGCCAAAACTCTAAATCCGTCAGCGCTTAGATAATCGTATTCTTCTTTTAAATCCGTGAGTATCAACTGGTCCATGTCCAGAATTTCGCCTTCTAATTCATAATTTGTGCATCGTTTAAAAATCTCTTCCGGTGCGGCCTTGGCAATGATTCTATGCTTTCCATCCTGCTCAACGATGACTGACATTATCTTTCTTGAAAAATCAAAAGGCACCTCATCAACTTTTTTATACTGCTTCACTACCAGTTTTTCATGTTTTAACACGGCCCGGTCAAGGATGTTCTTAAGGCCTGTCTGATAGAAACTATTTATATATGCAAATCTTAAGACATCTTCGTCATCTTTTCTGACCACATCGCAGTGTTTCTCCAATATGATTTTATCCAAAGTCAATGTGCCGGTTTTATCTGTGCAAAGCACATCCATTGCGCCAAAGTTTTGAATTGCATTTAAGTGTTTAACAATGACCTGCTTTTTTGACATGGCAATCGCGCCCTTGGAAAGATTGATAGCGACCAGCATAGGAAGCATTTCTGGAGTAAGGCCTACCGCCACAGATAAAGAAAAAAGAAGCGCCTGAATTACATACCCCCTTTTAAGGAAAGCATTGATGGCGAAAATAACGGCCACCAAAACCAGCATAGCACGAATCATAAGCCAGGTGAACTTGCGTACGCCCTTGTCAAAACCGCTTTCAACGGCTATTGCGGCCAATTTCTGAGAAATCTCGCCGAATTGCGTCGCAAGGCCAGTTTTTACCGCTACTCCTATAGCGGTTCCGCTTACAACAGTTGAACCCATAAAAGCAACATTAGCAAGTTCTGCCGGTGAACCATTTTTCGATTTTATTCTTTCGGATGTTTTTTCAACAGGAAGAGACTCCCCAGTAAGTGTTGCCTGATTGATAAACAAATCTTTGCATGAAATAATGCGTAAGTCTGCCGGGATTATATCTCCGGCAAACAAGTCAATAACATCCCCTGGCGCTATCTCCTTGATTTTTACTTCTTTAGGTTTGCCATTGCGGTAAACTGTAGCCGTGGCACGCAACATTTCGCTAAGCCTTTCAGCTTCTTTTCCAGCGCGATATTCCTGGGCAAAAGATATAGACACGCTCATTAAAGCCATTAAGATAACTAAAATTGCACTGATTTTCTCACCGAAAAAGATGGAAAATCCGGCGATAATCAAGAGCACAATTACAAGGGGATTAAGAAATTTGGAAAGAATCTGGAGAAGAATAATCCGTTTCTTCTTCTTGGCAGGCTCGTTATGCCCGTATTCCTCAAGCCTCCTTTTTGCTTCCTCTTCAGTTAAACCTCTCCGGGAGGTCTTTAGTTTTTCAAAAAGGACATCCTGGGTGCAAGCAATATAGTCAAAATCCCAAATTTGCGACTTCTTATTTCCTATCGCCATTTTTTATCTCTATGATACTCCATAAAAAATATCGAAATGTTCTTCTCATATCAACTCTTTTCATTCAGTGCCACGTTTTGAGTTTTGCATTATATGTGATGACCATTTACAACTTAGCTTCTCCTATTGAATTCAAAGACTCCAATACCTAACATTACGAGAGCAAAAGTGGTAAGATAGAGAAAATCTATGTGAAGAGGAAAAACTTTTATCCCTAAAAGAATTCTCCTTAAGAAGTCCACCCCGTATGTCAAAGGATTTAAACGGACAGCAATATTTATCCAATGGGGTAGATTATCTATTGGAAACATTGCCCCGCTTAAAAAGAACATTGGCATAATTACAAAGTTAGAGATTACGCCAAAGCCTTCAAAAGAAGTCATCCTCGCAGCAATAACAATACCAAGGCTGGTACAAACAAAGGCAACAAAAAACATCAAAGGTAGAAGTAGAAAAAGATGGGTTAGAGGGATATTTATTTTGATAAAGGGCGCAAAGGCTAAAACGAAAAGTCCCTCAATAAAAGCGACTGTTGAGCCACTTAAGGTTTTGCCAAGCACAATGGAAGTGCGCGGTATAGGCGCAACCAGAATTTCTCTTAAAAAACCAAATTCCCTGTCCCAGATAATGCTTATGGTTGACTGCATTGCGGCAAAAATAAGATTCATTACAATAATTCCCGGAAAGATAAAATGAGTATAAGGTATCCCGTGCACATTGAAAGCAGCCCGTAAACCTGTGCCCATAATTAAGAGCCAGAGTATTGGCCGGGAAATAGACCCCAATAATCTGGTTCTATCTCGAAAATGGCGCACAAGGTCTCTTAACCAAATCATTCCTATAGCGTCAAAATCCATAGCGGTTACCTCAATCTTCTTGAGCGCACAAATTGACCTAACTGTTCTTTGTTACTGGCTTCTCTCTCGCGAATGCCATGATTAGTAAGTCTTAAAAATACATCATTTAAACTACCTAAGCCCAACTCATTTTTTAATTGATAAGGACTCCCTATAGCGATGATTTTGCCATAGTCAATAATTGCCACGCGCTGGCAGATTTCTGCCTCGTCCATATAGTGCGTGGTTAGGAACATGGTTATTCCTTCTTTTTTTGAAAGGTTTAATATGTAATCCCAGATATACTGCCTCGTTTGCGGGTCCAACCCGATGGTCGGTTCATCTAAGAATAGAATCTTGGGGCGATGCATAAGTCCCCGGGCAATTTCCAGTCTTCTTCGCATTCCACCTGAGAATGTGCGAACGATAGAATCTTTTTTTGAATACAGGCCCACCATATCAAGAACTTCCTTGATGCGCTCTTTTCTTGTCTTCGGAGGTATATGGTAAATCATCCCATGAAAATTTAAGTTTTCGTAAGCAGTAAGTCGCTCATCCAGACTGGGGTCCTGAAAAATGATGCCGATAGACCTTCTTACCTCATTGGGAGAAGTTACCACATTGAATCCATTTACGAATACCTCTCCCCTGGTGGGCATAAGGAGAGTACAGAGAATATTTATAGTTGTTGTTTTTCCCGCGCCATTCGGCCCCAAGAAACCAAATATCTCGGTGGTTTTTACTTCAAATGAAATATTGTCCACTGCCCGAAAATGGTCGAAATCCTTTGATAAATTCTTAACCTTGATTACTTCGTCGTTCATATTTTTATTTTGGGCTTTTCGATAGACCGCTCTACATACTTTGGCACTCTCACGACTCTTTTAGCGCGCTTCGCCAGTCCTTTATCCTTCTTAGGTCCTCGAGAGTGAAAACAGGAAAATTCCGATAGTCTCTCTTGGGTCTAATCCAATCCTTCCTAATCCAGTTGTAGAGAGTCTGCCTGGTAACGCCCAATTCCTTCGCGGTTTCACTTACATTGTATTTTTTCATATCAGTTGCATTTTACACTTATTTACAGTTTTTGTCAACCACATTTAATTGGCTTCTGTATGAGCATAGGGGAGAGGATTAAGCCCCTCACCCTCGCCCTCTCCCCACAGGGGAGAGGAATAACATGAGGGGTGCTCTCCACATAGGGGAGAGGAATAACGTGAGGGGTGCTCTCTCCATAGGGGAGAGGATTAAGCCCCTCACCCTCACCCTCGCCCTCTCCCCACAGGGGAGAGGATTAAGATGGGCGATGCTTTCCCCATAGGGGAGAGGAATAACAAGGGCGATGCTTTCCCCATAGGGGAGAGGAATAAGATGGGCGATGCTATCCTCTTAGATGGGTAAAACCCTGCGGAAAAAGTCGTTAGTTTTTTAACCTTTTGGTTTTTTCTCTTGGAAGGAATTTCTGGTAGGATTTGTTGCTTAGCAGTGACGGAGAAAGCGATAGAATTCTATTCTAATTACCCTTATGCTTTCATATTCCTCAACTGGAAAAACGCTATTAAGCCATCTTCCTTATGTCCTGTCCTGAGAGTGGTGATGACGGTATCCTTTATCTTTTCTACAATTTCGTCATTACAGATTAGTTCAATTTTTACTATTCTTGTGTGGGGACCGGCGAGTCTGGCTAATATCTCTAACCCTTTATCACCAATCTCTTCCCTTAAAGCCTCTGCATCCATAACTGCCATTAGCGGGGCTTTTAGGTCTATTAATGCATTTACTACCTTATTGGCTATAAGATCTCTCACATAAACTCTAATTAATTTCATCGGTCATTATCCAATTCTTAATGTATTTTTTGAAAGAAAGACTTGCTCGAAAAAATTCGAAAGATTTTTCCCAAAAATAGTAATAGTTAATGTGCCGAGGACAACCAAATAAGTAAAACCCAATTTTCCAGTAGGTCATTCTTCCTTTTTTGATACTTTTGCCTCACTCTTTTCCGTGGAAGATGGGTTCTTCTTTTTCATGGGCCTTCCGCAGCATAGTAATGTTGAGTAATACATACCATAATTGGTCACGATTACTTCTCTTCCACACCAGATACAGATTAATTTTTCGCCTTTTTCAATTCTTTCCTTTGCCATAAGACATCTCCTACTTTCTTACATACTGAGTGGCTCGTCCGAGTCCATTGCCGGAGGACATGGTTATTGCCCCCTTTCTTTCAAGACCGGCTCTATTTTCGCAATCGCATCCTCGAGACTGAACGGTTTTATAAGGTGTGTTTTAATTCCACACAGGTTCATAAGTTCAGCGTGCTCTTTTTCTATATAAAACCCAGTCATAGCAATAATAGGAATATGTGCAGTTTCCCGAAGATGTTTCAGTTCATAAGCAATCTGAAAGCCGCTCTTATCTTTCAACTTAAGATCAAGCAATATAAGGTCGGGTTTTACCTTAGACACCATCCCCAGAGCAGATGTGCCGTCGGAAAATGCTAAAGCATCATAGCCACTTAGATTTAGCGTTTCCCTGAATTCTTCTAAAAACTCTTTGTCATCGTCAACAATCATTATCTTCTTTTTCGGCATCTTCTTCTCCCTTCACTACGGAGAGCATAAACTATTCCATTTCCTTACAAATTATCGCACGAATCCGTATTATCAATCAATAGGACAATTCCCCTTTTTTTTGACTTTTTTCTACCAGACATTCTGGCACTTCCATAAAAAAATTGGGAAGCAATGTCTTGCTTCCCAATTGAGAATTTGTCCTTTATGGATATTGGCCGATATATATTAATAACTTTCTATTTTGTCTTTATCCTCCGTTAGGCACCAGTCCGGCTCGACAATTCCTTAATCTTGGCAAGTAGCGTTTTTACATCGAAGGGTTTGCTGATAATCTCATCGGCCAGTTTCAAGACATCCTCTTCACCTGTACAACTTTCCGCTCGCTTGAAGTTTTTAGTTAAAGGTTTCCCGGTTAGGATAATAACCTTAAGTTCCAGTTTTTGCTTTCTTACAATCTCCAAAATATTAAGGCCGCTTAAACAAGGTAACTTCACATCCAGAATGAGAATATCGTAATCGGATTTTTCAAGTAGCCTTTTTCCTTTCAAGCCATCAGATGCCGTAGTTACATGGTAGCCTTCATCTATGAGAATTTCTCCTATTTCTTCGCAAAGTTCTTCGTCATCTTCAATCATAAGGATTCTCTTTTTCATTTTGTTTCCCTTCTGACCGGGAGAGATACCGTAACAGTTGTTCCTTCACCTTTCTTACTCTTAATGTCTATCTTGCCGCTATGAAGACTGACTAGTTCCTTACAAATTGTAAGCCCGAGTCCTGTTCCCTTAGATTTTCTCGTGAAGAAAGGTTCAAATACCCTTCCTAAATCTTCTCTTTCTATTCCCATTCCATTGTCACTTATGGTAATTCTGATAAATCCTTTTCGGTCAAATCCGGCCCCTATTTCTATTTTCCCCTTCTTTCTTGAGATAGATTGATATGCGTTAGTCAAAATATTGTTAAAGATTTCTCTGACCTGCAATGGGTCTGCCTCGATAAGCCTATTTCTTGTGGATTTGAGCTTTTTAATTATAGAAACATTCTGCTTGTGAAATCTCTTCTTCGCAAAAGTAACACATTCATTTGCGACATCGTTAATCTGTACTTTCTCATAACTCGGTATTCTTAGCCGAGAGTAACCTAAGAGATTATTTATAATCTGTTCGCTTTCCAATACCTTCTTTTCTATATTATCAATATGTTTATCTATTAGGGAATTCTTCCTTTTTCTCCTTATATTATATGAGGCTGTCTTAATAACTCCTAATGGATTACGAAGTTCATGGGCAACAGTCGCGGCGAGGGTACCGAGGTCGGAGAGGCGTTTTGCCTTATCTAATTCTTCTTGTACTCTCAGCAATTCTTCAGTTCTTTCATTTACAAGCCTCTCAAAACTCTCTTTATCTCTTTTTAAGACTTCCTCTGCCTTTTTACGCACAGTGATATCCCTGACAACTCCAAGCATCCGCATTGCCCTATTGTTCTCGTCACGCATGACACCGCCTGTTTCTGAGACCCAGCGAATTGTACCGTCCGGCCAAATAATGCGATGCTCAATATCATAATCCTTGCCCTTTTCTATGCAGGCATCTACTGACTCCACAACAAACTGGCGATCGTCAGGATGGACACATTCAAGAAATGCCTTATAAGTTCTGCCAAATTCTCCACGACTAAAACCAAACATTGGCTCTATCTCCTGAGACCACTCGAGATTACCCGTTCGGATATCCCAGTCCCAGCTGCCAATATTTGCAGCTCGCTGGGCAAGCGCACAACGCTCCTCACTATATCTCAATGCCTCCTCGGTTTTCTTCCGTTCAATGATTTCGCCTATCAGCCTTGCTGAAGTCACCAGGTGAGTCTTAGCAACATCAATTATAAAAGGCGGTCGCGAATTATATGCATTGCTATGCTTGATAAGTTGACCTACGCTGACACGATATTTTCTGGCGATTTCCTGTAATTTCCTCAGATTTTTAGGAGGGTCACCATATCCAAAATTGATGGAGCCTACCATATCTCCCTTGGCCCAGATAGGAACAGCGTAGAGTCGGATTCCTCCTCGGCACTCGGTATCAATTTGTCTCCCTTTTTCAATGGAGAGTTTTGATGCCTCGTTCCAGCAAGACTCGTGACAGTGCCACTTACCACTTTCCAATGCTTTTCTATTACTTTTGGTGCGGCACAACTTGCGCGAGGCGTGGTCGAGGAATCTACACCAACCTGAAGCGAAAATGCCCAGAGCATAATCTCCGTTCTTCTCGTAAATTGCTGCCGAAGTATCCAGGAGACCGAGGAAATCGTCAACAATGCGGGTGAGCACATTTTCGCCAACCGAATCCAGAACTACGCGGGAAGTGTTGAGTTTCGCCAGGTTGCCGTAAGGTTGCATGTGCCATTGCTTTTTAACTCTCCAACGCGCTACGCCTTTTTTCAGAAGCCACTCAATCGTACGCAATTTCCTTTCTTTTTTCTCCCGGTCGGCAACATCTCCTCGGTTAATCCTCTTATTAGTTCTTAATTTTTTCATCTTTTTTCGCACAGCATTCACCTCATACTTTTCGGGACAAAACCCAATACGCTCATACCTTTTTCCTTTAACTTCTGGGCGATGTTTTCCTTTTTCTTATCTTTTTCTTATCTTTTCCTTATCTCGATATTCTTTTGGCGTATAGCCTGTAAATTTCTTAAATATTCTTATGAAAGACTCTGTATTTTGGTATCCAGTCTTATCTGAAATCTGGTCTATATTGTATCCTGTTTTTTTTAACAGTTCCTTAGCTTTCTCCACCTTAATCTTCAATTTATACTCTCTGAACCCCATACCTGTAACTTGCTTAAAAATTCTGCTCAAGTATTTTGTGCTCAGATATACCACTGCCGTTAGGTCTTTCAAGCGTACCTTCTTATGGTAATTTCTCTCAATAAAGCGTTTTATCTTTTCAATTTTTCCTTTTATGTCCATAGTATTTACATCGCCTTCTCGCTTCTTTGTTTCTAATAATCTTTCTATGATTTCCTTAGCCTTGCCAATATCGAGCGGTTTTTGTATATAATCGTCCGCGTGTCCTCTCAAAGCCTCAATGGCTACGCCTTCAGAACTGTACCCGGTTAAAATAACAATAGAGAGGTCAGGGTCTATTCTCTTCATTTCCTTCAGGACCTGGGTACCCTTTAATCCGGGCATCATTACATCTAAGATTACCAGGTCTATAACATTTGGTTTCTTCAGTATCTCTAATGCTTCCTCACCATTAGAGGCTTCGACTACTTCATAATCCTCGAGATAATCGCGAAATTCCTCCCTGAAATCTCTGTCATCATCCACAAGTAATATGTTATATGGCATTCTTCAACCTTGAACTAAAAAATAGCCATAGCGACCGTTTCATTCTGGATAGGTTCTATCCCCTTTTCCTTTAGCCCCAGAGATGGATACTATTTTCTTGAAAACTTCTTTAAAATCTTTTGTTTTGCAATTATAGTTCACTAACCTCGAAAACGCTCTATCTGAAGAGTTAAACGCAATTGAATATCCTGAATGTTTCGCCAGCGGAATATCTCCAGAACTATCCCCTACACATATCACTTCCTGTGGTTTCACGTTGAATCTCTTAAGTATTTTTCTCAAAATTTCCCCTTTTGCACCATGGGTTATATTTATCTTGACTTTGCCAGTAAGAACGCCTTTTCTCGAAATCAGCCTATTGGACAAAACATAATCAAACTTTAGTTCCCTCCTTATTCTGTCTGCGATATATTGAAGGCCTGTCGAGAGAGCAGCAAGTTTGAAACCCAGTTTTTTGAGTTTACCTATATACTTCCGCGCATTCATAGTATAAGGAGCCTTCTCAAAAATTTCTCTTATCCTTTTCTCTGGCAGCCCCTCCCAGTGAGCTGCGTCCAGTTCACAGAATTTCCTGTAACTTATCTTTCCAGCAAGGAACTTTTCCTGATAGCGATAAGCAAGTTCATCCCACAATCCGAGTTTTTCGTGGATATATCGCCAGGAACTGACATGCTTGGTTATTGTGCCATCAATATCAAAAATTATCAGCCTGTATTTCATTCTTTCGGCCTGCCTGCAAGTTGCCCGCAGGCAGCCTGTATATCCTCTCCTTTTGATTCGCGGAGAGTTACCTTTACCCCTCTATCAATAAGTCTATTCATAAATATGTCTATGTTTCTCCATGGAGGTGGTTGAAAGTTCAGGTCGGGAATTTTGCTGCAAGGTACGAGGTTCACTTTTGCTCTCAACCTTCTTGCTATTTTCGCAAGTTCGTTTGCCTGTTTCAAAGAATCGTTCGTGCCCTTTATCAAGATGTATTCAATGGTAATCATTCTTCCCGTAGCATTGATAAACCTTTCAGAGGCTTCAATAACTTTTTCCAAGGGATATCGCTTATTGATGGGCATAAGCGTATCTCTCAGCTTATTATCTGTAGCGTGAAGCGAAATAGATAAATTAATTTGTAACCCCAAATCCTTCAGTTTCTCTATTCCCGGAACTATTCCGCAGGTAGAAATGGTAATCCTCCTTGCCCCTATGGCCATTCCTTCTGGCTCATTCATTATAATAATTGCTTTTCTTACATTCTCGTAGTTATCTAAAGGTTCACCAATGCCCATAAATACATAGTTTGTCGTTCTCTGTTTGACATTATGGTACAAAAATAGTATCTGATTGGTAATTTCCGATGGCGTGAGGTTCCTCTCAAATCTTATCTTTCCACTCGCGCAGAAATCACAGGCAAATTTGCAGCCAACCTGGGTGGAAAGACATACTGTCTTTCTATTTTTCGCGTAGATTAGTACGGTTTCTATGAAATTTCCGTCCAAGAGTTTAAATAGAAATTTCTCGGTGCCATCTCTTGACCTGAGATGCTCGGAAAGTTCGACACTGCCTATATAATAGTTTCGCTCAAGTTTATCTCTAACTGTTTTTGGCACATTGCTCATCTTATTAAAATTGGAGGCACCTCTTTGATACAGCCATAGGAATATCTGCTTAGCCCTGTAGGCTGGTTCTCCCATTTCAATAATCGCCTTTTCTAATTCTCCTAATGTCAAATTCTTGATGTCCTTCCTATCCATATTCTATAGTTTGGCTTCAATATCTGATTGTTTTTCTTTCAACTCCCAAGAGGGGCTTTATGCCAATCATACTAAAGAAGAGCTCGTTGCTGTTAATCTTTTCAACGGGCCTTACTTCTTCCAATTTCAACGGAACAAAAATACCAACCATAATCCTTAATGCGGAGGAAATCAAGAAAAGCGTGAGGATTTTGTAGCCGAGAAGAGGGGGTAATTTTTGCAGTAGGAATCCACCGAGAAGGGCACCAGCACAGAGCGCTAGCCCATTGAATACATTAAAATAGGATATGCAGCGGGTTCGCTTTTCAGGAATCGCTGCATCATAGATGAAATTGGTTGTGCAAAGATTAAATCCAGCCCACAAAAATCCGGAAAATACCTGGGTGAAGAAAAGGAAC
>Ga0315307_1000399_pt1 | contig 18562 bp, 15 predicted proteins | sample TDP2_MG_FD_203079 | JGI IMG/M metagenome (GOLD analysis project Ga0315307, IMG submission 203079) | Freshwater sediment microbial communities from Lake Towuti, South Sulawesi, Indonesia - TDP2 | ecosystem: Environmental > Aquatic > Freshwater > Lake > Sediment | place: Indonesia: South Sulawesi...
TTCTTCACTGAAACCAGTGATCGGCGCTTCGAGCATAACGTCAATAGGAGTTCTGTATGTGTAACCCGTGAAGCGTGAAACAGCCGAGCTACCGCCGCCTTCTATCGGAAGTCCACCGGGCGTTAGCAAGGTCGATACTCGTTCATGCCAAGGAACGCGTTGAAGTCCCACGGAGTCGAAATCCCTTTCAGCGGTCACGAGAAGACATACTTTGTCGATCTTAGGCGTAATCTCTTTGAGAGCGGTCACAAGTTCCATGGAGAAGCGGAGTCTCACCGTGATCTGGATTCTTGCGCCCGGCATCCACGAAATCGGTTGATATGCAATGTCTGTTGACCATCTGCCAAGCGCAGCATCAGAAGTGGCTCCGAAATTACCTGTCCCTCCATAATCTAGAGCATCTAGTAGAGCTTGAGCCAACGGTGTTCCGGTCGCTGTCAGCTCGACTATGCTTGGGTTGGCCGTTGACCCAGGGACTGCGGTGGCCGTGATCGAACTTGGCCTAAGCGAAATGCGGGCTGTCACGACCCCCAGAACCATCAGGACCGAAATGCCCAAGGCAAGGTAGACTTCTTTTCGAGTCGGCAATTTGCTTCCTCCTTATTTTCCCTCTGTATCACTTTAGTCACAATTGACTCCAGAAATCGTCCTCAAGAAGGTCTTTGTGAACGGCAAATATAAGGCGTATGAATGATTGCTACAGTCATAGGATTACGGCTGATATCAGATCGTAGAAGAGAAGCATAGTCTCACTCCAACTCTATCCTTGTTCCGATCTTGGCTTCGCAAGCCTTCTTGTAGGCTAGCTTTGCCGCAGCGGCATCTTGTATCCCTATGCCAACTGACTTGAAGACAGTTATCTCCTCGTCATTTTCTCTGGCAGTCTTTTGACGGGCCACGATCTGTCCCAGCTCTGCATGGATATGATCCCTCTGTATTGACCCCGACTTCAGAGGAATCACAATGTCCCCTGCCTCTTCCAGCGCTGCCTCCAACGAGTCCACGACAAGCTTCGATCTGCGGATTGTGAGGTCGTCAAGTTCACGCGTGTCCGGTCTGAAGGAGCCAATTGCGTTGATGTGAGTTCCACTCTTCAACGTCTCTCCTCTGAAGACCGGCGTCTTTGACGTCGAAGCTGTAATGACTATGTCAGACTCGTTTACAACATGGCTCGGATCGCTCTCCACGCAAACGTTGATTCCAAATCTTTGTCCCATTTCTTGAGCGAACCGACTTGCCTTATCCTGAATGATATCATGGACGAGAGCAAGCTGAATATTCCTGACCTCCTTCATGGCCTCAAGCTGCGTCTTTGCTTGAGTTCCCGCGCCGAATATTCCAACAACGTTTGCATCATGTCTTGCCAGATACTTTGTTGCGACCCCGCTTACAGCCCCGGTTCTCATCGCTGTAATGAAGGATCCTTCCAGTATAGCCTCCGGCTTTCCTGTCTCAGGATCGTTCAGAACTATGAGGGCCATGACCGTCGGCAGGCTATATCTTGAAGGATTTGCATCGTACGACGCAACGATCTTCGTTGCCAAGGCCCGCGTTCGGCTTAGGTAGGCAGGCATAGCCCCCAGCCAGCCTGCCTTATCAAACACCGTGAGCCCGACTCGCGTCGGCATTACAGCTGTTCCATAAGCAAGCTCTTTGAATGCCTCTTCTACCTCAGCTATCGTTTCTTTCATCGTGAGTACTCTTTTGAGATCCTTGGCGGAAAGAACTAGAACCACGGTTCCTCACAAGCCCCATTTTTCATGAGCGACAATCTCGGTTCGCCTCTTGACGAGAATCTCTCCTGACGTTCTTATGATAAAGGTCTCGGTCTTCAAAGGGTCATCACACAGTTCATGCGCGAATGGGGTCAAGGGAAGTCATTTAGGCTGACCGGTTCCTATCTATGCCCGTGGGAGCATTGTCCATCAGACCGGCAAAGGAAACAGGTGAAAAGTTCGATGTGCTAGTTGTGGGCGCCGGTATCATCGGCCTTTCTTGTGCATATCACATAAAATCAGAAAATCCAGATCTCAGGGTTACCGTCTTAGATAGGGGGGCTGCAGCTGGTCAAGGTGACACTGCAAAGAGTGCTGGCGCTTTTAGAAATGTTTTCACCTCTGAGGTGAACCGTCTGCTCGCAGATACTGGCATCGACTTTTACCGTCATGTTCAGGAAGACCTGGGTTTCAATCTTGGCCTCACCTTTGTGGGGTACCTGTGGCTCCTGACCAGTGAAGAGTTCAGAAGGCTTGAGGCCTTACTGGACTCTGTCAGAAAGGAAGGAGTTCATGTGAAGATTTGGGAGAGAGAAGACCTACGCGACATGATTAGTGGGATGAACATGGACTTCGAGGGCGATGAGGAGGCCCGCTTGCTCGGGCTGGGAAGCATCTTCAAGGGTTTGCAGGGGATCAAATGCGGCACAGTTAGTCCAGACTTGATCGCCAACTTCTACGAGCAGGAGTTCAAGAAGATGGGAGGGCTAATCAAGTACAATACTAAAGTTGAATCCCTCCTGCTGGAGTCCGCCTCAAAGCTCGGGATTCCAGGTGAGCCACTCATCTGGCAGGACAAGAAGATTGTTGGCGTCAAGACCAAGAACGGGGACTTGTTCGCTGAGACAATAGTGGTGGCAGCAGGCCGCTGGAGTAGTCAAGTATTAGATAGCGTCGGAATCGATGCTCGTATGAAGCCCAAAAAAAGACAGATCTTCTCGGTGAAGAGTCCCAAGATCGAAGAGCTGCTCAACACAAAGGGCTTCAACAAGTATGACGTATTGCCCTTCACGATTCTACCTCGAGCCGGAGTATTCATCAGGCCAGAACGTGGCGAGCGGGGCTTCTGGGTTGGAGCCGCTGACGACCTAGGAAGGCCTTTCCTCTTCGAGGAGGATCCCCAAGCTGAACGTGACTATTACACTTACAGTATGTATCCGATTCTTTCAAAGTGCTTTCCGCATTTCAAGGATGTGAGCCCAACTAACATGTGGGCCGGGCAATACGACATAAACACCTTGGACGCCAACCCCTACATATTCGAGGAGGCAGGAGTAATCGTTGCCGCTGGTTTGAGCGGAAGCGGAATAATGAAGGCAGACGCGGTTGGAAGAATCGTGGCAGCGCTCTACGCCAAGAAAGAGCACGCTGACCTGTACGGAGGAAGAGAGATCAAGGTCAGCAGACTGGGAGTCACAGAAAGGAACCTGGGCATCGAAAGGTTCGTTCTCTAGTCGAACACTAATCCCCAGCCAGCTCACGAGTTTCTGCTGAACGCGGAAGATGTGGCCACACTTGGCCCCCAGAACGAAGCCCTTCAGACAAGCTAGAGTCTGCCCGAAATTTAAGATCCCGTACTAGAACAAGCCTCGAAAGCTCAAACCTCGGACGAAGAGGACTTGATCTCTATGGTCCTTGTTTCGCCCCAAGAGTTACCAGAGCCGCGGTCCGCTAGCTTTAAGTATCGTTCTGTACCACTACGAGGGGCGTGTATACATATATACACAGGGATTCGACCATGACGATCACACAGCAAAGACATCGTCGTGAGAGTGCACTCCATAAACCGAGACATAGTCCAACTCAGGAGACACAACTCATGGTTGAGCGTTGCATCAGAGAGCACGGAAGCTTTCAATCTAAACGTGCCTTGTTGCGTGCTCTTCCCCGACAGATGGAACCGCCCACGCTAGTTACGATACTCAGATATCTGGAGGCGTCGAATAAGGTGTTCCTCGGCGAGGACGGTTCTATCGTTTGGGTCTTCACGGACAACCCCAAGTTCCTTCAACTCCTCAAAGAAAGCCCCGCTATAAGGTCACGGGCACACCAAGTTCAGAGAATACCTAGATGAACTCAGGAAGTCAAGAGTCCGCGAAGATCAGGTACTAGCCGGATATATCGATAATGCGATAGACATTTTGGAAGAACGGCCGACGGCAGGCGATCATATGCCAAAGCAGCTATGGCGGAATATCGTGAAGTACCGTGAAGAACCTTGTCTTTATCGTTATCAGCTGGACGGCGGGTGGAGAATGATCTATTCGATCCGAAAGCCTGGCGATGAGCCAGTCGTCATCTGGATCATTGAAGTGATGAGTCATCGAGAGTATGAGCAATGCTTCGGCTACGACTAGCTTTCTTTGATTTTGAGTTTCTCCGAGTATATTGCTTCGAGTTTGGCTAGGCGTTCCTGCATTTTCTTGATTGATCTACTCCTTGACGTATTATCCGAAGTTGTCCTGTGTCTTATCCGTTGACAGTGTCAAGTGTGGTTAGTAAGGTGGGGTTAGCGGATAGGAAGGAGGGACCAGGGCGCCTCATGTGTCGTGGGCCGGGGATCTGCGTCGTCATCCGTAGCACTTTGCTTTTGGCTCGATTGGTCCGCCTATCTCGTAGATGTTTGTGGTCCTTTTGCTCCCTTCTTCGAGTTGTCTGCTTGCTTATGCCTTGCCTATCTAAACGTACCCATACCCCTAACCCTACTACATTATACGAACGGTAAGGCGATTGGGTACATGTCCTCGCGGTGTTGTCATTCCATACGAACCTTGTTCTACCCTTTCCCGCATTTAGGGAATGATTTGATATGTGAGGGCCGCCAAGCATTGTGTAAGGGGGATGAAAGTTACCTCCTTGTGCAAGATGTGGATATGAACTCACGCCTGAGCTTGCTTTCTGTCCGAGTTGCGGTACGCGGCTTGAGGAGCCACCTTCTTGTGCAAAATGCGGAAATATTCTTGCGCCTGGTCTTGCTTTCTGTCTGAAATGCGGTACGCCGCTTGATGAAAGTGCCGTGGACTGGCTAAAGAAGCATGAAAGCGAATTGAGAATTGAACTTGTGAGAATCACTCCGTACCAAATGCTAGAATACATCAAGATAGATGGCTCTAGAATCAAAGCGAGGTGTCCAGAGTGCCGAAGTAGATTTGAACAGGACCTACTGCCCTTCGTAGAAGATCTTGAAAAACTAGGTTACCACCGCTTCATAATTCCGATTCATATGGAGAAGAGGGGAATTTTGAAAGAGGAAAGAAAGGAAAGGGGGGCCGTGCCCTTCTACGTCATATGGCCTCAGAAATGGGGCCCCGACGGGATCACAACAAAGCAATTCATGGACACCGTCAAGGCGACAGAGGAACAGGATCCGTTCGGCCAACAGGCCACCGCCCTATCTATGCCACCTCCTCTTCCACGTCGAATTTATTAGGGGCGTGAAAATGTGTACCGTTCGTAGCGGCCCATCCGGCTCTGTTAACTTCGTGAGCAATTGGCCTTGCTGTTAACTTGCGGGACACGGGCAGCGTTCGGCAAGAGAATTGTCTCCTCTTTCGCTAAGTCTCCTTGCTCTCGAACTTCTCCGAGTAGACCGGTTCGAGATTCGGAAACATATATTTCTCCGGCGTTCAATTTGGCTTTCCTAGAAGAACGCTTAAATCAAGCTCAGCGATAGGCTTCTGCTGGTGGTTCTAAGAGTTTGGAAAGATCTCTATTATTAGGAGCGTTCTATGCTCTAGTACTGCTTTCCACAGCATCGAGTGGCAACCTTTTCTTCCACCCGCTTCCTCCTGTTCTTGCTGAACAGGATCTGGTTTCTTTACCAGCCAAAGCACTTACTCCTAGCGGAGGTTTGTTTGACAGGGGTCTACTGAAGTCCGTTTCCCCTAGCCAAACTATTACAACTGATCCAAGTCAAACGATCTCTTTAACAGTCAACTATCAGATCTGGCAAGGATCAAACCCCAATGAGCTAGACCAACTATTCTTCATCACCTCATGGACCCCGAGTTGGCCACCCCCGTCAGGCTACTATTTCGAGATCTACAACTCCGTACCGAGCTCGTATCCCGGGTACACTGGAACGAAAAGTTTCTCTATCACAGCTCCAACAACTTCAGGTGTTTATTACCTTTGGTTCTGTTTCAACGCAGAGTACAACATGCAAGATGCGGTGAATGCATATCGATCTCCTCTCAAACTTCCGGCACATGTGAAAATAACGGTCGGAGGAGGTGGTGTCGTCCGATATCAGGCTCATGTTGAAGGCATAGGTTGGCAGGACTGGGTTTCTGACGGAGCTGTAGCAGGAACCACTGGCAAGTCGCTAAGGATGGAAGCCATCAGAATAGTTGTGTCGGGATACGGTGTTAGGTATCAGGCTCATGTTCAGAACATTGGTTGGCAGGACTGGGTGTCAGACGGGGCTGTAGCAGGAACGACAGGCCAGTCTCTGAGAATGGAGGCCATCAAAATAGATCTGGTCCGCGCTCCTGCGGGCTACCATATCTACTACAAAGCTCATGTTGAAGGCATAGGTTGGCAGGACTGGGTTTCTGACGGAGCTGTAGCAGGAACCACTGGCAAGTCGCTAAGGATGGAAGCCATCCAAATCGAGCTGCGGAAGGGCGAACTATATGCAGACGTCAAGTATCGCGGACAGGTTCATTACATCAATCCGCAGGACTACGAAGTAATAGTAAAGGAAATTCTTGACCCCACGGACAAACTCAAAAAGGAGGATTTTACGGCCGTATGGCCTTCTGGGTCAGGCCAAGTCATCGGCAAAATCGACATCGGATCTTATGTAGAGGTTTATGGCGAGTTTCAGGGCGTTGTTCCCGGTTACCCAGGTTATCGAATAAACGTCTACAAGAGCTATCATTACATCAAATCCATTTCTCCTGTCACAATCAACGTTAGTGGCGGGCTTCAGGATTACAAGCCTCTTGAAGCTTTTCCCAGAGGATTAAGTGTGTATGTGAAGATTGGAAATGTAGTTCCGAAAGAGTACAGCTTCAGCTTCCTACTGTGGATAGATAAGAACCAAAATCTATTGGTGGATGAGGGAGACGTTTGGGTTCCACATCATATTCCATCATTCAGCACAAGCAAACTAGAGTTCGATGTAGAGATTCCAAAAGATTGTCCTATAGGATTATACAGGCTTCAGGCAGATGTCGAAGGGAGGAAATACCAAAGCAATAACTTCTTCGTAATCTTCAACGCTGGCGGAACACTTCCAGAAAAGGATCTCAAGACATATTGCAAAGATGATGTAACCGGCCGAAGACCACCTTGGTTGCTGGCTAAGGAGACCATCACGAGCCATCATAGTCAGGAAGTAATGATGTCCATGGCGTCAGCGGCCCTTGGCTCGATTGACCTGCCGCGTACCGAAAGGATTGCGGTTAGGATTTTCCAGAAGTGGGTCCGTGAACATACACAAGCTAGGGAAGGAGCGAGTTGTCCTTCAGATATTAGAGAGTATGTCGCTAAGATCAATGCGACTAAGAAGCCAGATGCTGACTGCGATGGCCTGTCAGTGTTCCTAGTAGCCCTTGCGCGGGCTGCTGGGATACCTGCAAGGTGCATCAATGGAATCAATTGGGGGTTATCTTTATGGAATCATATGTGGGTCGAAGCATACTACGGAGATTCATGGAAGGTTTGGGACCCGGCATACGACTTAGACTACAATAGCAAGTACAAGGATTACATAGAGTATCATAAGAAGCATGGGGGCCTCAAGTCTGTGGGCCTACTAGAAATCAAGGACGAAGTGTGCATTGACAGAGGGGAGAATTATGGGGTCAGTCAATCGACTACCAGAAGCGCTTCTGTCGGAACTTCTGTAGGTACGTTCAAAGTGGGAATCGCCTCGGACTCAGATATCACCTCCTTCGCGCCTTTGGTCGATGAGAGTCGCACGGTTGTCAAAGTGTCTGGGTCCCCAGGGGCTGCAGGCCGTCTCATCATCTTGGTCGAAAAAAGTATGGTCGAAGCACTGGGAGGGAGGAGAGAAACGATTCTTGTGCTAGTCGACGGCTCGCCAACAAGATTTGGAATCGATGATGTCGACAGATACTACATAATACGCGTCGAATACTCACTTAGCACCAGAACAATCGAAATACACTACAAATCAAGTCTATCAAGCGGATACGGAATCCTTCTCATGTTTCTCCTAGTGGGCGTGTCTTGTTTGCTAGTAGTTGTGGCTGCTCTGAGATCTCGCAGACCTTCAAAGGCCATGACGTTCCGAGGCACATATGTCAACAAGAGCTGACCTGAGCGCAAACTAGATCAGAAGCAAGAACATTGACGCAGGCACAATAGAGCGGCCTTTCCTTTCAGCTAAGCTCAATGGCCCGTTTGTGACCGAACTATGCTTTTTCAGCTTTCCCTAATCTTGAGTTTCTCTGAGTAGACTGCTTCCAGTTTGACTAGGCGCCGATTCATGAAATGCCTCTTTCCTTCAATATTTCTCTAATTGCTTGTCTCCTAGCTTCACGATCCCGATTGGCAATATGCTGCATCGAGCCAAGCACGCCTAACCACAAAACTCTTTTCGCTGATTTTTCTGAATCAAATGTTGAACCGCTTAATCTCTTCAGCATTTCCTGCAATTCGGAAATGGAGTTTCGCTCATACTGTTTTCTGTAATGTTCTTTGAGTCTGATGATCGTCTTTTCATCAAAATCCTTCTGGCTGTCCATTACTTTCTTGAAAAGCATTCAGGTCCCTTTTCCGAGTTGTGCAAGCCCAGCTTGAATCATCTGTCGCATGTCTGCCACTTGCTTCTCTAAAGCCTGGGTCCTCTCTTCCAGCTCTCGCGTAGGCTTCCGATCTGTCAGAAACGTGAAATCATCGATTGCCTTCAAGTATTCCTTTCGCAGTCGGTCTTCATCCATGTGCAGGCAAGCATTGTCGAAGCCGAAGTTATGTCCCATCAGTCGCTCCGCTACGCCTCGATCCACTCCAGCCCCTATCATCTTCGAGAAGAAGTACTTGCGGAAGCTGTGGGGATGCAGCTCGTTTCGTTTGGAGTCAGGATCTAGCCGCTCTTTCAGTCCAAGCCGTTTTAGGACCCGGTACACATTCATGTAGAGCGCATCTGGTCCAGCTCTCCGGTTGAACCGTCGTTCATCTAAGAAAAACCAGTCCTCTCGCTTGCTGATTCTCGGACCTAGATACTCTTTCAAGAAGCCTGCCGCTTCTTCTGTGATGAAGGTAACTCGGCTGCGTCGGCTTTTAGTCCTCTGGCTTGACAGCGTGATCTTACAAACCTTGAAATCCACGTTGCCAACTCTGAGCGCCGCTGCCTCTCCGATCCTCAAACCCGACGTAGCCAACAACGCTATGAGCGCCCTAGTCTTTCGATCCGAGTTCAGAATCATGCTCCTCATCTCTTCGCGTGTCGGAATTCTGTCCACACTGATCTCCATTTTTGGCGGAAGCTCAACCTTCGCCTTGAACTTGTAAGAATCCAGGCTAATCTCTTCATAGCGCAGTAGACCTTTCACAGCCGTCACATAAGTCAGAACAGTTTAGGCGCGGCCCCGTTCGCGGTCAGCCAAGCAACAAACTTATCAAGCGCAGCGTAGGCATCTAGCTTGCCGCCTTTAATGCGAGCAACAACAACGTCAGGAGAATCAGCTTTGAAGCACTTAGCAAACGAGGCTTCAGCCTTCGCATATGTTTGGCGCGTAGCCTCACTACGCCTAGCCTTACGCTCCAAGAACTCGGCAACGGTCAAAGCGGCTCAAGAAGTGTAAGCATGATGCGGGTTTGAAAACTTACTAGCGGGGTGGGGTAGCCAGGTTTAACCCGCAGACGAGAGGCGGACGGCTCATAACCCTGAGATTCGCTCAACATGCTTGAGCGCTCAAACGGTGGTTCGAAAGGCGTATGGGCCCCGAATGTCCACCCCCCGCTACCATACTTGATCTATCAGCGAAATGGCTTTTCTCAACAGACCAAATTTAGGTATCCATCAACGCAGCGCTGAGCTATCGATACGTTTTCATTCTGGTGAGAGCAGTCTGCTGGATTAATGCTCCGAGAGCGGTAGGTCGCACGTTGACTTGACTGGCTTCTTCAACCAGCATTACGTTCCGTCGCTTTCGAAGCCGGTAATGATCGTCGGTCTTCGAGGCAACACCGATTTGGGATACCAATGTGCGAAGAAGCTTGTCAAGGCTCTCAGTGCAAAGAGATTCGCCGAATACTACAGCGATTGGTTCCCAGATCTGGCGTTCGTTGACGACAGCGGCCTCTGTAGGCTACCTCGATGGACCCTTCACGAAAGCTCATCAGCTGATCCGAATGTAGTGATTCTTAGCGGAGTGACAGGAGTGGCATCTGAAGACCCTGAAGCCCACTACTCCACATTCAATGAACTCGCGGAATTCTCGAAGAACCTGGGTGTTCGCTTCACCTATGTTCTTGATGGAATTATCGCCGGAGACGGTGAAGAAAGAAGGATCCAAGTGGCAGCTACAAGTCTGGAGCTGGTTCGAAAGGCTCATCGCCATGGTGCCCAGGCCCTAAAGGGAGTTGCGTTGCCCGCTGTTCCGAGCCTGTTCCTTGGACTATCTCGACTTCATGACCAAGCAGCTATGCTAATCGTCGGTTCACTTGGGGAACCAAGATCCGATGATGCAACCGTTGAGACTTTGCTCTCTTTCTTGAGGAAGGTCGCTGGGATCAAGGTCTGACATTGTGATTCACGGCCAATGCCAAGGCTCTACAAGAGGCAGGCCTGTGCCCGTCTTCTCTCTTCCGTATCTTGAAACGGGCTTCGTTAGGTGTCTGTGGGCCCTAGGAGGAGGCAGGTACATCCCAAGCGCTAGTTCTCTCTCAACAATAATGGGCTTCTTGCGAGCAGTGCAATCATCCACCTTGCATTTTCGGCATCTGAAGCCTTGTCCCCTTCCTGCGGATTCCATTCTTTTGCCGCACTTTGGGCAACGGGGATTCTCGAATCGGGCATCCTGCGCCAGATCTAGAACCTTGATCTTCTCCAAGTTCAGAGTTTGCGCGTGTGTTCTTGCGCCCCTTCTGATCCCGCCGTGTGCCTCAACCAGATCTCCGATTATTAGCTTTCTGACAATGTCTCTGAATCCTCCTGTCGGTTCGTATGCTGCGCAGTCGATTGCGCCCGAATCGTCGCTTAACGTGACTATCACATGTCCGCCTGGGATCGTGCGAGGCATCGTAGATACTCTTCCGGTAACAACAACAGGTCGATGTGGGAAAACCTCGGCGATATTTGAGATCCGAGACAGGTGATCATCGGTTCCGTGGTTTGTTCGGAAGATCACCCAACGTTCCACTCTCTCATTTGCCTTGACAATGCCGCGGCCTCGGAGAACCACTTCTGGGCTTTCGCCACGGATTCCATAGAGTATAGGGTCTCTTCCCCTTGGAGTTATCAGGATTCTCCCTGTTTCCGGATCAATGTTGTTGAAGGTGAATGGGGCTGTCTCTCTGTTCATCTTAAAGATTGATTCAGAATCTACCCTTCTAGGAGATGATCTGTTTCGCGAAGTTCTGTACGCAATCAGTTCATACGTGTGGTCTCCCTTCAAGGTCTCTCCGATTGCAGCGATCGCCCCGATGATTCCCTTTCTTCCCTTAAGGGAGACGCAAGAGATCTTGAATTTCTTCGCAACTTTCTCAGCCTCCTTGACTGTGGCGATACTGCGAATCACCTTCTTGGAGAACGCATTTAGTTCAGCTGGGACGTCACCTTCAAGGCAGGCGATGGCTGGGTCCGTTCTTACGTGCGTCAAATCAGAGTTTTTCCCTACGATTCTCTTGACATGCCTCATAGCTGGACTGATCTTCTTCTCATCGCACATGAACCTCAGACACATCGCTCCATTTCCTCTCGTCTTCCACGGAACGTTCGGGTTTAACCTTACCAAGTTCGGATAGTCGACGAAAGTGCAGCCTAGTTTTGTCAACTCGTTAACAAGTAGTGCTGCGACGTAGGTTGTGCATCCCATTCTCGGCGAGTCCGTATCATCAATGCCGACATTCAACACTGGACTCATCGCCGAGGGCCTCCTGAATATCTCGGCTACTGTTCTCAGATAAATGATTAAAGAAGAAGAGAGAGCCTAGCTTCCTTCGACAACTATCATTGTCAGCGTAGATCTGACTTTATTGAGTCTACGCACCTTCCAAGTCACAACTTCCTTGAGTTTGTCCATGGTCTCCGCTTCAACCTTGGCTACAATGTCGTAGACTCCGTAGACCACATAGGCTTCCTTGACATGGTCCATCTTCCTGAGTTCCTTCAGCACTTCATCTTCAGAGCCGATCTCAGCGTTTATCAAAACAAATGCCGCAGGCATCTTGCTGGTTCCTCCCTGCGTGGTAGTCTAGATCCATGGGAGGTAAAAAGACTTTGGATTCATTTGGCTCTTGCAATCAGCCTTCCTGTCGCAAGAACTACCGCGCCCAGAACCAGAAGAACAGCCCCGCTACCCAAGAACAATACCTGCATACCTGCAAGTATGACACTGTAGGTTTGTCCGTATGCAAGTTTCAGCGCGTACATTTGGCCCGGGTCGGCGAGCGTTATCGCCACTCCGATCAGTAACATAAGCGATCCCGGAAGGATCATGGCCAAGGAGAAGCTCTTCCTAGGCACTTCACTCTTGATGGTTGTTGATCTGATCTCTCCAGAAACTAGTCCGGGGAAAGCTGAGGCAACGGCTCGAATCAAAGGCGGCCCTAGAAGCAGCACGAACGGGAGCATCGTAACGTACCACCAAGCGATCAGGCCTAGGGACACGTAGATCCAAGCTTCCCTGAAGGCTACAGGATAGGAAGCTTCTACAAAAGTACGGAAGTACACGTACAGAAATGCGACAACCGCGTTCGAGACGAGAAGCGTGATCTGCGACGCCTTAATGAAGTTCTCCCAACTGAATCTTCTCTTCATCAACCAGCCGAACAGGTAGAATCCTACAAAGTTTCCCGGAACAGACGCTACAAGGCTGCGGACATAAATCTGGCCGTATTTCGCCGAATCCGCAATCAATGTTCCTACGGCTGCCCCTAAGCCGCCGACTAGCGGGCCGAACAGGGAGGAGAACACTGCCGGGATCACAACAGCTGGCCTGAACTGGCCGGATCCCCAAGGGGATGCTGTGAATGCGGTAAGATAGGATCCCATGGCATACAGGACGGCGCATGTCGCTGAGACGGCCGCTTCGAGGGCTAGGGATCTCTTGCGCCCTGACATCAAGGTGCCTCTCCTCCACCTTAGGCGTGCAGGACTCATATTAGGCTCACGATTCATGCTTTTCCTGTCCGATAGAAGGGCTGAAGAGAGATTGCACGTGCGAGCTTTCAGCAACGGTTAGCCTTAAGAAAGCTCTAGCGCACCTTCAGTTGGGTCGTCGTGCAGTGATCGCTTACTTGGATTCATTGTCGACCGTGGTTTGTGCTGCGTTTCTCATTCTTGGCTCATGGAGCGACCTGAAGACCCGCGAGGTGTCTAACAAGCTTTGGGCTGTATCTCTTCCGATAGTTGCCGTGATCACAGTCATCAAGGCCTACCTTTCATCTGGCCTTCTTCTTCTATACGTGATTTCAATATCTCTTTCAATCGCGGCGTCTCTGGCTATCCTTGAGATCGGATTCTTCGGTGGAGCTGACGCAAAAGCTATGATCTGTCTCGGCGTAGCTCTGCCTCTCTTCCCGGACATGTTTGCGCCGATCCTCGGATACTTTCACCCGTTCTTCTCGTTTATTGTTCTCACAAACTCCTTTCTCATATCGCTCCTAAGCATCCTTTACGTGGTCACCATGAATATTGCGTGGAAGCTTCATGCCAGACAACCTTTCTTTGACGGGTTCCAGCAAGAGCATTTCTTGAAGAAGCTTCTCATCCTCCTCTCAGGGTACAGAGTCGAGCTTGCTGAACTCAAGAAAAGAATACACCTGATCCCAATCGAAGACGTAGAGGAGTCTGACGGCACGCCTCTCAGGAAGATGAGGCTCTTCGTGGACGCTGAAGCAGACAGAGATGCCGTGGTTGAACGCCTTGAGAAATATGCCTCACAGGGGATCGTCTCAAGTCATGTGTGGGTAACTCCCGGGCTACCTATGCTGGTTTTCATCTTCTTTGGCTTCGTTGCATCGTTGGTCGTCGGCGATATTCTGTTCTACACGATTTTCACCGTGGTTCGACTCGCACTTGGTCTTTGAGTACGGAATACTTATTCACCCGGTAAGGCAACCTTAGGGCTGTTCTGCGCGCCGGGCTCTTGAGGTGACGGAGACGATGAGTTCAGGGAGGGAAAGAATATCTGCAAAGGAGATGAGGGCGATTGAGCTTAACAGCGAGTATCTCAGCGTTTCGACCTTACAACTAATGGAGAACGCTGGCCGAGCAGTGGCGTCAGAGATAGCTTCCCGATTCAGTCCTCCTTCTCGAATAGTTGTCTACACCGGAACAGGGAAGAACGGGGGCGATGGCATGGTCGCCGCAAGGCACTTGGCGTCACTCGGCTACAGGTTGTCACTTGTTCTTGTTGGAAACGAGAACAATATCCGGGATGAAGTTGTCATCGCAAACTGGCAAGCCATCAAAGAGATGTATAAATCCATACAAATCCGCATAGCCCACGATTCCTCTCTCATCAGCGTTGAAGATTGCGAGGTTACGGTAGACGCCCTTCTAGGCATTGGGGCGAAAGGGGCACCCAGGCCTCCGATCCTTCAAGCTGTCAAGGCGATCAATGAATCCAAAGGCTTCAAAGTCGCCGTCGATATTCCAACGGGAGTCGACGCAGATACCGGTGAGACCGAAGAAGAAGCTGTCAAGGCAGACCTCACGATCACATTCCATAAAGAGAAAACAGGGCTGGCGAAAGCGAAGAAATATGTCGGCGAACTGAAAATCGCCTCTGTCGGAATCCCTCCGGAAGCTGAGCTACTCGCCGGCCCGGGAGACGTAGGCCTAGTCACGAAGGAACGCCTTCCAGAATCGCATAAAGGAGACTTTGGACGGCTCCTGATCATAGGTGGAAGCGAAACTTACACGGGTGCTCCAAGCTATGTGGCACTAGCCGCCCTCCGGACCGGAGTCGACCTGGCGTATGTTGCAGCGCCAGAAAAAACTGCGGGCGTCATCTCCTCGTTTTCGCCCAATCTTATAACGATCAAATTGAAAGGAAACCACTTTGCATCGGGCAATCTTGATGAAATTGAATCTTGGCTTGGAAAGGCAACCGGAATAGTTCTTGGACCAGGTCTCGGGGTTCATGAAGACACGATTTCCGCCATAGATGAATTCCTAGACAAGGTAGAACGTCTCAAACTTCCTCTTCTGCTCGACGCGGATGCCCTGAAGGCTTTCGGTCAACATAAGCGTAGGATCGAAACGGCCGCCGTGTTGACTCCTCACACAGGTGAATTCAAAGCCCTTTCAGGAAGAGAACCATCCCGGGAGATGGAGGATCGAATAGGGGATGTCCAAGGTCTGGCACATGAGGTCCGTTGTACCATCCTGCTCAAGTCTCATGTCGACGTAATCTCGGATGGGGTCAGATGGAAACTGAACAGAACTGGAAATCCAGGCATGACTGTCGGCGGCACAGGCGACGTTCTCTCAGGCATCGTCGGCGCGTTTCTGTCTCAAGGCTATGATCCCTTTCAAGCATCATGTGCCGGAGCATTCATCAACGGAGCAGCCGGAGACCTCGTATATTTGGAGAAGGGATATCACATGGTCGCAACCGACCTAATCGAGAAGATCCCCCTAATCATGAATGACCCTATGTCTCATAGAAAATTCAAATCGTCTGAGAGAAACATCGGAAGCAAGATTTCGTGCTGACCTACAGTTCTTTCAAAGTATCTTTCATTCGATCTAAGGCTTTTACGATGTTCTCTTTCGAGTTTGCAAAGCTCAATCTGAGAAATCCTTCTCCTCGCTCTCCAAACGCTGCACCTGGAATTGTAGCGACATGGCCCTTCTCCAAGAGATGGCTTGCTACATCCATTGAGCTCTTTCCAAGTGCGCCAATGTTGGCGAAAGCGTAGAATGCTCCGCTCGGCTTGATGCATGAAATACCCGGAATCCTGTTCAAGCCTTCAATCATGACATTCCTTCTCCTGTCGAATTCGGTCACCATGGCCTTTATGGATTCTGCTGACCGTGGATCCTTCAATGCCTGAGCTGCAGCCTTCTGAGCGAATGATGTCGGCCCAGTTACTGAGTGCTCGTGGATGGCTAGGATGTGTTGCACTATCTCTTTCGGGCCGACAAGGTATCCAAGTCTCCAACCTGTCATCGAGTATGCCTTTGAGAAGCCGTTGACAGTTATGGTTCTTTCTCTCATTCCGGGAAGAGAGGCTATGCTGGAATGCGTCAGATTGTCGTACACGAGATACTCATAGATCTCATCAGAGAGAATGAATAGGTCCTTGTCGCGGGCGATTTCCGCTATTCCCTTCAGGTCTTCCCTCCTCAAGACGCTGCCAGTTGGATTGTTCGGGGAGTTTATGATTACTAGCTTCGTCTTGGTTGTGACGGCATTCGATATTGCTTTAGGCATTAGACGAAATTGATCTTGCTCACGAACCGGGACAGGCACGACTTTGCCGCCGGCAAGTCTTATGCATGGTTCGTAGGTTACCCAACTTGGGTCAGCAATGATGACCTCATCGCTAGGACCGACCAGTGTAAGTATGGTCGAGAAGACGCCTTGCTTTCCTCCCACCGTTACGATTATCTCCAATTTCGGGTCAGCCTCGATTCCGTTCCGTTCAGCAACTTTCTCTGATATGGCCTCTCGAAGTTCCGGAAGTCCCGGGCTGGGAGGATAGAACGTGTAGCCTTCATCCAGTGCCTTCTTCGCGTATTCTCTGATATGTTGAGGTGTGACGAAGTCTGGTTGCCCAGCTGCTAAGCTGATCACATCTATTCCGGCGCGTTTCATCTCAGCCGCTTTATTTTCAATTCCAACCGTCGCTGATCGTGGGATCTTGGCTCTCTCTGCAATTGCTCGCATACCATCACCGTCAATGGGATAGTCACACGCCTCATTGGGAAACTCGATATAACCCTTTTCCGAGATACATGTGACTCCTTTCCCTTCAAGGTGGGACTAAGCGACGCGTCAGTTGAACAAGGGGGCACCAAGTCTCTTCGTCTACATGATGAAGCAAGACGATCCAAGGAAATGCACATCGGCGAAACTGTTCAAGTTTAGGCACGCCATCCCCATCAGCAGGCCGTCAATGATCCCTCGCCTCGCAATAGTTCTGGATCCTTTTGCGGGATTAGTTCTCTCACAGTCTGACCGTGAAATTGCCATCAGAAGTGGAATCTGCGCTATAGACTGTTCATGGGAAAAGGCAGGAGGAGTATTCAAGAGACAGTTCTCCAAGCATGAGCGAAGATTGCCGATTCTACTTGCGGCGAATCCAACGCACTATGCTCAACCGGGCATACTAAGCTCAGTTGAAGCTCTCGCAGGCGCTCTCATGATCCTAGGAATAGAAGAACAAGCCGTGAGAATACTGTCATTGTTCAAGTGGGGCCCAACGTTTCTAACTCTGAATCGGGAACCATTGCGCGACTATGCAACTGCTAGGAACGTGAGAGAGATCGAAGAGGTTCAGAGAAGTTATTTCTGAGTCTTCACGGCAACTTGCTGGGAAGTCAATTATCGGGTGTAGCATCATCTGGGAGGCCCACAAGCTCGTCCCGAGCAGCAATACTGCGAAGAGCCATCGTTGAAGCTCAATGTTGGCGCCCCTCTAGAGGAGTAATCTCACAAAACAGGCTCGATTCATCCACCTCTGTGATCCGGACGTCGACATTGAATCGCGAGGTCAAGGAGAGGAATTGGTGTGGCCCAACCGTTGTTGATGTGAAGCCGTCTCTACATACGATCACACCGTTTCGGGTCATCACAGGATCGATTTCACCCAAGAGCCCAGCCTCCGACTGCAGTTGAAACCACTCCAGTCGATGCTTCCAGAATTTATCGGAATAGCTTGAAAAGAAGATGGTGCCGCCTGGTTTCGTAATACGAACGCTTTCTCGGATCAGGTCCTCCTGATTCACATGGAATGCTGAAATTCCGTTCTGTATGCAAACTACCCGGTCGAAGGTCTTGTCACAGAAGGCCAGTTGAACCGCATCCATTCTCAATAAGGAACAGTTTGATGTATTGCATAGCATTTTCCGGCCGAAGGCCAAGCTTGCTAGAGAGGTGTCAATGCCAATGACCCATCTGGCTCTTTGAGCGAGCCGTGGGATTATTCGCCCGTAGCCGCATCCGAGTTCCAGAACCATATCTTCAGAGTGGATCTTTTGGAGGACATGGTCTACTTCAGCTTCTAGATATTGCTGAACCCGAGGAGGAGCGATCTCGTAGCACTGTCTGAGCCGCTCCGCGGAAAGTCTATCCGCATAATAATCGCTCATGTTCGCGTTCGCTTTCTCCAGAGATGGTTTTCGGGATATTAGGATTTGGTATCAGAGTTGCCGGTGGCATGTCTGCGAAGTCTAGCCTTTGACAGGTCGTAGCAAGCGAAACAAACTGCGGATGCGATGTCCGGAGGTATTGCAGATTGGAGTTGGCACGAATGAACATCCACATTGGCGCATGTGTTAGACTTGACGACAACGCTATGGTTGTATCTACGTTGCGCTCCATAGGCCATTTAGAGGACAGATAGGTTTGGAAACTCTAGCCGTGTAGTTATTCCTCTCCACAAATTCTCAGGGGCGCAATCACTGAGTATTTATGTTG
>Ga0315307_1000402_pt1 | contig 18535 bp, 15 predicted proteins | sample TDP2_MG_FD_203079 | JGI IMG/M metagenome (GOLD analysis project Ga0315307, IMG submission 203079) | Freshwater sediment microbial communities from Lake Towuti, South Sulawesi, Indonesia - TDP2 | ecosystem: Environmental > Aquatic > Freshwater > Lake > Sediment | place: Indonesia: South Sulawesi...
GTACCTAGAAGAGACTGAAGATCAAATATTGGTCGTTGACCTTCTCCGAAAGGACAAGGGCAAAGCGTAAGATTAGGCTAATATCTGAGTTAACCGAACCAGTTTCTGAGGAGATCTCGTTGCCCATTAGCATAAGGGAAGCAACCATTAGCGACCTAGAAGAAGTCTACAAGATCGAGCTTGAGTGCTTTGCTGACGACTCGTTCCCGAAAAGGCTACTTGAGACATTCCTGACTTCACCCGAATGTGTGACTCTGATCGCTGTTTCAGACGGCGAACCTCTGGGCTTTATCGCAGGCTCAGTTGAGAAGCTGAATGAAGAACCTGCCGGCCACATAAGCACACTGAACGTTAAGCGCGGTCAAAGACGGAAAGGCATCGGTCGCCGCCTGCTCGATGCTTTTGAGGTTGCTCTGACTGAAAGAGGCGTCCGAACATGTTTCCTCGAGGTCCGGGCCAACAACATTGCTGCAAGGAACCTGTACCTCAAGCAAGGCTACAGACCGCTTCAAAAACTCAGAAACTACTATGGCATAGGGGCTGATGGGCTTAGACTGAAGAAGAACCTGGTAGCGTAAGTCCGAGATCTCTCGACCAAAATGCTCTTAAGTGTCATGTCCCTAAGGGACCAACAATGGCGATGTAAGGGGTCCATGAAATTGAAGTCCTGTGAGAGGTGTGGCAAGGAACTGGGGGAAGGCGCCAACTATTGTCCCTACTGTGGCTCGCCTACGAAAAAAGTCGCAAGCGAGGTGTATTCGGTCTCGTCAGACGACTTGCTCAAAAAGGTTAGGGATCTGATCCATGAGGGGAACGTCACAAGGATAATTGTGAAGAGCGAGCAAGGAGAGACGCTACTTGAAATTCCTGTGACGGTCGGTGTCATAGGCGCCCTTATAGTCCCTTGGATGGCGGCGCTAGGAGTCATAGCAGCAATGGCCACAAGGTGCAGGATAGTAGTAGAGAGAAGAGAAGGATAGAGACCCAGCTCTACGGCCCTCGCCTTATTCGGAAAGTTTTGATCTCGAAGGGCCTGAAGGGCACGTTCAGCTTCCTTGCCTGTGGATCGAGTTTCTTCAGTTCTCTTTCGGTCAAGTCGGTTTCGTACGCTTCCTTGATAGTGAACCAAAAAGCGATCTCCGCTTCGGCTCCTGCTCCTGTCGCATCATAGACTCTCACCACGTAGTCGTTGGAGTCTTCCGCCAGCTTTATGCATGACACCACCAAGTTATCTGGCTTGACCCTAACGAAGCTCACCAGCTCCTTTGCTGGCCCCTTCGGGTCTGGTCTATCCATGACAACAAAGGCTTCCAACGGATGGTTCACCTCGTACCCCCTTCTGAACGTCAGCGCCTCCTTCCAGCCGCCCTTGTGGGGGTAGACAGAGTACTTCACTTCGTGGATCCCTTGGTCGGGCTTGGGATCTGGGCTATAGCTTGTTCTGACAAGAGTCATGCGGACTGTGTTGCCCTCAACGTCGAAGCCGTACTTTGAGTCGTTAAGAAGGCTAAGCCCATACTTCTCGTCCGAAACGTCGACCCACCTGAGAGCTGGGACCTCCGTGCCGTCTGCCGGTCTTTCAACGTAGCCAAATGGGATCTCAAAAGCAGCTTTCGAGTTGCCAAGAATTGGCGTAAAGGAGACCTTTAACATGGGTGCATCTACTTGATCGTTCGAAACCTCTTTCCAGTCGATGGTCATGCTAAAGTCTACTCTGGCCACCCCTCGGCAAAGCGATATGTGTTGGGTCACTGTCGAGTCCCTGTACGAATGAGTGACTCCTACAGCTGCTCTTGCTGGTCCAATCTCGACAAGTTCGATCTTTGCTCCTTTGGTGAGGTTCTCTACCCGACTGATGTCGCCGATGATCCAAGCTGACATGCTATGGGGAACTTCATGCAGGACCTGAAGCAGGTTGTTATGTACTGGCCTCGTGAATGCATGTCTGTCCTTCTTGAACACAAACCGGTCAGCAACCTTATCAAAAAGCGACCTGATCGTACCAGAGCTTGCATCAATTTCCAGTCTGAAGAACTCATTCTCAAGGAGACCCTCGCTGGCTACTAACTTCGGAAAGTCTTTCTCAGCGCTTTCTCCTTCGACAAGGTAGAATGTTCTGTACCCCATGGATGGGACGTGGGCCACAAAAAGGACCTCATCGCCGCCAACCTGCACGGGCGTCCCTTCGCCATCAGCTGAGACTAAGATGGGGTTTCTTGGAATTAGGTGCCTTAGACCCTTTGCTTTGACAATGTCAGTCCTATCCCAAGACAAAGGGTTGAATACGACAATCGGCACTCCTGGTCTTGAGAACCTTATCCTTTCTGAAAGGCTCTTTAGAGAGACCACCAAGGTTTGATCAGCGGTCTTCAAAGCCTCCTCAGCTAGTTCGCATGGGTAAATGTAAGCCTCAGAGGTCCCGCTTCCGTCTAGGATGTCGTGGAACTGGTTGAAGAGTGTGTTAAGCCACGCTTTTCGAAGAGAGTCTCGAGGGTAAGTACCAGAGAAAACCGAAAACTTCTCAGCGTCTACAAGAAGCTTTTCGCAGACACGGTTATACCGTTTTATATCGCCATGTGTTGTGTAGCAACCATCAAACGTGAACTGAAGCTCATCCCTAATGACCGGAAGTTTCTTGTCTTTCAGTTCCTTCTCTGCCTGCTTGAAGAAGCTGTGGGTTGAGCTGAAGATAACTGTTGGCAAGACAGCCCTCTTCTGGATTTCATGAGCGGCCTCAATGTCTTCAACAGTCGCTCCTCCGCCATGGTCGCCGACTCCGTAGACGAACATGCTTGTCCTCAGACCGTATCGATTGTGCAGATCGATAGCTACATCAACGACATTTTTTGGTGTCACGTAGTTGTTGTAGACACTGTTGAAGGCAAGAATCCTAGATCCGTCGGGCGCCTCCCACCAGAACAGCGGTTGCCCTTTCCCGCACCTCATAAGGTAATAGTAACTGCAGCCCGCCTTCTTTGCCAGTTGAGGCATCGTCCAAATGTGGCCGAAGGTGTCGGGTTCCCAGCACACTTTAGGCTCGAACCCAAACACCTCTCTGAAATACCGTTTGGCTTGCAGAAACTGTCTCACAAGCGCTTCAGTCCCACCCATGTTGAGGTCTGCTTCAACCCACATTGAGGCAGTTGGATCCCAGTTTCCATTCTTCACGTACCGCCTCATCACCCTGAAGAGGTCTGGGAACTCCTCTTCTGTCACCTTGTAGGTTATGGCTTGGCTCTGCGAGAAGTGGAAGTCGGGGTATTGGTCAATCAGCTTGACCATAGTACTGAATGTGTCTCTTATGGTGTTGACCGTATCGTCCCAAGGCCAAAGCCAGTTCATGTCGATGTGTGCGTGAGCCACGAGGTGAACCTTGAACCTCTTCGCCCTTCTAGAGAGAAGAGCCAGCTTGCTGCGAGCTTTCTCTATCTCTTCGATGATGGTCGAAGGTTCCTTCTCCAAGACCTTCAGGTCGAACTCATCGGAAACGCTGTTCGCAAGCTTTTCCTCCAAGAACCTCGCGAACCTGAGCTCTTGAATGAAAGAGTCAATCTCGAATGCTATTCTTTCGACATTGCTGTAGGTTACTGTGAAAGCTGGTATTCCCACGGGTTCGTACTTCGGCAAGACATGGACAGCAACAACATACTCTTCCTGCGGTCCCACGCTCTCACTGAGGACTACCCTCGGGCCTCTGAGCTCTGTCCAATAGTCTGCGGTCACAACTTTCTCGGAGTTCACGTAGACCTCGATTTTGTCGATTATTACAGATGATGGCATCTTCGCAGACGAACCCGCGACACCTATGCCTGCGATCTCATGGGGGACAACAACCCTAGTCCTAAGCCATGCTTCGCCCTTTCTGGCATCGACGCTCATAGGAAGGCTGGCCAACTTCCAAGTAGAATCATCGAACTCAGATGTGCACGCGTCTGGCGTTTCGCCTTGGTAGAACTTCCAAGAAAGGGCTTCGCGGTAACTCGTTAACTCCTTGTGTTTGGCATGGAGCTTCTGGGTGAGTACGGAAATAGCGTCTTCTGCAGTGGTTTCCATATTCTTTCACTTAGTGTCTGCTCGTTTCTCCCTTTGCGATCACTAGGAAGTTAACTCTTGCGGTCGACGAGCCGGCGGTCCTTGCAAAAGAGACGCTTATCCAAGGGCAGAAAACCAGTTGCTTGGCGCCTTCGAGATGTCTACATAGGCTTTCTTGATGTTGTCGACTATGGCTTTGTCTACGACTGGGTCTAGGCCGCATACTCTTCTGACGACATAGTCCACGCCTCTCCGGTATATTTTCTCAGCGAAATCTCTGTCCGTGGGATAGAGTTTGCCTTTTTCGTCTTTCGCCCGGAAGAACATCGCAGCGGCTGTGCTCAGAGTGGTAAGTGGTGCCAGAATTTTGTGCTTGTGTGTCAAGAGCAAGGCTCCGACTAATCTGTCGTTTCGCGAGAGTTTGCGCAGCAAGTCTCTGCCAACTCTGTAGATAGTGTCCCCGAGCGCCTTGTTGTTGAACCTTCTGATTAGGTCTTCTATCTGCTCCTTGATGTTGGTGTGGTTGAACTCATCAGGATACTGGAGTATCAAGGCTTTGCCGGACTCCCACATCGCGCTTCGAACAGCTCTTCCGACATGATCGTAGCCTATCGCTTCCCAGATGTAAACTGTCGCTGGATCCGTAAGGTACCCCAAGTATGCAGTGGCTGCGTGGCCTAAGTTATGGACGAAGAGTTTGCAGTCCACATAAGCGGACATGTTATCTTTCGGTTCAAGCCCCTCGACCTTTGGGACTTCGTTCTTGAACCCCTTCTTGTCTAGGATTATCTTGTTGTAGGCTTCGGCGTAGATCAGAAGTGGGTCTTCCCTCCTTTGCTTCTCTGTTACTATCGGAACCATCTTCCCAATGCTGGTCTCAACCAATCCGATTGAAGAGTCCAGTGGGAAGTCTTTTGGAAGGAGTCTTGCCAGACCTTCTTTGAGCATGTTTGAAGCGTTTCTAACATTCTCGCATATGATAACGTCTATTGGTCCCTTCTTGAGTCGTCGTCTCCTTGTCAAGCCATCAGCTATGTTCCTGTAAATGTGCTGAAGGTTGCCGACGCCGACAGCGGTCGCCAATATATCTGCTGTGGCAACCTCTTGCGTCACTGCGTCTATGTCGTTGCCGTTAACCGCTCGGACACTCTCAACCCATATGGTCTCGGGATGAACGTCCTTCACCTCTATCCTGTACCTTTTCTCTGCATTCAGCAAGCTGACGATTTCGTTTATAGCATCGACAAAGACAACTTCGTAACCTGCTCGTGCGAAAAGATGCCCAACAAGAGACCGCCCAATGTTGCCCGCTCCGAAAACTACGATCTTCTTCATGCTGACTCACACGTCTCGATGGAACTTACCGATTGACGAGCAACTTCTCTTCTAGATGCTTCCCTTCCTTCTCAAGATTCCAACCTTGAATATCAAAGAGGCCGCTCCTAGTATGGGGGTAGATAACGCCTTTGCCATCGATCTCTTTTCGTCTGACGGCTTTAATGAGAGATGTTGCCGCGTCCATTCCGCCACATTTAACCATATAATTTCCGGGATCGATGAAGCCGTGAGAGATCATATGAAGAGCCCTAGCAACATCTGAAGGGTCGCTTCCGCTGGAGCCTACAGCGGTGATTCCATCATAGTGAATACGGTGCGAGTCAACCTGAATCATCCTTTCCTGAAAGGTAGTTCCTCCAAAGAAGCTGGCAACGCCTCCTCGAGCAAGATAGCTCAGCGATTCCTCCTGAACCTTTGCGATGCCCAGAGCAACAATCGCGTCATCTACTCCCCTCCCTTCAGTCTCTATGTCTACGACTTCCCGAAGCTGAGTAGGACTTGTGAAGATCAATCCGATTCCTAGACGATCTGCCTTCCCTCTAAAGAGATTTTCCGCCCTTTCACATCTGTTGCTCAGGATTTCGGAGACTATGATTTTAGCTGGTCTGTAACTCATCGTAACCTCCAAGTGCATCAGACCCATTGGCCCCACACCCATTATCAGCGTTACACCGCCCCTTCTTGGTCCGATCTCAGCCCTTCGAGGGGCAGTCGGACTTTCCTTTAGAACATGGACCATACGTTCTTGAGCCGCTACAACATCCGAAAGCGGCTCGGCTAGGGCTGCCCCGAAGAACGGCATGGACTCTCTAGAAAATGGAAGAAGACAGCCTGTTTCTATGACCTCTTCTGTGATCAGGGCATACTCAGCGAATAGACCAGGCAAAGTGTAACCGACAGCAATCTTGCTTATGCCCTCAGCGTTGCTCCTGTACCTTTCCCTATATCTGACAGGTCCTCTAGGCACAGCAGGTTGAACCGCGAAGGTCTGTCCAACGCGGTACAGATCCCTTAGTTTCCTGCCAACCTTTACTATTGTGACTGCCCCCTCGTGACCAATGGTTACCGGATACTCTGCAGCATCCCAGCCATACATTAGCGGATGTTCAGATCCTTGGTCAATGAGCTTTGTGTCGGACGAGCACGCGATCACCGCATCCACTCTTCCTAGCAGCTGGCTTTCCCCGCACTCAGGAACGCCAACAGCGGTCAGCTTCAGGTTCTCTTCGCCAGGGCCGGAAAGAACTAAAGCATGCATCGCTTCAGGCACGTCATAGGGTTCAGTGACACTTACGTAATCGTCTAACCTAGCCATCTAGAATATGCACCTTTAGCGTGTGACTCGTAGACTCGCAGTCTTTTACTATGCTTTGGGGCTTATTTAACGATTCTTTGAAGCAGCCCGGTCCCAGCTGAAGCTTTTTAATCCGGTCAGAGCTGAATATAGTGCTGTGCGTGTGTAGAGAGGGTCTGTGATTGAGACTCTCCATTGTTGAAGCCTTCACCGAGTTCCGAAGCCAAAAGCATCCAGTCAAAGTCTACAAGAAGTCAATAGTGAGGAAAGGCAATCTGGCTTCTTTCCTTTTGCGTGAGCGTCTTGTGTTGAGGCTTGTTGTCGTGTGCCGTTCCTCCAAGGACATTGGTCAGATAGGGTTCGCTGCTGATGAAACCGGAAGCTTCGAACACAACGGAGTGGCTTTCGCGTACTTGATCTGCCCCTGCAACCACGAGAATGCATTAGTTTTGCGAAAGGTCTTCTCTTTTACACGTCCTCGGACCATTGGTTTAGATCCAGCTGTTGGAATGGGAGATCGTACCGGTCTAGCCACGCCGGGCCACATAAGAGTGGCCCAAACACTTGGCGTTCTCCCAGTTCTGGCTCAGCAATCGATCCGAGAGATGGAACGCACCCAAAGAACCCCCATGGAAGTCCTAGATGATGTTTCTTGGGCAGTCTTCCAAGAAGGCTACCGAGGAGGCTACGGCGCCGACGCGGACCATCTTAAGACAGCAGAAGATGCAAGCAGGGCTTTCGAGGCAGGCTTTACAATGTACACTATAGATCCTTCGGATCACGTGGTCAATAGCGCCGACACCTACGGTCTTAGAGGGCTTAGACAGGAGTTCGAGAAGTTACCTTGGAACGAACTGGAGTGTAGAAGCAAAGACTTTCTTCAGTTCTACTTGGGGAGGAAGTTGGCCGTTAAGGTTAATGGAGAAGATTGGGACCCGAAGTTCACCAAGGAGACGTTGCTTAGGGCAGCAGTGAAGTATTCGGCCGCTATTGCCCATACTGCTAAGCTGTACCGGCGCCTTAAGGCGCTCTTCGGCGGACGAAAGTTCGACATCGAAATGTCTGTCGACGAAACAGAAGCTCCAACATCGTTGCTCGAGCACTATTTCATAGTCTCTGAGTTGAGGAGACTTGATGTCAGGATTACGGGTCTAGCCCTAAGGTTTGTTGGGAGGTTTGAGAAAGCCATTGACTATGTGGGCGACCTTGAATTGTTCGAACGGTCTTTCAGAGGTCATGTCGCGATCGCAAGATCTTGCGGACCATACAAGCTCAGCATTCATTCTGGTAGCGACAAATTCTCCATATACCCGATAGTTGGCAAACTGGCATCTGACATCTACCACCTCAAGACCGCCGGAACAAGCTATCTTGAGGCTCTAAGAATTGTGGCCAGACATGATCCGAGCCTTTTCCGGGCGATCGTGAAATGTGCATCCGGATGCTTCGACAAGGACCGGAAAAGCTACCAAGTAAGCACGAATACGTCTTTGGTTCCGAACCCAGACGAAGTAAAAGACAAGGATTTGGAAGCCGCGTTTCTGAACGAGAACAATGGACGACAACTCCTCCACATTGCTTACGGTTCGATTCTCACTGCCAGAACAGCGTGTGGCGAATGGCTTTTCCGTGATCGGATACGTCACATACTAACGGAGAATGAAGAAGAGCACTATGAAACCGTTGCGGAGCACATACAACGTCACGTCAAGGGAATACAAGTTCCCTCAAATTGTGGTTAAGCACTAAAGCTGTACTTGCAGCGGCGATTGAGATGGAGAACGGGCTAGCAGATCGAAAGGTGAAGGTCTCCGTGGTAATCCCGACCTATCAAGAAGGCAAGTATATTGCTGACTTGCTGTCTAGGCTTGCCATAGTGAACGACCCACTGGAAGTCATTGTCGTTGATGGGGGGAGCACAGACGAAACAATTAAGGTTGCACAACAGTTCACAGACAAGGTCTATCAAATTGACCAGCGCGGGATAGCAAGGGCAAGAAACTGCGGCGCACGTCTCTCAAGCGGCGAAATAATCGTGTTCTTGGACGCCGATGTTGCTCCACCACCTGACTTCGTTGAAAGAACCGTCACCGCATTCAGAGACACGGGGGCTGTCGGTGCGACATGCAACATCATGCCAAGTGGCCCCAGAATCCCTGAGCTAGTCTTTTTCACCTTTTATAATCGCCTAATAAGATCTCTCGTTAGGCTCAAACCGCACTCGAGAGGAGAGTTCCTTGCACTCAGGCGAACACCGTTCCTAAGAGTCGGTGGGTTCGACGAGGATCTTGCGTGCTTAGAGGATCATGACCTTGCATTCAGGGTCTCAAAGCTCGGCAGGTTCATCTTCATCTCTGATCTTACTGTTCATGAATCCATGAGAAGGATTAGGAAGATGGGGCTAGCGAACGTTCTAAGAACATGGATCGTCAACTACGTGACTTTCGTTCTTTGTGGGAAAACCGTATCAACAGTATGGAAGCCCATAAGGTAGATTGAACTTCATTGACTGCTGGTCGGGGCTGGAGACTGCGATATAGTAAGATTTATGTGATCTGAAAGCCGAATCTCTAGCGACCGGAGCTAAAGCTACATGGCTTTTTCCAAAAAAGCGCTGAGACTCGTCAGTCGTTCGCTCAAGTCTCCGAGAACCCACCACGCCCAGTGGATGGTGACGAGAAGATGCAACTACCGCTGCAGAGACTGCAATGTCTGGACGGAGCAGCACTCTCAAGAGCTCTCCACCCATGAAGTCGAGGAGGGACTGGACATCCTGAGCGATCTTGGGGTTCTGGAGATTGTCTTTTCAGGTGGAAATCCCCTGCTTCGGAATGACATTAGAGAGATCTTAGATTACGCCTCGCAGCGCTTTGTGACAACCGTCTACGACAACGGCAGTATGGCTGCGAAGGAAACTGAGGCCCTCCGCAACGTCGACTTCGTCGCCATATCCTTGGACAGCTTGGACGAGAAAAAGAACGATTACCTTAAGGGAGTTCCAGGTGCTTGGAGGGCAGCGATGGAATCGATCGACAAGCTAAAGCAAGAAAGAATACACTTAGGAGTGTCGCCAACCATCTCTCAGTTCAACTTGCACGAGATCGTTGACTTCACGAAGCACTTTACGAGTCGAAGCATCCCTGTTTGGTACTGCCTCTACTGGTACGACTACCCCTTCAGAAACGGAATGTTCCCACTTGGGAGGAAGAACGATGAGTACGAGATACAGGACAAGGAAGCTCTCGTCAATGTTTTCGACTCCCTGCTCAGTATGAGAGAAGAGAGCAGGTACGTCTATATCACCAAGAAGACCCTAGAAGCGTTGAGACAACTGGCCATGACTGGTGAAATGGCCTGGGACTGCAAGGCTCTCGATAGTTTTCTGGTAGTTGATCACTTGGGTCGGGTAGCAGGTTGCCATAGCAGGGAACCCGTGGCCTCGCTATTTGACCTACCTAGACTCTGGAAGAGCAGTAGATTCGACAACCTTAGGAAAGAATATAGGCAATGCACGAAATGTGCGTACCTGTGCTACATCTTCTACTCGGTCCACGCAGGTCTGTCTGGCACTCTAGAGATTCTCAGGGACCAGTGGAAGAACGCTAAGGCCCTTCTTAGAGAAGGGCAAGAAGCTGTGTCGGCAGCTTCTAATGGGTTCCATTAGGATTTCCTCCAGCAGAAAGGAACTTAAGAGCTCTCCACATATAGCTTGATATTGCGGCCTCCAAGGTTTGGGAGAAGAGTGAGAATGGAGATCAGGGCTGTCAAGATCGAGACTCCTAGAGACTGCAACGCCATTCTTGGCACCGCCCATTTCATAAAGACAGTCGAAGACATCTACGAAGCCTTAGTGAACGTGGTTCCAGGTGTCAAGTTTGGACTGGCTTTTAGTGAAAGTAGCGGAGAATGCCTCGTCCGCACGGATGGAACCGATGACGAACTAAGAAAGGCTACAGCAGAAAGCATCCTCAAACTCGGTTGCGGACACTCCTTTCTCGTATTTCTTCGTGGAGCCTACCCAATAAACGTCCTAAACGCCCTAAAGAACGTGCCCGAAGTATGCACAATCCATGCCGCGACAGCCAACCCCCTTGAAGTTATCGTTGCTGAAGGCGATCAAGGAAGAGGAATACTCGGCGTCATAGACGGTCTGAAACCTCGGGGGATCGAAGATGAAGAGGGGATTGAGTGGCGCAGGAACCTACTCAGGAAACTCGGGTACAAGAGGTGAGCACGCAACCCCCGAGAATGCTGAGTTTGGGGCTATCGCCATCTTTGACTTGTGTGAAGCTCTGTTAAACCATGCTTCTGATCTCGATCCTTCTGCCTTCCGACGCTGCTCTAATAATCGACTCGACGATCACTATGTCCTTATAGGAATCGGCTCCGTTAGAGATCGGCTCCTTGTCCTCAACGATGCAGTCGATGAAGTGTTGAGCTTGCCGTTCGAAGGCCCAGGACCACATTCCATGTAAGCGTTCTTCACGTTGGGCTCTCCCAGCGAGGTAGACTTGGACCTCGGCAGGCGTGTTTCTTAGAAGAGGCGGTGCAGGCCTTAAGTCGATCCACCCGTTCCTGAAATAGATGATTAGCTGCTCTTCCCAGAAGTCTGCTGTTATGGAGCCCGTCTCGAGCACGAGCGGGAACTCGCCGTAGTCCAACAGAGACACGAATCCCCCTGGCCAAAGCATCGAAGAGTCCACGGCGGCGGGGTCTCCAAGGAAGTACCTTGGCAGGTTGACATCATGAATCTGCTCGAAAAGGCTGTCCATGATGTTGACGTATCTCTCAGTTGAAAAGCTCGGACGCCTAGAATTGATCTTTGGTAGGGGCTCTGCGGTGTCAATCATTATCTCAGCGGTTACTCCGCAGATCCAGTCGCCTCCAAAGACATGTGACCTGGCGAAGGTGACTTGGTCGCTGTCTGACAGCTCCGTGAAAGCTTCCTTGGCCCTTAGTACGCCTGTGTCGTAGCGCTTCATGTAGCCAACCATGAGTTTGAGGCCATGTTTGCGTGCTGTTAGGACCATCTTCTTTGCGTCTTCACTGCTGGTTGCCATGGGCTTCTCTGTAAAGACATGTTTGCCGCATTCGAGTGCGTCTATTGCTATCGGAGCGTGCACAGACTTGTTCGTCACCTCTACGACTGCGTCGATCTCCTTGTCCTCGATCATCTCGAGATGAGATGGATAGACCTTCTTGATCCCCCATCTTTCTGCCACAGCTTTTGCAAGCTTGGGTCTCAGGTCGCTGACGGCAACGATTTCGGCGTTCTTGACTTTATGGAAAGAAGGGAGATGAACGCACTGTCCCATGAAGCCGCAGCCCACGAAACCCAGCTTCGCCTTTTCAGGCAAGTTGCGCCTTCCCCCGTTACGAAACCTTTGATGGCTGAGGGAGCTTATAAAACTGGCGTAGGGCTGTTTCCGTTCCATATGTTCCTTCCTAACATTCATACTTGCCTGTCATCTTTCCTGCAGTGATCAGCTCGTCTTCACTAAACGCATATAGGTAGCCACTTCAACTATGAGGCGGGTGCAAGGAGATGTTCGTGGGATTTCTCACTTCACCAGTAATGGACTGGAGCCTTAAGAGACTCATTGACTGGGCGTCCACTAACGGCTTCAAGGGGCTAGAAGTAGCAGTTTCGCCAATGTCAAGGCAGATTGACGTAGACCGCGTTCTCGGAGGAGGCGCAGGAGAAGTTCGACAGGCTTTCCGGGGCAAGGACGTGCATATCACAAGTCTAGCCTGCTATAGTTTTCGGATACTTGAGAACCTTGAGGACCAGAAGTTCCTAGTCAGAGTGATAGAAGCTGCTTCTGCCCTAGATGTCAGAGTCGTTTGTACACTAGCTGGCGGTCCCGTAGCAGGGAAAGACAAGAAAAGAACCTTGAAGGAGGACTTTCCGAAGGTCTATTCTCCTATCGTTGACGGAGCCAAGGAACACGGCATCAAGATTGCGATGGAGAACTGGTATGCGACAAACCTGCAAGGTCTGGACCACTTCCAGTTGGCTCTCGAGACCGTTCCTGACAAGACTTTAGGTCTCAACTTTGATCCGTCGCACTTGCTTTGGCAGCAGATTGACTATATTGAGGCTGTGCACAAGTTTGGAGAAAGAATATATCATACTCACGCCAAGGATACGGAGATTCTCCTATTCAGGTTGCGGCAAGTAGGGGTTCTAGGAGGGGGCTGGTGGAGGTACAGGATACCTGGCTGGGGACAGATCAACTGGGAAGCTTACCTGACAGCGCTAAGAGAAGTGAAGTACGATTACGTACTTAGCATAGAGCACGAAGACCCCTTCTTCACGCCGGAAAACGGCTTCCTTAGCGGGAAAAGGTACTTGGAGAACCTGATCTCCATCTGGCATTAAGGGCAGACTGTGATTGAGCGAGATTTCTAGGACTTCCTGAGTGCTCTCCTTGCATCTGCTATGAGGTTTGTTAGCAGGTTGAAAGCTCTTGCCACATCCTCCATACGAAGGACTATGACGGTTTCCGTAAAGCAGCTGATCGTCTCCTCTATATTGATCTGAGCCCTTGATATGGGGTTGTAGAAAGCTACAATGCAGCCGGGGGTGTTGACAATCGCTTTTGGGCTCTGGACTATAGCCGCAGCAAGGTTTGGCTTCTCATCCAGCTTCTCTACATCTCTGAAGACTGAACGGACTTCCTCGAAGATCCTTTGGTCAGTTATCAGCGTCAAGGTCGTCGCGCCTTCCAAGACTTGGAAGAAGGCCTCTGGAAAGTCGGCTGAAATAAGTCGTGCCTTCTCAAGGTTCTTGCGCGTTCTCTCGAGTGACAACTTCGCCACGTCTGTCCTGAGGTTTATGACACTCTCGGCTATGATCTTCTGGTATTCTACCTTGGGGGCATAGACCGTTTTGACTCTCTTGACGGCTGTTATCAGCCCCCCCATCGTGACATTCTTTCCGAGGATCTCCTCAACCTTTGGCTTGAGAAGGCGGGCTATGGCGCTGAAGTTGCCGTAGCCTTTTTCAAGGGCATCCTGAATCTGGGGCTCTCTTTCTACCAGAAGCTGCACTGTTTTCGACAGCGTTGAGTCGACCAATTTCGGTCATCGCAGCTATTTTCTGACACAAACTGACCAAAAAACATATATAAGGATTTCGCTCTTTCTCCATGAAACTCGGAGAGGGAAGCATTGGAGAACAAGATAGTCCTAGCATATTCGGGCGGCCTTGACACATCGGTTCTCCTCAAGTGGCTCCAGCAGAAATGCGAAGCAGAAGTGGTAACAGTGACGCTTGATGTAGGTCAGAAAGAGGATCTCCAAGCCATTGAGAAAAAGGCAAGGAAGCTCGGCGTTCTGAACCATTACTCGTTAGACGCAAAGAAAGAGTTTGTCGATGAGTATGTTTTCCCAGCAATCAAGGCAAACGCACTCTACGAGGGCAAGTACCCGGTCAGCACTGCTCTCTCTCGACCACTAATCGCAAAAAAGCTAGTTGAAGTGGCTCAGAGAGAACACGCCAACTGCGTAGCACACGGATGCACAGGCAAGGGGAATGATCAAGTCCGGATTGAAGTTTCAGTGAAGTCTCTCGATCCGAACCTCAAAGTGATTGCCCCTGTCAGGGAATGGGGGATGACGAGGGACGCTGAGATTGAGTTTGCCCATGCGAATGGCATTCCTATCCCCGTAGACTTCGAGAAACCATATAGCGTCGACCAGAACCTGTGGGGGCGGTCAATCGAGTGCGGCGTCTTGGAATACCCCGACAAGGAGCCGCCAGAGGACGTGTATGAGTGGACCGTCGCGCCAGAAAAGGCTCCGAACACTCCTGAGTACGTGACATTGGGGTTTGAGAAAGGCGCCCCCAGTTCGGTCAATGGAGAAGAAATGGACTCAGTTGCTTTGATCGAAACTATCAATGATATCGCAGGTCGGCACGGTGTCGGGCGCATCGATCATATTGAGGACCGGCTGGTCGGCATAAAGTCCCGAGAAATATACGAATGTCCAGCAGCGACCATCATTGTCGAAACGCACAAGGATCTTGAGAAGCTGGTCTTAACAAGGCATGAGATTTCGTTCAAGCAACAGATTGATTCATTGTGGGCTCAGCTCGCGTACACAGGTCTCTGGACGGACCCTCTCAAAGAGGATCTAGACGCATTCGTTGGCAATACTCAGGAGCGTGTCTGTGGCGAAGTCAAAGTTAAGCTCTACAAGGGCAGCCTGCAAATAGTCGGTCGTTCTTCTCCATTGTCCCTCTACGACATAAATTTGGCGACCTACAACATCGAGACCACTTTTGACCAGTCCTCGTCTGCAGGGTTCATTGAGCTCTGGGGCCTGCCGACAAGAGTCGCCAACGCGCTGGCGAAAAGGTTGGGAGAGGAGTAGAGTGTCAGAACTCCTGAGGAAAGGAAGGCTAACCTCGGTCAGAAAGGATGTCGTTGAGTTCACTTCATCAGCTGAATATGACAGAAAAATACTGAAACATGTGGTCAGCATCAACAAGGCACACGTCGTGATGCTGGTCGAGACCGAGATTGTCAGTAGCGACGATGGGGCCAAGATACTAGGTGCCTTAGTGAGCCTAGACAGAAGACTGGAGCTGAGCGCTGAGGTTGAGGATGCCCATATGGCTGTTGAAGAGGAAGTCATCAGGGCTACTGGAGACGCCGTTGGCGGAAATCTGAATCTAGCCAAAAGTAGAAACGACCAAGTGGCGACGGCAATAAGAATGAACCTGCGCCAAGAGATTCTTGAACTAGCCGAGGTCATCCTTTTGCTGGAAGAAGTCTTGATCCAGAAAGCCGAAGACGACCCCGGCAAGATCATTGTGGCCTACACGCATCTTCAGCCTGCTCAACCAGTGACTTTTGCTCACTATTTGTTGGCGCAGTGTGATGTTCTGAGAAGGGACCTGCAACGTCTCAGAGAAGCTTACGGGCGTGTTGACCTCTGTCCAATGGGAGCCGGAGCTTTAGCAACAACCAGCTTCTCAATAAGCAGGGAGCTGGTTGCTGATCTGCTTGGGTTCGCTGGTGTACTTGAGAATTCCTTGGATGCTGTTGGTTCAAGGGATTTTGTGCTAGAGGTGTTGGCGGCGCTTTCGGTTTTGGCTGTTGACGTGACCCGACTCGTAGAGGACCTTGTTGTCTGGAGCACTTCGGAGTTCGGGACTGTCAAGCTACCGGACGGGTTCGCATTCACAAGCAGCATCATGCCTCAAAAGAAGAACCCCGATGTATTGGAAGTCATCAGGTCAAGAATGAGTATGATCATTGGCGGGTTCGTCGCGTCAGCGACAGTTCTGAAGTCTTTGCCCTCAACGTACAATATGGACTTTCAGGAAGTCACACCAAAGCTTTGGGAAGCCTTTGAGACCGCAAGAAGCTGCCTTGCGATGTTCAGCAAGCTTGTCCCGGACCTTGAGGTGGGATCGACCTTTCCAGCCAAGCCTGCTTTGACGTTCATCACTTCAACTGAACTCGCCAACATGCTTGTCCGGAACCATAAGGTTCCCTTCAGAACGGCTCACAGGATCGTAGGCGCCGTTGTCAAGAAATTACTTGAGGAGGATAGGTCGCTCAATGACTTGACGCCTGAGCTTTTGGCTCAAGTGTCAAAAGAGATCCTAGAGTCTCCGCTCAATGTTGAGGCCAAAGAAGTTCAGAGTGCCGTTGATCCCTCGAGCTTCATCGAGTCACATAAGGTTAGAGGGGGACCATCCGAACGAGAGGTCGGCAGGATGCTTATCCTACGCAGAGAGTGGCTAGACGTTGACAGAGCATGGTTTTCGCAAAGGAGCGAGAAACTGAAAGAGGCTGAGAAAAGCCTTGATTCCCGAGTCGAGTCTTTGATGAGCGTAGACCAACAAGCATCATCAAACCGAAAGGTTTGAACGAGAACATCTCAATTGCCTGGGGAAGGGTCCTTTGGCAACCGAGATACGCCCTCAGAAAGCCGGAAGGGCTGTACTTGTTCTGGAAGATGGAACCTTCTTCGTCGGAACCGGCTTCGGAGCTCCCAGTAGAGTCTATGGGGAAGTTGTTTTCTCAACGTCTATGACGGGCTACCCTGAATCATTGTCCGATCCTTCATACAAAGGTCAGATCCTAACACTGACATATCCTCTGGTAGGCAACTATGGAGTTCCAACATACAACTGCGACAAGTTTGGGATTCCTGCCAACTTCGAGTCCGTAGGAATCAAGGTTTCAGGGCTCATTCTCCAAGAGCTTTGTTTTGAACCGTTTCATTGGGCGTCAAAGAGAACCTTAGGCGAATGGCTCAGAAACGAGGGCATCCCAGGCATCTGCGGCATTGACACGAGAAGGCTCACAAAAAAGCTTAGGGAAATGGGCGCTATGCTCGGTATATTGGATGTCTGTGAGAAAGGAGGAAGCCCTGACCTAGACAGGCTTCGGAAAGAGGTCAAGAACGTTCCCGATCCCAACCTAAGGGATCTAGTGCGCGAAGTAACTGTCAAAGAGCCAGTTCATCACGAGCTTGGTGGGAAGAGGAAAGTAGTTCTCATAGACTGTGGAGTGAAGGCAGGCATACTAAGAAGCCTGATCGCTCGGAAAGTCAGCGTCATCCGCGTGCCATACAACTTTTCTGCAGGTGAAATCCTGGAGTACAACCCTGACGGAATAGTCATCAGCAATGGTCCAGGTGACCCTAAGATGTGCAAAGACGCAATAGCCGCTATCCAATGCATCGTAAATGAGAAAGTTCCTGTGATGGGAATATGCCAAGGGAATCACTTGCTTTCCTTGGCAATGGGTGGAGATACATACAAGCTCAAGTACGGTCACAGGTCGCAGAACCAACCAGCTTATGATCTCGAGACTGGCCGATGTTACATAACAACTCAGAACCATGGGTATGCAACCAGAGCCGAATCCTTGAAGGGCACAGGTTTGGATGTCTGGTTTGTCAACGCAAATGACAAGACTGTTGAAGGAGTAAGAAAGAGAAACGGCAACGCCTTCGCTTTTCAGTGGCATCCCGAGGCTTCTCCAGGACCTTTTGACACTGAGTTTCTTTTTGACATGTTCTTGAAGAGCCTAGGGTGAGGGCTGTGCCGAAGTTCGAGTGGGTTAGAAAGGTCGTGGTTCTCGGCAGTGGACCGATAAAGATAGGCGAAGCCGCTGAATTCGACTATTCTGGCAGCCAGTGCCTGAAGGCTCTGAGAGAAGAAGGCATAGAAACTGTACTCGTCAACCCGAACATTGCGACCATTCAAACAGACCCACGGCTGGCTGGTAAGGTTTACCTTCTGCCAGTTACGCCTGAATACGTCGAAAAGGTTATCGAGAGAGAGAAGCCTGACGGAATCCTCCTAGGTTTTGGCGGCCAAACCGCTCTTAACTGCGGAGTTCAGCTATCGAAGCTAGGGATCCTAGAGAGATATGATGTGAAAGTCCTTGGGACTCCCATAAGAGCGATCGAAGACACAGAAGACCGTGAACTCTTCAGACGGGCTATGATAAAGGCAGACATCCCGATACCTAGAAGCAGATCCGCAACCTCTGTTGAGGGAGCTTTTGAGATCGCCAATGATCTAGGTTTTCCCGTTATATTGCGTGTTGCCTATACACTTGGCGGAAAGGGTTCGGGTGTAGCTCACAACAAGCGCGAGCTTGAGGAGATCGCTAACCGGGCCTTGGCTCAGAGCATGATCACTCAGGTTCTGGTTGAGGAGTATATTGGGAAATGGAAGGAGATTGAGTACGAAGTAATGAGAGACAATCAGGATAACTGTTTGACTGTCTGCAACATGGAGAACTTCGATCCTATGGGCGTGCACACGGGAGACTCCATCGTTATAGCCCCTTCTCAGACCTTGACAAGCCGGGAGTACCATCTGCTCCGTTCGGCATC
>Ga0315307_1000403_pt1 | contig 18535 bp, 23 predicted proteins | sample TDP2_MG_FD_203079 | JGI IMG/M metagenome (GOLD analysis project Ga0315307, IMG submission 203079) | Freshwater sediment microbial communities from Lake Towuti, South Sulawesi, Indonesia - TDP2 | ecosystem: Environmental > Aquatic > Freshwater > Lake > Sediment | place: Indonesia: South Sulawesi...
AGAGATCTCAAGAGCCAATTCGCTCATTCTTTTTTTGGAGTCATTAAGAGTTTCCTTGAACCCATCAATCTTGAGTTTGACCGCTTCGGAGAAGCTGCTTTGAAGGGTTGCGCATGATCTATCAATCTCGCCAAACGCAGTTTTGAGATTTCCGGGGTTAACATCTTCAACCAATTTGTTCTGAAGGTTCTTAACGCTGTATACAACTTCGGCGATTCTTTCTTGGTGGAGTTTTAACCAGCCTTGCAGTTCTTCTATTGATCTGCCAGCGGTTGAAATGTCAAATTCGTGTCTTGCGTTCTCTCGTTCAAGTCGCAACCTTTCTTCGAGGAGTTTCCGCCACTCAGCATCAGATGAACCTTTTCTGCTTTGAAGTGTTTTCAGCTCTTCTTCGGAAACCTCAATTTCATCGTTAATCTTCTGCAGCGCGTCCTTCTTGGTTTTGATCTGTCTTTCAAGCTCTGATGTTTCTTCCTCCTTTTCGGAAATCTGTGCCCAGGCGAGTTCGCGCTCAAGGAAACGCCTCTTTAGTATAAGTTGCTTCTTTTGCTGATATCGGTCATATTGCTCGCGCCAATAGTTAAGCGTCTGTTCAGCCGACTCTAGAAGTTTTCCAACAGACTCTTCTTGGCTGAGTATGCGGCTCAGTTTCTTCTGGGCGTCTAAAACGTTTTTTCGGTAGGGCTCAAGACCGACGGCTGCCTCAATAACCTTCAGTTTATCCTGAGGCGTAAGGGTGATGAACTGCTCGCTGACACCTTGATGCATGATGATTAAGAGGTTGTCTGGGTCTACGCCGAAGTTCGAAAGGAGCCTCACAACCTCATTCTTAGTTGCAGATCTGTTCTCGAGTTCAAACCAGTATTTTCCGTCTCGGCGGAGAACACGGCTTAGAAAGATCTGGTCTTTATTGATCTTCGGTACTGGACGACGACCTTTTCCCCGAGAGTTGTCCAGCGCCAAAGTGACTCGACCTTGATCCTTCCCCCAACGTATCAGATCGCTCAGCCTCTTCGATCGCTCGGTATACGATTGGCCTAAGGCAACAGATATTCCTAGAAGGACAGAAGACTTACCTGAACCGTTCGGGCCACAAATTACGTTCACGCCTGACTTAAGAGGTATCCTAGCATACTCATAACTCATGAAATTCTCTAGGATTACCTCTTGGATCAACATCTTTCTGTATCCTCTGATAGAGGTGATATTAGAATAGATAACTCGTCCTATTAAGGGATTTCTCGTCCGCAATATTATGGCGGATCTGCATTAGTGGTCATAACCTTTAGATCTTGCTACACTTATCATTTTGCCGGCTATGTTCCGAATATCCCTCTCGCCCCTTTCTTTGGCGATTTCATAGACTACAGCGGGACTGACCTTGGCATATATGTGGATTAGCAGATTCCTGAATCTTATCATGTCCCTGAACAGCTTCTTTAAATCTTCATCTAGCACTTTTTCCTCGTAAAGTATATCAGCGAGCTCACTGTACTCCTTCGGTTTCCTCGCGCCAAGTAGGGAGATCAGTCTCGACGACATGTCTATCAGGCATTGAATTGATAGTTGAAGCAGATGTAGTGTTGAATAATAGACTTGAGGATTCGAAGAGAACTGTTGTATGGACTTAACGTTCCTCAAAATAATCTTGAGATCACTTGAATATTCATCCACCATTGCCAAGTACTCGCTAAGTCTCGCCATGAGTATATTCCTCTATCAAAGATTTACGCATTGAATCAAGGACTGGTTTGAAATCCATGTAAGACTTGAGAACATGGGCCTCAAATTCAACCCTTTTTTCACGATCCCTTTCGAAAACAACTTTCCCCTCGCTTACCACTTTAAAAGAAAGTTCAAGACTGGCATCGTTCAGAACAATCAGATTGATCTTTTCATCCGTCACTTCAAACGCGGCTGCCAGCTCGCCGACGAGCCTAACTAAGTCCAATGGATCCTGAAAACTCTCAGAGAGCAGAACAGCAAAATCCACATCGCTGTCCTCGGTGAAGTCCCCCCTAGACCTAGAACCGAACAAATAGGCGACGACGACCTCATTGTATCTAGAAAAGGGGGCACTAAGCTTCTTCATTGAGGAGTCAAAGATCAAATCCGCCACCATTCATCTAACTCACAGATCTACTAGATTAAAGTATCTCTGAGTCACTGATCTTTACGTAATTGATGGATTTCCTATGCAAATCGGCCGAGGAAATAACCGTCTATATAGCAAAAGAGTGAGATTCAGGGCTTCAGACAATTCTTATGAAGGGTTTCCACTGCTCCTTGGTTCTCTCAAATTCCTCCTGAGTATAACATATTATGTCGAAGCCCACATTCTTAGGCGCCATTCTTCTGAGAGCCGCAGTTCTCTCCCACGTTTTTAAGTCTCTAATTTTGTCTGTAACCACTATGATATCTATGTCGCTGTCAAGCAGGTAATCGCCTCTCGCAAGACTTCCGAAGAGGTAGACACTAAAATCACTCTCAAAATTGTCTTCCAATCCTCTTATGAAAGCTTCTAAGCCTTCCTTGAACCTTTTAGGTAAGTACTCTGGCAACTGCATTCAGAATACCTTCAGCTAACTTTAGAGCCCTTCTAGCCTGTTCCTTTCCTATCTCGACGGATGGTCTCCTCAAACCGGCATTAGGATATCTCGCCTGGGTATAATAGGCTGAAAGCTCCGGGAGACCTGCCTCAACATCTTCCGCCAGATCTAGTAGCTCCTTAACCTCGTTGTCGAGCTCCACTAGGTCATGCGACCTAGGTATAAGCCTCTTGTATAAGATTATTGAAGCCTTTAATGCCTTCTCAGCGGCCTGCTGCGCGTGGAAGCATGCATGGCCGAATCTCCCAGCATTAAATAGATGCAACGCTGTAGCGTACTCTTCTTTGGCCTCCTCAAGCCAGTCCAACACATCGCTTCTGATCATAAATAGCTCATAGAGAATTAGGCTCATCTAATCTTAAAAACGTTTAGTGTGTGGGTTTTCAGCCTAGGTAGCACACCCTCGATGTTAAGTGGGAGATTCTTTCGGGGATTATTCCCTCAATATTGCCAGGTAATGTGAGTTCCAAGTCATCTTCTGATGTCTAGTTTATGGATCTTTCAGGTTCAATCTTTGGAAAGTTATGGAAGGATTCGGACGTCCCGCTTACATCCGAGCCGAAGATTATTCGTTTCGCCCCCACTGCCTTCAGGCATTTTCTGATCGCTTCGATTGAGGCTGTGCTGGTGTCGAAGTAAGCATTTTCCTTTGTATAGAAGCCTTGCATCTAATCGTAACCTCCATTCAGTTTTCTAATGTGCGGAATAATCAGGTTTATTCTAGGATTTTCATCGATGAAACTCTTGGTCTCCTCGAACCCCTCTTCTAGCAGTGCCGGCATCCCATGCCCTTCAATAATCTCTACAAATATATTGCTTACGGGGCAGTCGTAATCGTATCTCGGCTCATCTTCGTGTCGACGCCACTTCACGCCAGAGTACTGATCAAGGCTATCAGGAATCAGGTAATCGTTCCATACGAAGTAGAAAGGATGAAGATCTGAGGATTCTTCAGCAGCATTCAAAACGTACTCGTTGGCTCTCAGACATTACTCTGCATTGTCAACAATCTGTAGATGTCTTCTGAAAATGTAAATATGACCGCACCCTAAGCACCGGCTTCGTTCAGGTCTCTCCAGAGCTCTTCTTAACCGTAGTATTTCGTAATTCTACTACAGCCCACATGGACATGAACGTCGATGACTCTCGAATTGATTTCTCAATCTCAATCCATTCTTCCATTTTGGGTTTATCTTGCATAAACCGCATTTCCGAATTCAGCATTGCAAATCTGGCAAAACCAAAAGGTTCAAATCCCCATCTGGATAACCTTATCTGTGGACGATGAGGAAATCGAGGTACTTTGACTTCAAGGAATGATTATCTTTTCCCGCTCCTGAGTCCACAAGAAGAGCTGCTTAGCTAAGCCACGACTTGATGAGGTCTATGGCTTGAACGAGTGGTGATGCTTTTCCGTCTGCTTCAGCAGGTTTATCTATGGTTCCATTTCTTCTGTCAAGCAAGATTGTTCTAAGACCCATCTTCTTCGGGATCTTTATGTCTACAAGAGGCTCATCGCCAATCATAACGATCTCTTGCGGCCTAATCCCTAGTCTGCGGAGGGCTACGCGTGACATTTTCGGGTTTGATTTTTCACACCTCGCCGTGTAACCATCGACAACTAGGTCTATTCCGTCTTCTACGGTTCTTAAGGCTTTCTCGAAACGGAATCCTGCAATAGTGGTGATTACGGCTGTTTTCAATCCGAGAGCTTTGACTTCCATAATAGCTTTAAGGGCATCTGGATACATCTCGTATGTATTGCGTTCTTCCATCAGGCTTGAAAGCTGCCTGAGGGTTTCATCATCAATTCTGGCATGTAACCTGTACAGAATCTGTCTCACAAATGAAAACCAGTCACCGTAGCCATGCTTCGGATAATCGATCATAGCAACATAATGATGCGCCGCGCGACATGATTGCGGATAAATCTTTATGCCACGGCTTACGAGAAAATCCGAGGTCTCTTCTTCCGAAATAGGTTTAGGTATGAAGCAAAGTGTTCCGTGTAGATCAAAAAATGCGGCTTTGAGAAACAAGGGCATCACGCCACGGGTAATGCTAGCGGTGCGGCGGGAGAGATCTTCACTTCTTGAAAAAGAGCCAGTTGTTTTCTCCCCTTCCTCTGAACTTCACTAGATAGTAGAGACCCTTTAATCTCTGACCCTTGATGTCAACCACGATTCTATCGTCGCCTCTTTCCAGCAGATCAAATTCTCCTCTATCCCAGACCTCCACCGTTCCAGCGCCGTACTCCCCTTCGGGGATTGCTCCCTCAAAATTCGCGTACTCTATGGGGTGGTCTTCCACTTGGACTGCTAAACGTTTGACGCCCTTCTCCTCAGGCGGAGTCTTGGGAATCGCCCAGCTCTTAAGGACGCCGTCCATCTCAAGCCTGAGGTCATAGTGTAGATGAGTCGCGTCATGCCTCTGGATTACGTAGATTCCGCCTCTCTCCCTTTCCGTAATGTGTCCCTCTGGCTCGGAGGTTTTCTCAAAGTCTCTTTTGCTACGGTAACTTGCGAGGTTCATCTCCATCCCGTTCCTCATTTATCTTTTCATCTTCTCGTGCATCTTTTCAAAAGTCCACTGAATAGCGGAAATGAGCTCGCGCTTCCTCTCTGGTGCAACATTCCGAATAGTAATCTCTCGAATCGCATCTCCATCCCGCTTAAGCTCGAACGAGAAAACCTTATCGTGCGGAATCTTGCCGTCTTGAGCGGATTCGCGATCCCTTTCCTGCATCTTCAAGAGGACCCTGTCGTGGAGAAAGGGCGTAAACGGCGGCGTATTCACACTAAAACTTTTGTCGTCAGATGGAACAACACGTATCGAATTGTCTCCCACATACAAATTCGCTAGGAGCTCGCCGCCCACCGTCCTCAACGGAGCAGCTTCAACGGCGACAGATATCGGGGGCGGAGGCTTGACGACTTCTGGCCGCTTGAAACTCTGCTCAAGTAACATGTTATTGGCAAACTCGAGGAGAACACGTAGCCCCTCAAGTTCGGTTTCCAGTCCTCTAACCCGATCCTCCAGAATCTCCCTCAACCCGGCAACCTTCTTTAATTTTTCTTCTTCCACAGCAACCTTCTCCTACTTTACATACATAAAATGATCAAACCGACTTATCAAATCTTTCTTCATAGGCTTCCTTCAAATCTGGACTGACTGGGGGTAGCTATCCCATCGCGGTCGAGGATGTTGAGAAGACTTTCGAGGTGGCCGAAGGATTTCCCAAACCTCTGCAGGCGGGAGGGACTGGATGATGATCATTTATTCTGAAGAAGAGAAAATCCTCTTAGTATTGCCCAGGAGACCCTCATGCGTTATTTGAGACAGCCTATGAACCCCTTATGAACTCAGTTTCTGTCTATAGTAATCACTAGATCCAAAGAATCAATTTTTGACCAGTGTTATCGAAACTCACTATATCTATAGGTGAGAGGATAATCCAAATATTGTCAAAAAATGTTAGATATGCTAGAGTCAGCAAGAATAACATTGGTAGTTACAAGTCTGCAACTACAGCAGTCAGATCTAAGTGATATTAAGAACGTTGGGATAAGCTTATGGGATCATTGCATGGTCTGATTAAGACTATTTCTATTTGTCGAAGTGATTGGAGATGGATGGAGTAAACGATGAAGAGATTTGAAGTGGCTGTGGCCGGATGCGGAAGTATGGCAGACACATGGGTCAAATATGTACTTTCACGTGACGATGTTGAGGTCGTAGCCTTGGTCGATATAAAAGAAGAGAACGCCCAAGCCATGGTCGAGCGTTATGCGCTGACCTGCAATATTTACAGAGACATTACCCAAGCGATAAGAGATTCGGGCGCAAACCTAGTGCTTGATGTTACAACACCTGCTGCTCATAAGGATATTGTAATCCCAGCATTAAGGTTGGGCTGTGACGTTTTGGGTGAGAAGCCGATGGCAACCTCCATGAAAGAAGCTGGGGAAATGGTTTCAGTTGCAAGAGAGGCAGGCAAAATGTATGCTGTCATGCAGAACCGAAGATACAATAGGAATGTTAGGGCTCTTAGGGAATTAGTGGCTTCGGGTGTCATTGGTCGTATCGGATTTGTCTGCGCTGATTTTTTTCTGGGTCCTCATTTTGGCGGTTTTAGAGATGTCATGGATAGCCCTCTAATCTTGGATATGAGCATTCACACCTTTGACCAGGCACGCTTCATCACAGGCCTGGATGCCATGTCCGTATACTGCCAGGAGTTTAATCCCTCAGGATCATGGTATAAAGGTAATGCCGCTGCGGTCTGCATCTTCGAATTCTCAGATGGTTCAGTATTCTCTTACAGGGGTTCGTGGTGTGCTGAAGGGTTCCCGACTTCTTGGGATGCGTCTTGGAGAATTGTTGGAAGTAAGGGCACAGCCATTTGGGATGGTTCTGGCGCTCCTCACAGCGAGGTGGTCATACCTTCCGACAAAACTAAGTTCGTTAACGATCTCAAAAGAACCGAGGCAGTAACTTCATGGGATGGCAGAGAAGGCCATTATGGTTGTCTTGACGAGATGTTTTCGGCTCTATCGGAGAGAAGGACCGCAGAGACCGATTGCACGGACAATGTAAAGAGTATGGCTATGGTGTTTGGGGCGATAGAAAGCGCGAGAAAAGCAAGGAAGATTACCCTCTAATAGTAAATGCTATCATTTTCTTCAAAACAGTGGTTTCAATTGTAAGCCGAGCTTTAGAAGCAACGCAAAAAGGCGCTTTTAGTGTTCGCGGAAGCTTGAAAAGTGAGCAAGAACCGTGCTCAGATAGAGGAGCGTAACAGGCAGCCTCAGACTAGTGAATGGTCTAACAGCTGAGAATTCATATTAATCTGGAAGGGTTATAAGTATGCCGGATGCAGATTAAGGCGGATGAACGCTTGTCTTGGAGAGGAGAAATCAGCTTTGGTTGAACGCGTAAGATTCGGCTACGTGGGCTGCGGCTTTATGGCTCAGAAAGTGCATATCCCAAACTTCAAGGATATACCTAGTTGCGAGTTTCTAGCCCTCGCCGAGGTGCGGGAGAAGCTAGGAAGGAAGGTTCAGTCCCGATACGGGATTCCACGTTTCTACAGGAACCATCTGGAGTTGGCTGACGACCCGGATATTGAGGCAGTGGGGGTCTCAGCGCCTTTCGCTTTGCAGGGCGAGATCGCGCGCGACTTACTAGCTGCACGAAAGCACATCTTCATGGAGAAACCTATGGCTGTCTCGGTTGAGCAGGCTGAGATGATTCTTGCTGCGGGCAAGGCTTCAGGAAGGCGTCTCATGGTTGCGTACATGAAACGCTACGACGCTGGCAACGAGCTCGTCAAGGAGACTGTGGCAAGACATCGGAGCGACGGCGAGCTGGGAAGAATGCTATTAGCCCGGAACCACGGGTTCTGCGGCGACTGGATCTGCAACTTAGATACGCCCATGGAGACGACGGATGAGAAACCACCTGAGTCTCCGGAGCAGGGACCAAGCTGGCTGCCGAAGGAGTTTCACCGCTCGTACATAGGATATTTGCAGCAGTACACGCATAACGTGAATTTGCTCAGGTGGTTCCTCGATGCAGGCGAGAACGTCAAAGTAAAGCATGTTGATCTCGACGCTGACGGCATGACAGGCCTAGTCGTCTTCGATATGGCAGGAGTAAGGGCTATAATCGAGTCGGGGAGCCTCTCCCATTACCGATGGGATGAGGAGACACAGATTTATTTCCAGCATGGCTGGGTTAAGACTTGGGCTCCACCACTCTTGTTGAAGAATGTCCCAGCCGAGATAGAGATCTATCGGGCACGTAATATTCAAGAGTTCAGGAGGCCCATTCCCAAATCTTGCTGGACCTGGTCATATAAGCGCGAAGCTGAACACTTCATTGAACGTGTAGCAAGCGGCGAACCCTTCCGGTCCTCAGGTGAGGACACGCTCACAGACGTCCGAATCTTCGAAGACATATACCGTACCTACGTGAGGGACCGAGGACTACTCTGAGCCAAAGCATTATTCGCGCTGTCTTGCTTCAGAACAAAACATGAAAGTCACCTGCATGCATGCTGCGACCGAGCCCAAGTAGTGATAATCGGCGAAGTTAAAGGTCAATCCGGTCGCAGAACAGCAGACGACCTCTTTGACATAGGAGTCTTAAGAGGGGCAAATGCTGCAGAATGCCAAACCTCCGAGGTGATCTTCAGCAAAAAGAGTGAGAGACCGATTTTCTATAGAAGAGACATAGAGCTAGGGTATAAGTACCAGGTTTGGGGGCAGCGCAAGTATGCTCTGAGATTGGATGAACAGTGGAGTCGGACTGAAACTTATAATTCTAATCATTTTATCAATGTTCAGGCAGACAATGTTTCTTTGGTTTTTGTCTAAAGAGCTCACAGAGGCTCAAAGACCGATGTTATGCCTCTTTCTAGAAACTTCGAGAATTGGAGTCACTCCAAGCAATAAAGGAATATCCTCGATCTGTACGAATAACATGAATCTTGAAATGCCATCGGTTAAGATTTAAGGAATTTAAGCATTTGAGCCTCCTTTCTTCCGCATCAAAGCTAGATACGGAATTCAACGATGTCGTATGGGGTTGATAGAGGTTTTCGGGTTTGAAAGTGTTATATTAAAGAAGGCTATGAATCATGTAAGTAATCAAAGAGAGCAAAGGCGAAAAGGCGAAGACTGTTATCCATGAACTTGAAGTGTCAGGGATTAGTCAGAGGTTAGGTAGAAATGAAATACCGTGTTTTAGGCAGGACTGGATTAAAGGTCTCAGAGTTAGGAGTTGGAGGCCACGAGTATAGACGTCCCTTGCCAACAACCCTGGGTAGATGGGGACAAATTGATATGGAGAAGTTCATGGAGACTCAGCCTGAAAGAACCAGGCTGATTAAAAGGGCGATAGAGGCCGGGGTCAACTATTTCGACACTACTCACCTCGAGGAGGCGAAATCCCTCGGCCTAGCCTTACGGCAGCTGGAACCCAACGGCGAAATCCACATTTCTATCATGCTCTTATGGCCTTTCAGCAAGATGGCTGAGGCGCCCCGTTCTAAATGGAAGGAGATCATAGTGGCTGAAGTCGAAGAAAAACTCAAGCTCATACAAACTGACTACGCCGATATAGCAACCATACTTATGCCTGAAAGAGACTATAAGAAAGAACGTCTGGAAACAACTTTGGAAGCCCTCCATCAGTTTAAGTCAGAGGGAAAGATAGGCTTTGTAGGTTCATCAAGCCACGAACTGAGGTTTTTAGTCGAGCTTATGCGACATTTTGACTGTTTTGACATGGTAATGATCCCATACAACTACCACCAGCAAGAAGCGAGAGACCTATTTTTCCCTTTAGCCAGAGCACTGGAAATAGGCGTCGTAATCATTAAACCCTTCGCATGGCCGTACTACGGGATACCTTTTATGCGATTCGGTTCCGTCGAAGGAGAAGAGGGATCTTTCACGGCTGCTCAGACTAGTCTTCGATGGATTCTTCGATCTCCAGAAATAGCAACAATAGTTGCAGGTATGAACAACTCAGCAGAACTGGAAGAGAATCTTGAGGCCGTTGCGAAAGAAGGTGAGGTTGACGAAGAGCTGCTGGACCGCTATCTTGCGAGGGCAAAAAGCCCTAGAGGAAAAAAGATGCTGAAGGAGATGCTTAATGATGAAGCGATTGACATCCGGTATTTCGCCGAAAGAGCTCTTAAAGATAGTTAGAAGAGAAACTGAATCTGGTGCCTTGAAGGAGCCCCTCTGCCTAATCAGCCTTCACACTTTTGCCTGCAACTCCATTTATGATATGCAAGAAGAGTTACCAAAACATCTGGCCTATCTAGAGTTTGAAAGTCACTAGTTTTCATCAATAAGTGAGTATTGACCATGTTTTAAAAAGGCCTATTCAATATGTCCAGCAGCTTTTATACTCTCTTCAATCATCCCTTTAGGTTCTTCTCCGGTTAAGATGGCTTTGGCAAAGGGTTTGTATGGATGATCCATCACAAGAACTGCTATCTTAAGTTTTAACAGTTTCTTCATAGAATTGGTGTATTCCTCTTTTGAGGTTCTAATAAGTAGGCTTCCCTCTTCTACGCCACGCCCTTGAACAGAATCACCAGTCATTAAAGTCTGATTTTTTACATCATATAGGCATATACTTCCTGGAGTGTGTCCGGGTGTATGCACGACTCTGAATTGTCTATCGCCTAATTTGACATTTTCACCATCCTTTAGCCTTATATCCACGCTTCCTACGGCGTCAGCATCGAGTTCATGTACCGCAACCTTTGCTTGCGTCTTTTCTTTGATTAATTTGTTCCCCCAAACGTGGTCGCCATCACAATGAGTATTCACCACAATATTGATCTCTTCAGGTTTATATGCCATCTTTAGGAGAAATGGGAACACGTAGTCTTTCGGCGTATTCTCTAACCCGCTGTCAATCAGTCCAACACCAGACTTCCCAAGAACAACCGTTACACCGGTAAATATCTCTTCAAATGGCTGTTTAATAAAATAGACGTCTTCAGCGACCTTCTCCACTTCTTTTCCCGTTTTAAACACCCCCGATTTTTGACCACGATTCATAGTGAGAGGCTTCCTAAATATTTTGCCTACGACGGAAGATATTAGATGGAAGATCTGTTTGTTTGCAGGAGAACGTCTTTTTGGATGCTGACGTAATACCGGGTATTCCACAGTGCCAGAGAATGCCTATAATAATGAAGAGAGAATGAAAATGGCAGTTTTGGGAGATCTGGTATTAGTCACGTAGGGAATCGAACTGGCTCCTGCCATCTTGAATGAAATTCAGTCGGAGGAAAATCGAGGGACCCTTTCACGATTTATCGTAAAAGTGAAACAAGATGAAATGGAAACATGCAGAGCTAACTTGCTTCTGGTTGAGGTCGTACAGTTTGGCTCAACTCATAAGTGGTGGAAATAAGAAGCAATCGGCTTTCCTTCAGCAACTAAAGGAAACTGGAACGCGAAGTGGTGAAGCCTGGCGTCTTAAATGGATAAACATAGATTTCAAGGCTAAGGCGATCGTGTCAAATGACCCTGAAAAGCACGGTAAACCGAGGTCATTCAAGATTAATAGTTGCTTGATATCTATGCTCAACGCCCTACCCAAAAAAGCTGATTATGTCTTTGAGGGAAGTCTCTACGTTTTCAGGCGGACGTTCCGTAGATATCGAAAGAGAATGGCACAGAAACTTCAGAATCCGCGTCTAGATAGAATTACGTTTCACACATTCAGCCACTGGAAGACTACTACGGAATTTCACAGGACAAAGAACACATTGCATGTAATGGAGATGCTTGGACACCATGACATCAAGTCAACCTTAATCTACACGCAACTGGCAAACTTCGAGAGTGATGAATATCTTGCATACTATCTGAGCACAGGTCTGATGGACCCTCTTCGCTTGGTGTGGGGTTAACCCCTGTGAATGCAGAATTCGACTAGTCGGTTGACAGATCCATGTGGCTTGGAGATCTCTTCCAAATGACGTCCTCGGGGGAAAGATCCCCTGATAGAACGGAGGGTACGCTCTGCACACGCAAAAAAAGGTAGGGGGGTCTACTCTATTGGTTGAATTTCCCCTCAATAGAGCTGTCGAGGCCGTCTTTGGACCGGAGCGTTGTCTAGTACTCGGCGTACCTGCCGTAGAATTCATCGGCTTGTCTCAGCAGAACCACTTGAAGGCCGCTAAGACGCTAGAAGAGACTGAGGAACTCTTGAGGGCAGGGTTCGAATACGTCACAGAACGGGATGGAGTTAAAATCTATAGGAAACGGAAGTGAGAGGTCCCCGAAATGCGCCTAAGGTCCCTGGAATCCGCAGTTTGGGCATCTGTACGCGCGTCCGAATTTCCGGCATCTGGAACATCGCCAGATAGTCATCTCCCCGCAGTTGGGGCACAGGAACTTTGTAGCCTCGGCTCCAGGCGCTATCATCTTGTTACATGAAGTACATGTCGGCATCGAGATACTTTCGCTCAACCTGAGGCACTCCAAACAGTCTTCAAGATGATTTGTCCTTGCTTATATACGCTACTGTCTTAGGTAGCCTGTCAAATCTCTTACAGATGAGAACAGAATCTTCAGAATGTCTTTCCTTCTAGCAACCCGGAGAATTGCCCTCGCTTGGAAGTCCATGTCTCCTTCGAGAGATAATTCTTTCTCAAGGTTCGATTCCATCATACTCTCAAATATTTTGTCGACTGTTATGTCTGAAAGTCTGTTTGCAATCTTCCTCGCAAGAAGAGTTGAGCTCACTTCTCTCCCAAGCTTCGTACGCCATGAAACCTCGTACCTCCTCAAAAATCTCTGAGTAAGGTTTCCCGTTTCCACAGCTTCAGCCGCTACTCTGCCGGCGATCATGGCACAAATACCTCCCCAAATGACTCCGCCGCCGGTTGTAGGTTTCACTTGCCCAGCAACGTCACCCACAACGAGAAAGTTGTCACAGAAAGTCCTAGAGATAGGTCCAGAAGTGACTATCAACCCAGAACGCGTATAAACCCGACTTGGCTCAGGATCTTCACCAAATCGATCTCTGATAAACCCCTCAAGTTTCTCACGAGGGTTAGCCCCCTTACATGCCAAACCTACCCTTATGGATTTTCTTCCCAGAGGAATAACCCAAGCAAAGAAGGAGGGCGCCAGCTCCCTACCGATATGGATCTCAACGTACCCGGAATCGGCATCGACGTCTTCTAGATCGTACTGCAACGCTGGCAACGAATCTTCGAACGGTAAAGGATGCAAGTCCATTTCCCTAATAAGATGTGAGGCTATGCCCTCAGCATCTATAACGATGCCGGCTCTAATCGTGCCAAAATCACCAACGAGCATGATCTTTCCATCAAGCTGTCTGATGCTCTGAACTTTGGAGTCCAATTTAAGATGGGCTCCAGATTCGATTGCCTGCCTAGCCAGAAACCTGTCCAATTGAGCCCGATTCACAACGCAGGCGACAGGTTCGTCCCTTTCAACAGTGAATGACAATCTGGACGGCGAAAAGAAATGTGCACCTCTGACCCTGTTCTGAACAAAACTTTCGTCTGGAGGTATCTGTATCTCCACTAATCCTTTAAGGCTTAGCAGACCAGCACAATGACAGGGAACTCCTATCTCTGCATGCTCCTCTAGGACTAATACTTCACGTCCTCTTCTGGCAGCCTCTCTGGCTGCGATGAGCCCAGATGGACCAGCGCCGATTATTGCAATATCCGTTTCTTCATCTACCATGCTACATTAGCCACTTCAAAATTTACTGTGGTCAGAATTTCTCAGTTACATTCCGTAGCCTCTGCTAGTACCCTCTATGTCTTGGATAGGTGCCTATCCGTCGCCATAGATCGATCATTTCTCTCACATTTTCCCATGGCGTATCCTCGAAGATCTGATCAATCGCAGATAATATAAAACCTCCTCCTGGAGCTAGAGTTCCTATAGCATCGGCGACGGCTTTTTTCCTTTGTTTCCCCGTCCACAGTCTGAGGGCAACCGCTGAGTTCAGGCCGCCCCAGATGCAGATTTTTTCGCCAACCTCTTCTTTTACGTGATTCAAGTCCGCTCCGCCTTGAACAGGGTCAACCCCGTAGAGAATGTCTATATCTATTTCCTTAAAGAAGTCCAAGAGAGGCATAACCGCCATCGACATGATGTAGCAGAATTTGACCCCATGCTGATGGGTGAGTTTGACCAGCTCTTGCACACGTGGCATGATGAAGCTCTTGTAAACTCTTGGAGGCCAGAACTCTGCATTCTCATACCAACCGCGATGAACGATCATATCGACAACGCCAGTTTCCAAGGCCAACTTGATGTAAGCCAGATCCCACTTCAGGATTATGTCAAGTAATCGGTCGATAAATTTTGGCTTTGTGTAGGCAGCCTTGATGACATTTTCAAAACCGCAGAGCCAAGGTAAAGCGTCGGCGCCTACTACGCCGCTCTCGACGCCGCCTTCTGAATGCATGCCGGCTTCTACTAAGACCCCATGCTCATCGGCAAAATGCTTGACCTGTTCCGCCTCCTCAAAGAAAGGCTCAAGTTCTTTTGTCGACGGCTCACATAACAAACATGACAGAGCCTCTACGTCGTCCTCGTCCTCAACTAGATATTTAACTGAACGTGACCGCGGGATCACGAAATCTGTGAAGATTGGGATGTCGTCTCCATGAGGCCAGTCCGATGTCTGGCGTACTATACGCTGAAGCGAGCCGTTCGGGGTATGATACTCCTTGATCAATAGCGGGTATTCCTCTCCCGACCGGTGAACCTTTCTCACTCGCACTCTCACCTCAGGACTGAGCGACATCGGCACCTTAAGCGTGATCGTATCATCGAGGCCAAGCTTCAGAGTCCTGGGTATGCGCTCAAGCTCGCTATGCCATTTATCGTTCCTGTCGGCTAGGAACGGACGTTCCCACCACTTGAAACACAAAGGTACATGATCTGGTTCCTCATGGTTTGCAGCTAATAAAAGGCGTTCTTTGGAACTTAGCTTGTGTTTCACCTCAATCACCTTTCTTTGCTGCACGAGAACAAATGCGATAACATAATATATATTATTAGGCTACGACTGAGCGGAAGCCTTTCTTCTGAGAATTCATCATCTCAAAAGCTTTTAATGCGGCATTTTGGCTCTGCGCTAGGACAGATGAATGGCCCGCTATGCTGGTCTCCCGGAGCAGCGAACGCCTTCGGCGCTAAGTCCTCTCAGCAAGCTCTTGGAAAACATCAACGAAAAATGATCGCACCGATCTCTAACAGGTTATATCCATGACTTGCCTCTCAAGCTATAGGATGAAGCTTCCACTGTTTAACGTCGTCAAAGCTACCAATTGTACATGCCTCCCAAAGTACAACATCAATCCTTACCTTGGGAGGTGTGCTCACAGTTGCATCTATTGTTACGCTACCAAGTTTCCAAGCTTCAACGGGCCAACTGTCCCACGTTTAAGTCTAACTGAAGACATAGTGAAGATGGCGGGGAACACGAAGACAAAGCTGCCTGTGATGCTGAGCGACTGCACCGATCCTTACCAGCCTATGGAGGAGAACTGTAAAATAACAAGGCGATGCGTTGAGGTTCTCGCTGAGTACGACTTTCCACTTCTTATTGTAACGAAGTCGGATCTTGTCACAAGGGACATCGAAATCTTCAGACGTGTCCCCACTGTTGTTTCAATCACCGTAACAACACTGAGAAAAGACGTAGCCAACCTTATTGAGCCTAATGCATCACCCCCAAGTCTGAGGCTTTCAGCTCTCGAAAGGGTTGCTAACGAGGGAATACCTACTACTGTAAGAATTGACCCGATTATACCGACGCTAACCTCTGAAAAAGAGAACTACGAGGAAATCGTCTCGAATGCGGCGGAGATCGGCGTCAGGCAGATAACTGCGTCCACGTTGAAGCCCATTAGAGGATTCTTTTCATCGTTAAAGAAGGCAAATTCCGAAGTCTATGAAGAAATATGCAAGGCGTATGATGATGGCGAATGGATTTCAGGTTACAAGTATCTCAAAAGAGAGAAGAGGTTCACGATGTTGAAAGAAGTCAAAGCAATCGCCATAGAGTACGGTTTGAAATTTGCAGCATGCAGAGAAGGATTCCCCGAACTGAATACAACCATATGCGACGGCACAGCTTACTGTAGAGGACTGCTAAGTGAGTATTTGAGTTAGGCCTAATTCCTGACATTCTAAGCCTGGTCTATGAACCTGCTTTAGATGCCTCTTAGGAAAAAAGCGGCTGCTAACCTTATGATCTAGATCCCTGAATTACTTGTATCTTGCCCGTCTCTTCTCCCTTTTTCTTTTCTCGCGTCGAATTCGCTTCTTTTTCCACTTAGCCCTCATTTCGGCCAACTTCTGACTGGCATTGTTTTTGGATTTCCATTGCGAATAATAGTGAAGCCTTGGAATTGAGGCTTCGGAAAGCTTGAGAGTCTACATGCTTTTAAAGTTTTTGGACTAATCGATATCAAGAAGAAGAATTTTGGTGGTGCTTGCGCACCATCTTTCAAACATTCAGAATGTCACTGCCATGGTAGCCTACGGGTTTCCGAATAGTCTGCTCTCGCGAGCTGAAAAGCAACGTGATCGAAAGGCACAATTGGACAGTGACTTTCTCCGCCAAGAAACTGACTCTGTGGCTTTTACCTGATGAGAGATCTAAGCCTAGATCTGTCCATTGCCCGGCATATTATTCCTTGGTTTCTCTGCCAATCTTGTTCCAGTCTATCTTTCTTACAATGTCGCCAAGATGGGTTTTGAGTTTCTTTTCAGCTTGATCGAACCCAAGCCTACCCGAATTCCAGGTGACGAATGGGGGATAAAATGATGCCTCTCTAAATTTGGCCTCCTTTTTCTGTAGGTTAAATTTCACATATCCAAGTTCCCTGAGGTAACAGGCGTCGTTGGGACATAAGATGTCAATCTCTCTCATTTCATGCTTCAGATATAATACTTTATATTCGTCTCCATTTTCAATCATTCTGCCACATGGGCATTGAATTTTTTCAGATATGCTAGACATTCGACTCGCCTCCTAATGTTTAGGATAAAGATTCAAACTCTTCGGCCGTCAACACCAGTGCGCGCCTTCGTTCAATGTTTTCTATCTCGCCGTCTCTAAGGAAGATGACCCTGTCACTGATATCGATCATCTTCAGGTCATGCGTCGCACATATGATTGTGGTGCCTCTTTCTACCTTCAATCGATAAAGGAGCTGAACGATGGCGAAACCAGTATTAAGATCCAGGTTTCCAGTTGGTTCATCAGCGAGAATAATGGCTGGATCATTTGCCAACGCTCTCGCAATTGCTACACGCTGTTGTTGCCCACCGCTCAATTCACTAGGTCTATGGTCAGCACGGTCGCCAAGGCCAACTACATTTAGGAGTTCGGTTGCTTTTTTCTCTCTTTCTGCCCGAGGCACTCCCAAGAAGATCATTGGCAAGGCGACATTTTCTTTAGCTGTGAGTACTGGTATCAGATTGTAGGTTTGGAAGATGTATCCGATTTTGCGGCATCTCAGCCAAGCCATCTGGTTTGGACGGACTCTTGATATGTCAACGCCGTCTATGAGTATGATGCCCTTTGTGGGGGCATCTATGCCTCCTATCATGTTAAAGAGAGTAGTCTTACCCGAACCTGAGGGGCCCATTATGGAGATATACTCACCGTGGGGGATCTCTAGGTTTATCCCCCTCAATGCATGTATATCTTCTCCTCTTAGATGGTAGACTTTGTGTATATCCTTTACTTCAACTGCAGGAGGTTCTGCCATTTTTAAGACCTCTAGTCACTGATTTATTGCGTTATCATATTTATTAATTTAATGCTATTAAAGACTTTATACTCCGGTTGTCATATTTAGAGATGAGAATTTAGGCACTTCCAATCATTTACAGCAATCAATACGGACCCAAGATCAGAAAGAGGAAAGCGCGGTCAACCGTCAAATTTCGAACTTAGAGTGAAAAGTGAATATTCATTTTGAAAACAGTACCATCATGAAATTTTCGACCCCGCCGTATGAATTCAGGGCCGCTTTGATGATTTCTTCGCCTTTCGCTGTAAGTATGTAGATTCTCCTCCTTTCATCCCATGTTCCTTTTATCAACCCTTTTCTCTCCATTGAGTACAAGAGTGAATATACGCTTCCTGAGCCCGGCAGAATGCCGAACTTTCTATATATAAGTGTAATCATGTCATATCCGCTCATGGGTTTTTCTCTCAATTTCGACAGGATTAGCAGATCCATGAAACTTCTGACTAGCCTTCTACGTATCTGTATCGACAGTTGCCCTCTATCAGCGTACAGGACTTCCAACTGGGTCACCATTATTTATTCAAGAATATACATATATAAACTTTGCGTCCAAGTCTGAATAAATACGACT
>Ga0315307_1000404_pt1 | contig 18472 bp, 19 predicted proteins | sample TDP2_MG_FD_203079 | JGI IMG/M metagenome (GOLD analysis project Ga0315307, IMG submission 203079) | Freshwater sediment microbial communities from Lake Towuti, South Sulawesi, Indonesia - TDP2 | ecosystem: Environmental > Aquatic > Freshwater > Lake > Sediment | place: Indonesia: South Sulawesi...
CCGAGGTGATATATCTGGATCTGCGCCGGGTGGGCACGGGATGCGGGGTCAGATCGGCCCGCCTTGAGAGGATACTCGATGCATCCAAGGTGCCCGTCTTGGTCGGGGGCGGGGTAAGGGATTCCAAGGACATCAGAGACCTGGCGGAGGCAGGGGCCGCGGGCGTCCTCGTGGCGACTTCAATACACTCAGGGATACTCACGCGGGAGAAGATCGGCAGCCTCGCTAGCCAGCCTTGAGCGTTTGGGATGTCAAAGGTCGACAGCGAAAGGGTTTGAAGGGGAGTCCGCGACCTTGATGAACTCGCCGTAGGCCTCCCTGCTGGATCCGACGAGTATTCGGAAATGGGGCTCCACGCCCGAAACCTGCTCCAGGATGCCGCCGCACAACGCCCGCTCACCCTCTCTGACCTGGTTCGCGTATGTATGCGTGAAGGACACTATCTCGGATACCTCGTGACCTTGCGCCCGGCAATCGGATACGATGTATCTAGCTGGGTAGTCGTGTGCCAGCTTGGAGTCAGTGACGGTGCAGGTGGCCCGGGCCTTCCCCAGTATCCTGTATGTAATGTCACTGAACTGTCCGCTGATCTCTTCATTCTTCCTTGCTGATAGAAGGTCGAATCTTCTTTTCCCCAGCTTCGCCCTGTCCCATTTCCTTGATTCATGCCAGACGAACTCCCGGAAGGAGTAGTCTGTGGGGTTCTGGACTCTCTTCCGGTAGATCAGAGCCCAGTCGCGTCGACCCAGCGGAGAGAAGGCGCCTCGGGCAACGGACTGCCTCAAGGCATCCAGCAGCCTGCCGTAGTTGGATAGGCCATAGACCACTAGGTCGATATCGGATGAACGGTCTTGGGCCCCGACTAGGAAGGACCCGGTGATGCCGAGATCGTCTTCCCCAAGCCCCGATGTGGAGGTGAGCTCAGCAACGATTGAGCTGATCGCTGGGTCCTCGGCCCTTGAGACGAGTTCCCCAAGTCCTGGGGCCGGCTGGAAATGGCGTACCACGTCCCCCCTGGGAACGACGGTGACCTCTCGGTCGAGTTCAGCACAGAAGCGGATGTACCGGGGAGCCAGACGCGAGAGGAACTTCTGGCATTCGGCGCTGGACTTCATCTTGGCAAACCCTCCGGCCGTCCTGCGAAAGCGGAGCTGCGCAAGGATGCCCGAGGGCGGGTGAAGGTTGGACACCACGGAGAAGAGCAGGCCTTCACGGGTCTCGACGAAGTCCCTGACTCTGAACATCAGACCGGGTCTCTTGGTGGGTCAATAAAATCTTTAGCTTCAGGTCGCCAGTCGGCTAGGGCCCTAGTTGATAGCCGGAATAGTGCCCGCCAGTCCCCTGGATGACGCCAAGACGAGGCTCCAGGTGCCGATGCTCTCCGCGGCACAGAAACGTGAGCTGGTGCTCGGTATGCTGGAGTCGGTCCTGCGGGCCATGGTCGGCAGCCAGCTCGATTCGACTTACCTTGTTAGCTCCGATCCAAGCCTGCTAGAGTTGTCGGCAAGAATGGGCGCGCAACCCGTCAAGGAGCCCGGGAGGCTTGGTGCGAATGGCGCGGTCGATCTTGCGTCAAAGAGGGCGGTTCGTGATGGCGCTGGGGCAAGCCTCGTCATGCTGTCCGATGTTGCCCTAGTGACATCCAGGGATGTTGATCGCCTGGTGGGCAGGGCCTCGGGGGTCGGCAGGTGCGTCGTAGCGGTCAGATCGAATCGTGGCGGCACGAACGCACTCTGCAGGATCCCTGCCGATGCGATACCGACTCGATACGGCGAGAACAGTTTTATCAATCACCGGCACGAGGCCAGCAAAGCCGGGATACCCTTCGTCGAGTTCCGCTGCCCGCGAATCTCCCTTGACGTGGACACGTTGGAGGACCTGAGGCTGCTCGCGAGGATGGATCGGGCATCGAAGAGGTATCCGTTCCTTTCGCAAGTGCTTGAGCCGGGCCGTTGAAACGGAGCAACAGGAGGAAAAAAAGATGGCACGATCGAGGATAATCATCGTTGAGGGCAGGACGTATCTCGTCCCCCGCAAGAAGTACAAGGTAGCGAGAAAGGGCTTCAGTAACCCCGAGGAGACCTGGGCCCACATAATGCGAAACATCGAGGACTTTGGCATGCCTCTGGAAGTGGAAAGCGGGGAGGAAGAGGAGAAGAAAGAGACAGAGGCAAAGCCGCCGGCGAAGGAACGCGCGCCAAAGGCAAGGGCGGAGAAGGCCAGGAAGGAAGCTGAGAAGAAGCCGGAGAAGAAGGCTCGCAAGAAGCCACCGAAGAAGGCGGGCGGGAAAGGCGCGGGCAAGGCAGCCAAGAAGACGAGGAAGGAGTAGTACACTAGTGGAATATCTTGACGAACGCCATGAGGGAGAAGGCAAGGACGACGGCCAGCGAAAAGGCGAACGACAGGGCTCCTAGGCCGAACAGCGGCGTGATGAAGATGCCTGCGATCATGAGGGGAACCACGTTGAAGGCCAGCTTGCCGGGGCTGAACGGCCCTAGCCAGTTCTCCACATGAGAGAACTCGTGTTGTATCACGCCCGGATCATCGACCGCGATCACACCCCAGCCGACGAAGGAGTATCCTGAGATCTCCACGTAGCACCCTGCCGGCTGGTCATCCGCATCCGCTCCAGACCCGGGTGGATGTCGAGGAACCTCCCTGCTACAAATGTAGGGGGGACCCTCGGTCCTGGGTTTCATCACGAGGGCAAGCGGCCTGCCGTAGCAGAGGGACAGCACACAGGCCAGGCACAGGGCCGGAAAATAGACGAGATGGGATAGGGTCCAGGAAACCTTCCGGGGAAGGTGGAAAAGGAGGGGTCGGAATGGTAAGTGCAGAAGCTTGGGGGAGAAACCCAGGCTTCGTGGGCCTTCCTGCAACTGGGGATCTTACTCCTCTTCTTCCTCTTCCTCGAGGGGCGGGCCGGTGTATCTCGCGGCGGAGATCATCTCCCCCCTCCTTATTCCAAAGAGCTTCATGGTCCTGGCGTCGATGCCGACGAACCTTGTCGGCAGGTAGTCGTCCTCGACCGCCTTGACCAAGAGCGTGCCCCTCCTCCCTATGACCTCTATGATTCCGCCCGGCATTATCTCCAGTTTCTCAAGGTCCTCGCCGCGCATCTTGACGGTGTTTATCCAGTTCACGGGCATGGCGTTCAGCTCCACGACGCCTTCCTTCTTCTTCTCCATCCTTCCTCCCCGAAGATAGGGTGGCGTCATGCTATATAGATTTACCGAACCAAGATCATGGTTGCGCCATTAGCGAACGCTCGATTGTCGAGAGGGCCCGCGAGAGCTGCTCCTTCGTTATGCAGAGGGGGGGAACCAGCCGGATGACCTTTCCAGCTGTGCGGTTGACTATGACTCCCATCTGAAGGCAGCGCTCCAAGACCTTCTTGGCGACATCCTCCGACGACATCTCGATCGCCAGCATCAGACCCACCCCCCTGGTGTCGTGTACGAAGCCTGGATGCCTGCGCTGGAGCATCTCCATCTCCTTGAGGGCCCATCTGCCCAGCTCCGCTGCCCTTTGTGGCAGCTTCTCCTCCTCCAAGACCTCAAGCGCGGCCCTAGCTGCAGCGCATGCCAGGGGGTTCCCCCCGAAGGTTGACGCATGGTCCCCGGGTTGGAGCTTGTCCATCACCTCGGACCTGGCCGCCATTGCACCTATGGGTATGCCACCGCCCAGCCCCTTGGCCATCGCAACTATGTCCGGCGTGACCCCCATGGTCTGGCAGGCCAGAAAGCTGCCGGTCCTTCCCATGCCGGTCTGTACCTCGTCAAATGCGAGCAGAGCCTTTCCCTCGCTACACAGCCTGCGGACTGCGAGAAGGTAGTTACGGTCCGGCACGATGATCCCGCCCTCTCCTTGGACTGGTTCGAGGATTACCCCGCCGACGGTCTGGTCGATGGCTGAGGCGATCTCATCTAGATTGCCGTAGTTGACGAACCTTACCCCGGGAAGCAGGGGCTCAAACGGCTCGCGATACTTGGGCTGGCCCGTGACGGAAAGCGCACCGAGGGTGCGTCCGTGGAAGGAGCCCTTGGCAGCTACGATCCCTGGCCTGCTGGAGGCCCTTCGGATGAGCTTCAAAGCCGCTTCGATCGCCTCGGTGCCGCTGTTGCAGAAGAAGACCTTGTTCAGGCCCGGGGGCAACATGCCCACGAGGTTCTCCGCCAATCTCGCCTGCGGCTCGTTGTAGTACAGGTTGGAGCAATGCATCAGCCGCTCGGCCTGCTGCTTTATGGCCTCAACCACCTTCGGGTGACAGTGCCCGATGTTGTTCACAGCTATGCCGGCAACGCAGTCTAGGTACTCCCTTCCTGCCGAGTCCCAGACCAGTGCTCCCCTTCCCCTCGCTATGCAGATCTTGAGCCGTGTGTAGACTCCCGCATGGTACCGTGAATCGAGGGCGAATATGGACTCTGCCAGCGAACTCATGGTTGTGGCTGGGGAAGTCGTCTCAAAAATGCTATACAGCTCATGCGTGCCGCTTTTCGAGGCAGAGGCCGAAGTCCTCGCCGCACGGAACCCTTCCGGTCCGGGTCAGTCCCAGCTTGGCGAGTCCGCGAATGTTCACCCTCGTCTTCCTAGGGAAACTGATGGCAGCCCTGCCACCCTTCCTCAGCACTCTCGATACCTCAGACAGGGCCACGCGTCGACGACGGATGTTCTGTATGACGGTAGCCCCCAAAACTCCGTCAAACGAATCCGAACGGAAGGGCAATTTTGCACAGTCTCCTAGAACGACATGGCACTTCGGCTCCCTTCTACGGACACATAGCATGCCCAGCGAAAAATCCACCCCTGTGTAGGTGGCTCCAGACTTCGTTATCGGATCCAGTGCCAGACACGTTCCGCAACCCCAGTCCAAGATCCTCTGGCCCGGGGCCAAGGCTAGCAGGTCGAACAAGACCGGGTACTTGGATCTCTGCAGTTCGGAGTAGCGAGCGTCATAGTGGGAAGCCGTTTGGTCGTACCTTCGGCGGGTCTCGGATGTGCCTGGCACTGGCGGCACGGTGTCGGAGAGGGCTTAAGACTGTCTGGGTTCACTGACCGGCAACCTATCTCTTCTCCGAGTTCACGCTCAATGTTTCTCCCGGGCAAGACTGCGCAGGACCCAGAAAACGTGGGCATGACGGAGAGCAGTCTTTGCGTTTCTCGCTGTTGGGCTCTCTGGAGGTGCATCTTGATGGTGGGCCCCCTAGCCGCCATCTCAAATCGTCAGAGGGATCTGGTCGCAGAATCGTGTACTGTCTGGACCGATTGAGACGCAATCAAGGCAGAACCCATCAAAGTGGCTGTTCGCCGTTTCGAGCCCTTGGTCTTCGTGTCCTCATAGACCCAGGGATGCTGCCAATAATGCCAACAAGGACCCCAGCAAGTATGAGCCACCAAAACCACCAAGACCTCGCTCCCATCACCCTAGCCAAGCAGGCAGCTGCAAACCAAGGCTGAGCAGCCATGAATCCTTCGCTTCCCATTCGTCTCACCTCCACTGTCCTGAGTAGCTTTCCCTGCCCAGCCCGCCGGATGTATGGCCCTGGCCCGGGTTCTGTCGCGCCCGGCGGGTTGTGCTAGTCGGGGAACCTGAATCTTGTCCTCCCTGAGAGCAGCCGAGGCAGGTCTCTCATTTGCCTTCGGATTTCCGCCATCACTGATGGATCCTTCAGGAGAGCATGGATCTCCATTTCCACGATCTCCCTCATTCTGCTGCCGTCGGTCTCGAGTCGGGATTCCCCCAGACAGAGGGTGGATCCGCCCTTCACTCTCCACCTTAGGTTCCGTTGAGTGTCGACAAGCTCGAAGACATCGATCCCATCGTCCTCGAGAGCTCCCCTATCGGGTTTTTCGTGATCAACCAGGGCATGTTCTGGGTACAGGATACTTCCTCTCACCTGGAAGTGCAGCCCCGGGATTGGTGGAGCTCCTTCCTTGCCCTCCTTCCGGGATGTCAAGATGTCCAGGGGTTTCCCCACCATCCAGCCATCCCTTTCGACGAAGCCTTGCGCCTCTTGCTCAAGTGAGATCACCAGGCCCTCTTTGTCGATGTCCACGGACACACCCTCGGCTCCCACGCCCGGTCCCCCTAGTCGAGACCCTAGGATGGCATCGGCTTTCTTCTTGTCGAACCCATGTTCCTCGATGTTCTTCCGGAGAAGGTCTCCTGAGGGGGTCATCATGGAGAACCTCATGGCATACGCCATCGTCAGACGTCCACCAGGATCAACCATGCCCGAGAATGTGGTCGTGGACATCAAGCCGTACGACTTCTCCTCGAATTCTCGCACAGCCCCCATCAGGACGCGGCCTTCGATGCCGAGGGTGTAGAGATCCCTGTCGTGTTGAATGTAGCGAGAAAGCACACCCAGATGGTAGGAGAGTTTGCCGGAATCCTCTATGGCCGATCTCGCCATGAGCTGTGTGAATGTCAGCTTTCCCTCTTGAAGGGCTTCCAGTATTCTTCTTCGCTTGGGATGGGCCAGGATATCATATGGATGAAGAGGAGGCTCGTCAGTCGGGATATCGAGCTGACGAGGAGTTCGGCTTTTACCTTTTTCGTGAAGCGCATTTGACAAACCGTATTCTCCAGAGAACAGGCCTCACCGCGGTGGCCTATCCAAACCGTAGTCAGACTCAGACCCACAGGCAGCATCAAGGGCTAGAGCGAGCTGTAGCGGTCTCTCTCAGCCAAAGACCGCATTGAGAGACTTCTCCCCAACCAATCCCGTCGGCGCTTCATGTACGCGATAGTGCGGCGCCTACTTTTCCTGGGTGAACGGGAAACTTTTTCTGCTCCAGACACGACTGGCCCGTTCGTGATTGTGGACATACACACCCATCCCTGGAACAGTCATCTCCAAAGAGAGAAGCCGATTCTGTCCCGGATGACTGCCAAGGATGTTCGACGATTCGTCGATCTATCGGATCGGCTTGTGCAAAAGATGGATCGTCTGGGGATCGACGTCTCCGTGGTGCTGGCCAGCATAGACCTCCCCGATGAACTGCTCCACAAGATTGTACAGAAGTACCCCGACCGCCTGGTTGGCTTCACCTACGGATATCCTAGTCTCGATCCAGAAACGACCCATAAGGAGCTTGAGGCATTGGACCGGGCGGTGAAGGACTTGGGGTTCAAAGGAATCAAGCTGATTCCACTCTTCCAAGGACTTCCCTTCGACTCCCCTGCTCTTAGGCCGATCCTGGAGAAGGCTTGCGAACTGCGGGTTCCCATCATGCTTGACTGCTGGCCCATTACCGATCTTGGACCTGTGACAGCCGACCCAAGGTTCCAAGGACTAGCGGCCTACGACACGATCACCAGCGACTACCAGAACCTCTTCAGATTCACCTCCAGCACTCTTATGGACCGTCTGCCCAACCTGAACATCATCGCCGCGCACGCTGGAGGAGGAGCCCTACTCTTCCCAGATGTCATAGGGCGGAAGAAGATGGAACAGATCTACTTCGACACCGCCGCCATACGTTCCACCCACGGTTTGAAGCGGATAGAGATGGGTGTGAACATGATCGGCGCCGAGAAGATACTTTTTGGAAGTGACGACTGGATAGAGAACTGCCCCTGCACCCAAGAGATCATGCTAGAAGCGATCAGACGACTCGACCTGAACCAGGAGCAAGAAGCAGCGATACTTGGGCAGAACGCACAGAGATTGCTTGGTCTTTGACCACCGATAGGCCCCCCGTTCGCGCCGGAACGATAGCCATCTCTTCCGACTGCCGGCCCGCCCGCGAAACCGGTCCATAACACACAGCCCCAATCAGTTTCCTTTTCGTCACCAGATATGCAGATCGGCGTGCTTTGAATCCCCGGGCGGACCATGAGTTTCAAACAGACGTTAGGACTTTGTAAACATTTATAAGGGAAATGGAGGGTTGCGCCCCCTGGCTTTGGACTCCCTCAACCTTGCCCTTCGGAATCTCCAGAGGCGCAAGCTCAGAACCGCCCTGCTGATCATCGTCATGACGATAGTGTGTGCGAACTTCATCCAGCAGGTCAACTTCTCGATAGGTCTGGAGGTGACAGGAGACATAGAGGAGGCCCAGGCAGAGTGGGAGCAGAGGGCCACGCACCTCACGTTCTTCGATGCAGAGATTTACCCGGAAGGCAAGCAGGATCCCAAGGTCCCTATCCCGAGGGATGTTGCCCGCATATCCAACGACCTGTACAACAAGGCCTTCGAGGCCGCTGACGAGGTGAAGGGAAAAGTGGCCAGGGAGGTTGTCCTGACCCTTGGGAAGATCCAGATCGTGAAGCCGGGTGAGTTTGAGATGTTCACCATACCCGCGGGCGACCGGTACATGGAGTTGATCGGGATGGATTCACCCTACATCACGATCTTCCTCAATTCCACCCCAAGGCTCCAACTTGCTGACTGTCCGTATTGCGACGGCGCGGGCTGCGACAAATGCGATCAGACCGGCAACTGGGGTAGATATCCTCCCCCTGTAGGAGGCGGCATAGTCATATCACAGTACTACATGCTTAGGGAGGACCTGAACCTCACCCTGTACTACGACAGTGCCGAGGAGAAATGGGTGGGAACCAACGTAACCGTCTTCTACGATCTCGAGGGCGCAAATATGAAGGGTCCGTATGCGCTGTACACCGAGGGTCGCAGTCCACCCGCTGAGGGTGTTGCCCTCCAGATAATCGGCGTCATTCGGTCCGAGCCCGATTTCGGCCTGATCTGCCTCAAGGACGCATGGACCCTCAAGGGCATGGACAAGGATCGGTGGTCCAGCTTCATCTACATCAGGATCCCCAAGGTGACGGACTTCGGCACGGTCAACAGCAGGCTGTCACGCTACTACCCGAAGTACAACGTGTTCGTGCTGTACCCGGTCCTGAAGACGGTGACGGCCACCATCAACATACTGCAATGGGAGTTGCCGCTTGTCGCAGGGCTGGTCGCGCTGCTGATATTCCTCAACATGATGCAGATGTCAATCTATGAGCGCATCAGGGAGGTCGGCACGATGAGGGCCATAGGGGCCGAGACGACCACATCCATCCTGATCTTCAGTTTTGAAGGACTTGTCATAGGCGGGATAGGCGGCGTGATCGGCTACGTGGTGGCCGTTGTGATCAGCCTGATCACCAAGTACGGTGGCATAAATCCGGACCTCGTTATCGTGTCCGCCATAGGGCCGGGCAAGCTCATCGTGGGGCTGGGCTTTGGACTAATCATAGCCTTCGTGGGTGCCTCGCTGCCTGCGTTCTTCGCGATCGCCAGATCCCCTGATGAGTGTCTCAGGGGAGGCAGGTAGCGCCGCCAGAAGGACAAGGGTAGCAGCGCGCCATCCTCTTTCGGCTGCTAGGGAAAGGACCTGCCTTCGGTTTGCACCGAATCTCTTTGCCAACGCATCCGCCAGCACGGATCTTGCAACGTACGATGGCGATTCCCTAAGGAGAATTGCGAGAATGACGCCTGCGGCCGCCGGATTTGAGTTGGACAGCAGACGGGCCAACATCCCCCTGGCCGACCTTTTTGGGCCGGGCTGGGACAGACCTTGGATTGCGGACAATACCTGGTCCATTCCCGCCTTTCCCTTTACGAGTTCCCTTTGCTTCTTGACGCCCAGGATCGACTCGGCCACCGAAGGGATGCTGCCGAGCCGTCTGAGCTCCGATCCGACCTCGCCAACCGATCTGCCTGATACAGAGGATAGGATCTTCATGATCTGGTTGCGAGATAGGGCGACCCTTCGCTCTGTGAGGGGCTCCCCTGCAAGGACTGCGACGACCGGGGGTAAGTCTGAATCGCTGACCGACGGAATGAGCCCCTCTACAAGCGTTCGCTTCTCGATCAGGCTTGCCTCCCGGATCCGTGCGAGGGCAACCACAAGGTCGGAGAACCTCAACGAATGAGTTGAAAACAGATATCAATATGAATCTGTTGTCCTTCCCGCAAGGTGTTTCTGTGCTGAAGGCGGCCATACTAGGCGCCACGGGCATGGTTGGGCAGCGTTTCATCGAGCAGCTCCAGAATCACCCCGACTTCGCAATAGAGGTTCTGTCTGCCTCGGAGCGTACTGCGGGGGGGCGATACGGGGAGTCGGTGGAGTGGACCCTTGAGAAGGAGATCCCCGCCGCAATCAAGGAGATGCAGATAGCAAGCACCTCGGTCGAGGGCGTCGAGGCGGCAGGAAAGGTGGATGTGATTTTCTCTGCACTGCCGGCAACGGTCGCCGCGAACGTCGAACCGGAGTTCGCCAAGGTTTTCCCGGTCTTCACAAATGCGTCCGCATTCCGACGGGAACCCGATGTTCCGATACTCATCCCCGAGATCAATCCCGACCACGTACGCATCATCAAAGCCCAGCGTGAGAAGAGGGGATGGAAAGGCTTCATCGTCACCAATCCGAACTGCACCACGGTGGGGCTTGCCCTCAGCCTGAAGCCGATCATGGACGGCTTCGGGATATCCTCGGTGAGGATGGTGAGCATGCAGGCCGTCTCGGGCGCGGGTTTCCGGGGGCAGGATGCGGTGTCCGCCATGCAGATTACGGACAACGTAATCCCGTTCATCAAGATGGAGGAGGACAAGGTCGAGTTCGAGACTAAGAAGATACTGGGTGGCGTGCAGAACAGCAGGTTCAGGCCTGCCCCATTCGACATCGAGACATCGTGCAATCGTGTGCCGGTCCTTGACGGCCACACTGAGTGCGTGTTCGTCGAGACGACAAGGAAGGTCGATCCAGCGCAGGCCGCGGAGGCGATGGCCGGCTTCAAGGGCCAGCCCCAGGACCTGCACCTGCCGAGCGCTCCGAAACGCCCGATCTGGGTCTTCAAAGCGGATACGAGGCCTCAGCCCCGGTACGATCGTATGCTGGAGGGAGGCATGGCGATAGCGGTTGGCAGGATCAGGGCCGGCTCGTCCAACCGGTCCCTGCGCTATGTGACGGTGGTCCACAACACGATCAGAGGTTCCGCGGGCGGCTCTGTGTTGAACGCCGAACTGATGAAGGGGGGAGGCTATCTATAGCTCCCTCCGGAGTCCTCCGCTTGCGTGCAAGCGAGTACGCTTGGGCCCTGGTCGTTCCCGTCTTGGAGCAGACTGGGAGGCTTTGCCGCCGGTAGTTGGGACCGTAGTACCCATCGAGACGGCGCAGGAAGACGTCCGACGCCTCGCGCACAAGAAGGCCGTTAACGCGGCGACCTGGGTGCCTGCAAATGGTGGGCTCTTGGGAGGCCGCCCTCACTTCCTCGTGATCTTCCATCCAGGCATCCTCTGCGTTGACGGATAGCCTGGTAACGAGGAAGAGGACATCCCTCTTCGCGAGCGAGCCGTAGACAAAAACGTCCGTCGTAAGGATCGCCTACTCGACGGAAAGCTTCCAGAGGGCATCCCCGACGTGATGGATGCTGTCCGCTACCTTGCCCTTCTTTGTTCGATCGATCTCTGAGGCGTTGACCACCATCCTAGCAATGCAGAGCGGTTTGTTATGCCGCTCTTCCGTCACCACGCAGAGGTCCCCCTGCCCCAGGGCTGGATCGCTTCGAACAACGCCCGGCGCCATGACGTTGGCACCATTCGCGATGAACGGGACCGCGCCGCTGTCCACCTGAAGGTAACATTGCTGCACCTCGACGCGGAGGAAACCCCTGAGGGTGGGGAAGGGCGTTCCGTCCGGCTCGAAGATCACGGGCTCCTTGCCCGAGAGGATGACCGAGTATTTCTCGGCCGAGGCGGTTTCAAGGTGGCCGGCGAGGATCGCGTCAAGCTGCGTCTGGGAGAGGGTCCGGCTCAGCGCGGCCCTCAAGCTCCTGATCTCTTTGGACGAAAGCGGGCGTCTTCTCCTGATCCTCATCGTCATCCGGCCTGCCGAATAGATTTAAATATGGCCCGGAGGACCGAGCCCGGGATTTGGGCATGGCTCAGAAGCCCATGGATGTGCTGGACTCATCGCTAGATCAGGTAGTCCTGATCAAACTCAGGGGGGGGCGGGAGTTCAGAGGGATTCTCCGTGGGTACGACATCCACATGAACCTGATCCTGGATGAGGCCGAGGAGATCGAGAAGGAGAAGCCTTTGAGCTTTGAAACGGCCATCATCAGAGGCGACAACGTCGTTTTCATCTCGCCGAGCGAGCAGAGGTGATCCATCTGACCAAGGGAACTCCCTCGATGGGGAAACGCAACAAGATGGTCCACATCATCTGCCGACGATGCGGCAAGCATTCGTTCCACCTCTCTCGCGGGGTTTGCGCGGCCTGTGGCTATGGGCGGACATCGAAGCGCAGATCCTACAGATGGCACCTCTGGTCCAAGTGAGCTATCTGCCTCCCGCTCCCCTTCCGAGAACATTTAATACCCTTCAGGGGACCCGCAGCCCGGTGGGCCGGTAGATCAGCTGGTAGATCGCCGTCTTGGCAAGGCTATCCCCCAAGGTGGCGGAGGCCGCGGGACAGGCCGGTCTTCCGCGTCTGCGCGAATTCAAATCCCGCCCGGTCCACCAACTGCAAGTTGCCGGGGTCGTGAGATTGGCCTCTCCCCCGGAGCAGCCATGTCTGTTCCGTCCGCCGAAAGGGGCATCGGGAGCCCAAGTGGGGTGCAAAATCTTTCGGCATCCCCCAAGGAACCCAAAAACTTTATAAGGAAGCTGTGGCCTTTTCTCGCAGGGTCACCTGAGTGGAAGCTCAACCCCCTAAACCCCCAAAAGAACCCCCTATTTCCCCGAATTGTGCGCTTTCTATTCCGCTCAGGTGACCTCTACAACCCGAAACCAATAAGTTCCCTGCCCTAGTCCTAGGACCGTGGGTCCGCCCAGGGGCATTCCGAGGAGCCTTGTGGTTCGGGATCGAGCGCTTGGCCAGGATCTGGCCGCGATAGCCCTCCTCTCCCTCGGGGCGCTTTCCATTGAGATCGGGCTGACTAGGATACTGTCCCTCGTTGAATGGTACCACTTCGCCTTCATGGTCGTGAGCATCGCCCTGTTCGGCTACGCGGTCGGCGGGTCGGTCCTGTCTCTCATCCCCTCCCTCGTCAGGAGCCGGACGTCCATTCCAGTCGCCTCGGCCGGGGCTTGTCTGTCCAGCATCCTGTCGATCTTCTTCGCCGTTGCCCTGAGGTTCGACCCAATCAGGGCGAATGCCAAGCCCCTCCATGCCCTGGTGATTGTGCTACAGTACCTCGCCCTGGGGTTGCCCTTCTTCTTCACCGGAATCTGCCTTGCCTGCCTTGTCACTCGAAGACCGGGCGAGGCCAACCTCGTGTACTTCGCGGACCTTGTTGGGGCCGGGGTGGGGTGCATCTTCGCCCTATCGATGATGGCCTTGGGAGGGCCACATCTCGCAATCCTTGGTTCCGCGGCTTTTTCTGCAGTGGCCTGCGGACTATTTTGCCGATCGGAGGGTTTGATCCTTCAGAGCCATGTTGCGCTCGCTGGCGCCCTGGCCATGGGGTTCCTGTTGCTGCTTCAGCCTCACTTCGACCCCGCTATCTCGGAGTACAAGGCCTTGAGTGCCGCCCTCAGGTACCCGGACGCGAGCTTAGTGTGGAGCGATTGGAACGCCGTCTCGCGCATCGACGCTGTGAGCAGCAGGTTGATCCATTATGCGCCGGGCATGGCCTTCGATTCCCCGGAGCGGGTACCCGAGCAGATCGGTTTGACCGTTGACGGCGATAATCTGGAGCCCGTCACCAGTTTCGACGGCCACCTCTCGACGCTGGCCTTCCTAGACACGCTTCCGTCAAGGATTCCGTACATGGTGGCCCCCAGAAAGAAGGTCCTGATCGTTGATTCCGGAGGGGGTCTGGACGTCCTTTCCGCGCTCTGGAGCGGCGCCGCGGAGGTCGTCGCACTCGAAAGGAATCCGAGCATCGTGGAGGCTGTGAAGGACCGGTTCGCCGAGTTCTCCGGCAAACTGTATTCCCGCAGTGAAGTGCAGGTGCACGCCGTGGATCCGAGGTGCTATCTTGCATCCTCCGGGGAGCTCTTCGACCTGATAGAGATATCTCTGAAGCAGGATCCAGTCACTGCCTCCGTCGGGCTGTACAGCCTCTCGGAGAGCTACCTCTTCACCGTTGAAAGCTTCCGCCAGCTTCTTGCGCATCTTTCCCCCCAGGGTGTGCTCGTAGTGACGAGGTGGCTAGGTCCTCCTCCCCGGCAGTCGGCCAGGATCGCCTCCATCATGGTCGCGGCCTCGGAGAGTGAGGGGGTGGCGAACCCGTCGCTGCAACTCGCGTCATTTCGGACATACCTTACTGTGACAACGATGATGAAGAAGACGCCCTTCGAGCCCGTAGAGCTGGCTGGCATAAGGCAGGTGTGTGAGGAGAGGCGCTACGACCTAGTCTTCCTGCCCGGTATCTCGGCCAATGAAACAAACAGGTTCAACAAGTTCCAGACGGACGAGTACTACGAGGCCTTCAGGCGCATAGTTGACTCTAGGGAGAGAGGGGAGTTCTACGAAGCCTATCTCTTCGATCTCACGCCTCCCACGGATGAGAGGCCGTTCTTCTTCGACTTCATGAAATGGGACAGGTTGCTAGAGCTTCGGCGTACGCTTGGGAAGCTGTGGAACCCGTTCCTGGAGGGTGGCCTTCTCGTTGTTGCGGTGCTCGTGCAGGCCGGGGCTGTTTCCCTCCTACTGATAGGTCTCCCCCTGCTTGTGGCGTCGAGGAGAACGGAAAGGCTGCCGAGGATGGGCAGGTGGGTTGGTTATTTCGTGCTGCTTGGTGCTGGCTACATGCTGGTGGAGGTCACATACCTTCAGAAGTTCATCCTCTTCCTGGGACAGCCCGCCTACGCCATGTCAGCGGTGCTCTTCTCCATGCTCGTTTTCTCGGGTTTGGGCAGCCTTTGGAGCCGCAGGTCCGAGCCAACGCCAGGGACCGTTGGCGTGGCCGTCTTGGCTGTGGGCCTGATTGTGCTCGCGCAGGCCCTCTCGTTGGGCTGGATTATCCGAGCCCTTCTTGGCTGGCATGTGTGGGCCAAGTTCGGCGTTGCCGTCGGGCTCATCGCTCCCTTGGCATTCGCGATGGGAATGCCCTTTCCCACGGGTCTGAGGATGCTCGGCAGGAGGAACCCCTCGGGCATCCCCCTGGCCTACTGTGCCAACGGGTGCTCATCCGTCGTTGGTTCGGCGGGGACGATCGTGCTTGCCAGCTTGGTTGGCTTCTCAAACGTCCTTGCGATTAGCGCCTTGATCTACTGGGCTGCCTACCTTGTGCTCCCTGCCTCTAGGTCTGCTCCGTAGGCTGCTCGTTCTCTATCGCGCCGGTCATCGGCACGAAAATGACGTCCCCGAAGTACTCGAGGGTCGTCTCACCGTCCTTCTTCGTCAGCACCGTCAGGGTCTGCCATGTATACGGTGATCCGAGAGGTAGCACGAGCCTGCCGCCGTCGGCCAGTTGGCTCACAAGATCGGGGGGGATGTGGCTCGCCGCGCAGGTGATCACGATTGCATCGTAGGGCGCGTGTTCCTCCCACCCGTAGTACCCGTCCCCGTTCTTGACATGGACGTTGGTGAAACCGAGGCGATCAAGGGTTAGGGAGGCCCTCTCAGCCAGGGCCTCCACGATCTCGATCGAATACACCTGTGAGCATATCTTCGCCAAGATCGCCGCCTGATACCCCGAGCCGGTGCCGATCTCAAGCGCCCTTGACTTGCCGGGCTCCAGCTTCAACAGTTCGGTCATCAGGGCCACTATGTACGGCTGGGATATCGTCTGCGCGTAGCCAATCGACAGGGGGCGATCCTCATAGGCGTTCTCGACCTGGTAGTCCGGAACGAACTCGTGCCTAGGGACCCCCCTCATCGCCGCAAGGACCGCTTTGTCCTCCACCCCCCGTTCCTCTATCTGGGCCCGGACCATCACTTCCCTCGTCTGGGCATACTTGTCGCCCGCGCTCCCGCCCGAGGTGGGGGATGAGGCGTTCTGCGTTGTGTTGGATCCCCCCGTTGACCCCTCCTCGTGTTCGGACCATTGTAGTCCAACGTACGAGACGACCGCGGCTGCAATCAGGAGGGAGGCTAGGAGGATCTGTGCCTTCCTGGTTGAAAGGCGCCCCGCCACGCGTGAAAGTAGGATGTGGGCCTGATATTGCTTTCCAACTGTGCTACTATCCGGGAGGGCCCCGGGTGGTTTGGTTTCAGGTTACACGCGAAGTCTTCAGCCAGAAGGATGAAGCAAGCGCCACTACTAGGACCCAGCCCTCTGGAACCGGAACGATGAGTGTGATCGTCTGCAGGCTGTACCTGCCGCCACTGAGGACCCAGGCGGGAAGGCTCCACACCGCCTCCCGGGCACTCAAGGGCAGGCAGAGTTCGCGGCAGTATCTCCCGTCGCCCGGCTCCGGGTCGCCATGCGTTCCATCATCGTACATGATGAACTTGGAATCGCCACCGATGTCTGAGAAGTCGATGAAAACCTCATCGCAAGACCCGGGTGGTTCCAAGCAGAGCAGAGCGGCTACCGAGGGATAGGCCCAGAACTCTGGGCCGGGGCCGATGTCGGACTCCAGCACCAATGCGGGATATGGCAAAATGACCCATCTGTTCTTGGCTCTGTCCTCCGGTGGGATGACTCTGATCTCCGTGGTGAATACGGTGATATTCCCCTCCATCCTCAAGGTGGGTCTACTGGCAGTGCATTTGAGATAGGAATGGGTGACACGCACGATTTCGGCGGCCAGGCTCAGATCCGAGAAGGTAGAGTATCCAGGCCGGACAGCTTCAGCCAAGGCGGTGGAGTTCCTTACGAAGACCGTGCTTCCCGCCAAGTTGAGCTTGATCTCGCCCCGCCCTGTAGCTGAGAGAGTGGAGTTCCAAACGAAGACCGCACCTCCAGTCAACTTAAGGTTCGTTTCGCCGTGGACTCCCCTACTCCAGATGGAGGAATCGGCTATGAGGATGGACTTGCCGGTAAGGATTATGTGGCCCCACCAGTCTCCCCAGCACCATGCAGATATGCTTGACTTGGAGATGTTCATGGAAGAGGCCGACAAGCTGATATCCGACGACTGGTAGCTACCTCCCGACCTCGCCTCGATGCACGACGCCTTGCAGATGGTCAACGCCCCCCTGGATCTGATGGTTATCTGGTTAGAGCTGATGCTCGTAGATCCTAGGTAGATCTCATCCCCATCGAACTCAACACTCGCCGTCATCCAACCCGTCCCGTAGAACTTGGAGTCGAGGATCGTCGTTTCCCCACCCCCGACGACAAGGCCAGCTGGAGGATAGCGGTAGGAATAACATCCCACTACGGTGGAACTCATCACGAGGAGTGAGCCGCCTATGATCTGTGTTGCCTGCGAGAGGATGCTGGACACTATGCTTACGTTTCCTGATGTCCGGATCGAGATAGGGCAAAAGCCCTGCCCAGAAACATGGAGTCCGCAGCCATTGATTCGGAGTGACGAAGCCCCATAGGCCTCAAGGTTGACCGGCGTGTTGTGTTCCTCGCCCCACACGACATCAGTCAGGTCGATCTTTGAATCATTATATGCGAGTATCCCGCCTTTTCCCTGGACCTGACAGTCGCTCATCCTCAGTTCTGCCCGATCCTTCAGGACGATCCGGTTTCCTTGGAGAAGGATGGTGCAGTTCCTAAACGTGAGGGTGTCTGATCCGGTGAGAACCCACGTGTCATTTACGACAACAGAAGTCCCGGACAGTGTACCTTGCTCCGCCAGGACAACTTGGGGCTGGCAGAGGGTGAGAGCCAAGAAGCATGCGCACCCGACAGCCAAACATCCCCTTGAACACACGGCGCCAGCCCCCGGGGAATCAAGCTTCTCAGGTCTGAAATATGTGATTCTACATGCTGAGGAGGAGTTAACCTTGGTTGTGTCCGAGAAAGCATATCCACATTCTTTCGGGCCCGTCGACTGTATGTATGGCCTTCGAATCCGGTCGGGCGAAGGCGAAGGGGGCGGTAAGATTTAAATCCATTTTTCCGGCCGAGGGCTTGGGGCCCGTGGTCTAGTTGGTTATGACGTCGCCTTGACGTGATCGGGGTTTCCCCGTTTCAAAAAGGCGAAGTTCTTGGGTTCAAGTCCCGACGGGCCCACTTCTGAGTTCCTCTTCCCGCGTGTTCCTGCCGGATTGTGATGCCGACCAGTATGGCCAATGGAAACACGTAGGGAGGACCGCCAGGAAGAAAGACTTTACAACCCGGTTCGTTAGCCAGGGTAGAATTGAAGCCCCTTCTGTACATACCATACGGCGCCCTCAAGGACACCAGCCCCTTCTCGATAACGAGGAAGCCGGTCGACATCAGGTCGAGGAGCTGTTTCATCTTCTTTGATGACGAGAACTTTCACTACGCCGTTGAGTATGCGCAGCCGGCGCCGGGGAAAGGGGGCATTGAGGGTCTGAGGGCCAGCGTCCCGTGGCCCCAGGACCAGATCGCCGGGGCAAAGAAGGTCACGAGCCAGGAGGAACTGAGGTACACCCAGAGCCAGGTCTGACCTTTCAGACTGCGGGGGAACAATTAAGA
>Ga0315307_1000408_pt1 | contig 18428 bp, 18 predicted proteins | sample TDP2_MG_FD_203079 | JGI IMG/M metagenome (GOLD analysis project Ga0315307, IMG submission 203079) | Freshwater sediment microbial communities from Lake Towuti, South Sulawesi, Indonesia - TDP2 | ecosystem: Environmental > Aquatic > Freshwater > Lake > Sediment | place: Indonesia: South Sulawesi...
ATGTGTCGCACTGCCGTTGTTGGTCACACTGCAGAGTCTCGTGAAACATGGTGAGAGACCATGATTCAAGAGACTCCCCCGGAGAGCGTCTGGCGCCCTTCTGAGAGATTCTCTTGCATCAGGGGTCTTACCCTGATGCAAGAGAATCTGTAGGAGCGCCTGACACCCGCAGGAAGGTGCAGAGACTTTGTGAAGTTATTGCCGGGACGCGAGACTAGCCCTGCCGGCCCTGCGATCGCCGTACCATCCGCATGGCCATGTCGTTCTCCTGCCCTCGTCTCTCAGCTCAGCAGGGCCCAGATCCGCCTGCAAGCTGGTACCCCACCCCCGTTTGACACCTACAGGTATATGGTCGCGAACTCGCGTCCCGCCTCCATGTAGGCGCGGACATTCCCGGTGGGGGTGCCATTGCGGATAGAGTCCGAGGTTGACAAGATGAAACGGCCGCCGCGCGCTCCCGCCTGCAAGGTGTGGCGGACGGCCTCACGGATCCGGTCGGGCTTCATCAGCATGATCACATTGAAGAGATCCACGTTGCCCTTCAGGCACACCCGGTCACCGATGCCCCGCTTGGCACCTGCGAGATCCACGTCCCCCATGGGTGGTGGCGGCAGAGTGGAGACGCAATCCACGCCCGCGTCCGCCCAGTCGGCGAGGAGCGCAGCGCACCCGCCATCGTCGTAGAGGTGGTAGAGCAGCCCGTGCTCATGCACCAACTGGACGCACTCTCTGATCAGAGGGAGGAAGGCCTGCCGGTAGATGCCTGGGGACCAGCCCGCGCCCAGGGAGAAGTTGTACCAACTGCCGAAGATGACCGGCGCGCCGCTGTGGCAGGCCTGATGAAGCGCTTTGAGGTGATACTGATGGAAGAAACGCAGGGCCTCATCGAAGAAGGCGCGATCCTCATAGTAGAGGACCATACAGTTATCAATCCCGATAGCGTCCACGAAATCGTGGTCTGCGCCCGAGGTGGGCCGCAGCTCCAGAAGCGCTAGCTCGCCCACCTCCCCCTGCTGCCGCACCACGTCTGTGTAGTCGCCGGCCTGGGACTCCGGCATGAGATAGCGCAGACGGACGAGGTCCGATTCCTGTTTCACCAGATGCTCGATGCGGTGCGGATTGGACCCAGTGCCGTACACCGATCCTGGGTCCCCAAGCTTGTACTGGTCCCTCAGCTCGCCCGCGGGTGTGCCGATCTGCCGAGTGACTATCTGGAAATCCGGCCCTCGCTCCCGCGTCACCGAGACTGAGATGTCGGGAAGGCGGCGATAGTCGCCATCGGCGTAGATCAGGTTGGGCAGCCTGCTGCTCACCGTCACCAGTGGATCGTAGGGCATCTCCTGGGAGAGCCGCACGTGCTCGGCCGTGCCTTGCCCTCCCAGGTACTCAGTCAGCCACGACCAGATGCGCGGTGCGTTTGGAATGCGGTCCAGCTCCTGGCCGCGCATGGCGCGCAGCAGACGCTCTCGGACGCTGAGTGTGGTCGCGATCGCGTATGGCCTCCAGTGCCACGGGGAATTCGTCGAGCGGGCGTCACCTCCTCGTGGCCGACCAGCATCTCCGGTGACATTCCTTCTGTCAGCCTGCCGCCGATCCCGGTCGCACTGTCTTGGGCCAGAACCTCCTGTGACGTCGCGTCGCTTCCGCGCCAGTACGAGTGCTGGAGACGCTCAGCGCGCCATGCCTGGACGCGACGAGGTTCCAGGCGCTGACTCCAGGCCGAGGGGGCAGCCAGAGTCGGGGGTGATCCCCGGGGCGGCAGCAGGGATGCTTCGTTGGGGTGAGCGGAAGACCCATCTTACTAGCCGCCTGTCAGCATCGCAAGGTCTTTCTCTGAGGGCTCAACCATTGGTGGGGCGAACAAGCGCGTGGGCGTTCAGAGGGCATCTGGCAGCGTTCCTGGCTGCGTCTGCTTGCCTGCCCACCGGCCGCTGAACGGTTACCCGCTGGCCTCGGGGTTGACAGGAATATTAGCATATGGTAATATGCCATGCAACTTTGATGCACCAGGATGTAACAAGTCACTCCAGAACAGCGTGAATTCGGCTCGCGGCTGTTCGCGGCCCTGGCCAATCCGGCCAGGCTGGCGATCCTGGAACATCTGGCAAACGGCGGCGCCTCCGTGAACGGGATAGCCGATGCCGCCGGGCTCAAACAATCCATAACGTCTCAGCATCTGGGGGCCCTTCTGGGCGCTGGCATCGTAGTCTACACGCGGAACGGCAATCAGCGCATCTACCGACTGCGCGGTCCGCGCATCACGCGCATCCTGAGATTGGTGGAGGAGTTCTACCGGGTTCATCTGGATTCGCTCCGCGAAGTCTTGGCGCGACATCCAGCGGCAGAGAGTGCGGAGGCTGCTACCGCTACTTCCGTGAATCGAGCTGGCGATAGGGTGCTGCCTGTTTCCGGGCACCGACGGTAGCTGCTTCCGATCATAGTAGGTTTTGACGCGGACGCTTCCGCGTGACAACTTGGGCGCCGAGTCTCGTCCGCCGCAGGGCGAGAACGGGGGAACCAGTTTGTGGGGCGAATTCCCGGATTCCCGGGAAAGGGTCACACTTCCGATCCCAGCCCGACAGCTAACCCCGCAGGCGTGAAGGGAAGATTCGGGCGCTCTGTTGGTCGCCCGGCGATTCCGGCAACTTGCCGGTCCCCTGTTTCAGACATCTTCCTGATTCGCCCCCTCGTTGACGCCCACAGTGAGGCCAATAGGCGCGCCTCTCAGGCGAGGCGACGCGCTGCTCCATCGGACCGCGACTCGCGCGGCCCCGAGGCGAGAGGAGACGCACATGGCCAAAGCGACAGGAGTTTCGGAGAAGCCGGTGTTCTGCGTGCTCGGCGCGGGCAACGGCGGCATGGCGATGGCCGGCCACCTTGCCCTGAAGGGCTTTCGCGTCAACCTCTACAACCGAACGCCGGAACGGCTGAAGGCCATCCAGCAGGCCGGCGGCCTTCACGTCCTCGCACGCGATGGCGAGGAACTGCCTCGTGGCAGAGCCCGGCTCGAGGTTGTGACTCCCGATGTCGCCAAGGCAACGCAGAACGCCGACATTCTGATGGTGGCAGTGCCGGCCACCGGTCACGCCTTCATCGCCGAGCAGTGCGCTCCTCATCTACGTGACGGTCAGATCGTGGTGCTCCATCCGGGGCGCACCGGAGGAGCCCTGGAGTTCCACCACATCCTCCACCAGAAAGGGGTCAGACGGGACGTCATTGTGGCAGAGGCGCAGACGTTCCTCTACGCCAGTCGCTCGATCAACCCCGCCCAGGTGCAGGTATTCCGCATCAAGAACAGCGTCCCCGTGGCCGCCATCCCGGCGCATCGGACGCCCGAGGTGGTCAAGGCGCTATCGGCGGCCTACAGCGAGTTCGTGCCGGGGGACAACGTGATGAAGACCAGCCTCGACAACATCGGGGCGGTGTTCCATCCTGCAGTGACAGTGCTGAACTCCGCTCGCATCGAGAGTACGCACGGCGACTTCGAGTACTACATAGACGGGATCACCCCATCAGCCGCGCTCGTGCTCGAGGCTCTGGATGCGGAGCGGGTGGCAGTGGGGGCGGCCCTCGGGTTCAACTGCATGAGCGCCCGGGAATGGCTCTACATCGCCTACGACGCGGCCGGGCAGGACCTTCACGACGCGATCCGAGCCAACCAAGGCTATTACGGCATCAAGGCGCCTACACGCCTGGACCATCGGTATCTGTGGGAGGATGTGCCGATGAGCCTGGTGCCCATCGCCTCTTTGGGCGACATGATGGGTGTGCCCTGCCCCACCATCAAGGCAGTCATCCACCTTGCGAACCTGATCCACCAATGCGACTACTGGAAGTCAGGCCGCACAGTTGAGAGGCTGGGGCTGGCCGGCCTCAACCTCCAGCAGATCAGGCAGCTCGTGCTGGAGGGGAAGCTGCCGCCAGAGAGTGGCCAAGCGACTCGCCGGAAAGGAGCACGCCGTGGCAAGACCGATCAGAGATAACGACGTGTTTGGTCTTGTCCGGCCGGCGGTCGACGCGCACACGCTGGGACTGATGTCCATCGCCACCTTGCTGGAGGACTGCGGCTATCGCTCCGTGATCGCAGGTGCCGATGTGTGTGAGGCCGCAGGCAATCCGGAGGGGGCGGAGAGCATGGCGCTGCTGGAGCGTTGGATTCGGGAGCACCGGATCACGCGGCTCGGTTTCAGCTATCGGCTCGATCCGCGCGAGGGGGCCCACATTCTTGGACGCCTGGTGCACCAACTCGGCAAGTGCCGACTGCTAGCTGAGAAGGGAGGTCCGATTGCTGGCCTCTATTTCGCTGGGCTTCCGGAGGCATGTGACCTCGTGAGGCGAGAACATGGCGAGCGCGTGGCGGTCTTCTATGGGGACGAGACGCCGGGAGAGACGCTGGACAGGCTTGGCGTGCCTCTCGCTCCGAGGCCGCGCGAGATCGCAGAGGAGATCGCCTATGACGAGTCCAGGCTCGGCTTCGCGCGTGATCTGGTTCGCAGCGGCAAGCACCTGGGGATTCGGCCGGCAGATCGCTCAGGTTACGAAGGCTGCGGGACAGAGACCGACTCGGTCATAGAGAGGCTGTGCCACAGCAGGGAGCACGGACTTCCACCCTTGATGCGCGCCCACCTCGGCCCCTATCTGCCGGATCGGGTCCAGGCAGTGCATCTGTTTCTTGACTGGTGCCGCCAACTGGCAGGCGCCGGGTTCCTCGATGTGCTTTCGGTCGGAACCTCGCAGTTGAGCCAATCGGCCTTCGGGGAGGACTGGGGAGACCAACCCAATGGCGGAGGCGTCCCTATCAACTCGCCTGCTGAGTTCCGCGCGGTGTGGGAGGCCTCTCGCCCCATGCTGGTGCGCACCTATGCCGGCACCAAGAACATCCCCTGGCTGGCCCGCCTATACGAGGACACCATCCACATCGCCTGGCACGCGCTTTCGCTGTGGTGGTTCAGCCAGATAGACGGACGCGGGCCTTACCCGGTTCGGGAGAACCTGGAGCAGCACACCGAAACACTTCGTTTCATCGCACAGTCCGGCAAGCCCTTCGAGCCGAACGTTCCCCACCACTTCGCCTTCCGCGGCGCCGACGACGTGACCTATATCGTCTCGGCCGTGCTCGCCGCCAGAACCGCGAAGGCCCTCGGCGTCCGCCATCTAATCCTTCAGAACATGCTGAACACCCCTAAGTCCACTTGGGGAGTGCAGGACTTGGCGAAGTCACGCGCGATGCTGGGTCTGACGCGGGAACTGGAGGACGAGAGCTTCCACGTGATCCTCCAGCCTCGTGCAGGGCTGGACTGCTTCTCCCCGGACCTGGAGAAGGCGAAGGTGCAGCTCGCCGCGGTGAGCGCGCTGATGGACGATATCGAGCCGCATGATTCCAACAGCCCGCCCATCATCCACGTGTTGAGCTACTCGGAGGGATCGCATCTGGCCGATCCACCGGTGGTGAATGAGAGCATCCAGATCACTCGCGCCGCGATCGCCGAGTACCGCCGGCTGCGGAAGAAAGGCGAGACGCCTGACATGGCGCGGCACCCCGAGGTGGCGCGACGGACGCAGGAGTTGCTGTCGGGCGCACGCTCGGTGCTGCGGGCGATCGAGCAGGTTGTCCCAGCCCCGTACACCGCGGAAGGGCTGTACGAAGTGTTCCGGTTGGGTTTCCTGCCGGTGCCGTATCTGTGGGAGTGCCGAGAGGAGTTTGCCAACGCGGTTCGATGGAAGACCGGGGTGCTCCACGGCAGCGTACAAGTCGTGGACGAGAACGGGATCCCCATCTCTCCCCAGGACCGAGCGCAGGCAGCCATCGAGGCAAGCCGCGGCGGTGAGCTGCTTCTGCAGCAAGGGCGGCAGCGGAAACGTCGGCCTAGGCAATCCGGCGGAAGTGGAGGGTGAGAGAAGCTATGAACTCCGACTTCACCCGCCTCACCGCGCAAGCCGCCGATCTGCTCCAGGCGGCCGCCATCATGGCGGGATTCCTCATCGTCGTGCTCGCGCTCCGCCTGCTCTGGGGGCGAGTGGTAGAGCCGCTTGCCAGGAAGACGCACAGCAGTCTCGATGATATGGTGCTGCTGCCCCTTCGCGGCCTCGTCCTGTGGGGGCTGTTCCTACTGGGCCTCTATCACTCCCTCAACAGCCTCTCCGCTGTCCGGCAACACAAAGCGATCGGCCCGATTATCGGGAAGACCCTCTCCGTCGCCTGGGTGCTGCTCGCCGTCTGGCTCACACTCAAGATCGTCCACGCTCTCATCGCCTGGTATGTCAACCGGTCGGCACAGGAGCGCCACGGCGCCCGGGATGTCAGCCAGGAAGCGTTGCTGGTGCAGCGCGTCGCCAACGTCATCGTCATCGCCCTCGGCGCGCTCTACCTGCTCTCCGCGCTGGGCCTGAACGTCGGCCCTCTCCTCGCAGGCGGCGCCGTCGGAGGCATCGTGCTCGCTGTCGCCCTACAGGACACCCTCGCCAATCTCTTCGCCGGCCTCTACATCTCGATAGACAAGCCGGTTTCGGTGGGCGACTACATCAAGCTGCAGTCCGGCGAAGAGGGGTTCGTTGTAGACATCGGATGGCGCAGCACCAAGGTCCGTGTCTGGGCCAACAACGTCGTCGTGGTCCCGAACTCGGTGCTCGGCCGGAGCCTCATCACGAACTACTTCCTGCCCGACCAGGAGATGTCCGTCTACGTGCCCTGCGGGGTGGCCTACGACAGCGATCTCGAGCGAGTCGAGCGCGCCGCAGCGGAGGTGGCCAGAGAGGTCATGGACAGGGTGAAGGGAGCATCGGCCGACTGGCAACCAGTTGTGCGCTGGAAGGAGTTCGCGGATTCGGCCATCACTTTCGTCACGGTGCTCCGCGTCTGCGAGTTCGGCGCTCAGTACGAGCTTCAGTCGGAGTTCATCAAGGCCCTCCATCGGCGCTTCCAACAGGATGCCATCGAGATACCCTTCCCCATCCGAACGGTGATCGTGAGACCGTCAGCGCCGGAGCCGGAGAGCGGCGGCGAAGGCCGAAGCAGCCTGGAGCAGCGCAGCTCGGAGATGCGGGCCCCGCTCCGTTCTTGACGCATCCCGGCACCTCCTGCGCGGGCGCGTCCGGGGAAAGGAGACATGAAGTGGCAGGCATAGCGGGAATCGCCAAGCCCAGAAGTGAACGCCGGATACAGTCAGCTCTTGACCGCCTGGCCCACCGCGGGATGGGTGGACGCCGCTTGCAGTCCCTCGACGGTGCGACGATGGGTTGGCTGTGGCCCCAGGTGCAGGCGCCGTTCGCCAATGGCGGCGAGGAACTGGCGGTTGCTCTGGACGGCGAAGTGCACAACTGGGCCGAGCTAGCCCGTGGGGCCGCCTCCCCCGCGGAGGCGTTGTGCATTGCCTACCAGAACGAAGGCCCGGGCTTTGTAGCCAGGATCGACGGGCCCTTCGCACTCGCCATCGCCGGACCGCGCGGTCTGCTCCTCGCCCGCGATCTCGTCGGCAAGTCACCGCTCTACTACGGCGTTCACCGGCGTGCGATCTGCTTCGCCTCAGAGGTCAAGGCCCTACTCGGCTGGGCAGAGCACATCTGCGAGTTCCCGCCGGGGCACGTGTACGATCCGGTGCTGGGGCTGGCTTCCTTTGGCTACCTCGAGCCACGCCCGATACTGGAGTGCCCGGCCGAGTCAGTAGCTTCCCGGCTCTGCGAGCGCTTGGCGGCCTCTGTGCGCAAGAGAATGCGGCAGGGCGAGGTAGGGACCTGGCTGTCGGGCGGTCTCGATTCCGCCACCATGACCGCGCTCGCCCGGCAGGAGGTGTCGGAAGTGCGCACCTTCTCTGTGGGGCTGGAAGGCGCAGCCGATCTGCAGTACGCGCGGGCGGTAGCGGAATACTTGGAAACCGAGCACTTCGAGCGAGTCGTGACTGTCAGGGAGATGCTGTCAGTGTTGCCGGAGGTGATCTACGCCCTCGAGTCATTCGATGCGCTGCTGGTGCGCTCCAGCATCATGAACTACCTATTGGGGCAACTAGCGGCGGAATATGTCCCCGCGGTACTGTCAGGTGAGGGCGGGGACGAACTCTTCGCTGGCTATAGCTACCTCAAGTACCTCCAGCCCGATGACCTGGCAGAGGAACTGGTCGACATCACCAAGCGTCTCCACAATACCGCCCTCCAGCGCGTAGACCGCTGCTCCGCGGCCCACGGGCTAGTCGCGAGAACGGGATTCCTGGACCGCGATGTGCTCGACTTCGCGATGCGCATCCCGCCGGACATGAAAATCAGAGAGAACGGATCGAGCGTGGAGAAGTGGATTCTGCGGGTCGCCATGGACGGTTTGCTGCCGGAGGAGATCCTCTGGCGGCCGAAGTCCAAGTTCTGGGAGGGATCGGGAGTGGGCGACGTGCTCGCGGAACACGCCGAGCAGATGATATCCGACTGCGAGTTCGCCCGGGAGCGCGGCATCCCTGGCGCCCCCAGTCTGAACACGAAAGAGGAGCTGCTGTACTTTCGCATTTTCAGGGACCAGTTCGGCAAGGCTTTCGATCCCGCCCTCGTCGGCCGCACTAAGGGCGCACCGCGGATCTGAGAGACGGGACCACAGGAGCGGAACGCGGCTGCGTCCCATGGGACGTTCGCGACGCGCCTGGCAGGGCTGTCCGAGGGTAGCCAGGAGCCGTGGCCTGGCCTGACGTAGAGAGACAGACGAGCCGACCCCTTAACACACATCGAAACCGGTCATGCACTGGTGTTCCTGGTAGCGATCGTCGCAGCGGCCAAGGTCGGCGGCGAACTCGCAGAACGTCTCGGCGACGCTGGTGGCCATCATGGGAGTGATGCTGCCCCTGGTGGCAGGCTTCGGGGTGGCCTGTGCCCTGCGCCACAGCTACAGCGAGGCGCTGTTCCTGGGGCCGCTCCTCACGGCCACCAGTGTCGGCATGACCGCACCGGTGCTCTCGGACGTCCGCGCGCTCCAATCCCGGGAGGCGAAGATCATCCTGGGAGCGGCTGTCGTCGATGACATCCTGGGGCTGCTGCTCCCTCTTGTGCGCCAGCTCACCGTTCGGAGCGGGGCACACCCGGTCGGCCTCGCGCTGACCGCTGCACCCGCGCTATCGTTCCTGGTGGTTGCTGTCTCGGGCGGAATCCCGTTCGCGCCTCGTCTTGTCTCGCTGACACAGCGATTGCGGACGCGCGGCGTGCTCGTCAGCGTGGCCTTTTCCTTCTACACTGCAATGGTGGGCGGACCGGTTCCGGAGAGCCAGTTGGGATAGCCCAGGAAGGCGGTTCTCAGCGGTTCGCGCGATGCGGCTGAATAGCTGCCGTTGACTCGATATCCGAGAGGCGGGTTTCCTCAGAGCCATCTCGCAATCCCAGGGCCGCTGTGAGGAGGCCCGCCTCTTTTGTCTAGGGTGGACGGACACGGGAGGAGTCGCGACAAGGATGAGGACAGCGAAGACACTCCGGCTCACGGGTCTACATTCCCCAAGAGGACGACGCGGTTCTTTCGTTCTCGATCTCGCTGTCGAAGGAGGAACTCGCTCGGCGCACGCCAACGCTGGGGGCGGCCGACCTGAATCCATCAGTAACCCAAGGAATCTCCCACCCGCCGAGTGATCGTGACCTTGCCGCCGGAATATTAGCGCCTCCTGGCGAACCACGCGACCACAGCCCCTGCTATCTACAGAGTCTCTTGCATCATGGTGAGAGACCATGATTCAAGAGACTCCCCAGGAGAGCGTCTGGCGCCCTTCTGAGGGATTCTCTTGCATCAGGGGTCTTGCCCTGATGCAAGGGAATCTGTAGCTACTCGACAGGCGCAGGTCCCTCCTCGAACTCCCAGTAGGGAGACTTCTCGCCGCAGCGGGACCAGTGCCGCGTGCCCTCTATGTCCTGATAGGAGATTGCCCCGGACTTGGTATTTGGCAGCCGCGTTGGAGGCCACCGGGATCGGCTCGTCAGTGGGAGCCAGCGCAGCTACGTTTGCATTCACCACTTTCAGCTGTCCGCCCGCACACGATGCCTGGAGGCTGGTCGTTACCTTGAAAGCCCCACCCAGACTGCGATTCCTGATAGTGACACTTGGCGGCGCTCCCGAGAATGCCGCCGACACGACTACCCCGCCATGAGCTCTCGCCGTGCCGCCACACTCCCAGCCCAGGGTGTGACCGGCGGCGGCCACGAGGTGGTATAGACCTCCGATCACTGGTGGCCTACATCCTCCGGCGATCAGGTGATCTGCATGGGGCGACCGTGGCTGGGACAGCCCGGTGCTACCCCCGAGAGGCCCTCGAATGGCCGTTCCGTGTGCACGGCTCCGTCGCCCCCCTACCCACTCAGGCCAGCCGGGCCTCCACCCGCCACAAGACCCATGTCCCAAGCCTGCTCAGCAGGCACGATCTGGCCGACATCGAGTGGGCCGGCGAGGGGTTCCTCGGATCAGCGCACGCTGCCCGTGCTATTCGGGGTCACGTCCCAAGCTTGAAGGTCCTTGCCACATACACCGCCATCTGGTCGCGTGTCACGGTCCCATCCGGCTGGTAGCTTCCATCGGGGAAACCTTGTAGAATGCCGGCTTCTCTTGCGTATTCGATGTGACGGCAGGCCCAGTGTCCTCGGTCCACATCCAGGAAGCTCGGGGCGCCGGTGGGTTCACCGACAGCGGCGTCACCACCCGCGTGGGCGCGAGCCAAGAAGACGGCGATCTGGGCGCGGCTGACCGTCTCATCAGGGTGGAAGCAACCGTCCGGATACCCCTGCGCGATGTCCTGCTCTCCGATCGCCTCGATGTAGCGGCAGGCCCAGTGGTTGCCCGCCACGTCGCCGAAGGAGTGCCCTCCAACAGAGGGCACACTCTCGTCGCCACCGAACACGCCCCGCGCAATATAGACCGCCATCTGCGCGCGTGTCACCGCTACCTCCGGCCTATAGCTACCATCCGGGTATCCCGCGACGATGTCGGCGCGGTAGCAGGCCTGGATGTGCCCATAGGCCCAGTGGTTGCCGTTCACGTCCGAGAACCCGGGAGCGCCTCGGAGAAAGACCAGGCCGCGGCCGGCATCAGCGACATAGATGCGATCGCCCTGAATAGCCACCGCAGTGGCTTCACCCACAGTGGGATAGAAGCCCACCTCCACGGGCGAGCTAGGGCTGGTAATGTCGAGGACGCGAAGCCCGGCGAGTCCGGCGGCCGCGTAAGCATAGCACCCGTGGAGTGCAACATCGTAGACATCGCCCGGCAGGGGCACGGTCGCCGCGACCACGGGCCCTGTTGGCACCTGAGCATTGACCACGACAAGCCCAGCGTCGAGACTGGCAAGATAGACCCAGCCATCACGCACGGCCACGCTCGCCGCACTCGTCGGCGTCGCGCACTCCCCGAGAAACACAGCGGAGATGGGATCGGTGACGTCAAACACCGCCAGCCGGTCCGCGGCGGCGAGGTAGGCGTGTCCTCCCTTCACTGCCAGCGCGGAGGCCGGATAGAGGATCGTTGTGACCTCCTCACCCAGCCCGGGGCCCTGCGCCCGGAAGACACGGACCAACTCGGCAGCCGTATCCGCGACATAACCGAAGTCATCCGGCACCGCCAGATCGGCGGCCCAGCCGTCGAACTCGTAGGCGCCTACCTCCTGGAGAGCATGATTGGAGGCTGAGGTGGCTGTGGGCGCGGCCTCACCATCGGGGCCGCCTGCGCCGGCAGCGTCAATGATCCGCACTCCGGCGCCCGGAACCGCCGCGGTCACGTAGGCGTAGTTGCCATGGATGACCACCTTCCTGGCGCCGCTCGGAAGGTTCAGGGAGTCCACGAGAGACCACGGGCCATGCTGATCGAAGTCGAGTTCGAAGAGAGTGGCCCCGTTGGTCACATAGGCGTGGTTGCCGACGGCATCAATGCCGACGGGCACACCCAGAAAGTCGCTGCCGACGAGCGTCACCACGTTGGGGTTCATCGGCTTAGCCGCAAGCGGCGCGGCGATAGCACAGAGGAACAGCAGCGTGAGGCAGAGGCGGCGGAACTGCGTGCACATGCTCCCTTCCCCCCCTGGCGCGAGCCAGCAGCGAGGGTCGCCTCCCCACAGTCTGGCGAGCGGGCACGCCAGGCTCCTTGCCGTACAGTCCGGCGGACTTTCGTTCCCCCTAGACCATCGTGTCGGCCGGCCGTCGGAAGCCCGCTCTAGGCTTCTTCCCCAAATGGCGTCCCGTAACCTGCAAGAGTGAACGGCGTCATGTCCAGAAACCCGTTCGCCTTCCGGAGCGCCGTAGCAGCCCGGCTGTGGCGTCCTCTGCGTCCGCCGAGGCTGCTGGGGCGCGAGGCGCGCAGGATGGGCAAAGATGCCAAGCACGACGTCGACCTGGCGGGGCTGCCCGGCAGCGCTGCTGTGGCGCGGCCGCTGTCCATGCCCGCGACGGGACTCCGGACAGTAACCCCAGGCGAAGGGGGCGGCGGGGGCCGTCTCGCTCTACCAGCGGCCGGCTCTGGCCTGCGCCGGCCTGACCTCCAGCCTTCGCCCGTTGAACTGGCAGGCGTGAAGTGTGGCGCACACCCTAGTCGCCTGCTCGACTGCGGCCAGCTCGACGAAGCCCTAACCTCGGGTGCACCCGGCCCTTCGGCCCTGAATCCCCCGGGCTCCAACTACGTCAGCCAACTGCCCGAGTAGCCGCGCCAGGTCATCTTCGGTTGTGGACCAGGGCGGGTTCCCCAGGTACACCGTCGCCTCGTGGTCCAAGGCGCCCGTCCCTCCTAGCCATGCGCCATGACCCGTTCCGGGCAACCGTTCACCAGAGCGCGGTCAAGCTCTTCACGCGGTGGGGCGGAACGTCACCCCGATGGGGGATGCCGCGTGAGGTATCGCCTGAAGTAGTTCCACAGAGCTTCCTCGACATTGGCGGCAAACTCCCGATCGCCCGCGTCTGCGGAGCCCGGAGTCACCTGGACCATGGTGCCCCCTTCGCGGGAATCCCCCTGAATCGTGACTTCAGCCCGTGGGCAGTTGGGCTTGCTTGGTTCACAACGTAGCTCGATTATGTACGTCGCTCTACCTAATCGCCGACTCCTGATGTGGCAGATGAACTCGTTCAGCGGCTTCCTCGCTGCGCACTTCTCAATCTCGGCAAGCACCACGCCGAGTGGCACGTTGACCCGTATCACGTCTAACCTCTACTCTGGGGGCCCGATCAGGGGTACTATGCAGCGGGCCCTCGCTCGCGTGACAGGCGTTTCGCTAGATCTCTTGCAGACCCGGTGACCACACCGATTAGCGGAGCCGTCGCCAACTCGATGATCTCCCCGGTCGGGCCGCTCTCTCCCTCCATCCTCACCCATAGTCGGCCTGAGTCCACGTAGCACTCCCCGAGCCGCCACTGGTCGTCATCCCCGAGGGCCACGCGGCTTGCCTCGCCGGGCTCCCAGTTCTCCAGACGCAGGCAGTCTCCAGCCTGCAGCCCGAACCGCGGGTAGTCCCGTTGAGTCCTGAGCCAGATGCTCCGTTCGTGCTTCCTCGCCATCGCCGCGCCTCCGCGTGCCGAGTTAGGGGCCTCGCGTCCCTGTGCGGACAGGACACTCAGACGGGAGGTCGCCAAAGGATCGAATCCAGGATGGGTTTACGCTACCATTGTCACCTCGCCGACAAAGAATGTTGCGAGTGGGGGTGTAGCTGACCAGGTGGCGGGGAATGGTGAGCCCCTGCCTCGGGGGCCGGTCGCGCTCCTGCAGAAGATGCGCGGCGCAACGGCATCTCCGCCCCTACTCGCCGGCCCCTCGGCGGGCAGCGTCTTGGTGCCCGCGGCTACCGCCGTCCGTCCGCTATGCCCAGGGGGCTAGTGCCGAGCCGGTACCGGACCTGCGCGAAGCCCGCCCCATACGTGACAGAACTCAGCCGGTGGCTCCCAGTCCAGGGGGTGGCCGGAGTCGGAGGCGGCCGGGGCGGTCGCACGCGACCCTGAGAGGTGCGGTCCCAGATCTCATCCATGCCGGCCAGCGATGGTCGGTCGTGCCGAAGACGGCGAAGACCGTTCCCGCTCACATCGAGCGCCGCTTCTTCCCCGAGACTCGCATCACGGTCTCATGCCCGCAAGATCCAGTGTCATCCCCGGCGCGGGCAGCTCACAAGCGAACGGCTCAGGGCGGTTTCAGCCGCGGATGACCACTACATCTGGCGGGACAACTGATTCTGTCGGTGAGCTTCCTGGACTGGCTATCTATCGCCATCAGTATGGACGGTCCTCTATCTGCCTTCAAGTCTCAATCTGTCCGATGGGACGCGCAGGAGAGCAATGGCCAGCACCGCCATCCATAGCATGTAGCCGTAGATGTTGATGCGCTCCCTCACCCCGAGCCACGGCGTGGGCAGGCTGGCCGCAATCCGGGGAGCGTCCAAGAATACCCAAGCGCCACTCACGATGAGGATCAGGAGTGTGACGAACGAGTAGAGGCGGAACCACTTTCCGTATGCAGTGGCTCCGAACCCGATGATCAGCAGAATCAAGAGCACTGTCAGACTCGTGAGAATGATGTGCATCGTATCGGTCAGCGTTCCCTCAGCCCCACGCGAATGCATGGGGAAGAATGGCGCCACCAAGTCAACGATCCCGAGTCCGATCAGTAGAACTCCCGTGATACGCAGAGCGCGCTTTCGACCGGCTGCTCCCCACACGCCCAGTCCGAACGCGATCTCAAGCAGAGTGTATATGAGTAGAAGCGGAACCAAGAGAGGTCTGGTTGGCGCCCCAAGAGCCCTCAACTCGCTGACGGCTTGCGCAGTGTAGCTGTAGGTCTCCCAACGCATGGCCGCGACGATGTCGGAGGCGACGTACAGCAGCGAAGCGAGGATACCGCAGACGAGCAAGACCTTTCGTCCCATCATCAGCCTCCATTGGCTTTCGGTCCAGCCTTACGCGCCTGCTGCGCGAGCGCGGTCTTGGACCATCGGACCGCGGTCATGCGGACTCTTTACGTGCGTTCGTCGCGAGTGAGGGCCACCCCTTTCAAGCCACCTGCGGGTGTTGGGCGCCCGTAGGACCGTCCTGCTCGGGTCTTGTGTGACGGTCAACCAGCGCTGATACCGGCATGAGGCGCTGTCACTGACCCACCCTGGGTTGGTGACGTCAGGTCACCTCGGCCTTCAGAACCCTCGTATCGATTCCCTAGCGCTCATGTCTAGTTACTCCGGCCATTTTGAGGGGCAGACGAGTGGGAAAGGGCAAAGGGCCGACCGCTGTGCGTGGCAGATGGTGTTTGTTGATAAACAGACACCGCCACCGGGGTCGCCGCGCATGTCCCAGCCCCTCGTTCTGGCCGAGGTTGTAGCTTCGATGCTGACCAGCTTCGCACCTGTCTTTACAAAGCCCAGCTTCGACACGTTCTGCCATTATGTCGGCGCGCTGATGTTGGGCGAGGGCCGGCGCACCAGTCCCCCTTCGCCCTGGCGCTTCCAGCTCTGGTGCCAGCGGTTGGCGCTGCTGGCAGATACCCCCAGCCGCCGTGCCACCTCTGCTTGCGAGACTCCTGCTGCGAACAACCGCGCCGCTCTCACCCGCTGTTGCTCCAGGGCGACCAGGTCGCGTCGCGCCTTGCCCCGACGAGGGGGGTTGCTGTGGTTGGCGGTCATACACCTTACAGGTTCTCTTGCATCAGGGTAACACCCCTGATGCAAGAGAACCCCTCAGAAGGGCGCCAGACGCTCTCCTGGGGAGTCTCTTGAATCATGGTCTCTCACCATGATTCAAGAGACTCTGTAGTTACCACAGGGGAGATGAGCATTCCCCCCTTGATATACGAGATTCGTTAGCTCACGGGCGGGGGACGCGAGGCCGCCGGACTCCGGACAAATGAGAGTATTGAGCGGCCAGGGTGCCCGAACGCGGTAGGCCGACCTCGGCGTGGTCTTTGCGGCAGACCCCGTTTCACTCTCCGGCTGCTGCTTGCTTCGCGCGCATCGGAGTGCAGGTACTCGGCCGCCGGTCGCCGACTCCCTCAGTTAGTACTCCGCTCTAGCACTCACACCTGGTGCTCCTTGGCTTCCTCGGTCAGCTCTCTGATATGGGCTGCGAAGTCGCCCCATTCCGTGTGCTTAAGGCTGCTTGCTGTACCTGCCTTGTGTCGCCTGAGGGCGTCTATCTGCTTATCCCAAGCGGCCGAAACCGCCGGATGCTCCCGGAAGTACTTCTGCAGCCGCCGCTGGAAGCTCCTCGCCAGCCCATGTGGATCGTAGACGATCTCCCCTCTTGCTAGGGGGTAGAAGGTGAAGGGCTCCTCGCTGACAGCTCCTTCCAGGGCCTCGGTGGACCAGCAGGCGAAGTGCACGACGACCCCCTTGATCCGTGACCCAAAGAGCGTCATCCCCTTTTCGCTGTGCAGCACAATGGGGTCGAAGTCTCGCAGATCGCAGCGGCCCCGGGCCACCAGGCAAAGGTCGAGGTCCGAGTCCGGGCGTTCCTGGCCGCTCTGCACGCTGCCGATCAGGATCACCCCGCACTCCATCTCGCCCTGCCAGAGACGCTTGAGGATCTCCGCCATAAGAATGCGATGCCTGGTCATGCCCATAGAGGAGAACCCCTCTCCTCCACTCATGTGGCACTTCTGTTGCAGTCGCTGCTGACTCTGGCTGTTCCACCAGCGCCGCGGCGCAAGACCGCTCCTTCTAGGCCGAGTGTGGACCCAGACTCTGAGGCGCTGGGGTTAGCTGGACTTGTCGCAGATAGGAGACTAGCTGGAATCCCGCTCTGGCATAGATGCGGTCGGCAGCCTCGACCGAGTCACACAAGTACAGCCCGCGTGCATCCTGACCCGCGGCCAGCTCCTGTGCGAAGTGGATCATCGCGGTGCAGATGCCGCGCCGCCGGAAAGCTTCGCGAGTTCTCACGTGCTCGACTGAGCCCCATCCCTGCTGCCACACGCAGGCAAGTGTGCCGGCCGGCTCTCCGTGAAGCCTAGCAAGTACGCAGTCCACGCTGTCACAGCGCGTCAGCGCGGCAAAGATCCGCCTATGGCGATAGGCGGTAGCCCGGTCCTCACCTTCATTGTGCACGGCGAGCAGGTCCTCCAGTTCATGCGCATCCGCAAGCGACAGTGTCAGACCGGGAACGTGTGGCCCCTGTTCGCGGCGATGTTCAGCAGGCCACGCCCGCCAGGTCTCCTCTTCCACCTCAGCACTCCAGCCCAATGCCTCGGCATGCCGCTCCAGGTCAGGTCCCTGAGGAGGCACGTGGTAACGCACCCGCGGTTCGATTCCCTTGGGTGCGTAGGCTGCCATGGCCTCGCCCAGGATTGCAGCTAGCTGGTCGGCGTTGACCAGCGCGACAACGTAGGCATGGTTGCTGTCATGCGATGAAGGGTTCTCGAGGTTCAGACCGATCACGCCCCACGGGCGCGTCCGCCAGGTGCTGATCGCCTCGTAGTACGCGCGCTGCAGCCGCACAAGCTCACCAACCTGTGGTAGTGCTGGCATGGTGTACCTACCCGCACTAGCGCCGACGCTTTCTATCTGGGGCAGCCAGCGCAACTGCACCATTTTGGCACACCCGGGCCCTTCAAAGCGCGCGCTACAAGCAGCGTTCTGGCTTCAGAGACACACCCCGAGGGGGCAGAGCAGTCCCACCACGTCTGTGTCTAGCCGGGCCCTCGGGCTGGCTTCGTGAACCGCAGTTATTCGTGCCGCAAGGCAGACGCTGCGCTAGGGCAGAGCATCGGCTGCAGCGGCGACCGCGGCGGCAGCATCCACGAGCCCATAGCCAAAGCTGGGATCCCGGCCCGCCGGGCCCAGGTCCCGGGCGGTGTCCCCAAGCAGTGAGCGCACCTGCACGTTGCTTACAGAGTCTCTTGAATCATGGTGACAGACCATGATTCAAGAGACTCCCCAGGAGAGCGCCTGGGGCCCTTCTGAGAGATTCTCTTGCATCAGGGGTTTTACCCTGATGCAAGAGAATCCGTAGGATAGCCAGCTTCGCGCCCGCGCCCTGTGTGGTGCTCCAGGCGACGTCAGCGTCGATGTGATCCACACCCCAAGGCAGTGTCTGCGAGACCGCGTAGCGGACTTGATCGGGTTCGACATAGCGCACCCGTGGGTTCCGCGCCAGCCGCGCGATCACTGGGGCCGGCAGCTCCGCTGCGAGCAGGGGGAAGTGCGCGTAGGCTGTGTGCACCGTTCCCCCAAGAGCCCGAATCGCCGCCACATCGGCCGGCCCCGGGAGATCCACGAGGCCAACCATTACCCGCTCTTTGGCCGGCGCAGCCCCGGCTGCCGCTGACGCCGCGATACAGATCGCCAGCGCTAGAATCAGCACACGCGCGACGGACCTAAGGTGTGGGCTTCCCATCGATCTGGTCCTCCTGCCGCCATGCAGTACTGACAGAGGGGCTACCCTCCTTATAGCATTATAGCATGGCTGCGGACCGCTGTTGCCTAGGCCTTCACTCTCGCGGCGAGAGGACGCTATCCGGCCATTCTGGGCAGCTC
>Ga0315307_1000409_pt1 | contig 18397 bp, 20 predicted proteins | sample TDP2_MG_FD_203079 | JGI IMG/M metagenome (GOLD analysis project Ga0315307, IMG submission 203079) | Freshwater sediment microbial communities from Lake Towuti, South Sulawesi, Indonesia - TDP2 | ecosystem: Environmental > Aquatic > Freshwater > Lake > Sediment | place: Indonesia: South Sulawesi...
TGAGTTAAATTTCCGATGAAAGCCGTGAAATGCTAGAAGTACACCCTTCTAATCGTCTTGAAGGACTTTATCGAGGCCCTCAGCGTCAAAGGTCTGTCGAACTCCGCCGAGAACCGCCTCCAGTCCTCGCCCACCACCCGGATCCCATCGACATCCAGATCCCCGAGCCCCATCTCGCAGGCCCTAAAAAGGTAACCCACCTCGGTGGGATCGAAGCCCATCATCCTGGTGCAGACGACATCGACCGGGAGAGGGCTCGAGCCTGAGACCACCACCCCCAGATCCCTTGGCGTCCCGATCAGGGGGCCGTTTCCCTCCATTGCGACGACGCCGTCGACCACGATCAGGTCGCTGCGCACGACCTTAGCGAGGTAGGGCAGGACCTCGACCAGGCAGCGGTGAAGCCTGTTCTTCCTTCCCTGCTGGAGGACCCCGAAGAGGTTCTTCATCGAGAGGGTCACAAGGACGTGGCCCTCGGTCTTCATCTTCGGCACGTTTATGAAGCAGTCAGCCTCGAGGACGGTCTTCGGGATGTGGAGCTTTACGCCGCGGACCTCGTGAGCCTCGAACTCGTCCCTGCTCAAGTTGAAGAACGCCACCCCGAGCTCTCCGAGCTTCCTCAGGAGACCCGACTCCTCGGCACGCCTGTCGGCGGAGCCCGACACGTTGTCCGACTCGACGACGGTCACATCGTCCGTCCGCTCCTTGACAAGCTCGACGACCGCCGCGATCACGCCGAGGTCTGTATTCACCATCCCGTATGGATTCTTGGCGTTGCAGATGTTGGGCTTGATGATGACTCGCTCACCGCCCTTGAGCCTTAATCCGCCCTGAAGCTCTATCGCCTTCCTGACGGCCCCCTGGACATCCACTCTCGCCCCGACAACCGAGACTGTTTGACTCAAATGAAACCTCACTCCAGCATCAATCTAGAACCTCGAACCCTGAGACATCCCTCACGATAATAGCCTGACTGTCTCCTCCATGACATTCGCCATCCTCACCTCGTCGTCCAGAGTGAAGCGGGGCCGCTCAGAGCCGTTGACGACGCCGACGAAGTGAAGGTACTGGCGCGCGAACGATGGGTGCTTCAGGCGGAGCAGGTCGAAGTATTTCCCGAGTCCTCTCTCATCGAACACCCTCCTCCCTAGGCCGGACTCGACGGAGACCCTGAAGGGGCGCTTCATGATCTCTATGCCCATTCTGCCGGACTCGCCCAGGATGTCGACCTCGAAGCTGGGGATCAGGCTAGTCCAGTTCATCGAGCAGTCGACATCCACCCCGCCCTCGGTCTCTAGGCTGAGGCTGACGCTGTCGACGACGTCGTACATCTTCATCCATCCCCTCGCCTCCTTGACGACCTTCGGTGGCCCGGCGAGCGCCTGCGCCACAGAGAGGGTATGCGGGAGGATGTCTTGGATGATGCTCAGCCTCTCGCCGAGTCTGAAGCCCGTCTTCGGCCCATACCCCCTGAGGTTGTTGTTGAAGCGCATCACCAGCCTCCTGACCCCCCCTATCCCACCCCTGTCGATCTCCTTCATGGTGACGTCGACGCACGGGGTCAGTGCGTAGTTGTGGACCGGGACAACGGCCAGGCCAGTGGCCTTCTGCGCCTCCTTAACGCGGACGCAGCCCTCAACGCTCTCGGCGATCGGCTTCTCGCAGAGCACGTGCTTCCCCGCCTTCAGCGACTCCAGGGTCATCTCCTCGTGGAAGCGTGGAGGGGTGTTGATCGCCACAGCGTCCACGCCGGGATCGGAGAGCAGCCCCCCGAGGTCCGTGTAGCCCCTCTCCGCCCCGGACCTCGACTTGACCTCCATCATCCGCCCGCGGTCGAGGTCCGCCACCGCGGCCACGGTCACGCCCTCAACATCCCTTATTCCCTTTAGGTGGAATAGCGTTGTTACCCTTCCGCAGCCGACGACCCCCAGCCTGAGCATACAACTCACCTGTGAGCGGAGCAAATTAATACCTTTCCATGAGTGGAAAAAGCCCCCGAAGGACCCATAGTCGTCCTCATTTTTCCTCCGCTGGCGGTTTTTCTAACGAGAAGGAGGCCGATCCTCGATCTTTGGTTCAAACAAATCTCGAAAGAATCACGTCCGTCAATTTCCTGGGGTTTCTGAGGTTCGAGGGCCTCGGCGGGTCTTTGATGCCGCAGAAGTGCTTCCAATAGAGGTATTTGCCCGTCGTGACCTCCCGCTTGAGGAGCCTGTGGAGGGCGATGTCGACAGTGCCCATCCACTTCCTGCCGAGGAAGCTGCCTGCGAAAGCCATCCCTAGAAGGTAACAGCAGATCGCGATCAAAGCGTTCATCCACCACTCCAAGAATATCCACTCCTAATATCTCTAGAGATACAGTTTATCGCTAGAGATATAAAAGGCGTTCGCCAAATTTTACTTCCTTGTTGGTGGCGAAGAACACCGTAATGTTACATCGCTTTTGGAAAGGTTCTTCCGAAATTACATCGATTACATAGCCCTCAATGATTTCAGGGTCGTGGAGCACATCGCTTTGGATGAGACGGGGATTCTATTTGAGGTACTCCCTCAGGGACTCCCTGTAGCCGTACCTGAGGCCGACGGACGCGCACAGAACGAGCTCGAGCCAGTATGTCGCCAACCGCGTCAGGAGGGAGATCGCCGAGGCCGTCGAGAGGGGCACGCCGGCCAGGACGAAGGCCCCGGTGAGCCCCGCGTCGACAACGCCGAGGCCGCTGGGTATAATCATGTTCAGCTGCTGTATGAACTCCACCACGGCGTATATGAGCACGACCACCCAGAAGTCTATCCTCCAGCCGAGGGATAGGGCGACCATATAGGCCGTGAGGGAGCCCGTGCTCCAGTGGAAGGCGACCATCAGAAGGGACAGAAGGTTGTAAAAAGGCTTCGACTTCAGAGCCTTCACGGCAGAGTCGATCTCTTCGACAACCGTCGGGAAGCCCCCCTCCCCCATCCGAGGGTCCCCGAGACGATCGAAGAAGCGGCGCCTAACCCAGTCTGGGCTTCTCTCGTAGACAGCCCTGAGCAGCCTCGGGCTCAATATAAGAGCGAATATAGCGCTCGAAACGGCGGCGAACGCGACGACGAACCAGACCAGCTCGGGGCGCACCGGTATCGGCCCGTTGTGTTTTAGGGTCACCATGAGGGCGCCGACTGCGATGAAGGCGCCGAAGGCTAAGTTGTAGTACGCCTTGTGGACTACAACAGAGGCGATGGACCTACCGAGGCCGGAGTTCCCCTCGCCCCTCACTAGGTAGGCCCTCACGATCTCGGCTCCCACTGGAATCGGGATCATCCAGACTGCGAAGAGGCTCACGAAGGTAACCTGAGCCGCCTCCCAAGCCCCGACCTTCATCCCCAGCACTTTGAGCAGCAGGTACCACGACAAAGCAAAGAGGAAGAGGCTCACATAGTCTATCAGCACCGCAGATAGAAAGACGACGGCGTTGAAGCGGCCGACCTCAAGAAGGATCTGGAAGGGGTTTGACCAGATGAGATACGCTAGGAAGATGACGAGGCCAAAGGATGTGAGCAGAAGCCACCGCCTCTTCCCGACCAAATGCTAGACCTCTTCTTTCAGTTCTGAGTGGGTTAGATAAATAACTTGAGAATCCCCGCGGAGAGATACAATAATTTATTTTAATATTCATATTTCATTCACGATCGCATTAGCGACCATCATACATGTTCGCGAGTGGAAACAGAGGTCCAGAACCTTTAAAGCGAAATCGGAGACCAGATCACCTGACGAATGATGTCATCATCGTTTAGACCCTTCAAGGCGGAGGACCTGGCTGGGATCACGAAGATCGAGGCGTCATCGTTTCCCGACCCCTGGCCCACTAGCTTCTTCAAGTACATCCACTCGAAGGCCCCGGACCTCTTCATCGTCGCAGAGGTGGGAGACAAGGTCGTTGGCTACGTCATCGGCGAGCTCAGGGACATAATGTTCAGCGGCGTATCCCACAGGTCGAAGGTGGGGCACATACTGAACATCGCCGTCGATAGGAGGCGGAGGGGGAAGGGCATCGGGGCCGGGCTGATGTCGGAGATCGAGGGGAGGTTCAGGGGCATGGGGGCATCGCAGGTCACATTGGAGGTCAGAGAATCCAACTCGACCGCGCGCTCGTTCTACAGTGGCCTCGGGTTCACGGACATCGGCAGGGTGAGAGCCTATTACCCAGACGAAGACGCGATCATCATGAGCAAAAATCTCGGAGACGAGAAATAACCATGCTTTCTGGTCGTAATAGTCCACGAATTTCAAACGACGATGCATATCAACGCCCCTCTTGATCTATGACACATCGCGGAACTTGGAGTCCGCCAACCCATTTTCAAGATTTTTTTAAAAGTAGCCTGATCCGTAACATATCCCTCAAGCGCCTGCGTTAAATAGATGGACTCTCACACTTTACGCTCGGAGTCTGGAGGAAGATCGGTTGGGAGCGATCAGGGTAGCCGTCGCGGGCGTTGGGAACTGCTGCTCCGCGCTTGTACAGGGAACGCATTACTACGAGAATTGCAGAGACCCCACGGGTCTGATCCACGAGAAGGTCGGTGGCTATTCGGTTTCCGACGTTGAGTTCGTCGCAGCCCTCGACATAGACAGACGCAAGGTTGGGAAGGGCCTTTCCGAAGCCATATTTTCTGAGCCGAACAATTTCCCTCGGATGACAGACCCATGTCATCTGGGCGTTGCCGTCCAAATGGGAAGGGTACTCGATGGGATGGAGAAGAACGACGAAGGCACAGTTGAAGTGGCCAAGGAAGTTCCAGTGAACGTCCCAAAGGTGCTGAGGGATGGAAGGGTCGACGTCTTGGTGAACCTGATCTCGGGCAGCGCCCTTGAGGCCTCGAGATTCTACGCCGAGGCAGCCCTCAACGCAGGATGCGCGTATCTGAACGCCGCACCCTCCCCCGTCGTCGGCGACGCGTCCTTGTCCAGGCGTTTCAAAGAGTCGGGAATCCCCTTAGTCGGCGACGATCTCCTGGACCAGGTCGGGGCAACGGTTGTCCACATAGGCCTCATGGAGTTCCTCAGCGAGAGAGGGGTCCGCATAGACGAGAGCTACCAGCTCGATGTCGGAGGCGGGGCAGAATCAGTGAACACACTCTGGAAGACCAGGGGTCTAAAGCGGGAGATAAAGACCTCTGCAGTGGCCAAGTCTGTCCCATACGAGTTCCCGCTGGTCTCGGGCTCGACAGACTACGTCGATTTTCTGGGGAATCAGAGGGACAGCTTCTTCTGGTTCAAGGGAAGTTACTTCGGCAGTGCGCCGTTCACCATGGACGTCAAGCTCAGCACGGTGGACGCCCCCAACGCCGGAGCCATCCTCCTCGACGTCATAAGGGGCCTCAAGATCGCATCGGACAAGGGCCTGGGTGGGCCGATCCTGCCCCTCTGCGCCTACGGTTTTAAGAGGCCACCAGAGAGGCAAAGCCTGGGGGAGGCCTACAAGCTTTTCAGGGACTTCGTCGAATCCTGATCCCTGGTGGAGCCTTGTTCCTCATCTTCGTCCTGGGTACGGCGGGATCGGGGAAGTCCGAGCTCACGGGCGTCTTTACTCACTGGCTTGAGCTCCAGGGGGAGAACGTCATCGCGGTAAACCTCGACCCAGGCGCGATCACCCTGCCCTACTCCGCCAGCGTTGACGTCCGGGACTACATCCGTGTCGATACCCTGATGGAGAAATACGGCCTCGGGCCCAACGGCGGGCTGATGCTCGCGAGCGAGATGATGGTGGAGATCGTCGACAAGCTCGCCTCGGACATCGAAGACTTCGGCTCCGACTTGGCCCTCGTCGATACCCCCGGCCAGATGGAGATGTTCGCCTTCAGGGACGTCGGCGCACAGGTCGCCGAGGGGCTCTCTGATGAGGGGAAGGGCATTATCTACCTCTTCGATGGGCCCCTCTGCCGCGATCCCCTAAACTACGTGATGAACATGTTCCTCGCCTCGGCGGTCAACAGCCGTTTCCTCCTACCGCAAGTCTCCATTCTCTCAAAGGCGGACCTGCTCGGGGAGGAGCTCGAGGAGATCGAGGGCTGGGCCGAGGAAACGACGCTGCTTGAGGATGCGATAAACAGCAGGCTGACGGGCCTTAACAGGCTCATCAGCCAGGACATGATGGAGGTCATCAACAGGCTCGGCGTCGAGTTCGAGCCCATCCCATTTTCCACGAAGACGAATCTAGGCTTCAACAGGCTGTACTCAGAGATCTCCAGAGTTTTCATGGGGGGCGAGCCATTCACTGCATAGGCACGTGTAACTATTAAATCCTGAACGTCAAATTATTTCAGGAGATCGTCATGACGTTATACCTGACTCAGGACGATGTGAAGTCGGTGCTCGACATGGGGAGCGCCATCGAGGCCGTTGAGAGCGGATTCAGGGAGATGGGCCTCGGCAAGATAGAGATGCCGCCGCGCGTCTACCTCCACTTCGAAAAGTACAACGGCGTCCTCATCGCGATGCCCGCCTACATCTTCGGCCTTGACGCAGCCGGCCTTAAGGTGGTCACCGTCCACCCCGAGAACCCCAAGAAACACGGCCTACCCGCTGTCATAGCCAGAATCATCCTCAACGATCCGACGAAGGGGGAGCCCTTAGCCATCATGGACGGCACATACATCACAGCCCTGAGGACCGGGGCCGCCGGGGCCACGGGCATCAAGTACCTGGCGAGGGGGGACGCAAAGGTCGCTGGCATATGTGGACTCGGTGTCCAGGGTAGATCCCAACTCCTCGGGCTGGTCGAGGTCCGGGACATAGAGACCGTGAAGGTCTACGACGTAATCCCCGAAGCAAAGAAAAGGTTCGTGGATTCGATGTCTAAAGAAGTGGACGCGAAGCTCGTATCAGTTAACTCCCCGACGGAGGCTGCCAAGGGATCCGATATAATCATCACATGCACTCCGTCCCCCACGCCCTACATCACCGGCGATATGCTCAAGCCCGGGACCCATATCTCGGCGATCGGCGCTGATACGGCTGCGAAGCGGGAGCTCGACACGAGCGTTCTCAAGAAATGCGACAAGCTGGTGGTCGACTTCAAGCCCCAGGCGTTCGTGGTCGGAGACTTCGCCGTGCCCCTGAAGGAGGGGGCGATCAAACAGGAGGACATCTATGCGGAGCTAGGGGAGATAGTCACCGGGAAGAAGCCCGGGCGGACCAGCGACAAGGAGATCACCCTTTTCAAGGCGACGGGGCTGGCGATACAGGACGTCGGGACTGCATACAGGGTCTACCAGCTCGCCAAGCAGCGCGGGATGGGGCGGGAAATCTAGCTCCCCTAAACAGGCATGTTGCCATGCCGCTTTGGCGGGCGGGGCCTCACCCTCTTTTTTGCCAATAACTCGAGCGAGGAGATCAGCCTGGGCCTTATCTCCTCCGCTTCAATGATGTCATCAACGTATCCCAGTTTCGCAGCACGGAATGGGTTGGAGAACTCTTTCCTATATCCTTTAATGAGTTCTCCCCTTTTTTCGGGATGCTCCTTTATTTCTCGACCGTAGACGATCTCAACGGCCCCCTCGGCCCCCATGACCGCAATCTCCGCCTGGGGAAGGGCATAGACGAAGTCCGCTCCGAGGTGCTTGCTTCCGAGGGCAATGTAGGCCCCGCCGAAGGACTTCCTGAGGATGACGGTCACCATGGGAACGGTCGCCTCGGCGTAGGCGTATATGACCTTCGCCCCGTGACGGATGATCCCCCCGCGTTCCTGGTCCACACCTGGTAGGTACCCTGGGACATCCTGGAAGGTGGCCACGGGGAGGTTGAACGCGTCGCAGAATCGGACGAATCTAACTATCTTGTCTGAGGAGTCGATGGTCATGCATCCCGCCATGACCGAGGGCTGCGATGCGACGACCCCCAGACTGAGTCCATCAAGCCGAGCGAAACCCACGACTGCGTTCCTTGCGTAATCTTGTTGAAGCTCGAAGAAGCTGCCCCCATCAACGACCGCCTCCAGCAACTCTCTGACGTCGTAGGCCTTCCTGTCATCTTCGGGTATGATCCCCTCCGCGGCTCTGGAGGGCTCAACCTTTTTGAACCGCGGCGGATCGTCGAGGTTGTTCGGCGGGAGGTAACTGATAAGCTTCCTGAGTGCATCGAACAAAGCGTCCTCGGATTCTACGATCATCGTGGCGGTGCCGGTGACGGTTGCATGCGTCTCGGCTCCACCGAGGACCTCGGGCTCGACGTCCTCGCCCGTGACCTGCTTGATTACCCGGGGTCCGGTGATGAAGGTTGTGCTGATGCCCCTCACCATAAAGGTGAAGTCCATTAGGGCTGGCGAGTACGAGGCTCCCCCCGCGGTCGGCCCCACGATAGCCGCTATCTGGGGAACAACTCCCGAGGCGGAGACGTTTCGCCGGAAAATTTCGCCATATCCAGCCAGCGATCCGACGCCTTCCTGGATCCTGGCGCCACCAGAGTCGTGAAACCCGACTACCGGCGCCCCGTTCTCAACCGCAAGGTCGAGCACATGGCATATCTTCTTCGCGTGCATCTCGCCGAGTGAGCCGCCCATGAACCCGAAGTCCTGAGAGTAGACAAAGACGCGACGCCCCTCCACGGCCCCGAAGCCCGTGACGACCCCGTCCCCAACCCATCTCCGGCCATCCATACCGAGGGCCGAGGCGCGGTGCTCCACGTAAGGATCAAGCTCGTTGAAGCTTCCTGGGTCGAGCAGGGCCTCGATCCGCTCCCTCGCGGAGAGCTTCCCGCGCCCTCGCTGACCGGCTGACGCCTCCTCCGCCTGCCTCCTCAGCTCATCCTTACGACGGCAGAGCTCTCCGCCTCGTACCTCCTCTGCCACCCCTCATTCCCCCTCGAAACACCTGATTTACACCTGTCTTATTAATCTCTTTTCAGCTCAAAGAGACATCTAGATGCAGGGTCTGCGAAAGGCATTTCGAGGAGATGATAAGATGGAAAATAATAGCACTCGAAGGAGGAGATACCCGGTGGATAGTAAGGTTATTAATCCATCGTAGTTCTCCTTTTCATGGTTCTCGGTTTTGACGACATCGTTAAGGGAACTGGCCTTCTCGGAGATAGGCGATCTGGTCCATAGTCCCGTCAGCGTCTTCGGCCCAGACGAGACGGTGTCAAGGGTTCTGGGCGTCCTGAAGGAGACGGATCGCTACGAGGCAGCGGTCAAATCCGATGGCTCCGTGGGGCTCATCACAGTGAGGGACCTGCTGGACGTCGACCAACCAACTCAGACGAAGGTTGACAAAGTCTGGAAATCAACTGGGTTCGTTGCTCCGAGCGACACTGTCATCAACATCGTTGAAAACCTTGTGAGGAACAACATAAGGGCCCTCCCCGTTGTGGAGGGGGGCAATGTGGTCGGCATAATCTCCCAGCTGGACCTAGTTACAGCCATGTGCAACGTCCCTGAGCTATCGGGCATACACGCAAAAGAGCTGATCCGCAGCCCCGTTTTTTCCCTCGACATCGAGGAGAAGGTCTCCTTCGCCCGCCGGCTCATGTTGGAGAGGGGGATCAGCCATGTCCCCGTTGTCGAGTACGGAAGGCTCGTTGGCGTGGTTACCGCCAAGAGCATAGTCAACACGTTCATTATACCCGCATCTAGGACAACCTCAGGAGAAAGGGTCGAGGAGAAGGTGCCACGTTTCCACGGAACTGCTAGCGGCATCATGGATGCGCACCCCTTTATCGTGAGGCCCGATGCCTCGGCCTTGGATGTGGTCCGCGGCCTCAGGGACCAGGGGCAAAGCGCATGCTTCATGACAGACGAGAGGGGCAAGATTCTGGGCATCATCACGCCCAGGGAGCTGATTTCACCCCTTCTCAGGTTCAGGGTCAGGGAGGAGCTGCCGGTCTATATAATGGGGCTTTCGGATGAGGACTTCTTCGAGAGGTCAGTCGCCGAGGAGAAGGTCCGCCGGGTTGTCAGGAAGAGCATGAGGTTCAGGCCGGATATAGCCGAGGTCTCCATAAGGATCAAGAGCTCGAGGACCCAGGGAAACCGTACGAGGTACGAGCTGACGGCGCGCGCCATAAGCCCCGAGGGGAAGATCAACGCTGAGGCGGAGGGATGGGACCTGCTCGGGGTCTTCGACGAACTGTGCGAAACGCTCGGAAAGGCGATCATGAGGTCGAAGCCGGAGCCTCGAGGCGAGGTCAGGCACAGGCGCTTCCGCAGGTAGCTTGAACGGTTAAGCCTATTAGAATAGACGTGGGCATTCGTTGCGAGGGGGTCGTGTGAACAGGTTCACGGTTGTCGTTACCGAGCCAATCCACATGGCAGGGATGAGGCTCCTCGAGGAGGAGGGCGTGAGAGTCATCTCACTGCCCCCAGGCGCAGACGAGGGGTCCCTGCGCGATCTGGCTCAGGAGGCAGATGCCCTCATCACCCGAGGAGGAATCAAGGTGACCCGGGAGCTCATGGCCTCTTCCCCGAGGCTCAAGGCCGTCGGTGTTCACGGCATAGGGTGCGACCACGTGGACCTAGAAGCCGCCAGAGAGCTCGGGAAGATAGTATTCAACACCCCTACCGCCCTCACCGAGACCGTGGCCGAGATGACAATGGCCATGATGCTCTCCCTTACAAGGCGAATAGCCAGCGCCGACAAGGCGGTCAGGGCCGGCGAGTGGTCCCGCAAGTACGGGGACCTGAGGGGAACCGAGATCATGGGCAAAACGGTTGGCATCATAGGTCTTGGTAAGATAGGGTCTGCCGTGGCGCGCCGCCTCAAGCCCTTCGGGGTGAGGATGGTCTACAGCGATGTCAGGGAGAACCCCGAGCTGGAGAGGGAGACGGGGATAGAAAGGGTGGCGATCAAAGAACTTCTCAGTAAATCTGATATTGTCACCCTCCACGTGCCATACACATCCGGGACCTACCGTATCATCTCAGGAAAAGAAATCGAGATGATGAGGGACGGCGCGTTCATCGTCAACACCGCCAGGGGGAGGGTCATCGATCAAGGAGCCCTCGTCGAGGCTCTCAGGCGAGGAAAGGTTGCCGGCGCCGCCCTCGACGTCTTCGAGGAGGAGCCCCTCGACCCGGGCAGCCCACTGGCTTCTATGGACAACGTCATACTGACCCCTCACCTAGGCGCCAGCAGCATTGAGGCGATGGAGAGGATGTCCGTGCAGGTGGCCGATGGGATTCTGAAGGTACTGCACAACGAGGCTCCAGACCATCCAATTGTGATCTGACGTTCCACTATCACACCTTATCAGGATTACATGAAAATTTTTAAAGCATTGAATGACCTTCAGATCGAACGAAGATGACCGAATCCAACATAGTTTATGTCGGGAACAAACCCCCGATGGCATACGTGATGGCCCTAATCAGCGCGTATAAATCCGGTGGCGGGGAGAACTTGGTGATCAAGGCAAGGGGCCGCGCCATTTCTAGGGCCGTGGATGTGGCGGAGATCGTTAAGAACCGCTTCTTGAAGGATCTGAAGGCGGGCAAGATAGAGATAGGCTCCGAGGATCTGCCGATTGAAGGCGGAGGCACCCGCGGGGTCTCAACCATCGCCATAACTATGAACAGGATTGGCAGGACACCTCCCTCCGAGCCCAGGGTCGAGGCCCCCAAAGTTGAGATACCCCAAGCCGAGAGCAAAGCCGTGGAGGTCAAGGTAGCCACAGCAAAGGTGACAGACCTTTCCCAGATCAAAGGAGTGGGTCGGGCGACCGAGGAGAAGCTCAAGAAGGCAGGCTACAAGACGGTCGCATCCATAGCAAAAGCGGATACTGAGAAACTTTCCAAGAAGACCGGCTTATCGGAGAAAGTTGCAGCGAAGCTGATCGACTCCGCGAAGGAACTTCATAAGTAGTTGGTTCCACTAAGATCGAATACCAAAACACCTTTCTCTTTTGTTGCTGACAATTCACAGTCGAGTTAATTCGTCTCAAACGATATATGTACTGAACAAGGAGGGAACTCTGATAAACACATGTCCAATGAGGGGTTTGTCAAGGAGATCAGGCGTAAAGCTCACGCTTACGACCAGCACAGCGGTTGTTCGCAGAGCGTGCTCCTCGCCCTCCAGGAGGGGTTCGACGTTGGCGACGTTGAGTCCTTTAAGGCGGCGACGGTCCTATCTGGCGGAGTTGCCAGGCGCGGGGAGACCTGTGGGGCCCTGCTTGGGGCCCTGATGGCACTGGGGCTTGTGTCGGGCAGGGAGAGGATCGAGGACACACAGCAGTACGTTCATGCCGTGGGCGTCGCCGACGAGGTCTGCGACGATTTCCAGCGTAGGCTGGAACAGGAGTTCGGGTTCGACGAGCCCCTTCGGTCGACCCTCTGCAGGGACATCCAGACCAGGATCTACGGCCGCTCATTCGACCTCAGGAACCCCGTCGAGAGGGAGATCTTCCTCTCGGCAGGGGGCCATAGCGATGAGGGGTGCTATAAGGTGTGCGGGATCGCGGCGGAGGTCGCCGCGAGGAAGCTCCTTGAGCAGGTCTGAGACCCAAAAAAGGGTTAGGCGAACTCCGCCAGCATCTTCGATAAGTCCACCTCTCCGAGTCTCCTTCTCGTTAAGGGCTCCCCCTTGAGGAATGAAGTCCTTCCTATAGACTGGCCTCTCCTTCCTGTAGAAGACACCTGTTGGGATCCGCTCCTCCCACTCCTCGGCCCTCTCGTAGGTGTCCACTGCATGGTTTCACACGATCAGACAACCCAATACACAATTTTCTATCCATTCCAGCCCCGCTTTTATCCATAAGTATCCCTTAATGGCTAATTGGAAAAGTTTTAAAGATGGCGAAAATGAAATCAATAGGACAAATAAAGGGTGTTTGCGTTGCCGAAGGTAACTGTCGACCTCGACTTGTGCGAGGGCGCAGGCGTCTGTGCCGAGGTCTGCCCTATGAACGTCTACGACATGGTCGAGATCAAAGGCAAGAAGAAGGCGAAGCCGACGAGGATGGAAGACTGCATCATGTGCATGGCCTGCGTAAACTCCTGCCCGACCCAGGCTATCACGGTCGAGGAAGAGTGAACCCTGGAATCCAGGCTTTCTACCTCTTTTTATCACACAGGGTAATCTAAGATTTCACTGTACACGCACCGCTATCGCCCTAACTATGTCCGCGGTGTTCTCGCACCAGTCGGCTACGGTCTCCATGGCATCCAGGAACATGCTCAGAAGGATCAGGGCCCCCGTGGTGAAGCCTGGGAAATCCATTTTGGCCAGGTGCCCCCTAGCCACCGTGTACAGCTCATCCAATTCCTCCTCGAGGACTTCGACCTCGTCGGCGAGGCCAAGGGCCTCTTTTGGTTTCTTCGGTAGGGCCTTCACGCATTTGGCGAGGACGGAGACACAGTCCATGTCCGCCTTGCACATGTTCTGGGCCGCGTCCTTCATCTCATCGGGGGCCTTTTCGAATGGTATCAGGATCAGGATCCTCCCCGCCTCCTTCGACCAGTCTGCGATCCAGTCGACGGCCCTCACGAGCTCCATCATGTCCTCCCTCTCCTCGGGGAACATCTCGCTCTTTGTGAGCTCTTCCACCATCTCCCTCCTTAGAATGTCGGCTTTCATCTCCATCTCGGAGAGGCTGTCGTAGAATTTGCTGCAGTCCTTAATCTGGCTGGAGGCAGACGCCTCCACCATCCTGTAGAGGTCTTTGACGGCTTCCTGAGTCAGCTCAAGGTGCCCCTCGACCATCTCGAGGATCCTCTCGCCCCTCTTCGGGGCGAACCACCCGAAAAGTCTCTTGCTCATCGATCGCTGCCCCTTGAGTTATCTACCTTTGATATTATATATCTTCCCAGCTCCCCGACCAATATGAAAACACATTGTCTTAGGTAACTGCAAAATGGCCATTTGAATTTACATGCTTGAGCTAGGTTTCAGGCATGTAAAAGGGGCTGTGCAAGAAAATGACAACGTCTTAGATATCCGGTTTGATTATGGGCCCCATTATAGGAAGTATCAGCCTGTATGTAACTTATATCACGAGGGCGATGACGAGTACGGATGCCACCCCAAAATATCGTCAGCAGCGCTACTGTTTTTTGTTAATCCCAGAGGAGCCATATGCGGCCAAGCACACGCCTACCAACGCCCCTAATGTTGGCCGGAGAAGTCGATATTGTATCACTGTGTTAGAGGATGTACATCAACAGGATCAGGATGGGTATGGCGTGTAGAATGACGGCGGTCGATAGTGTCAGTCTGGGTGAATCTGCGAGTTTCTCAGCCGTCCATTTGACCAAACTGCTGAAAGGTTTGAGAATCGGGAAGAACATCAGCGCTCCCAAGAGGTTTATTGAAAGGTGGACGAGCCAAACGCCGAGGCTTACGGGGTCGCCTGTGGCCAGTGCGGCTATCATAACGTCGAAGACTGTCCCGATGTTCGCGCCGAGGATGTACGGGAGTATGTAGTAGTCCGAGAGGATTACGCCGCTCCTCGCCAGGGGCACGAGAAGCGAGACCATCACGGTCGTGCTGGGGACAAGGATGGTGAACAGGAAACCCGCGAAGAAGGCCCGCATCGGCTTCGCGAACGTCGCCCTGATGAGGTTCCACGACCTTGGCATGCTGAAAATAGCGGTCATGTACTTCTCGATACCCCACAGTGCCGAGACCAGCATAACGCCGCCGATCACTATGCCTACCCAGGCTGGGATAAATCTAAGAAGCGGGCCGACCCAGGGGGTAATGACATCGAGGAGGTCCGGTATGGCTCTGAGCCAAGACGCCCTCACGAAAACGAGGCTACCCTGTCTCGCGATCTGGGTGAATAAGCCAAAGATGAGCTCCAAGGGGTAGAAGACGATCAGGGTCGTGAGGTTGTATAGGACGTGAGACATGGTGACGTTGAAGCTTGATGTGAGCCTAGCCCCCTTCCGGATATGACCCAGGACCGAGACAAGGAACGGGGTCACCGTGGTCCCCATCTCTGCGCCGATGATAGTTGCGACGGCGAGGGATATGGGCATTACACCGGAGGAGGTGAAGGCGACCACGATGGAATCGAAGGCGCCGCTGCTGTGGATGAGGGCCGTGGCGATCCAGCCGGCGAAGACCCCGCTCGTCGTGTCCCTTATGAGGAGGACGATCCTTTCGGCCAGGGACTCCCCCATTATGACCGCCGCCGACTTGATGAGGATTATTCCGGAGAGGAAAAAATAGAGGGCGATAAGCGAGCCGACGGAGTTTCTCACGTTGGAGCTCAAGCTTATCTCACAGGTACGTAGTTACATGAGATAAAAACTTCATTTACATAGAATATATTGATTATATTGAGCCCTATGAAGGGGCTCCCATTCAACTGGCGTTCATAACGCGGTTGGAGAGCATGCGTACACCAAAATCCCTCAAGATCGAGCTCAGTTTAGAGATGGGTAACCCCACAACGTTGTAGTAGCATCCCTGAATCCCCTCAACCAAGATGCCGCCAAAGCCCTGTATGGCGTAGCCCCCCGCCTTGCCCATGGGTTCCCCCGTCGAAATGTACGCCCCTATCTCGTCTTCGGACAGAGGGAGCATCCAGACCAATGTCTCGACGACCTCAGACCTGACCCTCCGCGAATCCGCATCCATCACCGTCAACCCTGTTAAGACCCGATGGACCGAGCCCTCCAGCGACCTGAGCATCTCCTCGGCCTCGGATGGGCTCGATGGCTTTCCCAGGATCTTATCGTCCTTCACGACGATGGTGTCCGCGCCCACAACGATGCCCTCTCCAAGGCGGTCTGCGACCCCTTTGGCCTTCGCCAAAGAGTTCACTCTGACCACATCCTCGGGCCTACCCTCCGTAGCCTCATCAATGTCTCCCGGGTCCACGGCCTCGAACGGGATCCCGAGCCTCCCCATCAGCTCCCTCCTCCTTGTGGACGCGGAAGCCAACACGATTTTAAGCCGTCGAGACATAGCTTGACGGGATAAAGTGCTGGGCATATGGATTAAAGGATGGTGGAGTGTTGGAGAAGGTCTACTATGCAGGCATCGAGGCTCCCATAGGCACGATCTGGGCGGCTTCGACCGACAAGGGGTTAACTGAGCTGCACCTCTCGACGCCCAAATCGTCGTTCGTCGAGGGGTTGAGGCGAAGGGTAGGGGGTGAACCCATACACGCCCCGGACAGGTTCAACAGGCTCGGGTCGCTTCTGGGTAGATACTTCGAGGGCGAGGAGCTGAAATTCGACCTACCCCTCGACCCTAAAGGAACGGAGTTCCAAAGAGCCATCTGGGCGGAGATACACAAGATCCCCCACGGCAAGCTTTCTTCCTACGGGCGTCTGGCAAGGGCGGTGGGCAGGCCGAAGGGGGCACGCCCGGCCGGCGGGGCGACCGGGGCGAACCCGATAGGCATAGTCATCCCATGCCACCGCGTCGTGCGGTCGGACGGGGGCATCGGGGGCTTCGGAAGCCAGATCTGGATGAAGGAGTACCTCCTGAGCCTGGAGGGCGTGCTGCCGCCTGCGAAGCTCGTGGAGGCCGACATCTCCAAGAGGAAATACAGCTACAACAAGGAGGACCTCAGGCGCCACTTCTATATTTGAGCCCCCACAACCAACAACGTTTTCTACCCATGTCTAGGATATTCGATGAGGTTTAGCGAGATGCGCCTGGTAACAGGGACGATCTCCCACGAGACCAACGTCCTGTCCAACATCAGGACGGATCTCGAGGAGTTCAGGAAGAGGCAGCTACTGCATGGTGAGGAGGTCTTCGACCACTTCAGGGGCACAAAGACGCCTATCGGCGGCCTCATCGTCGGCTGCGAGAGGCACGGGTTCGAGCTCATCCCAACGGTCTTCGCATCTGCAACGCCCTCAGGTAGGATCACCTCGGAGGCGTTCGACTTATTGCTCGGGGAGATTCTGGAGGGAATAAGGGCGGCGAAGCCGATCGACGGCGTCGTGCTGCACCTCCACGGGGCCGGCGTGAGCGAGAACCATGACGACATCGAGGGATTCATCTTGTCTGAGGTCAGGAAACTCGTAGGGGACGTCCCAATCGTAGCTACATTCGACCTCCACGCCAACTACACGAGGCTCATGGTGGACAGCGCCGACGTCCTCATCGGCTACGACACCTACCCCCACGTGGACGGGTACGAGAGGGGGCTCGAGGCCATCAACGTCATGAAGAAGATCCTCGATGAAAGCCTGAAGCCGACGAAGGCCTTCAGGCAGCCCCCGATGATGCCGGCTCTGCAGGCCCAGTACACGGGGCGGCACCCGATGAAGAGGCTCATGGAGGCGGCCTTCGAGATGGAGGGGAGGGAGGGCGTCGAGACGATCACGGTGGCCGCCGGGTTCCCATGGTCAGACTTTGAGGACGTTGGCCTCAGCGTCATCGTCACCACAAACGACGACGAGAGACTCGCAAACGAATGCGCCGATGAGCTCAGCGACCTCGCTTGGAGCCTACGGCGCGACTTCCTCGTGAAGCCGACTCCCGTCAGGGAGGCCCTTAGGAGGGTGACGGCGGCGAGGGAGGGCCCCATAATCCTCGCTGACATTGGGGATAACTCCGGCGGCGGCTCACCCTGCGACGGGACGGTCGTCCTCAGGGCTGTGTTGGAGGAGGGTCTGGAGGGGGGAGTGCTCGCCGTGATGGCAGATCCCGAGGCGGTCGAGAGGGCCTTGTCGGCAGGCGTCGGCAACAACGTGACGCTCTATCTCGGCGGTAAGACAGACAAGCTCCACGGCGCCCCGTTGAAGGTGACTGGGAAGGTGAGGCTTCTCTCAGACGGGAAGTTCATCAACAAGGGGCCCATGGGCACGGGCGTGGAGACTGAGATGGGCAGGACAGCCGTCCTCAGGATCGGGGGCGTAGACGTGATAGCCACGGAAAAACGCCTCCAGCCCACCGACCTCGAGCTATATCGAAGCCTGGGCATCGAGCCGACCGAAAAGAAGTTCATCATAGTCAAGTCATCGGTCCACTACAGGGCCGCCCACGAGCCCATCGCAAAGGAGGTCATCGAGCTCGACACCCCGGGGCTGACGAGCCCCCGACTATTAGGCTTTGGATTCAAGAAGATCAGGCGACCCATCTTCCCTCTGGACCTTGAGATGCTCGGGATCACGGAGCTTAAGTCGATGGAGGAAGAGTAGACAGACTCAGATACTATTTTATTTTCTCCGACAATCGTTCTCTGAGTTGATGCCTTTGAAGCCTTTAGAAGGAGTTAGGGTCTTGGACCTAACCCATGCCCACGCAGGCCCAATCTGCACATTATACATGGCCGCGATGGGCGCCGAGGTCATAAAGATAGAGCCTCCATGGGGAGAGATGACCCGGATGTTCCCCCCTTTGGTCAATGGCGTGAGCCCCTACTTCGCCTTCCTCGACCGGTGCAAGAGGGGGGTCACCCTCAACCTCAAGGAGCCTAGGGGGAGGGAGATGTTCAAGGGGATGGCGGAGAAAAGCG
>Ga0315307_1000410_pt1 | contig 18393 bp, 22 predicted proteins | sample TDP2_MG_FD_203079 | JGI IMG/M metagenome (GOLD analysis project Ga0315307, IMG submission 203079) | Freshwater sediment microbial communities from Lake Towuti, South Sulawesi, Indonesia - TDP2 | ecosystem: Environmental > Aquatic > Freshwater > Lake > Sediment | place: Indonesia: South Sulawesi...
ACCCTCGAGCCCGACGGCGGGCCCATCATCCTCCAGCGCGCCGTGCCTGTCGAGGAGGACGACACTCCGGAGACGCTGGCGGCCCGCATCCTCCCCCACGAGCACGAGCTCTACTCTCAAGCGATCCAGCTCTACGCGGAAGGCCGGCTGCGCATCGAGGGGCGGAGGGTGAGGGTTCTGCCGAAGCCGGCATGCTGACTCCCGCGGCCGGGCCTCGTTCCCTACAGAGTCTCTTGAATCATGGTGACAGACCATGATTCACGAGACTCCCCAGGAGAGCGTCTGGCGCCCTTCTGAGAGATTCTCTTGCATCAGGGCTCTTACCCTGATGCAAGAGAATCTGTAGCCGCGAAAACGAGCGGCTGGAACCACCACAGGAGTAGCAAGCGGGCCGAGGCAGCCCCGCGGGGCCGTTGGCAACCCGATCGCGGGGAGGGCGGTGAACCGGATGCTGGTGCGGGTGCTCAAGGAAGCGGGGCTGGACAAGGAGGGCATGACTCCCCACAAGCTCCGCCACACCTCCGCCACCCACTCCCTGCGCGCCCGATCCAATCTCCGCGCGGTCCAGGAGCTCCTGGGGCATGCCGACATCCAGACCACGGCCCGCTACCTTTACTCCGACACCCGCACCAAGCAGGCCGCGGTGGCCAAGCTCAGGAAGCTGTTGGGACCGCTCGGGCAAGATGCGAACGATGAGGTGTGACACCCGAAGCCGGCCTCTGTTGGGCCGCTATGCACCATCATCCCTGTAGCACCCCCTCAGCATAGGCCCAGCCGCAGGTTCGCGGGCGTCTAGTCCGACTTGCCCTTGATGCGGCACCTCTACTCGATGGTGACGGCCGTGCCGCTCGTACTTACCATCAGCATCCCCTGACGCACGACCTCGTAGTCAATGTCAACACCTACGACCGCGTTCCCTCCCAGCGCCGCAGCCTGCGATGTCATCTCCTCAAGGGCGATCCCGCGGGCGCGCCCCAGTTCCTGCTCGTAGGCGCCGGAGCGACCCCCCACGATGTCCGTCACGCTGGCGAACAGGTCGCGAACGATGTTGGCACCGAGAATCGCCTCCCCGCAGACAACCCCATGGTAGGCCTTGATGACATGTCCCTCCACGGTTGGGGTGGTCGTGACCAGCCTGCCTGCCTCCTCCTGATGAGAGATGCTTCCGGATTGTGGGCCCAACTCGAATGCTATCCCACGGACATGCTTCCGTGTGTGAGCGCTGCCATCCTGCTTGCCATAGCCACCGTGGTCCTTGGCGGCCAAGCCGGTCTGGAGGCGGCTCCGCCTCTTGGGCCCCCGGTACTTGACGGGCACCACTGGCACCACGTTGTAGGCCGCGAACGGCACCTCTGGAGCCATCCTTGCCTTACGCAGAGACAGGGATCGCCGGCTCCGTCTGGTCTTGACAGGGCGGAGGCCGGAGGCTATCCTCGCACTGCTGGGGAGCAAGTCGACCGGGAGCGTGAGGGTGAGCACCGGGTTGGCTGAGTTCGGCTTCGGCTCCGTGCCAGTTGAGGTTGGGCATTCAGGCGCGCCGCGCGGCGCGCCTTTCTGCTGGCCGCCGGCGGCGCCGCCACCCATACCTGTGACGCGGTGGGCCGGCTCACCACCATGACTCATGGCAATGCCAGCCTGGCGGAGCACGATTACGACGCGGCTGGCCGCATCAGTGCGGTGCGCAATGGCTAGGTCTGCCTTCGGCCACCGCCGTGGCGGCCTGCGAAGCAGGTCTAGCCACTCCACCGACCCTCCTGGCGGCCGGCGGGCAGGCCGGCTCACCAACTCCTTGCAGGTGGAGCAGGTGGCCTATCGCTACCGGGCTTTCGGGGAGCAGACGGTGGTGAGCGGGAGCAGCCCCAATCGCTTCACCTGGGTGGGCCGGTCGGGCTACTACCAGCAGCCAGATAGCGCTGACTACTGGATCAGAGCCAGAGTCTACCGGCCCACCATAGGGAGGTGGGTCAGCAGGGAGCCAGTGTCCGCGCTTCGACTCGCACTTAGCACTGCTCGCAACGAGGCCGCCTACTGCTATGCCGGGAATGCGAGCACGCTTCTCGCCGATCCCAGCGGGCTGATCCTTGAGCAACCGCGGTTCAATTACTTCTCGCAGTGGCACGACACGACGCTGTGGATGTGCCGATGCCGGGAATCGAAGGGGACGATGGCATACGCCGCTGAGTTCTGGCCCAAGTTGTGGAAGAAGACACACTGCAACTGCAGGTGTCTGTACTGTAAGGTTGAGCGCGGGAAGTCGCGGCGATGGAAAGAACCTGGATTCTGTACAACAGTGCGGCCAGCACCGCCACTGCCGTTGCCCGAACTTCCCAAGTGGTGCAAGAAGATGGTTGACGCGCTAGACAAGGGCAAGCCGTGGAGCCAGCTGGACTGCGAGGACTGCTGTGACTGGATCGCCGACACTCTAGGTCTGAAGAGAGTCCCGAAGAAGTCGTTCATGGAAGCGTGTTACACATCGTGCGACCTGATACCCCTGTTTCTGAAGAACCTCTTGGGTTACACTGAACAGGGGTAAGGAGAGAGGCCGAGAGTGGTGACGGTGGGCCGGCCCGGCAAGCAGCTACTGCCACTGCTCGTGGTCGGAGCGATCGCATGGACACTGTGCTCGTGCGGAGCTAGGTCCACGGGGCCAGATAGCGCGACGAGAGAGGCCGTCAGAGCCGCCAGTTCCGGCGCGTGGCCGCCGTGGATCTCGGCCGTCTGTGTCGGGGTCGGCGGGCAGTATGTCGCACTGGTCACCCGCCGGGCGACAGCGAGTCCGGCCGGCCCCGTCAGAGAGCTGGGAGGGGACTATACGCTTTGGGTAGTGGACCTCAACAGCCACGCCGTCCACAGGCTCTCGCGCGATCTTGCCCCAATGACGGGTGTGTCCGAACGGCCTGCTGGGCGTGAGCTTGTGTTCGCAGACAGATCCTGGGCCATACGGGTGATCAACCCTACCAACGGAGAGACAAAGACACTCGCTTACGATCCCCAGGGGGCTACGTTCATGTGGCCCAGGTGGGCACCCGATGGGTCGCGAGTTGCCTTCCAAGCGAATCTGTACAGAGATGACAACAGCCTGAAAGCATTGTTCTCAGCCGACCCTGAGCCGGGCCAGAAGCCAAGGCTCCAGGCGACTGACCTGAGCGCGCCGCTCGCCTGGGACTGGGACCCCAGGTCGCGAACCTTGGTCTATGTGCCAGCTCGCCAAGGAGAGCACGGTGGTCTCCCGAAGAGCAGCATTGCGCGCCGATTCAGCCCTCCATGGCATGAGCGCACGGAGGCCATGGCATGGTCTCCCGATGGGGCTTTCCTCGCGTGTGCACTCGCTGACCAGCTATCCCCAGGCCACCTGGTGGTGATCCTTGAGAGGTCTCTGCAAAGGCCCCTCTTCAGGGCCGCGTTTCCAGTCATGTCCCCCAGTCTTGTGTGGTCCCCGAGGGGCCAGGCGTTGCTGTTCGGGCCGAAAGAGGACGGTGCTGTCTGCGCGTACGATGTGCGCCATCGGAAGCTCGAGTTCCTCGCTAGCTCGGAACTGAGAGGGGCTACTCCAGTCGCGTCTGTAGAGGCTGCAGGAGGGAACGAGTGGCTCTTCTACCTTAGTGCGGAGCGCAGGTCGCTGCTAGTATCTGATGGGCTAGGTGGTAACATACACGAGCTCCTTCGGGTGGCAGCCGATGGCACGCCCTCAGTCTTGCCAATATCGTGAACGAGAAGCGGGCCCCCACGAGGATACCGCCCGGCTGCGAGAGTTGGTCTCGGACGGGGAGAACCTCCTCGCCGAGACCGACTCCGGCGGCAGCACCCTGGCCGGCTACACCCTGTCCCCGGAACTGTATGGGGCCCTGGTGAGCCAGCGGCGGAGCGGGGCGACCAGCTTCCATCACTACGATGCGCTGGGCTCCAGCGACCGGCTCAGCGATGCCTCGCAGACAGCCGTGATCTCCTACCGCTACCGGGCCTTCGGGGAGCAGACGGTGGTGAGCGGGAGCAGCCCCAATCGCTTCACCTGGGTGGGGCAAGCTGGCTACTACTGGCAAGGCGACACAGCAGACTACTGGGTACGCCACAGACTGCAGGACGCGCGCGCTGGTAGGTGGAGGTCCAGGGATCGCCGCTGGCCAGAGAGCAGGTTGGCCTCGGCCCAGTCTTGGTACGTGTACGCGGCCAACTCTCCCGCGGCCGTGACGGACCCCTCGGGTGACCTAGTGGCGAGGGTCCGACAGTGGGAGGAGTGCAGGGACAACAAGTCGAGTCTGAGGAAAGGCCGCACCTTATGGGGACCCACGTGGGTGGTAGTCCGTGCGTACGTAGTGGGGCCAGTCGTGGGAGCGACGTTAGGTCACTGCTTCTGCAACTACGAGAAGAGGAGGCGGCAGGAGTACCTGGGCATCTACAAGAAGGAGTGTCGCACGGTGAGCAAGTACTGTGAGGTAACCACATGTTTTCCCCACTTCCGATGCTGGGATGAGCCGGGACCCTGGGAATTGGAGCACATGGAGGAGGACCCACGGTTCACAGAGACGCTGGACAAGAAGCGCGTGAAGGGATGGCTTACTGGTATCCACAGCGATATTGGAACGGATGTCCTGGCGTGCAGCTGTAACAACCCGGGCGGGGGCAAGGACGTTGTGCCCCTCGGGCGGGCCGGTTGACGGTGCTGGGTCGGCGTCGCAAGCATGAGCAGCCTGAGGGAGGCGCAGGTGAGCGACAGTATGAGGCGCAGGATACTGAAGCTGCTGCTCCTGGGCCTGGTGTGCGCCACCGTAGCCACCGGGGCATGGCTGTCCTGGGGCATCCGCGTCTGGGCCGCGCACCGTCTGCGGCACGTGGATGTTCCCATCTACCCTCAGGCGGAGGGGGTCTATCGTGCGGTCATCTCACGCTCATCGGTGATTCTCCTCGTTCAGTACACCGCGCCGGTGGGCTACCCGTCCAAAGCAGTGCTGGAGTTCTACGACGAAGTCCTGCTGTCGCAGGGCTGGGTCCGTCTGATACCCCCTTCAGGTGCGGGAGGATCGCGCGACTGGGAGGAAGCGCGCTGGCATGAGCAGGCACCCGACTCAGAGGAGCCGCGCGTGGCGAGGCGGTCTATGGTGTTGGCGGCCATGTGGACCCACCGCCAGCGGAAGCTCACTCTGGACGTCCTGATTGACGCGGTCCCTGGCACTGCTGGTCAGCGCGTTGTGGTGAACGTGCTGGCGCAGGTACGGGCAACAGGCAGCATGGGGACTGGCGATGTCTGCTCTGCTGGGGGCCAGGGACTTGCGGTGCTTCGGTAGGCTTCCTGTGCATTCTCCGTCCAAGTCGACCTTGCCGCTGCTTGGGCGGCTTGCTGCGAAGCGGAGTTGGCCTATAGTGAGTGGGATGCAAGTCGCTATCGAGAACTGCCGCGGTGCGTGCCGCGAAGATAGCGCGCGCGGCCACACAGACAGGCTGGAGGGACCCGTCTGGCCCTCGGCCCTCCCTTCCCTTTCCGCTAGAGGACGAAGGAGGGACGGCGGGGCCGTGCTGGCCGAGACCGACGCTAGCCAGGCCACCGTGGCCTACGTCAATCATACTCCGCAGCTCCAAGCTCAGCCTGAGGGCAGCCGAAGGGCCAACCTGGTGAGCCAGCGGCGGAGCGGGGCGACCAGCTTCCATCACCATGATGCTCTGGGCAGCACCCGTGCCTTGACCAACGCTGCCCAGACGGTGACTGACACGCGGGACTACCGGGCCTTTGGCCTGACCAACACCAGCGGCGGGTCCACCATCAACCGATTCTGGTGGGTGGGCAACCTCGGCTACTATCCCTAGGCCCGTTCGGGCCGGGATGGCGGCCGGAGGCCTAGCCACCGCCAGCCAGATAGCCAGGACTACTGGGTGAGAGCCAGAGTCTGTAGACCGCAGATCGGAAGGTGGATTGGCCGGGATCCGCGCAGGCAGCATCGCAACTTCTACTCCTACGGCGGCAATAGGCCGCAGCTCAACGTTGACCCGAGCGGGCTCTGGATAGACTGCGGTCCGTGCCCGGACGCACACATGTGTGGTCAGGCGGCTCTGCAGGTCACGCGTCGACAGTGCATCGATGCTACGAAGTGCCCGCACCCCAAGCCCGCGGTGAAAGACACTAAGTTCGCATGTGACCCTCGTTTGGAGGCCGATCAGATACGGGAGCGCCTGGCGGAGATAGCAGGCATTACACAGGCCGACTGGAGCCAGGCCGAAGACCCGACCACAGTCTGGTACGCGTGCACTGGTTGTTGCTGCACGGGTCCCAACTGCCGTGGGGTGTGCAGCGGCTTCAGCCGCTTCTACGTGTGCGACAGCTTCCCGAGCATCCAGTCTGGATGCGTGAAGAACTGCCTGATAAGACATGAGTCTGAGCACGCGGGGCAGTGCGGGACTCAGAATATGACGATGCAGCAAGCTGAGATCGGAGCCGACCGACAGGGAGGCGCCTATGGGGAGGAGCGGAAGTGCCTCGAGGCTTACCTGGCCACGATTGAGTAGTGCCTTGGCTTGCCTGTGGCTACTGCTGCCTGCTGCTGCGATCCCGGCCGGGGGTGGAGATTCAGGGCTGATGGCGCCTGATCGCCTCCGGGTGCGGCTCCTGTTCAAAGTGGTGGAGTCGCGTAGCGGAGAGGTTAGAGTACGTGATCTCCCAAATGGCCACGAGTGGATAGCGTGGCGCTGGCAGAGCACCACTGATTGGGTGGTGCTTCGGGTCGTATATGCCGTCTCCCCCAATCGCGAACGCGTCCTCCTCCTTGAGGAGAGGGAAAGCGCAGACATCTCGAAACCGGCGGAGCGGAGATACGTGTTCGCTCTTGGCAACCTGCGCAGGCCCTGGGAACCACTGAGGTCGTTGGACCCTGCAGAGCGCATCACTCACATCTTGGATTACCCCGTCTGGCTGGACAACTCCACGTTTGCCATCGGGGTGAGCACGGAGCCAGATAGCGCAGAGGGTTACAGGGTATTCCGGTGGTCCGTGGATACCCCCGGCGGCCCGACCGAGATGTCAGCGGATTCGGCCTACTACCGCGAACTGGCAGCCGAACAGGTAGCCCGCGCGCGTCGAGCCCTAAGCCAGGTTCCTCCCGGTGCGGTCCCTGAGGACGTGCCGCGCTGGCTCGACCGTCTGGGTGTAAGCCCATGGGACGGCGGAGATATCACCACGCGGCCTTTCGAACTGCGCCGCAAGACCCACCTTTCGCTCTCTCCTTCCGGGACAAAGCTGGCGATCGCTGACAATAGCCGGCGCGTGCTGACAATCTTCGACCTTGGGACTGGCCGCAAGGTGTGCGTGGGCGCCCTGTCGCTGCTGCTGAACGAGGCTACGAGATTCCTGCAGCTTCGATGGAGTCCGGACGAACGCTGGCTGTTGTTCACGGAAGAGCACGATCATCACGCCAGGAGCTGGGGCATGGGTTCGCGGCCCGGAGGGGGCTATGAGATGGCTCTCACTGCGTCGCCGGCCCCAACACCGGAGCCGGCCTTCAGACCTCTCCCAGGTTGGGGAGGCCTTGTAAGCTTCGTGAGGGCAGTCAGCGTCGACTCATCGGAAGCGGTGACTCTGGTCGTGGGCGAAGATGCGTTCTGGCTCGAGCCGAGGTGAGCCCGGATCCTTGCTGCGCTGTAAGCGCCTAGGAAGCGAGACGCCGTCGCGACGCCATTGCGTCACCTGCCGAGGCCGTGCAGGCCTCTCAGCCACCGCGGGGATAGCAGGCGACGCAGTTACGAGGACTCGGTGATCCTGGGGCGTTTCTGTGGGATGGCGAGAACATCCTCCTGGAGACCGATGCCAGTAATGCCACCCTGGCCCGCTACACCCTGGCCCCGGAACTGTATGGGGCCCTGGTGAGTGAGAGGAGAGGCAGCGCGATCTTCTTCCATCACTACGATGCGCTGGGCTCCACCGACCGGATCACCAACGCCTCCCAGGTGCAACAGGTGGCCTATCGCTACCGGGCCTTCGGGGAGCAGACGGTGGTGAGCGGGAGCAGCCCCAATCGCTTCACCTGGGTGGGGCAAGCCGGCTACTGTAGGCAAGCCGACACAGCTGACTACTAGGTAAGACCGCGGGTCTATCGACCCCAGATGGGGAGGTGGGTGAGCAGGGATCCAATGCTGCCGGATGGATCGAGCTGGTACGGCTATGTGCGCAACCAGGCTCTGCGGGACCGAGGGGCTTATCGAGTGCTGGCCGTGGGAGATAGAATACGAGGTCGAGCTTGGTCCATGTCGAGTCAAGACCCATAGCATCAGCAAGCTCGGCACCGCGCAGCCCATAGAGAGTTGCACAAAGGGTCTGGGGAGAACCCAGAAGGGCTGTAAGGCGGTGTAGGACGCTGGGCGTGGGAGGTGGCTCCGTATGCCTACGGGTCTCACTTGTAAGAGGGCACATGCGAATGCACGCTTTGGCGCGCTCTGCCTCGCGGCGGCATCGACAGCGGTCGTCACCGCGATAATACCCTCAGCAGGAACATTCGTCAGTTGGGAGACCATCGGTTCCCGCCAGGTCGTGCCTGTGGCACTCGCTCTGGCTCTTGGCCTCGCCGACGTCGTGGCAGCCCGTCGGACGACGGCCCTCATCCCGCGGACGGCTGCTCTTACGGCCGCGTTCTATGCCGGGCTCAACGCCTTCGATGTCGTCTTGTCACGCGCGTTGATCGACTCCTGGGGAGGGCCGGTTCCCGTGGTCGCCCCTTTGCCCGCGGCCGCGGCCGCGGCCTGCCTAGCGAGCATCGCTTCTACATGGTCGCCCGGGAGCATACGGCGAGCGCTCTGGGCCGTCGCGATTGCTCTTCTCGGCGCTGCCGTGGCGACCTATGCCGTTGTTCGGATGCACGTGTGAGTGCGAAGCGCTGGGGCCGGCTTTCGGTACCGGAGAGGCCGGGGAAGGCAGCAGTGGCGCCTTGATGCCAAGGGGCAGCGCACCACCTATGTCTATGACAACGCCAGCCGCCAGGCCGGGATGCTGTACTCGGACGGCGGGCGAGTAACCTACTCCTACGACGCCGCCAGCCAGCGCACGAAGATGGAAGACTCGGTCGGGGTGACGACCTACAGCTATGATGAGCTGGGCCGGCCCAAGGCAGTGAACTATCCTCCGGGCAAGGCGATCACTTACAGCTATGATGCGGTGGGCAACCGGTCGGTCATGCTTGATCCGGACGCCGGCCGCACCACCTACTCCTACGACAGCCGCAACCTGGTCTCCTGGCTCCAGAATCCCGCCGGGGAGCGCACCACCTGGGTCTATGACCCCCTGGGCCGGCCCACCACCATGACCCATGGCAACACCAGCCTGGCGGAGCACGATTATGACGCGGCTGGCCGCATCAGTGCGGTGCGCAATGGCTACGTCCCCCTCAGCGACCGCCATGGCGGCCTGCGAAGCAGGTCTAGCCACTCCACCGACCGGGTCACCAATGCCTCCTAGGTGGAGCAGGTGGCCTACCGCTACCGCGCCTTCGGGGAGCAGACCGTGCTCTCCGGCTCCTCCCCCAATCGCTTCACCTGGGTGGGGAGGTCGGGCTACTATCGCCAGCCGGACCTGGGCAACTACTGGCTGCGGGCCCGCATCTACGAGGATGGCATCGGCCGCTTCCTCTCCCGCGACCCAGCCCAGGATGAGATCAACCTCTACCGCTACGTCGCCAACCGGCCCCTGGTGCTGGTGGACCCCGCCGGCTTGCAGGGCCTGCCCGGCGGCCAGGGGGGCATGTTGTGGAAGAGGGGCGACAGGCAGGTGGCGGCTGCTTGCCAGCCAGGGTGGCTCCCCGGATGGAAGCCTGTGGATTGCTTGCCCATCATGGGCATGGTGACCGGCTGGCCCCCATGTGACGCCTGCGCGGAGAGACGCGCGATCGAAAGGCGGATCACGCAGGAGGTGCAGCCCTACCTGGCTCTCTTGCGTCAGGGGCAATATCTGCCGCCAGGGACCGTGACCTTAGTATGCATAGGCTGCATGTGCCGTCGCAAGCCAATCCGTGTCGGGCGCCGCGTCTCCTATCAGTACTACCGGCGGTACATGATCATCATTGTGCCGCGGGAATTCCGGCGGTATAGTGGCTGCGTCCGGCAGTGTCTCCTCCAGCATGAGATGGTGCATGCCGACCAGTGCTTAGCGACTCCGTACATGAACTACTTTCAGTCGGAGATTGATGCCTATGAAAGGGAGCTCGAGTGCTTGCAGAACCTGCTGGCGACCCCCTGTTGGGGCGCGGGCAGCCAAGCGCCCGGTGACGCGACGCGGGCATGGCACGTTCAGGAGGGTACCAGTGCAGCCATGGCTTCCGGGCTTGCTGTGCCTCGCGCTCCTGGGCTGTGGGAAGGGCAAGAACACTGCCCCGGTGGGGAACGACTTGGCATTCCCGAGAACGCAGGATGACATAAGGCGAGTGGTCCGGAAGGAGTCCCTGCAGAGAGCGCTGGGGCCGTTGCGAGAGGGGCAGCAGCGGATGCTATACCTGACCCAGTTCGGAGACCGCGTGCAGCTCCGCATGCGAGTGTTCCCACATCCAAGTGCAGAGGGCATACTCTGGGAGAGCCCCGCGGACCCGGGAGGGGGCGACGCAGCCTACCAGCCGTCGCCCCTATGGACGCGCGTCGTCATCACTTGGTGGAGGAGGTGGAAGCCAGGGCGCGTCGGCCCGGGCGACCTAGGGCCCAGGGTGTTCATTGTACCCCTGGCAGAGGGCAAAGCCGAGGAGCTTCCAGCGAGGGCAGAGTTCGTCTGGTGGAAGGACGAGAACACGCTCTCGCTACTCACCCAGCGGGGTGAGGTGTACTTCGTCGGCGGTGGCAGTCTTGAGACGCGAAGCACGCTACACGGCGAGGAATGCAGCTACGACATCCCGACTAGACGGCAGAGCTCCTGGCAGAAGCACCCGGGTGTCCTAGCCCGGTTGGAATCACTGCACCGGACCCCGATTGGGCTTGTTGAAGGGCTCGCCGTCGCGGGACAGCTACCCCTAAGGCTTCGGGAGGGCGAGATCGGTCCCGCGGTCCTCCACGGCATCGGTTTCCCCCGCCTGGACCCCCTCATCGATCCGCTCTGGATTTTCCCCGCCGGCGTCGCTGCAGTATCCCCCAATGGTCGGCATCTCGCGCTCACCGGGATCACCGCCCAGGCGGTTTTCATCTGTTCTCTTCACAGAACTCGTGAGTCTGCAACAGGGTGCTCGGTGGTGGAGACCATCCGGTTGCCGAAACTGGTCAACGGCGAGACCGCCTACGCAGATGACCTGCGCTGGTCTGCCGACTCAAGGCATCTCACGTTCAGCGAGAAGCATTACCACCCAGCTAATTTCTTCCGCCCGGACACCAGCGCCCGGTACCCGGACCCCGTTGAGACAACCGAGTTAGTGCGGCTGTACTCCCTCACCCCCAAGGGCGGCAAGGTCACTACGGTTGCCGCGGGGAGGAACGCCTACCTGATGCCGTTGTCCTGGAAGGTCCAACGGGACCAGCCCGATCACAACGGCGGGTAAGGGCACACATGCGAGGACCGCGGTCACCTCTGCGGGCCGGCTCGGCCACTATCCCTACGCCCGTTCGGGCCGGGATGGCGGCCGGAGCGGGGGCGGCCGCCCGCCGCCGGCCCAGAGCCGGCCTGGGCCCAGGGGCGATGGCTGGCCAGGACGTTCGCCGCTAGGCCCGAGCAGATGGGGCGAGAGAAGTGGCATAGGAGGCGGGGGGGCAGGCGTGGGGGCCAGCCGCCTTCGCGACATCCTTGGGCGGCTTCGGGACCGTCCTGGATGGGACAGGCTGAGGCCCCCTCGGTGCACAGGCCAGATGACCGAGGCCGCGAGGTTTGTCTGCACATGCGGGCGCCGCGTGGCCGACCAGGCTGGGTTTACCTGCTCATTTGAGTCCCCGTGGCCGGGTCTCTCCGGGTACCAGGATCCCCTGGGGTTGAGCTATGTGCGCGTGGCACAGGTCGTGTGTGCGTGCAACAAGGATCTTCGTGATGAGAGGTCGTGCAGGGCCAGGGTGGACAGATACAGGTACGGAGTGCCCTGGGAGGGCAAGACTGTGGAGGGTCACTGCAGCCTCCCGCTGATGTGTATACAGCTGATGCAGAGTCCGTGGTCCCCCCGGCCCCCCACCGGAACGAATGCGCGCGAGTGCCTGCGGAAGATAGGGGTCGCGGGGCTCCCGCCCAACTGCGAGGGCGGTGACCCATCCCCGAGAGCCTGCTGGCCCAGTGTGAAAGGGCGACCTTCATCAACTCGCGTCCTCTTGTCCACCGCTCGGTCGCGGGGTCGCTGGAGCACGCAGCCTGGCTGATCCGCTACTGCTGCCCCGGAGAGGCCTACAACTGGGTGACCGGGGCGTCGGGCCTGGACTGGCGGCTGTCCAGGGATCTTAGCGGGAGGTGTCTTGGAACGGTGTCAATGCACGCCGCGGGGTTCGCGATTGATGTTTCCCCGATCCGGGCAGGCAATCCGCCGGCGTGCTTTGGGAAGATGATGGAGGCCGCTGGATGGCTATGGGGCCCTCGCCCTAGGCAAGGAGGAATGCTCACCTTCGCAGGTGACTGGCCTCACTTTCAACACGTATGCTAGCCGCGGATCAGGCGACTTGTTGACCAAAGGCCTTGCGTCTGGGGGTATACCCGAGACGGAGCGCGATGCGCGAGGATGGGAGAGGCATGGGGCGTAGACGAACGGCCCAAATGGCAGTGGCGTGTGCAGCTCTGCTGTTCGTCGGCACAATGCCTTCCACGCGGCCCGGCCTGGGTGCGTCACGTGCCGATGGGGTCGGCCCACTGGTCGGCGGTCCCGCCAGACGCGGGTCAACGCCTCCTCGAGTCGGGGAACTCGGAGTGCTTCTGCGGCACGAGGGGGGAGGGCAGTATACACTCCAGGAGGTTGCTCTGCGCCGGAACGGGACCGTGGCGGTCAGGTCGAAGGTGAGCTTGCCCTCCGGGCTCTCCTACACGGGTCCGGTCGCGACTTCAGATGACGCGTGCGCGGTGCTCGGCTCGCGACCCGGCTCGGCGAGCGATGAGGTTGTCGCCTACCGATGGCGCTTGGGCGAAGCGCAGGTGACGCAGCTCGCGCCTCCTAGCGCTCCGTTGCCGCACCGTCTCGGGTGGGATGTCGGTCTGCTCTCTTACTCCCGTGTCTCTGGTCAGGCCTTGATTGCACTTGCCATCCCGGAGGCGCTAGCGGACGAGCCACGCGTCTGGTCGTGGCGCACAGGAAGGTCGCAACGCGTCCGAGATGCACATCCGGCGTTACACACCATTCGTGACCGCTGGGTCACATCGGCCTGCTTCTCCCCCGACGGGTCCCTTCTCGCGGTGGCCGTGCTGAGCGGAGGTCCCCACAGTCGCGCCCAGATCCTGGTGTATGATCTGAAGACCAGGAAGGTCAGGACCCTGGCGGGGCCGCGTCAGTATGTGTGGGCGCTGGCGATCTCCCATGACAACCGCGAGCTATGCTGGCTTGACACGGGGTATGTCTATGCCCTTGTGGCCTTCGAATCGAGCGGACGCCAGGTCAGTCTTGATGAGTACCAGAACACAGGCTACGGGATCCTCTCTCTGCCGAGCGGACGCTACCGCTACAGGCGCGTCTCGCAAGACGCGAGTTTCCGCGCGCAGTGGCCGGCGAGCCCGCTGACGAACCAGCACACAAGCACCTGCGCGTTCTCAGGTGACGCTCGCAGTATCTACTTCGTGTTCAACGTGTTGGCCCAGTTTGACCGGAAGTCACGGCACTGGCAGCGTCTCTCGGACGACCATGTAGTCGGATTCGCGTTGGTGCCAGTGTCAGGGAGCCGCAAGTGACGGGTGTGTGGGCGGCCCAATGCTTCCTGCCACCTGTATCGCTGGCGGAATGAGGATGACCGGCAGGACAAGGCCTGTGTCAGGTAGCTCTGAGAGGCGGGCTGGGGCCTGCCATATCGGCGGGGCGCGGGTGGCCTGTCCGGCCGTGGGCACTAGCGTGGGCACCAGTGTGAGGCAGATGCGCTGCGAGGTCCATCCGCCCGGGCCTGGGGTGGTGGTCGAACCCGGTGGGCATTCCCCACGAGAGCTGAGAGGAGGCCGAGTACTCGTGCGGCGGCAAACTGCCCAACTGCAAGGTGACTCTCTACGAGAGCGCGCTCACCGCTAGCGGGAAGCGGGTGGAGCAGAAGATGGTGCGCAAGGGTGTCCTTGTCAACCGCCCCTGAAGCCGGCTGCGGATGTCAACCGTGGATGAAACCACAGCCAGTGGGCCCAGGTCGGCGCTTGCGCGCCTAGCAACAGGAAGTCCGTGACCCGTGGTGTCCCCAGGCCCGCCCACGCCGCAGACCGCCCCTGATGAGGTCTCACGGGCCCTCGACACTCACAGGGAGCGCTGCCCCTCAGACCTCGCAGTCCGGGTTGGGCTGCGGCAGACGAAGGGTCTCATCCAAGTGCTGGAGCAGTTCCGGCGGGCCGCTCAGGTCATCCGTGTAGGCGAGATCGCTCGCCGCCCGCACCCCGAACCACATCCGGCTGAACGCGTTCACGGAGGCCGTCAGCGTGGGCAACGCGGCCGTCGAGCCCGGTATCGCGCGGGACTCCTCCCCGAACTCAACAACGTACTCGCCGCCGATCCCGCGCCACGGCGCGCCGTCGTCCAGCAGATCCGCGATAGGGTCGTGCAGCACAAGGTTGAAGCGTACCGGCGCGCCCGCCAGGTGAGTGCGGGCCAGCGCACCGGCGAGGTCGAGCAGGCGCACCTGCCAGCCGCCCACGGCATGGGCGGCGTTCTCGAAGCTGCTCTGGCGCGTGATGGAGCGCTGGCGGAGGGGCCGGCTGAGCAGGTCCTGGAACTGAAGGCCCGGCGGCTCTTGCAGATGGATGAGCCGCACCTGATCCGCGAAGCTGCGCAGCAGGGCCATCAACTCGCGGAACTGCTCCGGTGTGTGGAACACCATCCACTCCACCCGGTAGGGACCCTCGTTCATGTTGTCGGCGTCGAGCCAGAGGCAGTGGCTGGGAGAGCCATCGGGAGTGTCGCAGTATCCCAGACCAAAGCAGTTCTTGTGGTGCATCATCTCGACGCGGAAGTGAACAGGCGAGGTGTAGTTGCAGCGCCCGTGTGCGGGACGGCGGGCGAGGTGGGCCGCGTGAAGGATCGCCCAGTCGTCGCGGGTGAACCGGCGGGGCGTGCGCGCACGGTCCGACACGATCAGCGTGGCCGGGTCGAACTCGAAGACGACATCATATGAGCCAGTGCCGAAGCCGAGGCGGTTGTAGAAGCCCTGATCAAAGTGGCCCACAATGGAGAGGAGTGCGCCATCTGCCGCGTCGAGGGCCAGCAGATGAGCGCTCAGCCGCTTGGCGAGGCCCCGCTGGCGCGCCACATGGCTGGTGGCGACGACGGCGAGGACGGCTGCCGGCACCTCCTCCTCCAGGTAGCGCACCGAGGCCGACATCGTCTGGGCTAGGCACTCTGGCTCGCCCTCCAGCTCCGCCACCCATGTCCGGCCGCCAGTGAAGTAGAGGTCGAGGAGTTCCTCCCCCGTTTCACCCATCCAGCCGATCTCGCGCCAGATGCGATGGGCCGCCGCGCGGTCTGCATCCGGATCGTATTCACGAAAACGCATTGGTCGCTCCTTAGAGGCTGTATCAGAACTCCTCCCAGCGCCGCTCAGAGCCGCCACCTTGGCTCTGATACACCATGCAGTCGGGTTCTGTTAGAGACTCTTACAGGTCCAGCCGCATGCGAATGTCGTCACCACTTGGCACATATCTATGGAGCGTGGGGTTCTCCAGGGAGAACTCCGGCCCCAGTCCTGTGGTCTGTCGGAATCCCAAGGTCTCATAGAGCCACCGGCCGGGTCCATCGGGGCCGGTCCACAGTTCGATGGCGCGGGCGCCGTGTGTCCGGCTGTACTCGATCAGAGAGCGCACCAGCGCAGTGGCGACGCCCCGTCGCCGATAGTCGGCGCGCACGAACATGCGCCGCAGTTCGATTACGCCGCCGATATCCTGTCCGCCGACAGAGCCGATCGGGAGATCGCCGTCCCAGGCCAGCCAGTAGTTGCCGGCGCCGCGCAGGTACACCTTGTCAGGATGCTCGATATCCCACTCGCCATGTTCCTTGGGGGTGTTCGGATCGGGGCCATCGAGAATTCCGGTATGATCGAGGAAGACACCCTGGTCGGCGAGATTGAAAAGATGCACGCGCCAGATGGCGCGGAATTCGCGCATCGTGAAGGGCCGAATGGTGATGGTGGAATCGGTCACCTGGGCGGTGCTTTCACGCGGCTTCGTGGCCACGATCTGGTGCGATTCCCAGGGGCCCTTCCGGGGCTGGAACTCCACAGGGTCGAAGCCCGCCTCCTGCAGGAGGCGCTCCAGTTCCGCCTTGCGCAGTGCCCGCCTCCGGTATGACAGCACCTCCGTATGCCAGCGGTCATCCTCCTCGCGGCGCTCGTCCTCTGTCAGGAAGGCGGTCGTACTGATGACGTGCGTGTCACTCTCGTACTCCCAGTCGTGAATGCAGATGACGCGCCCGTGAGGCGTGCGGTGCTCCCCAGCAAACTGGTAGCGTGCTCTCTCTTCGTCAACCAGGAAGTCCATATTCCGCATCTCGATATAGCACTTCCCTCCTGGTCGCAGCACCCCGAACATCCGCCGCAGGGCCTGCGCGATGCCTTCGTCTGTCTCGATTACTGTCAGCGCGCCGCCGCAGGTGATCACCCAGTCGAAGGGCTCCCGAAAGTGCGTGTCCAGTTGACGCATATCGCAGAGATAGCAGGCGAGCTCCACCCCCCGCTGCGCCGCCCGCTGCCAGGCGAGCTTCAAGTTGGCCTCGCTCACATCGGTGGCGGTGACCTTCCACCCCAGCTCGGCCAACGGGATCGCCTGCCCTCCAGGGCCGCAGGAGCAGTCGAGCACGGAACGGCCCTCCGCCTCTCCCATGATCGCGGTGAGGGCCGCCGCCTGCTCGGGGATGCGCTTCAACCAGTCCCCCTCCTCGTGCTCATCCCAGGACAGACCGGCCTTCTGCATGCACTCGGACAACCGCGCGTAGTATTCGGGAACAGATAGCAGTTGCAGACCCTTGCCTCTGCCCCAGTACGTCCAACTCTCGTTTCGCGTCAGTCGCCACTGACGCGGGATCAGGGCTGCGAAGAACGCGGCCGCTTCCGGCGGCAGCGCGACACCGTGCAGGCAGGCCAGTACCTGCGCGGATTGGTATCCGGCGAAGAGCTGAGCAAGCATCACCGACGGCCACTCCAAGACCCGTGCTCCTTCCGACCGCCCCGCCCTCACCGTCACCCCCACGGTCGAAGAGGTGATCGTAAGGTCGCCCGCGTCGCAGGAGATCGCGATATTCACGCTGGGAAGGGAAGGGGCCATAGGGGCCAGCAGACGGACGGCTTCCTCCACGAAACCCACGGCATCCAGCACTTTGATCCAGTCACCATCCGGGATCGGGCGCCCCTCGGGTACGCCTCCCTCCAAGCGCACCTGTGCGCCGCAGGCCAGCGCCAGTGACCGGAAGGGGCTATCCAGGCTGACATGGCCCACGCTGACGCGCCCTGCCGGAGGGTACTCGAACAGAATCCACCTCCTTCCGCGGCGTTCGGCCATCGCCGCCGCGCCCAGCAGCGCGCACCTGGCCTCGGCTGCCGTCACGGCCGTCACATTCGTGACCAGGAGCAGGTCGGGTCGCCTCGGCGGCCCCTCCTCGATCTCCAAGAACCTTTCTCCTTCTTGGGAAGATGACACCCCGAGATGGCGTGCGATCTGGCCCGGCGTGATGAAGATCCCGTGGTGGTGGGTGAAGATGTCGAACCCGAATCTTCGGTACAACTCGTGTGCGCCGTGAGTGGAAACAACAGTGATGTGGGCCAGACGGAGTCGGTCGAACACCTCCTGCATCGTGGCCCGAAAGTGCCCTTCGTACCTCCGATCCTCCCGGGTGGCAATGTCACGCAGGAAACCGCGCCGGATGGCCCCATTCGGGAACATCAACGGTTCGTTCGGATCTACCAGCGCGAACGAGACAGGTACCTCGTCCACAATCCTCGCGAGGGCCCACTCCGGCGGTACGCGGTCAATATCCTCCTCATAGGAATGGGCCATCACCTCCTCGATCGCCCGACGCCCTCGTTCGCTCTCTGCACTCAGGAAGTACGTGCTCACTCTGTCCCTCCCTCGGGCCTGCCCAGTGAACGCGAAGCGCGCCTGCTCCCTGCCACCCCCAGGAGAGGAGTGACACGAAGCAGGCGCGCGATGGGCTGAGGTGCGTATCCCTGCTCAGGCCGTATAGTTCTGTCTTGGGTCAGCCGACTGCATGCTAGCCGGCCCAGTGCGCCATGTCAAGAGGGCCGGCAGCCCGTACCAGGACCACCGGTTCTGGCCGGATGGCCACTACAGAGTCTCTTGAATCATGGTGAGAGACCATG
>Ga0315307_1000411_pt1 | contig 18380 bp, 17 predicted proteins | sample TDP2_MG_FD_203079 | JGI IMG/M metagenome (GOLD analysis project Ga0315307, IMG submission 203079) | Freshwater sediment microbial communities from Lake Towuti, South Sulawesi, Indonesia - TDP2 | ecosystem: Environmental > Aquatic > Freshwater > Lake > Sediment | place: Indonesia: South Sulawesi...
TGTTGTGATAGTGGTAGCCATAGGCGCTGGAATATTTCTCTTGAGAAGGCGTAGGTCAACAAAAACATAGTGGCTATGTCATTTATTATATCTGAGTATGGAGCAAGGTTGATATAAAGCTCGTTTATCTTTTAAATAGTGTTGGTTAAGGGAGAGGAGAAACGCTGGCTTTGAGGAAAAAGTCATGTTGGATAATGATTAGCGTTTTGATTTTCAACCTCATAACCATACTAGGAGTTTACGTTGGGAATGCGCCCACACCGCCAAAAGTCTTCGTGAATCCTCCTGTTGTCAAAGATACGACGATCAGACCAGACGCACCCAGTCAAAATTCGTATCCAAACACGCACTTAGCCAGTGCAATAGTAGTCAATCCAGAAAACGCTTATGATAAAAATCAGCAAACATTCGCTTTGGTTAATATTACTGCAAATCCTTCTCTCTATCCCCCCAGTTATTATTTTGATGTATTAACCTTTAACTCCTCGACTTTTCTTCAACCCTACAGTGCCCTCGAGATCAAAATGAACTATAGTTATCCCTCACCAATAAGCTCCTGTTCATATAGAATCTTGCTCTACGTCGGGTCAGCGAGCATAATTTTGCAAGATTGGATATCACGCTTGCGCTCAACACCAAGCGTTTGGACATGGACGGGTGTTCCCGAGCCTAATGACGGAGACTGGAGTCAGGATGACTTGAGCAACATGAGAATAAGCGTTGAAACAAAAAAGACAACGTCATCAGGCAAGGGCACGGTGAAGATATATGAGATTTGGGCTTCAATACTCCACGACTCTTTCAAAGTGAAGATTGACGTTTCCGATGTCTCCAATCTCGAAAGTCTTTTTGGTTGGCAGATTAACATGACCTTCAATCCCGAAGTTGTGTTCACAACTGCTGAATCCATTCCGTTTACAACTTCTGTATTCATATGGGAAGGACCTTTTCTCAAACAGGCTGGTTCAACGAGTTTCACCATCGTAGACGTAAACAATACTGCTGGTTACTTAATGGTCGGTGATCTTCTTTTTCCCGCTCCAGAGCAAGGAGTTTCAGGCAGTGGAACCCTTATGTATATCACCTTTAAGGTTAGAGCGGTTGGTAGAGGAACTCTTCTGCAGTTTGTCGAAGGAACAAAGCTCAATACTGTTATTAGTGGTAATCTAGTGCCTATAGAGCATACGACAGAGGATGGTGTTTTTGATAATAACGTGCCCCCAATTGCTAACTTTAACGTTGAGCCGTCTGTTGCAAATGTTAATGACACCATAAACTTTGATGCTTCTGCCAGCTACGACCCTGACGCTTGGCTTCAAAGCTATCGTTGGGATTTCGGCGATGGCACCACGCAACTCTTCAATAACCTTACTGCACAAACAACTCATTTCTACACTCGAGGTGGACTCTACACAGTCACCTTAACTGTTACTGACAACGGAGGCGCGACAGCTAGTGCAAAAGCTGATGTCACCATTAAAGGACACGACGTAGCTGTTACCAATGTCAAATCTATCTACATCACTGCAATGCAAGGAATTCTAGTCCCAATTAACGTGACAGTGGCCAACAGAGGAGACTTCACTGAAACCTTCAACGTCACAACCTATTTCAATGAAACCGTAATTGAAAACCGAAGGGTCACTGACATGCCACCTCACACGGAAAAACCCTTAACCGTCACATGGAACACTACAAACGTCGGCTTCGGCAAATACGTATTGAAGGCAAACGCCACAATAGTTGAGAAGGACTATGACCCAAGCAACAACAAATACATCGACGGCACAGTGGCTGTAGCATTAACAAACACAGTTGATTACCCAGTTGTTATAGGAGGCTTCACATTCCATGTTGTCGTAGAAAGCAACTCCACGCCCTCCAACTCTCTCCAATTCAACCAAGCAGAGAAGAAAATAAGCTTCAATGTTGAAGGAAAAAACGGCACCCATGGCTTCTGCAACGTCACCATCCCTGTTGACCTTCTCGGCGGACCCTACAAAGTCTTTTTCGATGACTCACTCATAAGCCCAGAGCCGCAAGAAACAACAAACGGCACCCACACTTCCCTCTACTTCACCTACACTCACAGCCTGCACAACGTTCAGATAATCGGCCAGACCGTAGCCATACCTCCAGTAGCAATCTTCACATCCTCGACCACAAGAGCAATTGCACACACCCAAGTGACCTTTAACGCCACTGATAGTTACGCTCGCGTGCTCTATGGAACAATCCAAGGCTACAGATGGGACTTCGGCGACGACAACACTACCACTTGGTTAACCAACCCAATCATAACACACGCCTACACAACCGCAGGAAACTACACGGTCACCCTCACCGTAAAGGACAACAAACAATTAACCAACTCTACCCAGGCTCAAATCACAGTCATAGACTATCCAACAGCTGACTTCTCATATTCGCCAAAAACTCCACTCGTAGGTGAAACCGTGACCTTCAACGCTTCAACATCTGAACCAAACGGAGGCTCAATCATAAGCTATCAATGGGACTTCGGCGATGGTTCAACAGACCATGACATTACTGTGACCCATGCGTACTCGAGCGTTGGAAACTATGTGGTTGTTCTGAACGTCACCGACGACGAGGGTCTCTGGGACACTGAGAACAGAACATTGACCGTCTCCATTCACAACATAGCCATTACAGACCTAACAGCCACTCCGAACACCGTCAAAATCGGACAACAAATATCAATCAGCATAACAGTTGCCAACAAAGGCAACTTCACCGAAACCTTCAGTGTCACTGCTTACTACGAAGACACACCCATAGAAACAAAACCAGTTACAAAATTGGCTTCGGGAGCATTTTGGACTATCTCTATAGCTTGGAACACTACAGGCGTCAATCCAGGCACATACACGTTAAAGGCGATTGCAACCTTCGTGACTGGAGAAACCAAAAAAGACGACAACACATTCATAGGCGGCACGGTAACCATCAATAAGATGGACAGCCAGCTTACTATTTCAGCATCCCTCACAACTCTCACTCTGGGTGAAACAACGACCATCAGTGGAGCCATCAGTCCAGTTCGCCCAAACGTGAACATAACGATTCAATACAGACTGATCGATGGAGCATGGAACAACCTTCCCAGTGTGACCACAGACGCAGACGGGCATTACACATGCAACTGGAAACCAGAAAGAGCCGGAACATACGAAGTCAAAGCCAGTTGGCAAGGAGACGCAAATACACTACCCAGCGAAAGCGAAAAGAAACAAATCACGGTTAATGAACCAACAACCCCAATAAACTTCCTCTACGTTGTTATCGTTTCAGTTTTCATCTTATCAGCAGCGTTAGCAGTTTACTTCCTAAAAATCAAGAAACCAAAAGTCAAAGAATGAAAGGAGAAGGCTTCAAGGTAAAATTGATAAACAACCTTTAACACATATACAAAGCGGGAGAGAGAAACTTGATGAAAAAAAACCTTGTTTTGCTATTTCTTTCTACGATTATCCTTGTTACCATATTTGCAACAATCCCCACTCAAGCGCAGCCTGGAACAGAATTGGGCACAGACCCAATGCCATGCACATCTACAGTTGGCACAAGATTCAACGTTAGTGTAACAATCGTTTGTGAAGAAGTAGAACTTTTTGTCTGGCAGTTAAACATGACCTTTAATCCAGGAGTCTTGGCCGTTGTCAACATCACTCAAGGACCATTCCTCAAAGAAGCATCTGGTTACCCCACACTATGGCCACCACCTGAAATCCACAATGACACAGGTTGGGTGGGCGCTGGCTGCACGCTTAAGACTCCCACAGGAGGATTCCCACCGTTTGGCGCCCTTGGCAGCGGCGAATTAGCTATCATAACCTTCTACGTCAAGGCGAAGGGCAAAAGTGATTTGCATTTCGCTGGAGTCTTCCCGGGCGAACCTGAGAAGCAACAGACTTTTCTGCGCACATGGGATCCAATCGGTAAGGTATTGATAGAAATACAGTTTACACCGAAAGACGGCTTCTTCCAAGTTCCTCAAGGAGATGTTACCAACAACGGAATTGTAGACGCAAGAGATCTCGCAGCCCTCGGAAAAGCCTACGGTACCCGAGAAGGTCAACCATCATGGAACCCAGACGCCGACCTAAACAAAGACAAAGTCGTCAACACCGACGATTTGAAAATAATCAACAAAAACTACGGAGCCACCTAAGCAAATAACCAACCATTTCTCAATGCAAGCGTGAAATCAACACTATTAGGCTAAAGGGAGACATCGCCGCTTTCTAGGTTTTAAATACTTTTTGGCACAAAACTATCTAAAGAGACTGTTTGAATTTGCTGCTGGCGTCTAGAAATGGTTGGGCGAAAACTACAAGTTAGAGCCTTGCTCATTGATTTAGACGGCACCTTGGTCGATTCCACCGAAGCCTATAGAGAGGCTGGGAAAGCAGGCTTCGCCGCTATTGGACTCAACTGTGACGATGTTAAGACCGCCTTCGAGGTTGCTCGTCGATTAGAGCAGAACCAGCCAATAGACGACTTATTCACAAAATTTCACATGGAAGGAGAAGTTGAAGAACGTTTTCTTCCAGCCTACCTCGACGCTTACTACTCAACCGTATCGATTAAGAGCAAGCCTCTGCCAAACGCTAAAAAAACCCTAAAAAGGCTTTCACAACATTTTCCGCTGGCGCTCATAACCCTTCGCTACGTTGCAAGAGAACAGGTTAGAGAGGAACTCAAACACTTAAGCCTCATGAAATACTTCAAAACCGTGGTCACCGCGCTTGAGGTAAAACAGCCAAAACCCTCTCCAGACGCATTTTTAACAGCAGCAAAAAGACTCGGTGTGCCAATCAACCAGTGCGCCATCGTCGGTGACTCTATAGTGGACGTTCAAGCAGGCAAGTCTGCAGGGGCAAAAACCATCGCAGTCCTCTCCGGAATTTTCAACCGCAAAGAGTTGAGTAAACAGAAACCCGACCTCATCATCAGAGACATAAACGCTCTGCCAGGTTTTCTCCAAAAAGCAAAAATCAACACTTAAATATCTTTCCACTTCTCTGTTGCAAATGTGGTTGCACATGACTGTGAACTACACATCTGCAGTGGAATTAAAGGGTGTTTTCAAGCGGTACAGCGAGATTTTGGCTGTAGATTACGTTGATTTGACCGTTAAACCCGGCGAAATATTCGGTCTGTTAGGTCCAAACGGTTCTGGTAAGTCAACCACACTCAAGATGCTTTTGGGGCTGGTTCAGCCTGACGAAGGTTCGGTTAACGTCTTGGGAATCAACGTGCAAGAAGACGCGGTTGCCGTGAAGCGACAAGTGGGCTATGTTCCTGAGTCGCCGCGTCTTTACGAGTTTTTGACTGGAATAGAATACTTGGATTTCATAGGCGATGTCTACGGCATGAAAACCGAAGAAAAGAAGGAGCGAATCAACGAATACTTGAAGGCACTTGAACTCGAGGGCAGAGAGGGCGACATGATAAGCAGTTACTCGCAGGGGATGAAACAAAAGGTCGCGTTGATTTCAGCCTTCCTGCACAGACCCAAGCTGCTAATTTTAGACGAGCCGCTGAGCGGTCTAGACCCTAGGTCTGCAAGGATAGTCAAGGACCTTCTCCACGAATTGAAAACGCAGGGAGTGACAACCCTAATGTCGACCCACGTCTTGGAAATAGCTCAGGCGTTATGTGACCGCATAGCCATCATGTACAGAGGAAAACTTTTGGCGCTTGGCACCATGGATGAGTTGAGGCAAAGGGCGAGCATGCCGGGCTCAGGTTTAGAAGACATCTTCTTGAAACTCACGGGCACAGGTGACATAAGGGCTGTGGTTGAGGAACTTCTGAAATGAACTGGAAGAATGTGGCTCACCTGATACGTGTAGATAGGAAGTCGGGCAGGCTCATTAGGGGACGAAGACTGACAAGGTATAGGGAGAGTAGACTCTTTACATACCTGCTGTACGGTGGCGCCCTCGCCCTGGGTTTAGCGGTTGGAGCAGTCGCTGGAGTCATTTATAATACAGTTTCAGTTGTTGCAGACCCACAGTTGATGGCATTATTTCACCAAGGCTTATTGGATCTCTTCCTCTCTCTGCCAACCCTAGTTCTGATTTACAGCATGGTCTTTACAATGATGCAGCAGATTCAGCGCAGCGGCGTGAAGTTTTCGGTTCAAGCACCCTACTGGTTGCCCATAACGTGGGAGGAGCATACATTAGCGTCTATATTAGCTAATCTTCTCGGCTTTCTGTTGGCTTCAATTATTTTCACTGGTTCAGCAATAATTGTGCTCTCTGTCTTCATGGGGCAGGTTGCTTACGCTGTCTTAACTTTGTTTGCTCTTTTGGTTAGTGCGTTTATGGCTAGCGCCATCACAGAGATTTTCAGAATCGTGCAGGTTAGGTTTATTGGCGCCGTTTACAAGACTTCGGGTCGAGCCGCAGTCTGGGTGAGGTTCGTAGGGTCACTGCTTTTCTTTGCAGTGTTTTACATTGTCTATTTCTTACTCACGTCTGGTGCTGGAGCCGTCGCTTTTGTGCGAATAGTTGCTTCGGCTCAGAGTGCAGTATGGTTCATACCTTTTGTGTGGTTGGGCATGACCCTATACTCTTTCATAAACGGATTGCTTTTTCAAGCACTCATCTTCCTGACCCTATCCCTACTATTCATTTTAAGTCTGTTCTATGCGGCTGTAATACTGAACAGAAGATTTGGACTCTATGAACCGCCAGCCATAACGGTTTCGCGTGGAGTCTATGCCCCGCGAACTGGCCTCTTGGGGAAACTCGGCTTCTCGACAGTTGAGGCTGCGTTGATGAGGAAGGATTTGAAAGCGTTTACGCGTCGTCGGGAGTTGATGTACATTTTCGTAGTGCCAATAGTGATTCTTATTATGCCATTGATGCAGTCTTTGGGCGCAACGGGTCAACCTGTGCAAACCGAAGCGTCTCCATTTCTGTTCGCTCTAGTTTTTCTTATGCCCAGCGCCATAATCGCTATGGGCATGGGCAACATGATAATCGGTGAGGAAGGCGGAGCTATGTGGTGTATTTATTCGGCTCCAATCTCGGCTAAAAGTCTAGTGAAGGGCAAGTATTTTTTCATGGTTTTCTTTTCGATTCTGGTTACAATCGTAACAGGCATCGTGGGCATTTTGGTTTTTCACCCATCCTTGAGGGTCATTCTCGTATCCTTTATTGAGTCTCTTCTTCTAGTGTTTGCAATAGGTGCAGTGTCTTTGGCTGATGGCATAAAGGGAGCTGACTTCACCGAGTTGCCCCGACCTAGAATGATGCGAACTATGTGGGTTATAATTAACCTAATTGCATGTTTTTTGGTAGCCCTAGCGATACTCGCTCCCATACTTGTCTATGTATTCGCACTTTTCATCGGAAGTATCATCCCATCTGGATCCATGAAGCCAGTGATAGATCTCTATCAAGCGGTTGTGATAAGTGCGGTCATAGCCGTTGTCATAATGTTCGTGGCCTATAGAATAGCACTCAAAAACGCCAAAGAACTCTTAACCAAAGCCGAAACATAAAAACAAATTAGTGACAGCTTTTAACGCAGTCTTTCTCCGGTCAGTTTCTTATTCTGCCAGGCATAACGTCTGATTTTAGGCGATTCTCCGTAACCACAGGCGGCACAACGCTTCTCAGCCACATTGTACGCTCTTCTACCACATCGCCTACATCGAATGTGAACAGTCTTACCCATGCGCCTACCCATTGAAGGCGTGCCCTTGCTCGTCTTTGGCAAAGCTCAGTCTCACCCATCACAGCAAACTATTACACTTCTAGCGTGGAGGAGGAGAAATAAGAATGACGTTGTCGCCTCGAACAATGATGACTCCGAGCTTCTTCACGTTCTCAGCGCTCGTTGTGTCCTCAGTCTCTTCCAAAACTAGGTTTAAATGTTGATCATAACCCTTGAGTTTTCCACGTAGGCTTTTGCCGCCCTTCAAGCGAACCAGAACAGTCTTTCCGAGGCTTTCCTCCAATATCTGCGTAGTCATTTCGCTCATAGACAACGCCCTCTTCACAAGTTTTCTAAACGTCTCGTCTTTTATAGGTGATAACCACATAATTTAAAGGTTGTTGCAGTCAAAGAAGTCTAACAACCATGTCTGAAGCCAAGCGAAGACACTTTCTAAGCGAGAGGGAAGCCATACAACTACTCGATGAATTCTCACAAAAACTCAGCTTAGACATCAAACAACTTTTAGGAAACAAGACCAAAATTGAAGTAGCCGAAACCCAAACGGCCAAGATATTCTTCGTAAACAACAGACCACTGCTAGCCATTTTAAACGACACCCTCTTGCCCACCTTGCTTTTCGAAGAAGCCTTACGTTTGCTCCCAAAAATCGTTGTAAACATGGGTGCAGTACCCCATATCTGCAACGGTGCAGACCTCATGGCGCCAGGCGTTGTCCGAATTGAAGGGGAGTACAAAACAAACGACTATGTAATCGTCGTAGACGAACGCCACGGCAAACTCTTAGCCTTAGTCATGGCTCTCACAGACTCCAAAACTGCATTAAAAATGCAGCGTGGGAAAATCGCAGAGAACGTTCACTACGTGGGCGACAACCTTTGGAATCAACTGAAAAAAGTCAGCGGTAAAACTGACTGAAGTTGAGAAAGGAACGTTTTTAACTGTATTATAGCTCATACAAATCTTGTAAAGGGTCGGGCTTTCATGTCGAAAAATCCTGAGTCATGCCCCGGTATATCGCAGTTTATGAGACCTGCGCCCTCGTATCTAAAGTGTCCCAAGTGTGGTGGTGATGTTGAGATATGGAGTGATGAAGAGGAGGCACGGTGTCCAACCTGTGGAGTCATTGTCTCTAGAGGCAAGGTTCAATCATGCTTAGACTGGTGCGAGTACGCCGAAAAGTGCAGGGAGTTGATAGAGGCTAAAAAAAGAGAGAGTAGAACCCATTAAACATGGTTTTGCATTCAGCCCTTCTGCTCATTTTGTTAGAAAGATGTTAATTATTGTCTGCGTCAGATTCTAACTTTTTAACATTTGTTTACTCACATCACCCTATCAGTTGGAGCAAAATGGGTAGAAACTCGTTTTTGAATGTTAGAACGCATCGAACATAGATTCACAAGCATTAAGAACTCAATTGAACCACATGTGTCTGCACCAGACGGTCAAACATCAAGAAACGTTAAAGTTAGTGTGGATTCTCAAGTATGTTAGGAGCATGAAAGGTTTGCCAAAAATAGGTAACCCCATCGGGAAAGTGATGACAAAAATAAAGAAAACGGAAAAGGGGGCAGAAGCAGAAGCGCAAGCAGTTCAGGTTAGTCCTCCGAGCAAGGTTTACTTGAAGGCGCTGCCCCTTCGCGATTTAGAAGATGTAGACATGGTTAAACGTGAAGTCAAGGAGGGCAACATTCTTATTTTGAAGGTCAGCCCCTTGGCTAAAAAGAGCATTGACGATGTGAAAAAGGCTGTGAGCGAACTGCTCGAGTTCACTCAACTTGTAGGAGGAGACATCGCTCGTTTGGGTGAGGAACGAGTGGTCATTACTCCTTCTTTCATTAGGATTTGGAGAGAAAAAACTGCGGCAACCACAGGAGCCTTGCCTACCGCAGCCTAATCGTCTCTAACAGACTAGGCACCAACACCTCAGTCTTGTACGCTCTTTGAAAGAAACCAGCCATACTAAGGCACTTAGCCCTCTCACCGTGACAAACAATAATCCTCTCGAGTTTGGGTGCAACTCGGCGAATAAAATTAACAATCTGCCTCCTATCAGAGTGCCCAGAAAAACCTTCAATAGACTCCACTCGAAGATTAACCTTCAAGATTTCAATCTTTCCCTCACTGTTCACAACAGGCGTCTCGGCTAAACCCTTCTGCACCCTACGCCCCAATGTACCCTCAATCTGATAACTCACAAAAATAATCGTGTTGCGTTCATCGGGCGCCAAGTGCTTAAAATACTCGATCACTGGACCCCCCTCAAGCATACCAGAAGTCGCTATCACAATGCAGGGCTCTCCCTCCATTATCTCCTGCCTAGCGCTAGGATGCTCCACAATGGTAAAATAATCAGACTGAAACGGATTAATACCCTCGTGCAGAATGCTGTTCCTCACGTCACGCTCCAAATACTCAGGATAAGCCGTGGTTATAGCCGTAGCCTCAGAAATCATACCCTCAATAAACACCGGCGCCTCCTTTATGGCTCCCCGCCGCATATACCCATCTAGAATCAACATTATCTCTTGAGCCCTACCAACAGCGGGAACCGGAATCAGAACCTTGCCACCCTTTTCAAAGGTCTGATTCACAATCAAAGCCAACCTTTCCTCAGCCTCAATCCTTGAAGGCATAATGTCTTGGGGAGCGCCGTATGTACTCTCAGTTATTATGGTCTCAACCCTCGGAAACTGCGTGACAGCTGGTTCCAGCAACATGGTCTTCGAATACTTGTAATCACCCGTATAGACTAAGTTGTGCAGCCCCTCGCCGATGTGCAAGTGAACGATAGACGAGCCCAGAATGTGACCCGCGTTGTGCAACGTCAAACGAATGTCAGGCGCGATGTCGGTCACCACGCCGAACCGAAGAGGAACAGTGTGGAGCACAGTTTCCCGCACATCCTTCTGGTCGTAGGGAGCCATCACACCCTGCTTGCTCATCACATCCAAGTAATCGAGTTGAAGCAGAGTCATTAAACTCGACGTGGGAGCAGAACAGTAGACAGGCCCGTCGTATCCATACTTAAACAGGAACGGAAGAACAGCACAGTGGTCAAGGTGAGAATGACTAACAACCACGGCGTCTACGGTGTCAACACTAAACTGAGGCGCATCCAAACGAGGAAAAGCGTCCAGGGGATTTGTGGCGCCTGGGTTGATGCCGCAGTCAAGTAGGACATTGCTCTCCCTGGTTTGTACCAGTATGGCTGACCTTCCAACCTCTTGAAATCCGCCTAGGGCAGTTAAGCGTATGTCGCCCACTCCGTAGATTGTTGGTCGAAAGATTCGTTCACCAACCTGGCGCAGAATTCGGTCGCGTTCCTTGCTCTCAGAGTGTAGGTAATGCCTCATGTGTGCCATAATCTTGGACGGAATCGGCGGGCTTCTTAGCACACGTGGTCTCCACTTCGTCTGCTTAATGACCTCGTGTAGCACTGCACCCTCTTTTCCAATAACTAACCCTGGTTTCTTGGCTTCAACCACAACTTCGCCTAAGCTGGGGTCAAAGTTTACGCCTGTGATTTCGGCTTCCTTTGGAACTATCTCCTGTATCAGCCTTTCAGTTTCTTTCTCGGGCAACCTAACCGAAGGGTCAGAGCGCACGACTATTCTTTTCCGAATTAGGCTGACGATTTCAGCTACGACGTAGCTCTGTTCGATTAGAACTTCGGGCTTTTTTGTGTAAACTGCCAAAGTGGGTCCTTCATACTCTATTCGTGTGACTTCAGCCTCTTTGGGAACATGTTCTAGGATAGTTTGACTGATTTCAACCTTCGATTTGTCGAATGTGTTCACGCTTGTCTGTCGCTCCCTCACGAAGCAGCCATGATGTTGCGCTTTTCCTTTTCAGTTAGTTCTCGATAACCTTTCTTATCTATTATTGAAACGTCGAAGCTGTCTCCGCTGGCAGCATCCCTTTTCATAGCAGAATCAACAGCGCGCACAACTATCGGTAGCATGTCTTTGATGGCTGTGTCTTGTTTGTACTTGTCTTCGAGAACCCCGTAGGCTATAGGTGAGCCTGAACCTGTGGCTACACATTTTTCTTCAGTTATGCTGCCGAACGGGTCTATGGAGAAGACGTGGGGTCCGCTGTCGTCCATGCCTCCGATTAAAACTTGGGCGATTAAAGGTGCATATCTAGATGAGAACAGCAGGTTGGCGACGAGGCGAGCTGCTGAGCTTAATGGCATTGGACGTGCCGTGTTGAGTCTGTAGAGTTGGGCGTTTACTCTCAGTATCTCGACTGTTCGTTGGGCGTCGGCTACATTTCCTGAGATGGTCATGGCTATGTGGTTGTCTATTTTGTAGATTTTCTTTCCTTTGTGATGTGCCACGAAGAATCCCATGGTTACGCGCGTGTCTGAGGCTAATATTGCGCCTTCTCTGCAGATGACACCAACTGTTGTTGTCCCTTTCAAGATTAGTTCATTTGGTATTTCAGGCATGTTTTTCATTTCTCCCGAAAATTGAATATAATGCAAAAACTTCTCGGGTGCGAAGTTAAGCGACATCTTATTCAATAATGACCCATTAATTAGCGTTACGGTTGATTTTTATGTCGCTGTTCCATCAACACCGACTGATTTAAAAATCTATTCTTGTCTAAATAGAGGGTTGTAACCGCATCGTTCCATAGTGATTGCCGTTGAGTTTGAATCTTCATCGCATGCAATTGCCAAGAGAGGTTGTTGTTGGAAACAACACTCTTGAACTCATAGGTGAAATTTGCAAGCGATTGGGCTTTTTTGAATCCGCCTTTGTTGTCATGGGGCACAAGACGCTGGATATAGCTGGAAAAAAGGTTATGGATCTGCTCAACGATGATGGGATGAGCGTGAATCATGTTGTGGCTGCTTCTTGCAATCTTGAAGACATCGTGTTTATCGAGCAGAAAATCGACGAGTTGAAGCCTCAGGTAGTGTTGGGAATCGGAGGCGGCACAAAAATAGATGTTGCCAAGATGAGCTCTGCACACAAGGAGCGTCCCTTCATAAGCGTTCCAACAACAGCCGCCCACGACGGAATTGCGAGTCCTCTTGTCTCTCTGAAGGGGTTGGAGAAACCTTATTCTTTGATGGCGCAGTCTCCCATGGCTATTGTTGCTGACACAAGCGTCATAATCAAGTCGCCTTACCGTTTCACAGCCAGCGGGTGCGCAGACGTAATCGCCAAACTCACAGCCGTACGCGACTGGAAACTTGCACACGAGGTCAAAGGCGAATACTACGGGGAATACGCCGCAAGCTTGGCTCTCATGAGTGCGAGGCTTGTGGTGAGAAACGCAGGCTTGGTCAAACCAGGCGAAGAAGAGGGGCTGCGAGTTCTGCTTGAGGCTCTTATAAGTTGTGGCGTCTCCATGAGCATTGCAGGAAGCAGTCGACCATGCAGCGGTTCAGAACATCTTTTCAGTCACGCCCTAGACCAAATTGTGCCCAAACCAGCGTTGCATGGGGAACAGTGCGGCGTAGGAGCCATTATGATGGCGCGTCTGCACAACATTGATTGGAGGAGAATCCGAGATACTTTGAGAAAGGTAGGTGCGCCCACAACCGCTAAGGAGTTAGAAGTGAAACCAGAACAGGTGGTCGAAGCGTTGGTTCGCGCCTGTGAGATTCGACCTGACCGCTACACAATCCTCGATGAGAGAGGGCTTAACAAAGACTCGGCTGAAAAACTCGCAAAAGCAACAGGCGTCATATGATTAAAGAATCAATGTTTCAATCACTTTCTCAGTGTCGTGTTGGGAATGAGGTTCTTCGCTGTTCTAAAGAAACTTTCAACATGTGCTTTTGAAAAAGGCTTCAGTTTTTGAAAACTTGGGTCTATTGTTTCAACGTCTGCTTTGAAGTTTTGTAGGACGTATTTTTTGCAACCCTTTATTTTTTCACATATCCCTCTGATGTCGCTTTTTGTGTGCAGTGTTGGAACCAATGTTGTTCTGAACTCGTATTCAACTTCGCCATCTAACAATGTTTTGGTTGTTTGTCCTATTTTTGTCAAAAGTGCAGTCGCTTTTGCACCTGACGCTTTTGAATACTTCTCTTCCGTGAACGGAGCCTTCACATCCATAGCAACGTAATCAATCAGCCCATTGTCGATTAATCCCCTTATCATTTTTGGGTTGGTTCCGTTTGTGTCCAACTTCACCAAAAAATCTAACTTCTTAATCTCTTGGCAGAGAACGGGTAAATCCTCGTGTATGGTTGGTTCTCCGCCTGTAACGACCACTCCGTCAATCCAGCCTCTGTTCTTCTTGAGGTAGCCCAAGATATTTTCGAGTGGAACTGTTGGCAGCTGGCTGGGTTGCAGCACTAGTTTGGTGTTGTAGCAGAATGGGCACCGCATGTTACAGCTTGGGAGAAAGATGACAGAGGACACTTTTCCGTCCCAGTCTACGAGGCTGACGCCGATGAAACCCTTGATTTCCATGCGACACGGTGCCCCTATTGACTCAAAGTGCAGCAAAGAAGCCTCGTATGCAGTCCTTCGCCGACTGAACCAGCGTGTGCTTAACTTCCACCGGCGCCTTCTCCATCTTCTCCAGTCGAGCAACTCTGAAATACAAGGGAGGATGCGGATCCCAACTCAACCAGTCCTGAAACCTAGCAGCAGGACTTCGCTCAAACTGCAGCCTGCGGAAACCAATCTTTCTCAAGGCTTCAGCCAAAATTCCCGGATTTCCAATTTTTATGGCAGATTCAAGGTCAGATCGAGCCTCAAAGAATTTGGCGACAAAGTATTCAGCGCCTAAAATCAATATTAGGTAGAGAAAGCCAAAGTAAGTGAAGAAAATCGGATAGTTAAAGAGGACGAAGACTCTAAACAGATATTCGGCTGAAAAAATTCCAAAGAGAACGAAAGGGTCTCTAGACTTTAGGTGACTGAGTTCGTGTCCTAAAACAGTTAGAATCTCATTCTCCTCCAGCTGAACAAGCAAGCCAGTGGTTATCAAAACAATACCGTGTCTGGGACTCGGACCCGACGCAGCTGCGTTTGGCACCATAGTATTGGAAATCGCAATCTTTGGAACCGAAAGGTTGAACTTCTTTGTGGTTTCTTGGACGAGTTGATAAACGTTAACTGTTTTTGTTCCCATGTTTTCTGGGTGACATTCTAAACCGTGTTTAGCCATCACTTCCCGTGCGTTTTCACACTCGACAGGTTTTCCAACGCCTATTGTCTTATCGTATATTTCTTTCTTCATCTGGAGCAGTTTTTCTCTGGGGTATTTTTGTTGAAACTGTGCCCGTTCTTGGGCTGGTAAGTGATATTGAAGTATGTCGACCTTAGGGTTTTGCTCGGTGACCGTCCACTCAGCCATCGTGCCAATGAGTTTGTCTCCAAATATGACAAGGAGAAATTGACTGGCCACAAACACCAATGCCGCTATGTAACCTATAATTAGAAACAGAACGATGTTAATTGCAATCATGAGCATAAAAAGAAAGAGAATATTACCAAACAGTATCCTTTCTATAAGTCTTGCACGCCTAAACGGTGACTTCTCAGGAACAACCTCCTTGCCTTCCACCCATGCAAAATAGAGCGTTGATCTTCTCACAACTTCTTCAAAAAACTGAATAACTATAATCAGGTCTTCCTTAAGACGGTCGAGAACAGTCAATGGCACACTAGCGTCGCTTGGCTGCATTGTCACTTGAACAGGCTTTCCAGTCTTCATCACGACGTCGATGTGCCACCTTCCATTTGGGTCTAGAGCAGTGAAGCTAAGAACATGCTGACCGTTTACGACTGATTGATTGACGTTAGTGAAGTTTTTTCCCATTGGCGAAACGTAATGCTCGTACGTGTACTTGATCAACTCGTCATAGTAGGCGGGTGTCACTTCGGTTTCGATGCTGAAGGAAAACGCTGACTCAGCCATAGCTGTTTCCTTACCCCTAAAACATTAGGTAAGTCAGTGGGTTCTCTTAAATTTGTGCATTGCGCTCTGAACAACTCGTTTGGGCTCATGTCCTTGCCATCTATTTTTCTTGTTTGCATCGGCAATTGAGCTTTCATAAACCTTTTATAGGGAGAAGGTTCGGAATAAGGCATTGATTGACAATTGGCGGTGCATTGATGGAACCGAGCAAGAAGCCACTGAACGTGCTGACCAAGCGACTGAACACCTACATTGTAATTACTCTGAAAAATGGGGTAGAATACAAGGGCACCATGGTTCGCTGCGACGGGTACATGAACATTATTTTAGACGGCGCCTCAGAACACGTAGACGACAAAATAATAGCCAACTATGGAAACGTCCTGGTCCGTGGAAACAACATCCTTTTCATTGCGATAGATGTGCCGCACAAGTAAGGAATTGTGAGAAATCTCGGTTTTTTATAGATATTTTATTCTGAGCGATTTTAAAGACGCTTCCACCATTTCATCAATGTTCAGCCTTGCCTCAGCCTCTTCTACCTCTTTCAGTTTAATTATTTTAAGAGACTTTTTTGGAGTTGTTTTACGTTTTTTTATTCTCTGCATTGGAGAGTTTTCAAAAGTGCCTATTTTTCGAGCCAAATCATCAATCTCAGTCGCGTCTAAGCCTATCAAGGGCCTGTGAACAGGAAAGTGTTTTGCAGCCTCGTCTTGCAGGCTGAGAACGTGCAATGCCTTCTCTGCCTGTTCATTGAAAGAATCTCCAGTGACTATGCCCTCAGCGTGTTCTGTCTCGGCCACCAGTTCGGCGACGCGATACATTATACGTTTTGAGAGAACATGCTTCAGTTTCTTCGGGCAGTTTTGCTCAATTTGGGCTAGGTTTGAACTGTGAGAAACGATGTAAACCTTTGTTGGAAACCCTATGGTCCACTCAAACAGTGTTTTGGCCGCTTTCAGCGCACGGTTTGTGCTTTCTTTGTTGAAAGATGTTTCCTCAAAATGCAGTGGCAGAATGGGGCAGCCTCTCTTCATTACCATCCAGCAAGCGACTGGTGAGCTTATGTCTCCGTTTAGTAGGCACACGACCTTGGGCTGAGCGCCCAGAGGCAAGCCTCCAACTCCTTTTATTACGTCTGTGAAAATGTACGCTTTTTCTTCTCTAACCTCAATGCTCAACGTTACATCTGGATTCTTCAAATTCACACGTAACTTCCGTTCAGAATATGCGTTGAGCAGTTGGCGCCCAACTTCGCGGCAAACGTCTTGACTAGTGTAAGCGTGCCTTCCAACTCTTCGGCAGCGCACGGCAAAACTGCTTCCCTTTTTAAACGTTGAACCCGCAGTCTGAACGCTCTTGTCTAGGATGTCGCTGAGTTTTGAGGTTGTTTCCAGGGCTGGAGAAACCGAGGAGATGCCGAACACCTTTGCAAGTTTTGGAGCAGTGCTTTGAGTCTGTGAAGTTTTTAGGTAGAGTCTGCCGAACCTTCGGTTCAGGCTTTCGTATAGAATGGCATAGTGCTTCAGCACGGCTTTTACATTGCTGATTAAGCGCCTCTCGTACAGTTTTCTTGTCCAAGCGGCTTTAATCCCTATTTCGCCTCCCAAACGAATGATTACGGTGTCAAACAGTTGCTGAGGCTGGTTAAAACCCACGAAAGACGCCTTCGCCAATAAAATTCAACTATCCAATGTATGTTGTTTCTTCAAGATTTAAGAAATGTTCGTCGCCAGTTAGCACTTTTGCTCTTTTCTTTCTAGCTGTGCCTAGGACTATTGAGTCGGCTAGTCCCCATCCTGCAACCTTCCTTTTCATGTCAACGTCGATCTTGGCAGCTTCCACAGCTACTTCTTCGGTTAAAGACACTATGGCACTGCGTAATTTGATGAATGCTCTTTGAAGTTCAGCCCCCTCTAGTCCTTCCACCCGAAGAACCTTGGCGTATATTTCGGCTACGCATATTGTTGGCGTCAGTTTTTCATCTTCAGTGGAGTCTATTATTTTTTTGGCTTTTTCGCCTGCAACGGTGCCCATGAAATATTCGAGCCAAGCGTAAGAGTCAATCACATATCTCATATTCTGTTCCTGTGATTTCTCAAATCTTTGAGCGATGTCTTTTTCATTGTTCCGAACATGCTTTCTCCTTTAAGTAGAGTTTCGGCTAATATCTCGTTTATTGCCTTCGACATGCCTCTTGCTCCATACTTCTTTTTCAAGACCTCGTACACATCCTCTCTAAGAATGACCGTTGTTTTAGCCATCTACATCACCGTAAAATTAAACGTAAACATACAACAATTTAAGTGTTGCTCACTCATAGAAAGGATATTCAACATCGAATTAACCTTGGATTCGCCTTTGGAGCCGGGGATGGGATTTGAACCCATGTATAGCAGCTCTGCAGGCTGCCGCCTGACGGCTCGGCCACCCCGGCTTCGCAACTCAAAAAGATGACAAGACTGATAATTTAATCTTTATCTCTTAGCCACGTCTAGACAAACCTGCATGACTAATCGGTTGTTTTCAAGCCTAGGGTTTTGAAGACAGCGTTGTGCACGCTTAAGGCTGCTTTTTCGTCTCGTACGTTTTTTATCAGCATGCGTCCACCGTTGAAGAGGCTAACTTCGATGTCGCTGTCATATTTGAACACTATGACAAAAGATGACTTAACAAGCACTTTGAAATGCTGTCTCAACCTGTCGTAGAGTTGGTTGAGGCTCATGCTAATAGGCTGGGAAGGATTGACGTTCACTGTGTTGCGTCCA
>Ga0315307_1000412_pt1 | contig 18346 bp, 13 predicted proteins | sample TDP2_MG_FD_203079 | JGI IMG/M metagenome (GOLD analysis project Ga0315307, IMG submission 203079) | Freshwater sediment microbial communities from Lake Towuti, South Sulawesi, Indonesia - TDP2 | ecosystem: Environmental > Aquatic > Freshwater > Lake > Sediment | place: Indonesia: South Sulawesi...
CGTTCGGCCAGTGGTCTGACACATCTGCCTGGTTGAGAGGCAGGAAATCACTGGGGATCGCCAGGATCCCCAGGTCCTGGATCTTCTTGCCGATGTCCATGTTCACCGCGGGATCGTACGCGGTGTAGGGCCGGCCCACGACCACGAAGACCCGCTGGTCCGGGCCCAGGCCGGCCATCACCTCTCTGCCCCGTTCATCCACCTTGCGGCGGAACTCGGCGAGGGCCTCCAGGCCGGCCTCCACCGCCCGTTTGACTGCCCCGGGCCGCTTGCCAAGCTGCCGGCCGATCTGCCCGAAGACGCGCCTCAGGTGGCGCTCCCCCCGCCGGAAGAACAGCCGCGGCCGAAGCAGGGCCACGCCCTTCTCCTCCAGCCGCAGCGCGGCGGCGGTCACCTCCGGCGCGGACATCACATAGGGGCAACTGTGACTCTGCCGAAAGTGCGGATTTGGCTGCTCCGTGTCGCACACGCCCGGCAGGAAGAGGTAGTCCACCCCGCGCTCGACGAGCTGCGCGACGTGCCCGTGCGCAACTTTGAGCGGGAAGCACGGCTCCCCGGCCACCGCGTTGATGCCCTTGGTGATGATCTCCTTGTTCGTGGGATCGGAGGGCACCACGCGCAGGCCCAGGGACTGGAAGAAGGCCCGGTAGAGGGGATAGTACTCCGCGAACATCAGCCCCCGGGGGATGCCCACCGCGGGCGCGCCCTCCGGCGCGGCCGCCTCCGTCCCCTCCATCAGCAACTGCTCTCGCTCCGCGAAGAGGTCGGGCAGGCCCTCCCCCAGGCCCCGCTTGTGGGCCCCGCTGTAGCGCTCGCAGCGGTCGTTGTAGTAGTACTTCGGACCGCCATCCACCTGGAACACGTTGACATCGCACCGGTTGGGGCAGCGCTTGCACTCGAAGGAGGAGACCCGGTACTGCCCGGAGGCGATCTGCGCGAAGCCGCGGAAGCCGCTCTTCGCCGGCCGCTGCCGGTAGGCGATCACCGCCGCGCCGATCGCGCCGGTGAGATGCGGGTAGGGTGGCACTACGATGGGCCGGCCCAGGATGGTCTCGAAGGCCGCCACCATCCCCTGGTTGAAGGCCACCGCTCCTTGGAAGGCGACGCGCTCGCCCACCTCGCGGTTGGCCACGTTCTTGTGCAGGTAGTTCTTCGCGCTCGCCAGGCAGAGGCCTGCGCACAGGTCCTCGATAGGGACGTTGTTCTGCTGGTAGTAGACCGAGGCGGACTCGGAGAACACGGTGCAAGTCCAGTCGAGATCAGGCGGCCGAGCGGCCTTCAGCGCGATGGGGCCGAACTGGGTGATGTCCAGCCCCAGGCGGGCCGCCTGCTTCTCGAGGAACGCGCCCGTGCCGGCCGCGCAGGCCTTGTTCATCTCGAAGTCCACGATCACGTCGCCGTCGAGCCGGATGTACTTGGAGTCCTGCCCACCGATCTCGAGGATGGAGTCAATCTCTGGCAGAAAGGCGCGCGCCCCCTGGGCTTGCGTGGTGATCTCGTTCTTGATCACATCCGCGCCTAGGTAGTCGCCGGTCAGGTAGCGGCCCGAGCCCGTGGTCGCCGCCACGATGTCGCCGATCTTGAATCCGGCATCCTCCACCTGCCTCTGGATCTGACCCACGGTGTCTCTCACCGCGGCCAGCGGGTCGCCATCGGTGCGGCGGTAGTAGCTCGCCAGCAGCCGCACTCGCCCGCCGATCTCGGTGACCAGGGCCGCCTTCGTGCTCACCGAGCCGATGTCCACTCCCAACGCGGCCGCCGGGATGTCCCGCGGCAGGTCGTTCGTGCCCTCCTGAGAGTCGAGGGCGCGGGAGCGCGACAGCGCCAGGGGCTCGGTTCCCACATATTCGAGCGGTCGCTTGCTCTGCTCTTCCAGCAGCGAGAGCGCCTCGCCCAGCTCAACCTCCTGCTGGGCCCGCAGCGCCGCGCCGATGGCGCCGAGCATGAGGTTGTGGCGGGGGACGACTATCTGCCCCAGGGAGAGCTCCAGTTCTCGGGCGAGGTACTTGCGCACCGCCGGGTTGAGCGAGACCCCCCCGATGAACAGTATCTGCTCCTCGAACTCTTTGCCCCGCGCGATCGCCGCCCGGTAGTTGCGGCAGATCGCCTGGTGGATGCCGGCGGCGATGCGCTCCCGCGGCGTTCCCTTCTGGTAGAGGTGAACGATGTCCGATTCAGTGAACACCGCGCACCGACCGGAGAGAGAGGCGGGGTTCTCCGTCTCATCGGCCACCCGCGCGAACTCTTCCATGGAGCCGAAGTTGAGCCGGTAGGCCATGTGGTCCAGGAAGGAGCCGCTGCCGGCCGCGCACTTGCTGCTCAGGCTGGCGTCATCGAGCAGCAGCCGGCCCCCTACTTCGTCCCATTGGAACCGCAGGTACTTCTGCGTCTCCCGGCCCATCTCGATGATGGTCCGCGCCTCGGGGTAAAGCAGATTGCAGGCCGCGGCGATCGCGTTGGGCTCATCCACCGGCTCCAGGCCCAGCAGCTCGGCCACCTGGGGCGCGCCGGTGCCGGTGAGGCCCACCAGCCCCTGGGAGACGCCGGCCGCGCGCGCCTGCTCCAGGACCTCCTTGACCCGGTCGAAGGGCTTGCCCCTCACGGGCACGACGCCCCACTCCTCGATCCCTTCCTCGCGGACCAGGACCGCCTTCACCGTGTCGGCGCCGATGTCCAGGCCAAGGCGCACCTGGTTGCGCGGCTCGGACCCGGCGCCAACGGCTGAGTGGGAGAAATGAGGGCGAGCGGAGGGATGCTCGGTCATCGTCATCTCAAGGCTGCTGCTGTGCTGCAATCGGCTTCACGCACCCGCAAGGGCGGCATCCCTGTCGCCGCTCTCTCGGCTCAGGCATGTGCCTCCTGCGGGCGCGACGCTCACGAATCTGCTCCTGCTGGCGCGAGCATAGTACCCATCCACTCCCCCTCTGTCAACCGAGGTCCTGTAGGGCGGGCGTGCTACGCCCGCCGCTCGTTGGGCAGGAGCGGCAGCTCCTGCCATCTGCTTCAGTGGCCCGGGTTTGTGGTCAGCGCCCTCAGGCGCGACCACAACCCGCGTTCGCCCCCCAGGGGCGACTCACTCGACTGTCTCATGCCGCTGGAGGGCGGGCATTCCGGAGTCTACCCTGAGCGAAGTCGAAGGGCCCGCCGCCCCCCCCTTGTCAGGCTGCCCTATGCCGCCACCCCGTCCACAGGGCGACCATGGACGCGGCTACTCCTCCCTAGCGCAACGTCATCCTCACCGGCCGGCCCGTCTCGGCCGACTTGTTCGCGCCCAGGGTAACCTCGGTGGTCTTGAGCGCGTCGTAGTAGTCAGACTTGATCACCGAGCGATCCCCGGTGCGGATGGCGTAGATGAAGGCCTGGTCTATGTTCATCCCGGGCGCAGGCAGCTTGATGCTGGCCGCTCCCTCGGGCACCACGGTCAGCTCTTGGCCGAACCTGAGGATCATATCGCGCAGCACTATGTCAACCCCGCCGGAGTAGCCGCCCTTGGTGAGGGCGCAGCTCGCCGCGAAGTACCCGGTCGCGCCGTTCTTGAACTCCATCACCATCGCCTGCGCGTCCGGAATGTCGAGGTTCTCCACATCCTTGAGCACGTTCAGCGAGTAGCGCGCGCACACCCGGGTGATGTCCCCGACCAGATAGCGGATGATGTCCACCTGGTGGGTGGCCTGCTCGTGCAGCATCCCCCCGGAGCGCTCCCACACCCGCCACCAGTGCTCGGGACCGCCCGCGATCCCCCCGAAGCGGTGCGCCGCCACCAGGGCCACCGGCCGGTCGGCGAGGAACTGCTTCGCCGCGCTGGCGGCCGGCATGTAGCGCATCTGATAGCCGACGCAGGAGATCACCTTCGCCTTCTTGATCGCTCTCCAGATCTCCTTGCCCTTCTCCATGGTCATCACGATGGGCTTCTCGACGAACAGGTGGAGGCCCTTCTGCGCGGCGATGATCTCCGCATCAGTGTGCATATCAGGGGGCAGGCAGACATAGAGCGCCTCCATCTCCTCACTGTCCAGCATCTCGTGGTGATCCGTGTAGACCCGCCCCCCGAACTGCCGGCTCGCCTCCTCGGCGCGCTCCCTCCTCGTGTCACACAAGGCGGCGAACTCCACCCCCTCTATCTCCTTGAGCTGCTTCATGTGGAAGCCGGTGGCGATCCCGCCAGTCCCGACAAAGCCTACTCTCACCCGATCGCCCATCATCTCTCCTCCTCGCCGCTGCGCGAAGGGGCAGGTCGCCCGCCTGCGCTACGGTCTGTCCGCGGCTCTCGTGGGTTCGCCTCCCTCCGGCCGCTTCCTCTTGGCCGCTGTAGGGCGGGCGTTCCCACGCCCGCCGGGGCAGGTCGCGGACCCGCCCTACCGGTGGGGTGCTGTAGGGCGGGCGTTTGGCTAGGCCCGAAGGGCCGCCATGGCGGTCGGCGTAGCCGACCTAGCCACCCACGCCCGCCGGGGCAGGTCGCGGACCCGCCCTACCGGTGGGGTGCTGTAGGGCGGGCGTTTGGCTAGGCCCGAAGGGCCGCCATGGCGGTCGGCGTAGCCGACCTAGCCACCCACGCCCGCCGGGGCAGGTCGCGGACCCGCCCTACCGGTGGGGTGCTGTAGGGCGGGCGTTCCCACGCCCGCCGGGGCAGGTCGCGGACCCGCCCTACCGGTGGGGTGCTGTAGGCCGGGCCTTCCCACGCCCGCCGGGGCAGGTCGCGGCCCCGCCCTACCGGTGGGGTGCTGTAGGCCGGGCCTTCCCACGCCCGCCGCTGCCATATGCCGCGGAGCGCGCATCACGCTGCGCCTCTACGCGTTCGACTGACTTCTGCGATAGACTCTTGACCTGCGCAGGGCCCCCTGACAGGTGAGCCCGCGCAGGTGTCGAAGGCCAGCCTTCGCGTACTGCCGCGGCGACGGACGGAGCCTCGCTTGGGCCTCTCCCTGCTGATCTGCGTGGCCATCTTGTGGGCCTGCTTCGGGGTAGGCGCGGCCGCGCTCAGGCGGCTGGGCGCAGGCACCGGTGGCCTCGCCGAGGAGGTCTCCTTCGCCGCGCCCCTGGGGATGGGCCTGCTCGCTTACCTGGTGCTCGCCGTCGGCCTGCTTGGCGGGGTCGAGGTTTGGGTGGGAGTCGCGCTCATCTGCCTGCTGGGTCTGCTGGGATGGCGACATCTTCTTCGTCTGGCCCGGGAGATAGCGGGCGCGCTGCGCGGGCCAAAGCGATGGCGATGGGCCGCGCTGCCGCTTCTCCTCTTCTTCCTCGCGGCCGCGGGATTCACGCTCATCGGCGCGCTCGCCCCGGCGACCGAGCTGGACTACGACAGCCTGGTGTACCACCTCGCCATCCCCAAGGCCTATGTCCGGGACGGCCGCATCCATCCCCTCCCCTGGCTCTCCCACTCGAACTTCCCCTTCACCATGGAGATGCTCTATCTCCTGGGGCTCTTGCTGAGGGACCAATCGCTTGCCAAGCTCTTCCATCTCGCCTGCGGCTGGCTCACGGTCTGCGCCATCTTTGCCTTCGGTCGCCGCTGGTGGGGAGCCAGGGCGGGCGCGCTCGGCGCAGCCATCTTCGCGGCCATCCCCCTCGTCGCCTGGGAGATGATGTCGGCCTACAACGAGCTGGCCTTCGCTCTCTACGCCTTCCTCGCCATCTTCGCGCTCAGCCGGTGGTGGGAAGCGCGGCAGGCGGAAGGCAGCGGCTGGCTCTGGGTCGCCGGCCTCATGTGCGGTCTGGCCCTGGGGACGAAGATGCTGGCCGGGGCGGTGCTGATCTTCGGCCTCCTCGGGCTGCTGTGGGCGCTGTTCCGCAAGGAGCCGCAGGTGACCATCGGCCGGGGCATCGCCTTCGCCGCCATCGCCCTCGTCGTGGCCTCGCCGTGGTACGTGAAGTCCTATCTGTGGACTGGCAACCCGGTCTACCCGTTCTGCTACGGCCTCTTCGGCGGCCGCTACTGGACTGCGGAACGCGCCCGCGAATACGCCGCCGCGCAGAAGGAGTTTGGGCGCTACCAGCCCGGCGGAGCGGAGCAAGCGCGGCGCGGCGCGCTGACCTCGCTCCAGCGCGCCCTCCGGCCAGGCGCCGGCCCCCTGGCTCTGCTTGCTCTCCCCTGGCACCTCACCATGAACCCCAGGTGGTTCTTCGACATCCCCCAGCGCCTGCGGCCGGTCAATGTCCTGGTGTGGGTGTTCGGCCCCCTCCTGCTCGCCCTTCTCCCCGCCTTGGTCTTGGTCGGGCCGGTGGGCGCGGCCGGCCGATCGCTGCTCTGGTTCGCTCTGCTCTATCTCGCCATCTGGTCCCTGATGAGCCAGAACGGTCGTTACCTGATCCCTTTGCTGCCTGGCCTGTGCGCCTGCGCGGGGCTCTCGGCCGCGCGCCTCCTGGACCGCAGGGGGCTGGTCTCGGCGGCCACTATGCTCGCGCTCGTGCTCGCGCTCACCTCGGGCCTTTACGCGAGCTATGGCTTGGCGGCCCCCGCGGCGCGGGTTGCGGTGGGCCTGGAGTCACCAGAGCAGTACCTGAGCGCGACCTCCCCCCTCTCCCGTGCGCTCGAGGCCATCAACCAGGCCACGCCCCCTGATGCGAAGATCCTCGCGCTCGGCGATGAGCCCCGGCTGTTCTACCTCGACCGCGAGTACCTGCTGGGGAACCATGCGCAGGTCTTCTCGCCGAGTGAACTCGCGACTCCCGATGCCCTGCTCGCCGCGCTCGACCGCATGGGCGTGACCCACTTGCTGCTCAGTGTGGCCACGCTTCGCGACATGTCCGCGCGCAAGGGCGAGATCGAAACCGATCTCGCGGGCCTGGAGGCCCGGGGGAAGATACGCCCCCTCGGATTGTATGGTACACTCAGCCTATGGCAGGTCGCAGACGCCAGAAGCTAGCCAGGCCGGCCGGCCGCGCCGCAGCCTCATCGCCGGCCGAGCAGCAGAGCGAGGCGAGGCAGCGAGCCCGCCGCTTGCTGCGCCTCACGGTGATCGGCTATCTCTTCTTCGCCGGCAGCTACGCGGTCGCCATCCCCCTGGGCAAAGGCCCGGATGAGACCGCGCACGTGCGCTACATCGCCCATCTGGCCGAGCAGCACCGTCTGCCGGTGTTCGACCGACAGAACCCCGGCCCCGACTACGAGTTCCATCAGCCGCCGCTCTTCTACCTGCTCTGCCTGCCCGCCTATCGGCTCCTCGGCGGCGGAGACCCGGGCGCGCACGCGGCGCGGTTCGTCTCGATCCTGATCGGCGCGGCCCTGCTCTACCTCACCTTCGCTCTCGCCCGCGCTCTGGTGCCGGATCGCCCCTGGGTCCCCCCCGCGGCCGCGGCCGGAGTCGCCTTCCTCCCTATGCACCTGGGCCTGGTGGCCAGCACTAGCAACGACGCGCTCACCGAAGTCCTCGTCGCGGCGGCTCTCCTGCTGATGGTGCAGCACCTGCGCGCGGCCTCCGAGTATCGTCACCAGGTGAGTGAGCGCGCGCCCTCACTCACCGCGATGGCGGCCGCAGGAGCGATGATCGGCCTCGGCCTGCTGACCAAGTCCACTGCGGTAATGCTCTTCCCCGTCATCTGGGCGGCCGCGGCGCTGGCTGGGCGCGGGCCGCACCGGTATGAGTGGGGCCGGCTCTTGCGGGATCTGGCCGTGAGCACCGGCCTCGCCCTGCTCATCGGCGGCTGGTGGCTGGCGCGCAACCAGGTGCTGTACGGCGATCTGCTCGCGCAGCAGGCCTTCCTGCTCGCCTTCCGGGATCGGCCCTCCCCGCAGTACTTCATGGAGCGCTACCACGTCTCCCCCCTCGCCTATGTCCTGACCGTAGTGCTTCCGGTCACCGTCGCCACTGCCTGGGGAGCATTCGGCCCGGTGTACGGAAATCGCTTCGCCTTCTTCCCCTTCTGGGTCTACCTGTTCTTCACTGCGAAGGCCCTGGTCGAGGGCGCCAGCTTCGGCCGCTGCCTGCGCCGGGCCCCGCTGGCCGACTGGCAGCGACAGGGGTGGTGGGTCTCGGCCGTTCTCCTGGGCCTATTGCTCCTCGGCTTCATCCGCTTCAACCTCTCGTTCTTCCAGGCCCAGGCTCGGTATCTCTTCCCCGCCCTGCCGCCGGTCGCCGCCGCGCTTTGCCTGGGGCTGAATGAGCTGGCCCCGCGGCGCTGGCAACGGATCGCTCTCCTCTCAGGAATGGGCTTGCTTGTGCTGCTGGCATTCGTTGGATTGCCGCTGTGGATAACGCCCCAGTTCCAGCTCCAACCGCCGGTCGCGCCATGAAGCTGCATCCATTGCCCAACCGCCCCCCAGGTGGAGCGCGGGATCGCCCCGAGGAGCGGCCTCCCGTAGACAGGGGCAGGCCTCTGCCACTCGCTCTCTGCCTCGTCGTGCTTTTCCTCACGGGCTGCGGCCCGCGCCGCCCCCCTCCTCGGGAGGAGCCGAAGCAGCAGCCTCTCTCCAAGGCCCCCTCCCTGGCCCTCTCCGAGTCTGTGATTCGAGTGGCCGACCCGCAGCGCCGCTGGAAGTTCGAGGCTCGGTCCGCGCAGGTGAAGGCCGCGGGCGTCAACGGCCCCTACACGCTCAGCCCGGCGGAGTGCCGCTACCAGCAGGCGGGAAAGCCGCCGGTGCTGATGCGCGCAAAGCGCGCAGAGGTGGAAAAGCTGGCCAAGCGAGTGACACTGATAGGCTCGGTGCGGGTCGAATCCAATGGCTGGCTGTTGGAGGCGGACCGGGTCGAGTACGACCTGAACACGGCAAAGGTTGTGGCTCCAGGACAAACGAAGTTATCCTTCCAACCGGCGCAGCCCGCCCCGCGGTGAGGAGGAGGACCATGGCAACTGACCTGAGGCGAGCACTGGGAGTGGCCCTCGCCCTGTGTTGCGTGGCGGCCCCGGCGCTGGCCGGACAGCAGAAGCTGACCGGTCCCGCCCGCACCAAGCTGGGCCCGTTCGTCATCGAGGCGAAACACCTGGAGGGCGTGGTTGGCGGCGCCTGGGTGTTCTCGAAAGGCGTCACCGCCACCGCTCCCAGCGGCACCCTGAGCTGCGAGACGCTGAAGCTGTGGCCAACCAAGGCGGGCCGGGATGTCGAGCGCGCGGAGGCCACTGGCAAGGTGGTGGTCCGCGCCCGTTACCTCGCCAGCGATCAGACTGAGTGGCAGATCGTGGGCACGGCCGGCAGCGCCAGCTATGATGCCAAGGCCGGCGAGGGGGTGCTGCGGGGAGGGGTGAAGTTCGACGGGCTCAACCTCACCACCGGGGGCAAGCTGCGGATCGGGGCCGAGAAGCTGACCTACGACCTCAAGAGCCGCCAGTTCCGGTTCGACAAGGCGGCAGAGAAGGAGGGGGCCCCAGTGCGAGTCGAGTGGGAGGAGCCAGAGCAGCCGGCCCAGGAGAAGGCCCAGCAGTGAGCCTGGTCGGGGAAGGCCTGGTGAAGCGCTACGGCCGGCGCCGGGTGGTGGACGGCGTTGACCTGGAGGTGCAGCCGGGCCAGACGGTGGGGCTGTTGGGGCCCAATGGCGCCGGGAAGACCACCACCTTCTACCTGATGGTGGGCCTGGTGTTGTCTCACTCGGGGGCGGTCACCCTGGATGGCGCGGACATCAGCCGGATGCCCATGCACCAGCGGGCGCGCCGCGGCCTGGGATATCTGGCCCAGGAGGACTCCGCCTTCCGCCACCTCACCGTCGAGGAGAACATCGCGGCCGTCCTGGAGTGGATGCCCCTCTCCACCCCCCAGCGCCGGCAGCGCCTGGAGGAGCTGATCCACCAGTTCCACCTGGAGACGGTGCGCCGCGTCCCCGCGGCCGTGGTTTCCGGCGGCGAGCGCCGACGCACCGAGATCGCCCGCGCCCTGGCGCGAGAGCCGCGCTATCTCCTGCTCGACGAGCCCTTCACCGGCATTGATCCCATCGCCGTGGCCGAGCTCCAGGACATCATCGCCGAGCTGCGCTCCCGCCAGATGGGCCTGATCGTCACCGACCACAATGTGCGGGAGACCCTGCGCATCACCGACCGCAGCTACATCATGTACGAAGGGAAGATCCTCACCTCCGGCACTAGGGAGGAACTGCTCGAGGACCCCGTCGCCCGCCGCTTCTACCTGGGCGAACGATTCGAGATGGCATGAAACTCCTGGACCGCTATCTCATCCGCGAGATCGTGCCGCCCTTCGCCTTCGGGGTGCTGGCGTTCGTGCTGCTCTTCGTCTCCGCCAATATCCTGTTCAAGCTCACCCAGCTCATCACCGAGCTCGGCATCAGCCTCTGGACAGCAAGCGAGCTCTTCCTGCTGTGGCTGCCCCAGTGGGTGGTCTACACCTTCCCGCTGGCGACCCTGGTGGCCATCCTCATCGCCTTCGGCCGGCTGAGCGGGGACAGCGAGCTGGTGGCGATGCACGCGGGAGGCATCAGCTTCCGCCGCTTGGTGGTCCCCCTGATCGCTGCGGGGCTGGTGGTCTCGCTCGCCACCGCCGCCTTGAACGAGTTCGTTGTCCCCGCAGCCACACGCCTCGCCGACCGGATCGTGCGCGAGGCGAACCAGCGCGCCGGCAAGGCCAGCCAAGAGAGCGTCTATCTCAAGGAAATGTCCGGCGGTGAGGTGACCCGGCTGGTCTATGCCGACCGCCTGACCCTGCGCACCGAGGAGATGACCAATCCCTTGGTCGTGTGGTTCGAGCACGGCCGGCCAGTCATGGTGACCATAGCCCAGCGGGGCCGCTGGCGGGGGAAGAACTGGGAGATGCTCAACGGGGTCAACTGGATCCTCCAGTCCGGCTGGTCCAACACCGTGGCCTTCAAGAGCTGGACCGCCGAACTCTCGACAAGCCCTCGCTTGATGGCCCAGCAAGCTCGCAGCCCCGGCGGCATGACCTACCGGGAGCTGCGCCAGTACATCCGCTACGCCCTCCGCCAGGACCGCGCCACGGCCGAGCTGGAGCTCACCCTCTACCAGAAGCTCTCCATTCCCTTCGCCTCCCTGGTGTTCGCTCTCATCGCGCCCCCGCTGGGCATGCGCTCCCACCGGGGCAGCTCGGCCATCGGCATGGGCCTCGCCATCATGATCGGGTTTGCCTACTATGTGGTCGGCAACTACCTCGCGGTGATGGCCCAGCAGGGCGCCCTCTCCCCCTTCTGGGCCGCCTGGCTGCCCAACGTCGCCACCGCCCTCATCGGCCTCGGCCTCATCCTCAAAGTGAGGAAGTAGGCCGCTGTAGGGCGGGCGTTCCCACGCCCGCCGCCGGTGCCCGTTGGGCAGGACCTTGCCTCCTGCCCCTCTTGCCCGTCTGAGCCTGTGCGGCCTGTGGGAGCCCGGTCCTCCGGGCGACTGCTGTAGGCCGGCCGTTCCCACGCCCGCCTTCATGGCCTGCTGGCAAGCGCCTGCTCGTAGGCGGCCAGGGTCTGCTTCGCTGCGTTCTCCCAGGTGTACCGGCTCCGCACGAAGGCCGCGCCCTCCGCGTTCCGGGGCAGCTCCAGGGCGCGCAGCACCTGCTGTCTGATGTGCGCCACCGAGTACGGGTTGCAGTAGAGGCTGTGTGGCCCCACGTACTCCTCCAGCCCCCCGAGCTTGGTGCTCACGTTGGGGCAGCCGTGGGCGATTGCCTCCAGGTTGCTGATCCCAGGGGTCTCGTGGCAGGAGGGCAAGGCGTGAACCGCGGCCCGCCGGTAGAGGCTGTTGAGGTCCTCCGCCTCCAAGCGGCCGGTCAGGTGCGCGTTGGGGCGAGCCCTGAGCAAGGCCCGCAGCGCATAGTGGTAGCGTTCGTCCCTCACCTGTCCGGCCAAGATGATCGGGATGTTCACGTCGCTCAGCGCCCTCACCAGACCGCACTGGTTCTTGCGCACCTCGATGGCAGCGCTGCAGAGCACTGCTCGCGGGAAGCCGAACCTCTTCTCGTAGTAGTCGCTAGCATGATCGAGCCGCGCCACGTCCACCGCGTTGTGCACTACTGCATAGCGAGGCGGCTGCGCGAAGACGTAGTTGCGGCGGACCGCCTCCATCTCCATCTCGCTATTGGGTAGGTAGAAGTCCACCAGGTCTGCGACCTCCTGAAAGGAGGCATAGCCCAGCATCCCGCCCGCATCTAGGTCATCAGGCGACCCGCCCCCCGCCTGCCTCAGCCCGATCCGTGCTCGAAGCCTGCGATTCCACCTTCTCAGCTTCGCCATCCGCCGCACCAGCCAGGGCGGTTTCCTCCCCGACCAGGCTTCCGGGTACATTTGATACCGATCCCAGTAGATGGGAGTCAGCACCTTGGTCACCCCGTGCGCGCGCCGGATCTTGGGGATGTGATCGCGATCCACCGCGAAGAAGTGAAGCAGGTCGTACCGGCGGTAGCCATCGGGCAGGTCGTCGGCCAGGTCCACCTCCAGCCCCAGGGTCTGCAGCCCGCGCCGGGTGCTGGCGATCTGGACTTGCTCTCCCCCCTGGAACTGCCACAGCCCTCGCCGGGTGATGAAGCAGACTCGCATCCCGGGGCCCTCCGCTCATCCCCTCTGGGCCGCGGCCAGGGCTTGCTCGTACCCGCGCAGGGTCTCCCGCGCGGCATTGTCCCAGGTGTAGCGCGCTCTTACCAAGGCCGCCCCTTCCCCGTTCCGCGGCATCTCCAGCGCCCGGAAGATCTGCTGGCGGATGTGCGGAACAGAGTAGGGGTTGCAGTACAGGCTGTGGCTGCCCACGTACTCCTCTAGGCCGCCCAGCTTGGTGCTCACATTGGGACAGCCGTGCGCGATCGCCTCGAGATTGCTGAGGCCGGGAGTCTCGTGGTAGGAGGGGAGGACATGCGCGCTAGCGCGGGCGTAGAGGCTGTTCAGATGGGCGTGCTCGAGGTGACCCAGGAATCTCACCTCCACACCCATCTCGCACGCGACCGCGGCGACGGCGTGCGCGTAGGTCTCGTCTCTCACCTGCCCCGCGCAGATGAGCGGCACTCCCACCCCCGCCATCGCCCGCACCAGGTTGTATTGGTTCTTCCGCGGGTCCACCCCGGCGCTACAGAGCAGGAAGCGCTCCTCTCCCACTTCCCGCTCCCAGTAGTCGCTCATCTCGTCAATGGTTGCGACATCAATGGCGTTGTGAACCAGCGCGTACCGGGGAGGTCTAGCGAAGACGAAGCAACGGCCTACGGAGTCCATCTCCATCTCGCTGTTGGGCAGGTAGAAGTCTATCTCGTCTACGACCTCCTGGAAGGCCGCCCAGTTGTAGTCCCCCCGGGTGCGGGGCAGGTCCGCGGCCGCCCCCAGGAATTGGTTCAGGCCTCGCCGCCGCGCCCCGCGCTCCGGACGGCGACGGAGCTGACGCCGCCACTTCGCGATCCGCCTGGCCATCCGGGAACGGGGCTGCTGGTCCCACTCCTGCCCAAATTGCTGGTAGCGGTCCCAGAAGACCGGGGTCAGGACCTTGACCGCCCCTTGGGCCTGCTTGATCTTGTCAATATGGTCCTGGTCCAGGCCGAAGAAGTGGATCAGACCGTACCGCCGCCAGTCGGCCGGCAGGTCGGACACGACCTCGGCTTCCACCCCCAGCGGCCTGAGGGCGGCGGCCGTGGCGGTGACCTGGACCTGCTCCCCTCCCTGCGCGGTGAAGATCCCGCGCCTGCTCACGAAGAGCGCCTTCACCCGAGACGAGACTCCGGTAGTTTGCCGGCCGGCGGCGCTTCCGCGACCCCACCCTCACTCTCGAACACGCCCGCCTCCAGGTCCTGCTGAATCCCATACAACCTGCTGTACGTCCCGCCCGCAGCGAGGAGCTCCTGATGCCTCCCTTGCTCCACGACCCTCCCGTCCGAGAGCACCACGATCCTGGTCGCCCTCCGGATGGTGGAGAGCCGATGGGCGATCACCAGTGTGGTGCGTCCGTTCATCAGGCGCTCCAGCGCCTCTTGCACCAAGGCCTCCGACTGTGCGTCCAGCGAGCTGGTGGCCTCGTCCAGAATCAGAATGCGGGGGTCCTTCAGCACCGCCCGGGCGATGGCGATCCGCTGGCGCTGGCCGCCCGAGAGCTTCACCCCTCGCTCCCCCACCTCGGTGTCATAGCCCTGAGGGAGCGCCAGGATGAACTCGTGCGCGTTGGCCGCCTTCGCCGCTGACACCACCTCGTCGTCCGGGGCATCAACGCGGCCATAGAGGATATTCTCCCTGATGGTGCCGCCGAAGAGGGTCGTCTCCTGCGGCACCAGGCCGATCTGCGCGCGCAGCGATCCCAGCGTCACCTCTCGCAGATCACAGCCGTCTATCTCCACACTCCCCTCGGTGGGGTCGTAGAAGCGCATCACTAGGTTCGCCAGGCTGGTCTTGCCCGCGCCCGAGGGGCCCACCAGGGCCACCACCTCGCCCGGCGCGATCTCCAGGTTGACGCCCTGGAGCACCGCCTCCCCTCCGGCATAGCGGAACGTGACCTCCCTGAACCTCACGCTTCCCCGGAGGCAGGGCAGGGGCTTGGCATCGGGCCGCTCGCTCACCTCCGCCTCGTGGGAGAGCACCTCGTGGATCCGCCCCAGGGCAGATAGCGACTGGTTGACGCGGAGCTGAAGCGACCCGAACTTCACGAAGTAGATCCCCACCCGCTGGGTGAGCACGAAGTAGGCGGCCAGGACGGCCAGGTCGAGCTGCTTGCCGATCACCAGGAAGCCGGCGTAGCTGGCCGCGATCACCAGCGCGCTGGTGGAGAGGAACTGGATGGCCTGGGGGGCCAGCGCGCCCACCCGCGCCACCCGCATCACCGCCCCGAAGGTGCTCTCATTGAGCCGCCGGAACTGATCAACCTCGTAGTCCTCCCGCGCGAAGGACTGGATGATCCGAATCGAGGCGAGCCGCTCGTGCAGCCGGGCGTTCAGGTCTCCGATCCGCTCCTGCTGGCTGCGGGTCAGCCGCCCGATGCGCCGCCCGCTCCGCGAGATCACATACGAGGTCAGCGGGGCGAAGATGATCACGAACAGAGACAGCTTCCACTCGATCAGGAACATGGCGGCCAGGCCCAGCAGGATCACCGGCGGCGCCGCCAGGTAGTTGGTCATCTCCGCGGTGACGAGCTGCTGCACCAGGGCCACGTCCGTGGTCAGCCGAGACATCAGGTCCCCTACTCGCTGCGACTCGTAGAAGGCCAGCGAGAGATGCTGGAGCCGCGTGAAAAGCTGGAGCCGCAAGTCAATCAGCGCCCGCCCGCCCACATACTGCCCCAGGTAATCGCGGCAGTAGGTGAGCAGCGCGCGCAGGAAGGCGATGAGCACCGTGGCGGCGGCGATGACCAGCACCGCCTTCCGCCGCTGCTCATCGCTCCGGGGAAGCAGCCGGTCGAGCCACTCTATCGCACCCTTCAGCAGGCCGCCCTTGGCCGGAAGCGCGCCCTCGGCGAGCTGCAAGACCTTGATGAAGGCCCCGAATACCGCCGGCCACAGCGCCACCTCCACCACAGTGGCGGCCAGGATCGCCGCCAGCAGGATGGCGATCCGCTTGCGTTGGGGTCGTAGCAGCCGCCGCAGCAGCCTGAGCAGATGCATGCGCGAGCCAAGCGCGTACCGCGCCGGAGGGAGGATAGTGGAAGGGAGCAGGGCTGTCAATGCAGCGCGGGCATTCCCGCTACCAGGGCGAGGCCCGCGCACGAGGCGGGGGGCGTGCTACAATGCCCCTGTTTCCTTTCACGTTCCCCCCGGCTGGAACGTCTAAAGGAGTGAGTGGGAGCCCTGCATGGACGGCGCGCGCGCCTTGCCCACCCGACGCACCAGACTCCAACTCGTCAGCGAAGCCGCGGCCGGCGACTCCGCCGCCTTTGACCTGCTCGTCAGGGAGCACGGGCCGCGCGTCTTCCGCCTGGCCCTGCGAATGCTGGGCAGCCGGGAGGAGGCCGAAGACATCCAGCAGGAGACCTTCGTGCGCGCCCACCGCAAGCTGCGCACCTTCCGGGGCGAGGCCGCGCTGGGCACCTGGATCTACTCCATCGCGGCTCACCTGTGTCTGAGCAGGAAGCGCTCCTCCACCTGGCAGCGCGAGGTGGCGCTGGAGGAGCAGCCCTCCGCTGTCAGCAATCCCGCCTCCGACCCGGAGCAGGTGGTGCTGGCGCGGGAGTCAGCCGCCCGGGTGCAGCAGGCCCTGGGCCTGCTGGCGGCCCCCGACCGCCTGCTGATTCTGCTCAAGTACGTCGAGGGGCTCTCCCATGGGGAGATCGCCCGCATCCTTGGCTGCTCGGTGCTGAGCAGCAGGTCGCGGCTCACCCGCGCCAAGAAGCTCTTCCGGCAGTGCTATGAAGAGGTGGAGGGATGATGGCTTCGTGCACTCAGTTCGAGGAGGCCCTTTGGGAGGCGGCGGAGACCCAGCAGGTGGCGCCGGACCTGGCCGAGCATCTGGAGCAGTGCCGGCCCTGCCGGCGGTCGCTGCGGTCGCTCGCTTCGGCCCTGGAGGGGCTGGCCGCGCTGCGAGAGGTGGCCGCCCCTGACCCGACCTCAGCAGTGCGGCTGGCGACAGCCGCCAGGCAGAGCCGGGGGCGCCTCATTGGCCGGCTCGCCGCCGCGGCCGCCTTGTCCGGCGCGGCGGCTGGGCTGCTTCTCCTCACCTCGCGCGCGGCGACACGATCACCTGTGTCCCCGGTGAGGCCTGACCGCGCAGTTGCCAGCCAGGGCCCGACAGCAGAGCAGGCGCAGGTTGCGCGGCAGGCCCGGGCTGAGGAGCGCGCCCCTGCCCCTGTCGCCGCGGCCGACAGCCACGTCAAAGCCGCGCGTCCGCATAGGCATAGGCCGACACGCCTGCGCCAGCGGCCCGCACCCGAACTCGCGCTGACTGCCAAGCTGCCCAGGCCGGAGGCGACACCTCAAGAGACTCCAGGCGCGGACTGGCCAGCCGAGGTCGAGCAGAGGCCGCAAGGTGTCTTCCTCCTGCTGGGGGCGCCTCAGGAGGCCCTGCCTTCCTCCAGCTATCAGGCCGAAGTCTTCCTCCCGGATGGCGTTAGGTCGTTCATGGAGCAGAGCATCGAGCGCGATGCCGCGGGTGAGCCGCGCCTCGTGCAGATCGCATATCACAACACCGCGCCCCAGCCCGGGGCGCGGAACTAAGGAGACCAAGATGACGGCTGCTTCCACAATGGCCCTGGTAGCACTGGTCCTTCTGCCCGCCGGCCCAGTCAAGACCATTGATCTGGACCTGAAGGCTGTCCCCGCGGGCGAGGCCATCCTCCAGGTGGCCGGGGCTGGCGACATGTCCTGGGTGCAGGCGGGGGAACTGCCCACCGAGCCCCCCATCAGCATGAGCTTGCGTGGTGTCAGCGCCCCTGATGCCCTCAAGATGGTCTGCCAGACCGCCGGCCTCGAGGTCGGGACAGAGGGGGACAAGGCCATCGTGATCTCGGCCCCGCCCTCCGTGGTGGTGGAGGGGAAGAAGGTGCCTCTCGTGGGCGCGTTCGCAGCGCCGCCAGACGTCACCTCCCTTATGCCGGGCGACGTGTCTTCGCTCGACGTGTATAGGGACAGCATCTTCGCGACCAGGGCGGGCCGCCTGGCCGAGGCAGGAATCACGCCGCGGTTCGCCGGCGACAGCAAGCTGGTTGACCTGGAGGTGAAGGAGGTGCCTCTGCGAGAGGCGATGGCCAAGCTCTCCCAGGCCTCCGGGGTGGACATCGCGGTGGACGAGGCGGTGCCGCAGGAGCTGAAGGTCACCGCCAGGATCCGCAAGCTGCCCTTGCGCGAGGTGCTGCGCTTGCTGGTCGGCCAGGCCGGCCTCGCCTACACGGCGGAGGAGAGGCCTGACCCGCGCCGGCTGCAGGTCCTCGAGGCTCAGGTCGAACAAGGCCTGATGACCAGAGAGCAGATGCAGGAGAAGATGGACTCCCTGCCCCGCGTCGCCACCCTCTACATCGTGCCCAAGCCGGAGCTGCGGGTGGTGGGGCCGGGGATCGCCCTGGACGTTACCCAGCGCCTGAAGGTCCTCACTGAAAAAAGCATCGCTGAAGCGGCCCGCGCCGCGGAGGCGGCCCGCGCCGCGGAGGCGGCGAACCGGGGGCGTGCAAAGGCCCTGGAGAAGGTCCTCAGTGATGTGAGCATCTCCAAGCTGGGCCGGGACGTGAGCGTCAGCGGTGTCCAGGACGTGTTCTCGAGGGTGCAGTGCCCCAAGTGCAAGCGCACCGCCATGGGCGTCGGGCAGGTCGGGCAGGACTGGAAGTACTGCCCGTACTGCGGGGCCAAGCTCCCCTCGCGGGCGAAAGCGAAGCCTAAGACCAAGAGCAAGTGAGCCGGTAAAGCGCCGACTGTAGGGCGGGCATTTGGCTAGGCCCGCCTCCGGCGACCTAGCCACCCACGCCCGCCATCGGTAGGACAGGCCCGCGGCCTGTCCCAGCCGCCGCAGGCGGCTCTGTCGTTAGGCACGAGCGGCCTTTGTTGGGCAGGAGCGGAAGCTCCTGCCATCTTCCAGTGGCGCAG
>Ga0315307_1000415_pt1 | contig 18270 bp, 12 predicted proteins | sample TDP2_MG_FD_203079 | JGI IMG/M metagenome (GOLD analysis project Ga0315307, IMG submission 203079) | Freshwater sediment microbial communities from Lake Towuti, South Sulawesi, Indonesia - TDP2 | ecosystem: Environmental > Aquatic > Freshwater > Lake > Sediment | place: Indonesia: South Sulawesi...
ACAGCTCGGGGAACGAGATGGCTTGTTTCATGGCGGCGACTCCTGGTGCAGTGAGGCTGCACAATTCCACTTGCCGCCAAGTTCGCGCGTCCCCCAGAAACCCCTCCCGCTAGATGTTACCAGTTACACCTCCTGCCCGGCCTTGACGACCTCGCGTCAGCAGGTCTATACTGTTCCCCCGGTCCGCCCCGGCCCTCCTGTGGCGGACTCGGTCTTTCAGGGATGCTACTGGCTCTGGTCCCAGCAAACTGGGGACGAAGCCCAGAGAGAGCAGCCCCGCGGCGGGCCGCAAGTCTCAGGCACCTGACTTCTATCTGCGAAGGGCACGGCTCATGATCGTCCAGGCGAGAACGCCGACCCGCATTGACCTCTCCGGCGGGACGCTTGACCTCTACCCGCTCTACCTCTTTCTGGAGGGAGGGGTCACTAACAACGCCGCCATTGACATCTACAGCGATGTGACCATCGAGACCCGGCAAGATGCCCAGATCTTCATCCGCTCCCTGGACATGAAGGCCGAGCTTTCCGCTCCCTCAGCCAAGCAGCTCCCCGTGGACCAGGAGCTGGCCTTCGTCGCCCGGGTGGTGCGCTTCTACGCGCCCCGCACCGGGGTGGAGGTGACCACCCACAACGCCACCCCCTACGGCTCCGGCCTGGGCGGCTCCTCCTCCCTGCTGATCGCCCTGAGCGGGGCGCTGGATCGCCTCAACCGCACCCAGATGGACCCCAAGGACTTCGTGGACATCGGCGCCAACCTGGAGGCCCAGTCCATCGGCATTCCCACCGGCAAGCAGGATTACCTGGCCGCCCTCTATGGGGGGGTCAACTGCTTCCATTTCCACGTCGCGGGCTGGCACCAGGAGCAGCTTCTGGGCGATGAGGGAAAGCTCAGGGAGCTGGAGTCACACGTCCTGCTGAGCTATACCGGGAGACCGCATTACTCGGCTCAGAACAACTGGCGGATGCTGAAGCGGTTCATGGACGACGCGGGCAACTCGCGGGAGAGCATGCACACCATCCAGCGCACCGCGGAGCAGATGCGGGAGGCGCTGCTCGCCTTCGACCTCCGCCGCCTGGGCGAACTGCTGGACGAGGAGTGGCAGTCCCGCCGCCTGCTCGCCCGGGGGGTGACCACCCCGCGGATTGACCGCATAGTGGCGGCCGCGAAGCAGGCCGGCGCGCTCGCCTCCAAGATCTGCGGGGCCGGCGGCGGGGGATGCATGATCACTCTGGTCAAACCTGAGAGGCGAGCCCCGGTGGAGGCCGCCCTCACCAAGGCCGGGGCGAAGGTGATGCCATTCGCCATCGCTCGACAGGGATTGACAGTAAAGGAGGTGTAGCCCGGGGAGCCGGGTGTTGCCCCCGGGCGAGACGGGTATGCCGCTGTACGAGTACTCCTGTGTTTCCTGTGGTCACCGCTTCCAGCAGCACCGCAAGGTGACGCAGCGGGCTGCTTCCCGTTGCCCCAGGTGCAACGGGCGTGTCAAGAAGCTCTTCGGGGCCGTCGGGATCATCTTCAAGGGGCCCGGCTTCCACACCACCGACTATCGGAAGCCCGAGGCCAAGCCGGCCCACGACAAGAAGCCGGCCGACGACAAGAAGGCCGACCTCGCCGGGGCCCCCGCCTCAGGCAAAGACAACTCGGAGGAGTAGGTCTGGTCGCAAGGTCTCTGGCACCACGGTTCGTCACCATGATGCCAGGGACCTCACAGCTCAGCGGCCCGCAGGAAGACCTCGGTCAGCTTCGGATCGAGGGCGATGCCGGCCTGGCGCCGCAGGTAGGCCGCCGCCTCCCGCGGGGTGAGGCCCGGCCGGCCCGGGGAGCCGGTCTGGAGCCGATCATACAGGTTCGCCACCGCCAGGATCCGCCCCAGCAGGGGGATCTGCTCGCCGGCCAGCCCCTCAGGGTAGCCCTTGCCATCCCAGCGCTCGTGATGATACCGCACCGCGTCCAGCCCGGGGGCGAGGAACTCCACCGGCTGGAGGATGCTGATCCCGATCAGGGGATGCATCCGCACCAGGATCTCCTCGCTCATGTCCAGGTGGCCTGAGCGGGCGAGGGACTCGTCGGTCACCCCGATCTTGCCGATATCGTGGAGGGTGGCGGCGAATCGCAGCGTCTCCATCTCCTCCCCGCTCAGGTTCAGCGCCCGCCCCAGTTGCAGGGCGTAATCGGTGACCCGCTCCGAGTGGCCCAGCGTGTAAGGGTCTTTGGCCTCGATGGCCCGGGAGAGCGCGTTCACCGTCTCCCAGTAGTTGCGGCGCAGGTCCTCGTGCAGCCGCGCGTTGTCCAGCGCGATCGCCGCCTGATCGGCGAACCCTTGGAGCAGTCGGCGCTCCCGCCAGGACCAGAGATGGCGCTGCCCCGAGTAGACGCGGAGCACCCCGAAGACCTCCTCCCCCCGCCGCAGCGGCAGGCAGAGCACCGACACCAGGCCCTCCTCCGCCGCCTCCTCCCGGTAGCGGAAACGAGGGTCCTTGCGGACATCCACCACGCTCACCGCCCGTCCCGCAATCACCTCGCGGTCCAGGGCGCTCTCCGACAGGCGCAGCGGCCCCTTGGCGAGGTAGTCCAGGCTCAGCCCGTAGCTCGCCCCGGCAGTCAGCTCATCTCGGCCCGGGTTCAGCAGCCGGATGGAGCAGGCCTTGGCCGCGGTGATGTGCACCGCGGTCTCGGCGATGGTGCGCAGCACCTGGGTGGGCCGGAGGGAGGCGTTGACCGAGCGGGAGACCTCCAGCAGGCTGGCCGCGTCCGCCCGGCGCTCCTCCAGCTTGGCGAAGAGCCGGGCGGTCATCAGCCCGATGAAGTAGAACAGAATCGCGCGGACCACCACGTCGTGCAGCGGCTGAGGCGTACCCTCGGGCACACGCAGGGGAAGCAGGGCCGCCAGCAGGGCCGCGGCGAAGGCGGTGATGATGCCACCGATGTCCCCCAGCAGATAGCTCGCCAGCACCACCGGGATGTAGAAGAAGTGGATGAAGCTGCCCTGGCTGCCGCCCCCCAGGTAGGCCACCCAGGTGACCAGCACCAGCATCAGCGCCAGGCCCAGGCCGACCAGGAGGGCCCTCCGATTCTGCCAGATCCGCTTCATGCCGTCAGGGACTGCGGTCAGGGCCGTCTCAGTGGCTCCCGTACAGCGTCTCTTGCATCATCGTCTGTCACCATGATGCAAGAGACGCTGTAATGCAAGACCCCCCTAGTTGCTTCCATAGTTTGCCGAGGGCAACCTTTTCAACCGGACTGGTTTGTGTGCCTCCCCGGCGCGAGCAGACCGGGCGAGACCGCCCCCCGGCCGCCGCCCCTCCCCGGCAGAGCGAGGCCGGGAGCGGGCCCCTCTCCCGGGCCCTGGCCGGCCCGGTCGGGCGAGCCGGTGGGCCGGAGAAATCGGGTCCCGGGCCCTTGACTCTGGTGGGCTGGTGTGCTAGAATCGCCCGGTTTGGTAACAGTGGCGTCGGAGGTGGAGCTCACGGCGGACGGTTCCACAACTGCGTAGCCCCTGTTGGCGCTAGGCGACACGGCCTCCCGCAACATCACTGCAATCATCCCAGGCTTGGCCTCTCCCGCCCACGAGGGGCGCCTGTCCCAGAGGCAGCGACTCAAAGTGGTGCCGCCGGCCGAGGATGGGACCCGCGAGACGGACAACTGGTCGAGCGTCGTGAAGCGCAGGGCCTGAATTCAGTTCATCTGTCATCTCTTGTGACAGCTTCACGGCGACTCGGGCCAACCGTCCGGTGGACGAGGTCCGACCCCGGCCCGGCCGGTGGAGTTCGCTGACTCTGTTCGCGGCAGGCGGCGCGGACGCGGAGGGGAGGTGATCACTCGAGGTGCTTCCCGTGTTGGGCCCAGGCGCGCGCCCAGCCTCGGCGCGCCCCCGGGAGCTGAGTAGGGATCTTGCTGTTGATGTGCGACCCTGTCAAGGAGGCGAGGCATGAAGAAGTGGGCAGTACCACTGTTGGTCTGTTTCGGGCTGGCGTTACTTGCCGGGACGCCGCTCTTCGCGACCGACGTGGCCTTCTGGACCGAGACCCTGGACGGGCCTGCTGCCCCGACGGGGTGGACGGCACTCGGGGACTGGCAGTTCGGAAAGCCGACCGGCGTCACTGGGGACCCCAAGACTGGCCATACCGGCAACAACGTGTATGGCTACAACCTCACTGGTCCCTACGGCCCGAACATCGCGCCGCCCCGCTATCTGACCACTACGGCGATCAAGTGCACCGGCAAGTACGCAGTGAAGCTCCAGTTCTGGCGGTGGTTGGTTGTCCAGGACGCGGACTACGACCAGGCCAACCTCCAGGTGTCCAACAACAACACCACCTGGACCAACGTCTGGGTCAACAGCAAGGACGCGGATCACGTGGACACCTCCTGGACGCTGGTCACCTACGACATCTCCAGCGTCGCCGACAACAAGGCCACCGTCTACCTCCGCTGGGGGATGGCCTCTCAGTCGAACAAGCCCTACACCTACGGCGGGTGGAACATTGACGATCTCTCCCTGTTGGCCGCTGGACCGACCGCGATCTACTCCTGGAACCTGACCGGGGCGGAGCCCGCGGGCTGGGTGCGTGACCCGCACGCCCCGGCGAACGCGCAGCCCCCGGCCGCTGGTCCTGGCTGGCAGTTCGGACCGGCCGCGGTGGGCACCAGCGGTCAGAACATAGGCACCCCGCCGGTGCTCACCGGCGCTGACCCGGCCGCGGACGCCGACGGCGTGGCCGGCGGGAATGTCTACGGCTACCGGATTGGCGCCAACTACTACAAGGGCATGAGCCGAACCGAGTACCTCACCTCCCCCAAGCTGGACTGCACGGGGCACACCGGTACGGAGGTGCGGTTCATGCGCTGGTTGGCGGTCGAGGACGCCGCCTGGGATCGCGCCTGCATCCAGGCCACCAATAACAACGCCCAGGTCACCATCTTCAAGGACGACTTCGAGGCCGCCACCATCACCGGCTGGACCTTCAGCGGGCTGCCCGCCACCGGCCCCACCATCTGGACCGGAGCCGGGAACCGGAACGACAAGCAGAGCGTGAAGTTCGTGCAGCAGCAGAAGATGGCACGAACCATCGACCTCACCGACTACTACGCCCCCCTCAGCTTGACGTTCTGGATGGCCGCCGACAAGCTCGAGGCCGGCGACAAGGTGGTGGCGGAGTACTCGCTCGATGGCGGCACCACTTGGCCTGACATGGTGACACTCACGGCCAACACCGCCTTCGCGCAGTACACCGTTGACCTGGCGGCGCTCAGCCCACTGGTCGAGAACAAGGCCAACTTCATGGTGCGCTTTGGGATCGAGGGCACCGCGCCCGACACCGATGTTGACGAGGCCTACCTGGACGACGTGGTGGTCAAGGGTGTCAAGTGGGTCACCCGGTGGTCCAACCCGAAGGGCCCGGTGGGCTCTCCGGTTGACATCTTCGACACCAAGTGGACCCAGGTGAGCGTCCCCATAGGCGCGGTGGCCGACGGCGAGGATGCCGTCTACATCCGCTTCGGCATGGGCCCGTCAGACGCCTTCGCGATGGCCACGGAGTTCGGTGGGTGGAGCCTCGACAACATCCAGATCGTCGAGGGCTCCCGCGACTGGGAAGTCGCCTCCACCAGCGCGCCGCGAGCCCTCCTCTGGGAAACCAGCGGGACAGTGCCAGTTGCCGTGGGCGCGAGGAACGACGGCACCGCCACCTGGACCTCGGACTACAAGCTGGTCGAGGTGATCGGGCCGACCGAGCCGGTGAACCGCTGGAACATCGTGAGCAAGGCGGTGACCGGCACCGTGGCCCCTGGCGCGACCTTTAACTTCAGCGCCGCCGCCCTGGCTCCGCCCCTCACCTCCATCCAGTACAAGACCCCTTGGCACGTCACCTGGCCGGCTGACGCGGAGAAGAGCAAGCTCGAGTGCAACTTCAACATGGCCAACTCCGCCGGCTTCTTCCTGAGCCGGACGTTGACGGGCGAGATCATCTACGCCAAGAACGGCGTGGTCACTCGCCGCTTCCCCGACATTCTCCCCGGGACCGACGGCGCCTGGGCCGACTTCTACACTGAGGAACTCCTGGGCCGCGTCCCCTACATCGTGATGGGCTTCCCGAGCCCGATCTACCCGAACGGGGTCTACGGCCCGCTGGTCGTAGTGCAGCGCGACGCCATCGCGGTCTACATCCAGCGCGCCGCGAACATCCCGAAGGCGGCTTACCAGGGGCTGTTCCGCGATGTGCCGTCTGGCTTCTGGGCCGCCTTGGAGATCGAGGCCTGCGCCAGCTCCACGCCGGCCATCGTCCAGGGGTACCCGGACTTCACCTATCGGCCGACGGACATCATCCCCCGAGACGCGATGGCGAAGCTGATCACGCTGGGCGTCATCGTGTCTGGCAACGGGCTGATCGTCACCGTGCCGCCGTATCCCACCACGCAGCCGTTCTCGGATGTGTACGTGGTTGACGATCCGACCAAGACCCCGCCGATCGTCAAGAACCCGTTCGCCGCCTACATCCTGGCCTTGAAGAACGCGGCGGTCGTGGAGGGCTATCCGGATGGCACCTACCGGCCGAGCGTGACCATCACCCGCGACTTGCTCGCCGCCTACGTCTGGCGGGCGTTCATCCGCAACCCGGCCACCGCGGTGGTGCTGGGCGGCCCGGCGGTGACCAAGATCAACCCGAATCCCGCGGTCACCTCCTGGGTCGGCTATCCGAGCACCGCTATGGCGCAGGGTGAGGACCAGAACTACGCCTACGCGGTGTTCGACGCCGCCCGCATGGGCGCGGCGATGCTGATGAACGGCACCTGGGACGTGAAGTTCGAGCTGCGCAACCTGACCACCCCGACGGTCCCGGCTCCGGCCGGCCGCACGGGCCTGGTGAAGGTGCCCACGGCGACCTTCAACGCGGCGATCGCAACTGCGCGGGCGACTGGTGATCCCTACTTCACCACCTACTGGCCAATCCCGACTGGCCTCCAGGGTCGGTTCGTCCTGGTAACCAGTGTGGGCAATGTCTCCGGCACCATGACTGAGGCGCTGCGCAAGCCTGCCTACACCGTGGTGAACCGGATCTTCTACGACGACTTCGAGGCCGGCATTGATCCCAGCTACCAGGTGCTGGGTCTGCCCTCTGGCGGCCCGCTCTGGTGGGACAAGGATCCCAAGAACGGCACCCACTCCCTGGAGTTCACCGGAACCCAGAAGCTCGCCAGGTCAGTTGACACCACCGGCTTCTACAACCTCAGCCTCGTCGTCTGGCTGGGCGGCACCAAGCTTACGAGCACCGACCACCTCGTGGTTGAGTGGTCCAAGGACGCAGGCCTCACCTGGACCACCGCCGTGGACCTCACCAACCACGCAGGGCCGGACACCAAGCTCACCAAGTACACGGCTGCCCTGCCGGCAGCGGCTGAGAACAACCCGAACTTCCGCCTGAGGTTCGGCATGGACGCCGGCACCGACGTGACCAAGAAGGGCTACGTGGACGATCTGGAGATCCGGGGTAGCTAGAGCTGGCCGCCCGAGCGGACAGCTCGGCTAGCTGGCTCACGGACTGGACCGTAGCGGACCGGCCCGGCGCTCGCCGGGCCGGTCCGCGCTCCTCCCGCAGAGCGGGGAGAAGCGATCCCTCGCTGGGAGGTCGAGAGAGCGCTGAGCTGGCTGCGTGAGCCGCGTTGCTCTGCCCCGGCGAGAAATGGAATAGATGACGGGGGCCATCGAGCGGCCCCCGGGGTCTGGTACAGGTTCGGGCCTGGGCCGGGCGCGCCCCTCTCGCTCCGAGCTGGCGGGCGCGGCCGGGGAGCCCTGCGGGCGCCAGCCATGCGCGCCTGTGCCATCCGCTCAAGGAGGCGCGGTATGCCGAGAACGAAGCACTTGTGCGTCACAGCGCTGGTGGCCTTGTGTATGAGCGTGACCGCCAGCGCAGTGCTCGCGGCGGACAGTTGGAAGGTGCTCGGCAGCGAGTTCCCCATCCAGGTCGAGTGGGATGAGTCGGCCAATGTCTGGGTTGACACGCAGAACACCGGCACCACCACCTGGGACTCCAGCTACGGGCTCCTCTCTGTCACCGGGGTCACGGTCTCAGCCATTCCCACTGATCGCTGGGGGCTGAAGCTGGTCCCCATCGTGGGCATCACGGTGGCGCCGATGGCGACCCACAAGTTCGAGTTCGCGGTCTTGGCGCCGCCGTTCACCACCCTGAAGTACTTGCCCCCGGTGACGCCCACCGAGTCCGGCGTGGGGGACTATCTGGACGCCAACTTCATCCTGGCCCACCCGGTCACTCCCACCCCGACCCTGGTCACCACCGACACCGCGCTCAACCAGGCGGTGATCAGCCGCTTCCCGGACATCCAGCCCGGGACCCTGGGATACTGGGCCCGCTTTGAGGTGGAGGAGCTCTCCGGCAGAGCTCCCTACGTGGTCCTCGGGTTCCTCGATGGAACCTACGGACCCCGCCTCCCGGTCCAGCGCGATGCCATGGCCGTCTTCATGTGCCGCACTCTGAAGCTGCCAACGGGGCCCTACCAGGGCAAGTTCCGCGACATCGCCTCCAACTTCTGGGCCTGCAAGGAGATCGAGGCCCTGGCCAGCACCGACATTGTGGAGGGGTTCCCGGACGGGACCTACGGGCCGTACCTGGTGGTGGACCGGGGTACGATGGCGGTGTTCGTGGCCCGCGGCATGGTTGGCGGCGAGTCGCTGGTGCCGCCCGGGCCGCTCCAGCCCAGCTTCCCTGACGTGCCCCCCGTCTTCTGGGCCTACGACCACATCGAGTATGCGGTGAGCGAGGATGTAGTCAAGGGCTATCTGGACGGCACCTACAGGCCGCTCACTGCCGTGGAGCGCGACCAGATGGCGGTCTTCCTCTGGCGCGCCTTCATCATGCCGACCGGCGTCCCAGTGGCGCTGGCCGGCCCGGACACCACCTCGGCGGGCGACCCGGCCACCTTGCCCTACCTCGGCTGGTCCTCCGATGGGCAGGACCCTGACTTCGCCTACGTGGCCTTCGATGCCGTTCGGCTGGACACCAACCTCGTCTTCCCCAAGACCCCCAGCGGCACCTGGGATGTCACCTTCGAGCTCCGCCCCGGGGATAGCCCCACCGCCGCAGCCAGCCACACCATCTCCTTCTACGCGGCCGACATCACCAAGGCCAGGAACGCGGCGATGACCACGGGTGACCCCTACCTGGTGCTCTCCTGGGATCTGCGCCCCCTCTCTCTGCCTGCGGGCACCTATCACCTGGTGGTGATGGCCGGAGATGAGAAGGGCGTGATGCGACTGGTCCCCATGTCAGGCACCCGTCAAGGGCATGTGAGCTTCAGCTAGTGTGCCGTCTCAGAAGTGCGGTTACAGTATGAAGTGCAATCCCCAAGCTGCTCCGAGACGGCACACGGGCGCTCACGGCTCCGACGGCTGCCCACGATCCGCGCGGCAGATATGCAGGGGTGCAGCCTCACTCTAAAGGTATTTCGGCGACAGCGCACTAGTCTGGCGCATGGCAGGCTGCTGGCGTGGCGCAGCGCCGGTGACCGGCCGGTGACGCTGATGCGCTGAGGGAGCAGCCAACCCCAGCGCCACGGAAATCAGGGCGCCCGCTTCCACCGCGGGCGCCCTGCCATTCCCTGCGGGAGGAGCGGACCCGGCAGAAGCGAACAGGCCACCCCATGAGCGGCGGGCCGGCCATCCCCATCCTGCTCTACCACAAGATCGGCGCCCCGCCCCGCGGCGCCCGCCTCCCGGGCCAGTATGTCTCCCCGGCCCTCTTCCGCCGCCACCTCGACTACTTGCAGCGGCACGGCTATCGCGCCATCTCGCTGCTCGACATCGTCCACCAGGACCGCGACCTCCCGCGCCGGCCGGTGGTGATCACCTTCGACGATGGCTACCAGTGTCTTCACCGTCACGCCTTTCCCGCGCTGGCCCAGCGAGGCTGGACCGCCACCATCTTCCTGGTGGCGGGGGCGCTCGGAGGTGTCAGTGTGTGGGAGCGAGCCGCCGGCGGTGCTGCCGAGCCCTTGCTCGGTATTCCGGAGATCAGGGAGATGCGAAGCGCGGGGCTGGAGTTCGGCTCCCACACCCTGACCCACCCGCGCCTGACCGCGCTCACCGAGGCGGAGGCGGCGCGCGAGATCGGCGCCTCGCGATCTAGCCTGGCCGAGGCCCTGGGCGAGCCGTGTCGCTCCTTCGCCTACCCCTACGGTGACTGGGACCACCGGGTGCGCGATCTGGTGGCGAGCGCGGGCTACGAGGCGGCCTGTACCACGGTGCGGCTGGCGGCCCGCCGAGAGGACGATCCCTTCTCCCTCCCGCGCATCAATATTCGCCGCTACAACCTCGTGCCGCGGTTCGGCTACAAGCTCTGGCGGGCCCAACGAGCCCGGGCGTGATGGAGCCCCTGCGCCTCCTCCAGTACATCACCCCCTCCCAGATCGGCGGGGCGGAGGTGCACGTCGCCACCCTCGCGGAAAAGCTGCGCGAGCGCGGCCACGACGTGACCGTGATCTGCCCTCGTGGGCGGCCCCTGGTCCCCGAGCTGGTGGCCAGGGGGCTGCCGGTGCGCGCGCCCCGCAGCACTGGCAAGCTCGATCCCGTGACCCTGGGCCGCCTCTCCTACTGGCTGCGGCGAGACCGCATCCAGGTGATCCACACCCACCTGTCTACCGCCAGCTTGCTCGGCAGCCTGGCTGGTCGCCTGGCAGGCGTGCCCTCGCTTGCCACTGTCCACGGCCTCAACACCCGCACCTGCTTCAACTACTCCCGTGCCATCATCGCGGTCTCGAACGCGGTCAAGCAGCACCTGGTCGCGCAGGGGATGCCCGCCGACCTGATCACCGTGGTCCACAACGGCGTTGATCTGCGCGCCCTCTCCCGGCCGGACGCCAGCGCCTCGGTGCGCGCTGAGTGGGGGCTACCGGAGGGCGCGCCGCTGCTGATCACGGTGGGCCGCCTGGTCCCCACCAAGGGGCACCGCGATCTCCTCCAGGCCCTCTCCATTCTGGCGAGAGACCCCCGCTGGCAGGAGCTGCGGCTGCTCGTCGTCGGCGCCGGGCCCCTGCTGCTCCCCCTCCAGCGGGAGGCCGAGCAGATGAACCTGGCCGGGAGGGCGGTGTTCTGTGGCTTCCGCCGGGACGTCCCGCCTTTCCTCCAGGCGGCCGACATCTTCGTGCTTCCCTCGGTCCAGGAGGGCCTGTCCCTGTCCGCTCTGGAGGCGATGGCCCTGGGCAAGCCAGTGGTTGCTTGCCGCGTCGGTGGGACCACGGAGGTGGTGGTGGATGGAGAGACCGGGCTGCTGGTGGCCCCGGGCCGGCCGGCCGAGTTAGCCCGCGCTCTGGAGCGGCTGCTCGCCCATCCCGAGGAAGCGCGGGCAATGGGGGCGGCGGGCCGCCGCCGCGCCCAGCAGGCCTTCGACCTGGAGCAGATGGTCACCAAGATCGAGGCCATCTACCACCGGCTCACCTCTCGCTCACTCATGTGATCCTGAGTCAGCCGCAGGCACACGAAAGCTCCCGCCCTTGGTTGTGAGTTGGGCAGCTTCCTTGACGCCCGACCTCCGCGGCGGCTATACTCGACCGGGTGGGAGCGCAGCGTCCACAGAGGGCTTGCCCACCTCACGGAGGGCTGGCCCGCCCTTGGAGGGGTGTCCGAGCTGGCCTAAGGAGCGCGACTGGAAATCGCGCAGGGGGCCAGAAGCTCCCTCGCGGGTTCGAATCCCGCCCCCTCCGCCGCGCCTATGGCCGCGGTAGCACCTCCGGCCCGTAACACGTCCCCTTTCCCGCCCTGGCCACCGTGCAGGCCTGGCAGTGGGGCTTGAAATGCGCCTGTAGTGTGCTATAATACGCTCGCCCGCAAAGCAAGGGATCGTGCTGTGCTCCGCGCTGAGAAGCCCCAGTGCCTTGCGGGAGGGGGAGGCCATGGCGCGGCAGGCCGCCGTCGAATCTCAGTCGCTGCGGCCGCAAGTGCGCCGCTCCCGCTGTGTCGGTTAGTCAGTCTGGGCTGACACTTCCGTGTCGGCCCCGAGCACCTTGACAACTCGGGAGGGCGACAGAGCCGCCAGCGCCGGGCGCGAACCGCCAGCATTCAAACCGAGGTTTGCTGTTTCGCCCTCGCGCTGGTGGACACGGTGGGCTTGTCACGCATGACGATAAGGGTATAGTCGTTTCGCCCTCGCGCTGGTGGACACGGTGGATGGATGAACTCTACCGACTCACGACTGCTGAGTTTCGCCCTCGCGCTGGTGGACACGGTGCTGCTATCCCGTCGCCCATGTCGGCCGTTGTCGTTTCGCCCTCGCGCTGGTGGACACGGTGGGATGCGAACCCCGCCCAGCTTCGCCCCTTGCGTTTCGCCCTCGCGCTGGTGGACACGGCGTCTGACCTGCGGACGCAGATTTACGATCAGTAGTTTCGCCCTCGCGCTGGTGGACACGGCTGCTGCCCCTTGACCCACTTGGCGACCGTGGCAGTTTCGCCCTCGCGCTGGTGGACACGGCGCGCCTTGCGGCGGGCGGGATTCAGATTGGAGGGTTTCGCCCTCGCGCTGGTGGACACGGTGGAGGGAGCTGGGGCGGGCCCAGAGCCCAGAGAGTTTCGCCCTCGCGCTGGTGGACAGGGCGGCGCGGAGGTCAGCGGCGAGAGTCGCCGGTCAGCGCGAGAGAGGCGACCTGCGGACGCAATGATGACCAGCGCTGAAGGGCGAAAACAGCCCAGCCAAGACTCGCCGCGGACAGGCCTGGTAGCACAGGACTGAGCCGGTGTGGCGAGCGCGGGAAACCGGCGGGGAAACTCGGCCGGCTACCGTCAGGAGGCACGTTTGGGGAACAGGTAGGGGCAACCCTGAGTGCAACCTGGGGTGCACCTTCAGCTCCAGGCTCTGCAAGGCTCGGCCCAGAGGGACTAACGCCCTAATCCGCTTCTGGCGGCTTGTCCGCCTCCGGCGGAAAGGGAGAGAAAGGCGGTCGTGAGGCCGCAAGGCAAGCCGAGCCATATCCCTGTCCTCAAACTTGGGCGGGAAGGACAACTTGTGAGTACGAGTGCAGGCGAGTGTGTGCTCGGCCTGGACTTCGGGCCGAAGCACGCTGGGCTCGCGGTGGTCCTGCGGGGTCCCTCGGCCGACGAAGTGGTGTTCGCCGGGGAGGTGCGTTTGCGCGCCCTGAAGGCCTTACGCTCTGACCGGAAAACCCCACTCTCCGAGCGGAAGACCATACTCGGCGTCCGGCGGGCCTTGCGCCGCAGTCGCCGCAGCCGCAAGCGCTACCGCCAGCCGAAGATTCCCCAGCGCGGCGGCGGGGCCACCACAGATACCCCGGAGAACACCAGTGCCGCCAGGGGCCGCCCTCCCGAGTACCGTCGCGCCACCGGCCTCAACACAGGCCGAAGACGCTGCAAGTTCACGGACCCCACCACCGGCGAAGTCTGCGCCGTGAACACCCCCCGCAAGACCAACGTGCGCGACCTGCTGCTCTGGAACATCTGCCGTCACCTTCCCGTGTCTCTTGCAGAGCGCGCCGCCTTTGTGTCCTACGTCAACCAGCGCAACCTCCAACAGGGTGAAGTGCTGGACGCGCTTCCGGCAGCGGACCAGGCCGCGCTTCAGGCCGTCTTTGCTCAGCAGCGCAAGCCCAAGCAGGAACCCCTTGCCGCGCGAATGCGTCGCCTGGGAGTTGACCGCCACCTGCGCTCACAGATCACGGACATTGTGGGCACTACCTCACGCCGGCCCCTCAGCGGCAGGCTCTCGTTCTGTCGGCAGCACTTCCTCCGCCACCACGAGCAGACCCGAGTAGCCCGTCCGAGCGTGTGGCTTCCTACTACCATAGAGATGAAGCACGCGGATGTCCTCCGCGTGTGCGGCCAAGAGATCGCGCCCAGGTGGCAGGTGCGCCGAATCGTGCTGGAGCGCGCGGGCTTCGACCTTCAGCTCCTGCGGCAGCAAGTATCCTTGGAGTGGAGAGTGGAGGACTGGCAGCGAGGGCCCCGCTGGGGCTACCGGAATACCTTCGAGGCGAAGAAGCAGGACCAAGGCAACCGCTGCGCCTACTGCGGGAAGAAGCCGTCACGCGAGAACCGATTTGAGCTGGAGCATGTGGCCCCTGGCGGCGGCGATTCCTGGGAGAACCTGGTGCTCAGTTGCCGCGCCTGCAACCAGCGCAAAGGGAGTCGAAGTCCCGCCGAGGCCGGAATGCTCTTCTGGGCGGACACCGAAACCGGAGAGACCCTGGCCCCGCTATCTCTCGGCCTGTCACGCGTGGCCCGCTACATGACCCAGACTGACCAGGGCTGGCGCAGGCTGGAGGCTTCGCTGCGGAGGCTGTTCCCAGGTGCAGAGGTGGAGTACACTTGGGGGTATCAGACTAGCTTCTACCGCAACCGCTGGGGCCTGCCCAAGAAGCACTACGCTGACGCCGCGGTCATTGCCAGCTCTCACCAACTGGAGCGCAAGCTCGCGCTTCCCGAGCAGCCGAAGCGCTTCGCGCCCGCGCCAGGCGGCAAGCGGCTCTTCGACACGAACCCGCTCGCGCGCGAACCCGACGGCCACTTCACCCAGCGGCAGAAGCTGGTGAGCGAGCAGGGAGGGCTGACGTTCGCCGAAGTCCCACGCGTGGAGAACCCGCGGAAGCGGAAGCTACTCCAGGCCGCAGCCGACAAGGCAATAGCCGAGGCCGCCGCCAAAGGAGAGAAGCCGCCGGCGGCGTTCACTGCGGCGATGCTTGCTGGCCTTCCGTTCAACTCAGTCCGCCTCACCAAGCCCGACGCGCAGGAGCGCAATACCCGACAGCTAGGGCAGCAGTGGTTCAAAGTCGCGGGGGGCCCCAACGTCGCCACCATCCTCTACGAACACAACGGCAACCAGGCCACCCTCGTCAAACGGAACCCCGCTATCTTCCGCGCTGACCCAGGCCTGCCCAGAGGGGCGCGCGTTCTTGCGGTCTACCGCAAAGGTGACTTCGTGGAGTGCAGCGACGGCCTGGGCCGGGTGACGAAGAACCACAGCAACGGCACTCTAACTGTCGAACTGGTGGATACAGGAAAGGCGGTGACGCGGCAGGCCAAGTCGTTCCGGCCGGCGCGCAAGCCGCCGCGAGGATAGCAAAGAGTCCGTAGGGCCGGAGCGGCCACCCTTTTCCCCCGTGGGGAAGCTACCAAAGCGGCCCAACCACCCCTCCTATGCGAGGCGGGCCCTGCAGGCAGAGAGGAGGCAACGGCGATGAAGGCCGACCAGTCGGGGTTCATCCCCGGAAGCGACATCATATTCTGGGTTGGCGGGACCGAAGGGTACGAAGGGTTGCGCCTCTGCCCGCGCGACGGACGCATCCTAGTCCGTGGTAAGGAGGTGGCCAGAGACGAGGAGGTCGTCCGCGCAGTGGCCGACGAACTGCGACGGCTGGCCGGCGCGCTTTGAGTCTTTCGTTGCGGCGTCCTTGCCACCTCGTCGGGGCCCTCGGACCCCTCTACGCCATCCCCTCCAACCTCTTCTCCGTCACCTCCCCCCGCAGTGGTTCCCCGGCGAAGAAGCGGCGAAGGTCCTCCACCGCGAAGGCGGCCATCTCCCAGTAGCGGCTCGGCACCGGACCGCCCACGTGCGGGGTGAGCAGCACGTTGGGCAAGTTGCGCAGCGGGTTGTCGGCCGCGGGCGGCTCGGGAGCTGTGACATCCAGCCCGGCCCACAGCCGGCCACTTCTCAGCTCCTCGATCAGCGCCTCCTCATCCACCAGCGCGCCGCGCGCCGCGTTCACGATCACCGAGCCATCCGGGATCAGCTTCAGCCGCTCTCGGCTGATCATGCCGATGGTGTCGGACCGCACCGCCGCGAAGAGGCAGATGATCGGACAATTGCGCAGCAGATCCTCCAGCTCCACCAGCTTGATCCCCTCGGCGGCGGCCCGCCCGCGGTCGCCGTGCTTGCTGTAGGCCCACAGCTCGCACCCGAAGGGCCGGATCATCCGCACGAACTCCCAGGCGATCATCCCGAGCCCGACCATTCCGACCCGCTGCTCGATCAACGTCTCGGGGTTGAGGTCACTGTACGTCCCCCACCAGAGATCAGAGCCTTTCATCTCCTCGCGAAATCGCGAGATGCGCCGCAGGCAGGAGATGGCCAGGCACAGGGTCAGCTCGGCCACATAGCGAGACATCATCGGCGTGGCGCAGCTCATCGTCAGGCCGCGGCGGAAGAACTCCCGCGCCGGATCGGGGAGAAGGAAGTGGACGCTTCCCGCGGCGTGGGACACGATGCGCAGCCGCGGCGCCGCGTCGAGCACCTCGACGCTGAGTTGCGGCGAGCCCCAGCCGGTGATCAGCCCCTCGCAGTCCCCCAGGTGCGCGCTCAGCTCCTGCTGTGTGAGCCGCCCCTCCTTGCGGTTGTAGACCGGCTCGGCGAAAGCGACCAGCGCCTCCCGCACCTTGCCGGGGAAGAGCTGGTCCTGGAGCTTTCCGCCTGGCGCCACGAACACTCTCGGCCTGGTCACTGCCCGCTGCCTCCGGGATGGGATGGGGGATGCCGGACTCACCTGGTCCCGAGCGCGGCCTCCGGGACGAGGCCGCGCCAAGCTCTCAGTTCTCGCTGCCGTCGCTTCTGCTGCTGCTCTTCCCGGCGCTTGCTCAACCAGGTTTCAAACGCTTCCCTGGTGTCGAAGTGGAGGCTGTGCTCCGACCGCTCCGGGTACTCGCAGGAGCCGTAGTCGTACTCCCGACAGACCTCCGGCCGGCTCTCATAGGTCAGGCACAAGTTGTCACTGGTCAGGTACTTGCAGGGCGTGTGGACCTCCAGGTGCCAGCGCCGCCCCTCCACGTAGACGCTGGTGCTCTCGTGCGCGAGGAACCAGCTCACCTCGTCGAAGTCCCATTTCCGCCTGGGCGGCGGAAGCACCACGGTGATGTAGCGGCAGCAGCGGCTCCCGCACTCGTATCGGCACACCCGGTCCGCCTCCGAGATGGTGTGGTTGGCGCTCATCTTCCGCCCCCTGGCCTCGCGCTCAAGACGGCCTTGGTTTCGTCATGCTGCGCCAGATGCCTGTTCCCGAAGCACCTGACCGCGGCCCCGCTGGCGGGCCTAGTGTGCCGTCTCAGAAGTGCCGTTGCAGTATGAAGTGCGATCCCCAAGCTGCTCCGAGACGGCACACGGGCGCTCACGGCTCCGACGGCTGCCCGGAATCCGCGCGGCAGATACGCAGGGGCGCACCGTCACTGTAGAAGTATCTGGGCGACAGCACACCAGTGTGCCATCTCAGAATCCCCCGGTTTTGTGGAATGAGGCCTTTGCCGTTGACAAGCGAATAGGCGACGACACGGCAGATGCGCTAGGCTCTGGGTCTACAGCTTCCGCCCCGGTCTCCCCCAGATGGGCAGAGACGCCGGCGGAGGCAATCACCAGGCTGCCGAAGATGCCAAGCTCGTGAGGAGCCATGGGGGCTCCTGCGGGCGGGACCTCTCCGGCAGCCTGTTTCTTTTGAGCGGTCGCCAGCGAGAACCGAATAAGCCACTACCGGAAAGGAGGTAGAGTGTTGCGGACACTGCACTGGTCGCATGGGGAGCTTCCCCCGCCCCGCGCACTGCCCGCGCGACCAGTGCGCCATGTCCCACCGCTGGAACCTTGCCTGTTCCCTGGTCGCCCGAGGCGCTCCGACACTGACCCTCCTGTGCTCGCCAGGGCCGCCCGGCCCGACGAGCCGCCCCTGCGGGCGACCCACAACTGAACTCCCGCGGTGCCAGGGGCTTCTCCGGCCGCCAACCGCCCCTCACCAGCGGGCGATGTCTAACACGGCGCAACTCCCTCCCGCGCCATGTCTGGCCCGGCGTCCGTCCCCGGCGCCGGGCCAGATCCTTGTGTTCCGGGCATGTGCCCGTTCCCGGAAGTGAGGGTCCTCTAACGAATGTCGCCCAAAGAAGTAATGGGCGACATTCGTCAGAAAGCTACAGAGTCTCGTGAATCATGGTGAGAGACCATGATTCAAGAGACTCCCCAGGAGAGCGTCTGGCGCCCTTCTGAGAGATTCTCTTGCATCAGGGGTCTTATCCTGATGCAAGAGAATCTGTAGAGCGCATTTCATAACCCTCAATCGCCTGGCTGGCCCGCACCTGTGCTGGCGTGAAATGCGCCCACGCAAGCCTGCCGCCCTTGCTGGGCTGTTTCATGACCTCTTTCGGAGGTTATGAAACAGCCTCTACAGAGTCTCTTGAATCATGGTGAGAGACCATGATTCAAGAGACTCCCCAGGAGAGCGTCTGGCGCCCTTCTGAGAGATTCTCTTGCATCAGGGGTCTTACCCTGATGCAAGAGAATC
>Ga0315307_1000417_pt1 | contig 18259 bp, 8 predicted proteins | sample TDP2_MG_FD_203079 | JGI IMG/M metagenome (GOLD analysis project Ga0315307, IMG submission 203079) | Freshwater sediment microbial communities from Lake Towuti, South Sulawesi, Indonesia - TDP2 | ecosystem: Environmental > Aquatic > Freshwater > Lake > Sediment | place: Indonesia: South Sulawesi...
TGCATCGCCGACCCGAGCCTGGTCACTCGCCCGGCCCGTCGTATCAAGGGCCTGATGCCCTGCGGTGATCTCGGCCGCGTGTTCCACGCTTCCAGGTTCATCAACTGGGGCAGTCTCACCCGCGAGACGGCGCCGGACAACCATGTCATGGACATCACCTTGCGCCGCGGCGACACCTATACGCGCTACTGGGACCGTAGGGGCCCCTTCGTATGGTTCTCAGAGATGGACCGCCGCTGGGAGCCCGACTACCTCGCGCCCGGACCCCGCCATATCTGTGAGGGCGAGGGGTGCTGGCGCCACTACGGCAATGGAGACCTGGTCTACCAGCCGCGCCTCACCGATTACACCTACCGAGATGGGGTCATCACAGAGACCGGCCTTGCCTCACCGGGCCCCGCGGGCCTCAGGCCGGACCGCGCCCGCCGCGCCGCCAGCGTCACCTTCGCCACGCGCCTACCCTACATGGCCTGCGCGGCGAAGCTGACCTTCGCCGCCACCCGCGCCACCGGCAGCGACTACCTCTGCGTGTGGGTCCGGCCCGCAGGCGGCCTCTGGCGACAGCTCTGGCAGGAGCCCGGCTGCGGCCGCCTGCGTCGGCAGCTCGATCTCTCGCCGTGGGTCAGCGGCAAGTACGCCTATGACCTGCGCTTGGACCTGATGGCCGCGCGCCACCCCGAGCAGGTCGCGCTTCACAGCTTCACCCTGGAGACCACTTTCCTGCTCAACTACCTGGCGCTTCCTCGCCTCCTGCCAGGTCGGAATCGCGTCCAGGTCATGGTCGCGGACCCGGGAGAGCTGCGCGACCGGCGCCTGGAGGTCACCTACTCCTGGGCCGACCGGGAGGGCGAGCACCAGGACTGCCGCCTCATCTCCGCCGCCCCCTACACCTACCACCTCACCCTCGCCCCCGTCGCGACCACGCCCGCCGACAACCCCAAGTACATGCGCTTCTTGCGGCTGCGAGTGTGGTGAGGCCCTGAGCGGCCCGCAGGCGCGCCCCTCTGAGCGTTGGGCAGGAGCTTGCCTCCTGCCCCGCCGCCATCTGCGGAACCCGGAGCCGTCTGGGCTACCCCATGATCTCCGAGTAGATCCGGTCCAGGTCGGCGTCATCGGCGTAGCGGATCTCGATGCTGCCACCTTTGGCCTTCGGGTGGACCAGCACCCTGGCGCTGAGCCGGTCACGGAGCCTGCTCTGCACCTCTTCCAGGTTGGGGTCGAGGCGCACGGTTTTAGGCCCCCCTAAAATTGTTCCACGTGGAACAGTGTCGCTCAGCAACTTGCTCACCAGCGCCGCCGTGGCCTTCACTGACAGATCCCGTCGTACCGCTGTACGCCACACCCTCAACTGGAGCCGCCTGTCCTCGATGCCAGCGAGGATCTTCCCATGTCCCTCCTCAAGCCTCCCGTGCCGGATCATCTCCTGGATGGGTGCCGACAGGGTCAGCAGCCGCAGCGTGTTCGCCACCGCCGGCCGGCTCTTCCCCACCCTCTGGGCCACCTGCTCCTGGGTCAGTCCGAACTCCTCGATCAGCCGCTGGTAGGCTTGCGCCGCATCTATCGGGTTGATGTCTTCCCGCTGGAGGTTCTCCACGAGGGCGAGCTCCAGCATCTCCCGATCGCTCGCCTCCCTCACCACCACGGGCACCCGCTGCAGCCCCGCCTCCTTCGCCGCCTCCAGCCGCCGCTCTCCCGCGATGAGCTCCAGTTGGTTGCCCTGCCGCCGCACCACCAGGGGCTGGAGGATCCCATGGGCCCGGATGGACTCCACCAGCTCCGCCATCCCCTCCTCCTCCGTCCCCTTGCGCGGCTGGTACCGACTCGGCCGGACTCGGTCCACCGGGACCTCCTGCACTAGCGACTCCGGCTCCGACAGCGTCCCTGTCGGTATCAGCGACCTCAGGCCCTTGCGGCTCTCCATAGTCCATCACCTCTTTCGCCAGCTCTCTATAGGCAACGGCGCCCCGGCTGTCCGGGGCATACTGGATGATGGGCTGCCCGTAGATGGGCGCCTCTGACAGCCTCACGCTCCGTGGGATCACGGCCCGGAACACGCGGCCCGGGAAGTGCGACCGCACCTCGTCGGCGACCTCGCCCGACAGTCGCGTCCTGCTGTCGAACATGGTCAGCACGATGCCGAGGATCTCCAGCCCGGGGTTCAGCATCCGGGCGACGAGGGCCAAGGTGTTGCGAAGCTGGGTCAGCCCCTCCAGGGCGTAGTACTCGCACTGAATAGGGATGATCACTAACTCCGCTGCAGTGAGGCAGTTGACAGTCAGCAAGCCAAGCGAGGGCGGGCTGTCCAGGAGCAAGTAGTCATAGTCAGCCAGCGCGGGCTCGAGGCAGACCTTCAGGCGGGTCTCCCGAGCCAGGGTGCTGACCAGTTCGACCTCGGCCCCTGCCAGGTCTACCGTGGCCGGAGCGACCCGGAGGTTAGGGAGGCGGGTTTCGACTGCAACCGCGGCCACGGATTGGCCCGTGTGGAGGCAGTCGTAGACGGTAGCGGTGAGTTGGGACTTGTCCACGCCGAGGCCGCTGGTGGCGTTCCCCTGGGGGTCCATGTCCACAACGAGCACGCGGCGGCCAGCGGCTGCCAGGCAGGCCCCGAGGTTGACCAGGGTCGTGGTCTTCCCGACTCCGCCCTTCTGGTTCACGACTGCGATGACGCGGCCCACGTGCACCCTGGCAGGCTGGGGATGTCAGATTGTAGGCGAGGAGGAGGGCCATGTCAAGGCGATTTGGCCCGTTTCATGCAAAAGCATAAGTGGAATCGCGCTCGACGGGCGGCCACGGCCTCCGGGAAGGGAGGGATGCGGCGTTTGATGGCAAGCAAGCCTATGGTTGCTCCCAGAGGTGCAACCAAGCTGGGCCGACACATGATTGGGATAGCGAGCGACGATGTCGCGCGGCTTCTTCTCTTCGGGCCCCAGCAGCCGGCGTGCCCTGAGGTCATGGGTGAGGAGAGAACAGGATGTTGCGCACCGTGCAAGCGGCCAGGAAGATGCCCAGAGTGGCCAGCGCCATGGCGACACGGCGGCGCCCCCAACTCGGATTCGCCGATGCGATCTCCCACACCAGTCGTTCGAGCTCCTCAGCAGTCCGACACATCGACAGCCGGCAGTTGCGGCCGCAGAGCCCGATGCCATCCCCCGAGGCGAGCCACGCCTGCGCCAGGCCCAACCGTCGGCTCTGCCCCGCCGAGCGGCCACTACAGAGTCTCGTGAATCATCGTGAGAGATCATGATTCAAGAGACTCTGTAGCAGGCTGCGGTTGCGCCGCTACAGGCGCGCGGCGGGTGTCTGCATGCTGGGCTGCTGGCTGCTCAACGATGTGACAGAAGCGCCGCCGGCTGTTGCAGCATCGCGCGGGGCAGTAAGCTTCTCAGCCGTGCTATGGTGGCCGGACTGTGCCACTCGGACTGGTCACTGAGGAAGGCCAAGCGTCTGGCCGCCCACGATGACATTGCGCCAGGGTATCTGGCAGCAGGTGCTGTGGTTCTAGGCCGTGTGGACTGGCTGGCATAGTCGGACGACTCGTCCCACGTGCCGGGAGGGTGGGAGATGCCCTTCCAGTGGAGGGATGGTCAACCGCAGCCCCCGGGCAGAATCTCCGACGATGGACCCTTGCGGTTCTCAGAGCGGGTGCACCGGTGTGCGACCTCCACATCCCTATCGCTTGCGCGCGGCCGCCCTCCGCCACTGTGCCGCTTGCAGGTTTGCCTCGCGCATCCGCGCAATCATCTCCCACTTCGGCCGGTCGGTCTCGCTGATCAGCCCAAAGGCAAAATGCTCGCCATAGGTCGGACGCGCGCCATATCCCGGGCCGCGGCCGGTGATGGGTTGGTCACGGTACTCGAACCAGGAGCCACCAACGCAGTAGGGGTCACGAGCCGCGGCTTGCACCCACGCGCGGTATTTCTGACCGGCCTGGGCATCATCCCGCGCGCTCACCCGAAACCTGCCGAATCCCCTTTGTCCATCATACCAGGCCGGATAGGAGAACTCTCCGCAGAACACCGGCTTGCCCAACTCGGTCTCCAGCCGTCGCAGTCGCTCATTGCCGTATTCCGGAGTGTAGAGATCGTAGCCCACCAAGTCGGCGTGCCGCGCGGCTAGACGCCAGTCATCCTCACGTTCAGCGCAGACAGGGCAGAGATAGCAGCCCATGTAAAGATGATTCGGGTCAATGGCCTTCACCGTCTGGTACACGAACTGGTAGTACTTGTCGGCGTAGTGCAGGCGCATTGCCTCCACGTCCGGCGGTGGAGGGGCAAGCACTGTCCGGTGCAGCTCATCCCGCGTCTTCGCCGACGCGCCCCAGGCCGCGTTCAGTTTCTCAAGCGATCCCAAGTAGCGAATCTGGAGCGCGTGGTCCACGAGCGCTCGCTTCGCCGGCACGGTCGCTGCCATCCGCAGAATGCTCGTCACCTCTTCGGGCTGAATCAACTCGTCCTTCTCGCTGCCAACCGCCCAACCAAGCACACGGGGATCGCTCCGCCGCGGCGTGATCTGCTCTGCCAGCCTCGCCCGGAACAGTGCCTGCACTGCGGGATCGAAGACGTCAGGATGGGCGACTAGATTGGGCACCCCTCCGCGACTCAACACTGGCGTTTCTACCAGCCCCTCGGGCGTGCCCCATTTGCCGCCTCCGCTGAAGCCCCAGGAGCGCAGGCGTAGGAGGCTTTGCTCCTCAGCGCGGCGTTGCCAGGCGTCACCGTGCTTGCGGACCAGATTGCATGCATGCAGGGAGGCGAAGTCCACGTTCTCGCCTGTGCCCCAGTCGTCGTGGCCCCAGGTGTTGGCATATCTGCCGGCCCGATCTGGCAACCACTCGAACAGGTACTTGCGGCCGGTGATGGGTGTGGCTGTCCAGACCACCGAGGGCGCACTGCATACGCCGAGGTAGAACGTGGGATTGCCTTCGGGACTGATGAGCCACCAGAAGCCATCGCGCTTGCTGACACGGAAGAAGCCACTCCCCTTCTCGCTCCAGCCGGCCTTGCGGTAGCCGCCATATGAGTCGAAGTCGGGGGAAGGGGGCATGGCGGCGAGACGCCCTGCTTCCTCCTCGATGTCACGCTTGAGATCGTCATCTGAGCGCACTCTGCCCGGCCAGTCGGCATAGCGGCACTGCCCATAGCGATCCACCAGCGGCGCGAGGGAGTGCAGGTCATAGGTGAGGAAGGTGATGGTGAGATCTAGGGTCAGCGTGTCCCCCGACCGCGGCGCGAAGGACACAGAGCGTGGGTCATCAGGCTGGAAGAGCTGCAGCGCCGCCGAGCGGCGCGGCGAGCCAGGGAACCGCGCGCGTGTGACCTGCTCGCTGCCTCGACTGAGCGTGACGACGATCGTCCCCAGTTCGGCCAGCCAGTCGCCCGCCTCCGGCATCCACTCGGGGCGCTCATTCATGGTGAGGGGGCCTGCTGCAGGCTGCCAGCGCCCCGGGCTATCCGCTGCCAGCACGCCGTCGAGAAACAGCTGTGCGCCCTCCGGGGAGATCACCGCACGAACGTGATAGGGGCGGTTCGGTACGAAGCCCGGCCGGTGCTGAGGGAAGCGCCAGCCCTTCCCGTCCCCCACCCCCAGGATGATCGGAAGGTCACGTAGCTCGCCGCCCTCTAGGTCGAGGTAGAACCCAGTCGCTCTGCCATAGTCGTGCTGCGCGACCAGGTAGAGCCGGGCATTCGGCCGCTCGTCGGCGCAGGCCGGGAGCAGCAGCGACAAGGATCCAATGAGGAGCAACCAGCATCTCATGCGGTGCACTCCCTATGGCGCTGGCCGGTAGCGTGGCGAGTCACGATGGGATCCATGGGGGCGTACCTTCGCCGGCGGGCACCGCGACTCCGCCTACCCCCTCGCCGGGAGCTGATGTCCGGGGTCTCGTCGCGGATGGGGAGGTGCTCTGCAGGCAGTGTTGGCAACCGTGCCAGACTGCCCAGACCATAGTCGGCCTGTCTATCCGGGATTATTCATGGGAACAGAGGGGCCGACCGGCGGAAGCTGCTGCGAGAGGGCCGGGATGCATTGCGTCGGCGTCGCCTGACAAGCTACGAGTTGCGCCGCCTGACCCGGGGAATCTACAGAGTCTCTTGAATCATGGTCTCTCACCATGATTCAAGAGACTCTGTAGAGGGCAAGGTTAGGCTTGGCGAGGCCGGGCCGTGCTAGCCTCGCCACCTGCGGGCCAGAGCCCTGGCCCCCTCTGGCATCTCCGGAGCGCGATAGCTCAGGAATTTGGCTGACCCGCGATGGTAGCTGTCCACGGCCTTCGCCACCGCATGGTGCTCCTGGACGAAGGCGCGCGCAGCGCTGCCCAAGCGCCTCCGGAGATCTCCGTCCCGGAGCAACTGCAGCACTGCGCTTCGCCGCGCCTGCGCGGAGTTCTCTACCAGTAAGCCGGTCTCGTCGTGCTGGACGATCCCCCGATAGGGCGGCAGATCAGAGAAGACGATCGCCGCACCCAGCGATCCATAGTCCAGAGCCCCGTTGAGAAACCGCGTCACAGGACAGCCGCGCGCCTTCAGCTCGCGCGCCGGGACGCTGGGGAAGCCGTGCCCCTCCTCTATCCTGCGCCTGATGTCAGCCGTCTGGGTCCAGGGGACTACCAAGGTATCGGTCTGGATGAAGGCGATCTGCCTGAGCCATCCGATCTTCTTCGTGCCCAGCGGCGGCGTGACATCCACTTCCGCGAAGCCTGCTCGCAGGGCCATGCCTCCGCTCCCGAGCTACTGAGTCTCGCCTAATGCAGTGAGGGCGAGACTCAGACAGAACACGTCAGAAAGCTCCACAAACCCCCTGCCGGCGTCACTGCAATATGCGAAGCTCAATAGAGGTCCTCGAGCTGCTCCAGGTTGGCCATGACTTTCCTGATGGCCTTGGCCACGAGCACCGCGACGTCAGGCCTATTGGGCGCCCGCAGCGGCGTCGTCATCCCGGTGTGTGTCTGAAGATGCCTGGTCGCCGCCGGGAACTTCTCCACTGCGTACTCGACCGGCTGAGCGTGCCGGCAGCTCCACGGGCATCCGCGGCCATAGCCGTCCTTCGCCTGAAACACGGTCATCGCGGGCAAGACGAACGCCTGCCAGATGCCTGTCTCGAGACCCTCGGCATTCAGGGCGCGCACAATCTTATCGCGGAAGGCCGCCGGGTCGTGGGCATGCCCGAGGGCTTCCATGTCGAAGCGGATGGTGTAGTTGTACCAGTTGTGGTCATAGCCTTCTGGGGCCGTCGGCAGCAGCAGCGCGGGAGTGCCGGCAAGCTCCGCGGTGAGGCAGGCGGCATTCTCCTTCTGCACCTCCAGATAATGGTCGAGCTTCCTGAGCTGAGCTCGTCCCCAGGCCGCGGTGAGGTCATTGTTGCGGTACATCCAGCCCATCGCGTACACGTGGTAGTCGCGCCGGCCGGTGGGCGCCACCTCTTCTCCGAAAGACCACAATGTCCGCGCTCGCCGGAACATGGCCTCATCATCGGTCACGAACATGCCGCCCTCTCCGGAGCAGAGGCACTTGTTCTGGTTCAGGCTGAAGGCCGCGCAGTGCCCGAGCCTGCCCACCTTCCGCTGCTGGTAGCGCGCGCCGTGGGCCTGGCAGGCGTCCTCGATCACCCTCAGCCCATGCTTCTCAGCGATCGCCATCACCGGATCCATGTCCACCGGGAGGCCGTGCAGGTGCACAACGATGATGGCCTTGGTCTTCGGGGTGATCGCCTCCTCGATCTGGTCCACCGCGATGTTCATGGTGCCGAAGTCAATATCCACGAACACGGGGATGGCGTTGTGCTGCATGACACAGGTGGCGGAGGAGGACCAGGAGTAGGCCGGCACGATCACCTCGTCACCGCAGCCACACTCGGCCGCCACCACCGCCATGTGCAGCGCGGCCGTCCCGGAGTTGGTGGTCAGGGCGAACCTGTTGCCGTTCCAGGCCGCGAACTCGTCCTGCAAGGCCGCGCAGTTCGGCCCGAAGGTGTGAGTCGTGCTCTCCAGGGAGTCCAGCACCATCCTGCGATCCGTGTCATCAACTGGCGGCCAGGGCTTGATCGTGCCAGGGGGGATGGCCGGCGAGCCGCCTTTGCTGGCCAACTGCTCTCTCATGCGTGTGTCTCCTTCGGGCCTGGGATTCGCTGGAGAGCCGGCCAGTCCCTCGCAGGCTTCTCGCAGGTGCCCGCAGGCCGTGCTCTCTCGCGGGTGCTGAGAGGAGCGCCGGGCGGCGTTCGGGAATCTCACGGGGCGCCTCGTCGCCAACCGTGTTCGCCATATTGGCGCAGGTCTTGGACGAGCTGAACACCGCGGGAGGTACGGCCGTGACTGCTGAGGTGAAGGAATGGGAGAACCCCGCACTGGTGGGGCGGAGCCGGGAGCCTCCGCACTGCACTCTCATGCCTTACCCCGACCGCCGGACAGCATTGGAGGGGACCCGGGAGGCCTCCCCGTTCCACCTTTCGCTCAATGGTCGGTGGAAGTTCCACTGGGCCCCGAGGCCGGCCGACCGCCCGGTAGGGTTCCAGCAGCCCGGCTATGATGTCAGCGCCTGGGCGGAGATTGACGTGCCGTCGAACTGGGAGCTCCAGGGCTACGGCACTCCGATCTATACCAATGTGCGATACCCCTTCAGTCCAGTTGATCCCGATCCACCGCACCTCCCACACGGCGACAACCCCGTCGGCTCGTACCGGAGGGAGTTTGGCCTACCTGCTGCCTGGCAGGGCCGCCAGGTGTTCCTCCACTTCGAGGGGGTCAGCAGCGCCTTCTACCTGTGGGTCAACGGCGAGCAGGTCGGCTTCGGCAAGGGCAGCAGGCTCCCCAGCGAGTTCAACATCACCCGCTTCCTCCGCGAGGGAGCGAACACGCTGGCGGTCGAGGTCTACCGGTGGTGTGACGGCAGCTACCTGGAGGACCAGGACACGTGGCGGCTGAGCGGCATCTTCCGCGATGTCTACCTCTTCTCCACGCCCCCGGTGCATCTGAGGGAGTTCTTCGTCCGCTGCGACCTCGATGGGGCCTACCGAGACGCGGTGCTCAGGGTGACGGCGAAGGTGCACAACTACCGCGCGCAGGCCGCAGGCGGCCGCGCGCTGGAGGTCTCGCTGCTGGACGCGGAAGGGAAGCCCGTTGGCGCGGACCCGCTCGTGACCGGCCGCATCGAGGAGCTTCCCGCTGGGTCCGAGGAGGTTTCGGAGGTGGAGGCGGTGGTCGTCAATCCGCGAAAGTGGTCGGCCGAGACTCCCTACCTGTACCAGGTGGTGCTGACACTCAAGGACGGGGAGGGCCGGATCGCCGAGGTCGAGCAGTGCCGCTTCGGCTTCCGCCAAGTCGAGATCAAGCGCGGCCAGCTCCTGGTCAATGGTGTGGCGATCCTCATCAAGGGGGTCAACCGTCACGAGCACGACCCCGATCATGGCCAGGCCGTCCCGGTGAGCCGCATGATCCAGGACCTGCGCCTGCTGAAGCAGAGCAACATCAACGCGGTGCGGACCAGCCACTATGCCAATGACCCCAAGTGGTACGAGCTCTGCGACCGCTACGGGATCTACCTGGTTGACGAGTGCGATCTGGAGTCACATGGCGTCTCCGACCGCGTGCCGGCGAGTGACCCGATGTGGACCACGGCCTGCGTGGACCGCATGGCGCGGATGGTAGAGCGAGACAAGAACCACCCCTCGGTCATCATCTGGTCGCTGGGTAACGAGGCCGGCTTCGGCGACAACTTCAGGCATATGGCCGCCTACGCGCGGCAGGCCGATCCCACCCGACCCGTGCAGTACCAGCCGGCAGGCGAGGACCCAGTCACCGACATCTACTGCCCCATGTACGCCAGGATCGAGGGGCTGGTGGAGTACGCCAGGCGGGAGCACAGCCGGCCGCTGATCATGACGGAGTACTGCTTTGCGGGAGGGAACGCAGTCGGGAACCTCCAGGATTACTGGGAAGTCATCGAGAGCCACACGCACCTCCAGGGAGGGTTCATCTGGGACTGGCAGGACAAGGCGCTGAGAAAGCAGGCCCCGGATGGCAGCACGTACTGGGCCTACGGCGGGGACTTTGGCCCTCCCGGCACACCCTCTGACGGCGTATTCGTGTGCTGCGGCATCGTGGGGCCGGATCGCGATCCTCAGCCGGAACTCCACGAGGTCAGGAAGGTCTACCAGCCTGTCAAGGCCGGGCCCGTGGACACCGGGGCCGACGGCAGGGTTCGGATACAGAACAAGCACGACTTCGTCAGCCTGGGCTACCTGGGCATCTCCTGGGAGTTGAGCTGCGATGGCGAGGTCGTGCAGACGGGCCTGCTGCCCGCGTTGTCACTCGCGCCGCGGGAGGAGCAGGATGTGGTCGTTCCGTTCCTCCGGCCTGACTTGCGGCCTGGGGCCGAATGCTGGCTGAAGATCACCTTCGCGCTGGCCGAGGATACCATCTGGGCCGAGCGCGGGCACGTCATCGCCTGGGACCAGTTCAGACTGCCCTTCGAGGCCCCAGCCCCGCCTGTGGCGGACTCCGCTGCCATGCCAGCCCTGGAGGTGGTTCAGCAGCCGCGCCCCAACGGCGCTGTCCGCGTCACCGGCCGCGGCTTCTCCCTGGTCATCGGCGGCAAGCACCCCATGAGAAGTGATGTCAGCGGTGCGCTGGTTTCGCTGAAGCTTGACGGCAAGGAGCTGATCGCCGCGCCGCTGGTCCCCAACTTTTGGCGCGTGCCTGTTGACAACGACTTCTGCGACCAGTGGGACCCATACCACCTGGAAGGTGTTGGGGGGATGCAGCGCAGGCAAGGCATGTGGCGGCGCGCGGGGCAATACCGCGAGGTGGTCAGCGTCTGCGCGGAGCAGCTCACTCCCCAGGCCGTCCGCGTCACCGCGGAGGCGATCGTGCCGGTGGGACAGACGCGATACGAGACCGTCGAGGCGTGGAGGGGAACCACCGACCAGATTCCCGTCGGCCCGGCGAACTACCTCTGTGTCTACACCATCTATGGGAGCGGCGACATCGTCATCGAGAGCAGCTTCGACCCAGGCGACCTGCGGCTGCCTGACCTGCCGCGCTTTGGCATGCAGATGGCCATGCCCGGCGACTTCGCCACCATGACCTGGTATGGACGCGGGCCGCACGAGACCTACTGTGACCGCAAGACGGGAGCCCCGGTGGGCCTCTACTCGGGCCCTGTTGCCGAGCAAGTCCACAATTACGTCCGCCCCCAGGAGAACGGAAACAAGAGCGATGTGAGATGGGTGACGCTGACCAACAGAGACGGCGTCGGCCTGCTCGCGGTTGGCCTGCCGCTGCTGAGCGTGACCGCCTGGCCTTACACCATGGCGGACCTGGAGAGGGCGCGCCACACCAACGAACTGCCTGAGCGCGACACGGTCACAGTGAACCTCGACTACAAGCAGATGGGCGTCGGCGGGGACGACGGCTGGGGGGCGCGGCCGCACCCGGAGTACTCCCTGCCGTGCAAGCCCTACAGCTACCGGTTCCGCCTCAGGCCCTACTCCCCGGAGATGGGAGAGCTCGACTCTCTCGTCCGGCTGTCCCTGCCGAGTTGAGTGGGAGGAGAACCGTGCTGCCTCTGCTCTCGAAGTCCAGGTACCTGGCAGGTCGGCAGTGCCCGAGGCGGCTGTGGCTGGAGTGCCATGCTCCGGAGCTGGCCGCCCCTCCTGATGTCGCCACCCAGGCGTTGTTCGAGGTGGGCAGGCGGGTGGGTGTGCTCGCCAGGGAGTGCTTCCCAGGGGGCGTGTTGGTCCAGGCAGAGCACTACCGGCACGAGGAGGCGGCGTCTCACACCGCGCGGCTGCTCGGCGACCCGGCCCTGCCTGCGATCTTCGAGCCGACATTCGAGTTCGACGGCGTTCGGGTCCGGGTTGACATCCTCCAGCGCGGGCAGGCCGGCGGGTGGCGGCTGATCGAGGTGAAGTCGTCCACTCAGGTCAAAGACGAGCATCTGCCAGACCTGGCGATCCAGCACTACGTGGTCTCCGGCTGCGGAGTGCGGATCGAGTCCGACCACGTGATGCGCGTCAATAGCAGCTATGTCTTCGACGGGGTGCGCATAGACCCAGCCAGCTTCTTCGTCGCGGACGACGTGACCGGCCCCATCACCCCGGCGCTCGATCTCGTCCCGGACATGCTGGCTGAGCAGAAGGCAGTGGTGGCGCTGGCGGACGAGCCCGGCATCAGCCCGGGCTACCAGTGCGGCGAGCCCTGGGAGTGCCCCTTCGCCGGCCACTGCACCGCGGAGAAGCCCAGGTACTGGATCAAGCACCTGCTCGGGATGGACCGCAGGCGGTTCGCCGAGTTGACCGCGCGAGGCATTGAGGAGATCGCGAGCATTCCGGACGATTGCCCGCTCACGCCCAACCAGCGGCGAGCCCGCGAGGCCACGCGGGCCGGCCGGCCCTGGGTGGCGCGCGATGTCGGGAGCCAGCTCGCCCGTGTGTCCTACCCCGCCCAGTTCCTGGATTTCGAGACCACCGCGCCTGCCATCCCCCGCTATCGGGGCACGCGGCCCTATGAGATGGTTCCATTCCAGTGGTCGCTGTTCACTGTCGAGGAGGGAGGAACCCTCAGGCACAGAGAGTACCTGTGCGAGGAGGACAAGGATCCACGTCCCGAGCTCGCCGCCGCGCTGCTTTCAGCGCTCCAGGACCGGGGCAGCGTGGTGGCCTACAGCGCAGCTTTCGACCTCCGCGTCATCCGCGACCTGGCCGGCTGTTTGCCGGACCTTGCGCCGCCTCTCCTGGCACTGATGGACCGCGTGGTGGACCTGCTGGCGCTGCTGAGAAGCTGCTACTACCACCCGGACTTCCTGGGGTCATACTCGCTCAAGCGAGTAGTGCCGGTGATGGCGCCAGATGCAGACTACCGCGACCTGGAGATCCAGGACGGCAGCATCGCCTCACTCGAATACCTCAACATGCTCTCTGAACCCGATCCACAGGCGAGAGCGCGCCTTCGGGACAAGCTGCTGGCCTACTGCAAGCGAGATACTTGGGCGATGGTCTGCATCTGGCAGGAGCTGCAGGCCTTCGCACGCAAGGGCGCTCGGCGACCCTGAGCTTCAGAGCGGCCGAGCGCCGACTCAGGCGAAGGACAAACCACCCGGCGCGCTGGAGATGCGCGCAAGCTCATGCCGGCTATCAGGCCTGCAGCCGGAGTGCCGCGAAGCCGTAGGCCCGCAGGTCGAAGCTGACCGACCCATTGTGTACGCTCAACTCCTCGAGGTCTCGCTCGAGCAGGTCGGTCCGGAAGACGCGCCGATAGCCATCTACGCCGACGCTGACCGGGCCTGAGCGGCCGGCGATCTCCCAGAGGCGCAGGATAACTCCCCGTGCCGCCTCCCCGTCGGCCGGCTTGAGGCAAGTGGCGATCGCCCGCGCCGCCTCCACCGCGGGCGCTCCCGCACCACTGGACTGGGCCGGCAGGCTGCCTGGTGCGGCGAGCAGCGGCGTAGCCACTGCCTGGCTCCAAGCGACGGCCAGCGCATTGTCGTACCCGCCCTGGTAGGCGCGGAGCGAGTAGCGGAACTGGAAGTCCGTCACCCCGTCCTGATCGCGCACCACCTCCGCGTAGTTCTGGTCATTGCCCAGACACTCGAAGGCCAGCACATCGGGATTCGGCTCCAGCCCCAGGCGCAGCAAGAAGCTGTCCAGGGGAGCGATGATGGTCCTAACCCCCGCGCTGGTGGCTGCATCGGCGAATCCCTGCACCACAAACCGCGCGGGATCAGCGCCAGGCAAGAGGTTGCCTTCCGGTTGAGCAAACGGCACGATCACCGCCCCGGTGGTCTCGATGCGCAAATCGTGAGTTGGCGGCTTCAGAGGGAAGAGTTGGCAGAGCCGTTCCTGCTGGGAGCAGGGCGGCTTGTGGAGGCGCAGGTCCAGGTCGACGCGATCAAGGTCCGCGTAGACAGTGACCAGGTTCCTGACCTCGACCTCCTTCGCTCTGCTCGATACCTGAAGCCGGGCCAGGACGGGCCCTGTTCCCACGAGCTTCGACTCCACCTCCACCACCTCGTGGCGACAGTCGCTGACATACTCGAGTTCGCACAGCCTCGGCCGACGACCCCACGGGCCCCCGCCTGCACACACCAGATCCGCCCCGCTGGCTTTGTGGATGAGGCTGGCAATCCCGCCGGTGTCCGGGTCAACCTCGAGACGATAGTATGGGCTCTCCAGGCTGGTCGAGGTGCCGCGAAGCGAGGTCTGCGAGGCCCCGTTGCCGCCGGCCGCCACCTGCAAGGTCCTCAGCCCGAAGCCCTCGATCAAGGGAGAGACGAAGTAGGAGATCTCCTTGCCCCCCTCCTCGATAGTCTGACATCTCACCTCAGCTCGCCCATCTGTCAGCATCTCGACTCGCTCGGCCAGCTCCACTCGCACCAGGTCGGCCCGCGGCTGGCTTAGGCTGTTGAGGAGGGTAACACTGCTCCCGTCTGGCGCGAGGCCCAGTGCCGACCAGCCGCGCTCCGTTAGGCCTCGCACGGCCGCGCCGAACCGCTCACTCCAGTGCCGCCGAAGCACCGCGTTGTGGCGCTTGTTCTCTTCAGAGGCACCGTTCCAGGCGTGGTCTCCCAGCATCGCCCACCACCACTCGGCCTGTTCGCGCGCAGCCCGCGTGGCTTCGTGAACACCTGGATCAACTCGCGCTGCAACAGCTAGCAGCGCCTCCGCCGCGATGAACCTGCGCCCATACTCCCGCACGTCGGCCGCGTACTTCGCGAGGGACACCGGCCACGCGTCCCAGCTATGGCCAAAGCAGCCGCGGATCACGGGCAGAAAGGGCCTCTCCTGATGCGCGCGATCTACAACCTCGCAGAACTGCGACAGAGTCGCGTTGATCAGCTTGGGGCGCGGCCCTGGCGCGGCATTGGCGCGCTGGATCGCTTCGGACCAATGACGGGCCGAGTTGCCTCGTTCCTCGAAGACGTGCTCCGGCGCGATGTCTCCGTGCGTCCCGCTCGCCAGCGTGACGCAGAGAGGGTAGGACGGCCCCAGCCTTTGGTAGTGCGGGAGCCACTCCTCGGTGATGGACTCAGGGCGCCTTAGCAGGGAGCTTCCCACCGTATACGCGCTCTTGAGAGATGCGAAGGGGTCCAGGACCACCCTGAGTCGGCTTCCGTCGGGGCCTTCGTAGATGAAGAGGGGCGGGTTCTCCAGGTGCTTGAACGTGGAGTCGTAGGCGTAGAAGGGCTTGGACAGCCAGCGCACGCCACACCCGGTGAGGATGGTCGCCACCCCCCAGGGCAGCGATGGTTCCTCGATGTGCTCTGCGACATCCACCGGGATGTGCCACTCCTGCTCCAGGCGCCGCGCGGGATAGAGCGTCCGGAGTGTCCCCTCGAAGTTCTGGAAGGCCAGCAGCGAGTTGCACAGGAAGGGGCTGACGCAGACGCGGCCCTGTCGGATGCGCCGGACGAGTTCCTGCTTCCGCTCCGGATAGCGCTCGACGAAGCACAGCGCCTCGATCGTGGCCGCCATGTTATAGCGGTCCTGGTTCTCCGGGCTCTCGCCGTCGGTCCGGTTCATCTCGTCGAGGTGCGCCCGCACCAGGTCCGCGAACGCCTGCCGCGTCTCCTCTTCTGTCCATCCCCAGGTGTAGTCAGGGCAATTGTCATTGGTGATGTACACGACCCATGTATTGGGCTTTGCCGAAAGAGGCAACGGCGAAGGCGAGGCAGACTGGGTGTCAGAGTCGCAACATCCCCTCGGCATGTTACTTGTTTCTGCGAAGCCCATCAGAGTCGTCCACGGGGTTGCTCCTGTGGCTTTGCCCATCCTCGGCTCCCCCGGTACAAGTGGCGATAGGGCGAGCGCATCTGCCGCCGGCAAGAGCATCTGCACGGTGCCCGTGCTCGAGCCAAGGCAACTCGGGGCAGTTGAGTGCAAAGCCCGCGATGGCTGGGCCCCGGAGCCGTCGGCTGCGGCTACTCCTTCAGGCTGACCTCTCGCCCCTGCCGTCCGGACTGGTAGCAGGCCTCCACGATCCTGAGGTTCCAGAGGGCCTCGTCGCCGTCTACCGCGGGTCGCCCTCCGTCCAGGATGCAGCGGGAGAGTTGCTCGATCTCGGCCCCGTACATGTTCACCGGCTCGGCCTGCAGCTCGAAGGTCCGCTCGCTGGGAGCCCGCTCTTGCTGCGCGTCGTAGTCGGCCTGGTCGGAGAGCACCACCCGGATGCTGCCGCCCGGCGTCTGCCCGATGGTGCCCTCTCCATAGAGCGCTCCCTTCGTCCCGTAGATCTCCAGCGGGGCGCGGCTGGCGGCATCAGGGACGTTGAACAAGCTATCCACGATCATCTGCGCACCGTTCTCCATCCGCAGCAGCACCGTGGAGGTGTCCTCCGATCGGTAGTCCTGCACCAGGCAGCGGTTCATCGCCAGCACCGACGCGACCCGGGTGCCGGAGATGAACTCGAGCAGGTCTATGCAATGGCTGCCCATGTCCATCAGCGCGCCGCCCCCGCCGGTCTCCGGATCCTGCCGCCAGGCGCCCGGGATTCCGGGATACCAGCAGGTGAGCTGCGCCCGGCCCGCCACCACTCGGCCCAGCTCGCCGCGCGCCACCAGCTCGCGCGCCGCCGCGTTGAGGGAGTGGAAGCGCATCATGTAGCCGCAGCCCAGCAGCACTCCCGCCCTGCGGCAGGCCTCCACCGCCCGCCGGCCTTCGGCAACGGAGAGCGCGATCGGCTTCTCCACCAGCACGTGCTTGCCGGCCCGGGCCGCCGCCTCAATCTGCGCCCCGTGCAGGTTGACTGGCGTGGCGATGTAGACCGCCTCCACCTCCGGGTCCGCCAGGAGCTCCCCCTCCGCGGTGTAAGTCTTGGCCACTCCGAACTGCTCGGCCACCTGTCTGACCACCTCCGGGCGCACATCCATCAACGCCACGAACCTGGCGCTCCTCGCCGCCTCCACTGCTCCGGGCAGCGTCCGCCGCATGGCGATGCCGCCCGCGCCCATGACACCCCAGTTCACCTGCACCATCTTGGCCCTCCCTCCGCCGCGCTCACCTACAGAGTCTCATGAATCATGGTGAGAGACCATGATTCAAGAGACTCCCCAGGAGAGCGTCTGGCGCCCTTCTGAGAGATTCTCTTGCACTAGGGGTCTTACCCTGATGCAAGGGAATCGGTAGCATAGGCAGTCAGCACCTTCCCGATGGCCTGGGCCAGCTTGTCCATATGCTCGATCTCGTACACTGGGTGGCAGGGCACGAAGAAGGTGCGCGCTTCGAGCCAGGCCGCGTTCTCGCAATAGGCCTTGCGGTACTCGACTGCCTCCGGCCGGGTGTCGGGAGAACGGAACGGGTACTTCAGCCGGCCAAAGCCGTTGTGATCCTGGAAGGCCCGCTCCTGATAGCACTGCGGCCACATTACCGGCCCCGCCGGCACGCCCTCGGCCTCCAGCGCACTCACCACCTGGCGCGCCGAGTCCAGGGTGAGCGCCTCCATGTCGAGCACGATCGGGAACATCCAGAAGGCGTTCCGCCGCTCTGGGGTGTCGAGCGGCAGGTAGCGGATCTGCTTCAGGCCCTGCAGCCGCTTCATCAAGTGCTCGGCATTCCGGCGGCGGTTCGCCAGGTGATAGCCGTCCATCCGCGCCAGCTCGATCAGCCCCACCGCCGACTGCATCTCCGTCATCCGGTAGTTGTAGCCCACCATGTTGTGGACGTAAGGCAGCTTCGCCTCCAGCTCCAGCAGCCGCAGCCGCTCGGCGACATCGTAGCCGTGATCGCGGAAGGAGCGGCACTGCCAGGCCGTGTCCTCGTCCTCGGTGATCACCGCGCCTCCCTCTCCGCCGGTGGTGAAGTGCTTGCTCTGACAGAAGCTGAAGGCGCCGATATCGCCGATGGTTCCTGCCTTCTTGCCATTCCATTCGCCCCCGTGCGCCTGAGCGCAGTCCTCCACCACCGCCAGGCTATGCTTCCTCGCGATCTCCAAGATCGGGCCCATGTTGGCCATGACCCCATACAGGTGCACCGGCATGATGGCGACGGTGCGCGAGGAGACCTTCGCCTCCACATCCTTGGGGTCCAGGGTGTGGCTGTCCCGCTCGACATCCGCGAACACCGGCACCGCCCCCGCCTGGCAGACCGAGAAGGAGGTGGCGATGAAGGTGTAGGAGGGGACGATCACCTCGTCTCCTGGGCCAATGCCCAGCCCTGCGAGCGCCACGTGCAGCGCGCTGGTGCCGCTGGTGGTCGAGACCCCGAACTTCGCGCCACACCACTCCGCGAAGGCCTGCTCGAACTTCATCCCCAGCGGCCCCGTCCAGTAGTTGACTTT
>Ga0315307_1000419_pt1 | contig 18249 bp, 14 predicted proteins | sample TDP2_MG_FD_203079 | JGI IMG/M metagenome (GOLD analysis project Ga0315307, IMG submission 203079) | Freshwater sediment microbial communities from Lake Towuti, South Sulawesi, Indonesia - TDP2 | ecosystem: Environmental > Aquatic > Freshwater > Lake > Sediment | place: Indonesia: South Sulawesi...
TTGAATCATGGTGAGAGACCATGATTCAAGAGACTCCCCAGGAGAGCGTCTGGCGCCCTTCTGAGAGATTCTCTTGCATCAGGGGTCTTACCCTGATGCAAGAGAATCTGTAGGAAACGCCTAGAGAAAGACGTTCGCGCAATGTTACTTCATGGCGCGAACGTCGGTACGGCAGACGGAGTCGGAACCGCTGAGCGAAGTCGAGGCCCGCGCTGAGCGAAGTCGAAGGCCCTCCCCGTGAGGCGGCCTCTACCGCGAGTAGAGGCCGATAAGCTCCGTCCGACCCACGATGTGTCCCTTCATCGCCTTCTCGACGGCGGCTCGGTCGGCCCTAGGGCGGAGGGTCAGGCGAGCGTTCAGGGCATAGAGGCGGAAGTGGTAGTGATGCACCGGGCCTCGCGGCGGGCTGGGGCCGCGGTAGCCGATCGCGCCCCAACTGTTGCGGCCCTGCCTGGCGCCGCCCAGCTTGGGGAGCACCTCGGTCCTGGGCACGCCCTCCGGCACTGACCGGCGGTCGGCCGGCAGCCCGTAGAGCACCCAGTGGGTCCAGGTGCCAGCGGGCGCGTCGGGGTCATCGCAGATGAGGGCGAGCTGCACCGTCCCCGCGGCCGGCGCGGTCCAGGAGAGTTCGGGGGAGACGTCTCTGCCATCACCGGTGTGCTTCACCGGGATGCGGCCGTTGTTCCGGAAGGCCTTGCTGGTGAGGTTCCAGGCGAGCTGTTTCTTGGCAGGAGGGGAAGCTGGCGCCGGCTTGCCACCGCCCGATGCCGTGAGCCCGGTGAGCGCCAGGGCGAGAGCGCAGGCCCCGCCCACGGCCCAGCCCAGCGCGCCCCGGCCGCAGGCCGCGCCCGACAGGTGTCTGCTCATGCGAGCCTCCTTTCGCGGAGTGAGGTGGCCCCAGCCCAAGAGTTCTGGGGCCACCTCACTGCCCCAGAAGGGACTTGACCTGGCCAAGCAGCTTGTCGAAGGCTACCGGCTTGTCCAGGAAGCCCTGGACTGGCAGGTACTCGTAGGGCCCGTAGCTGGTATCGCTCTGCTCGGGATAGAGCCTGAGGGGGGTGGTCTGGTGGATGGCCGTGAGCACGAGGATGGGGATGTCCCGGTACTGGGCATCGGGGTCCTGGCGCAGGTTCCAGACGAAGTGGAAACCCTCCGTGCCGCTGGGCATCATGATGTCCAGCAGGATCAAGTCTGGCCGCTCCTCGCGGACTGCCGCCAGGCCCTTCTCAGCATCTGGGGCGGAGACCACGCGGTAGCCCTCCTCCTCCAAGACCAGCTTGAGCGTCTCCACGGCATCCGGGTCATCTTCCACGATCAGGATGGTCTTGGAACCTGCCTCGGTCATGGTGGCTCTCCTACAGCGCATTTCATGACCCTCCAACCACGGTTCCAACACCGCGTGGGCATGAAATGCGCCCGGAATATGGCCTGCTGGGAGCAGGCTGTTTCATAGCCCGCCCCCAGTGGCGGGCTATGAAACAGCTTCTGTAGGCTCCCTTGTATCATGGTCCTGCCGCAGGCGCCCCAAGAGGCTCTCCGCCCTCTCCGGTCTCTTCACCCGAAAGAACGTTTCTCTCAGACCCGGCAGGGCTCCTTGTGGGAGGCCCAGGCCGGTGTCGCCGGCGGCGACAGCCCCATGCCCGTCCGCGTGGGCGGCCGTGAACCCCACGGAGCCGCCTGGGGGGTGTACTTCACGGCCTTGTTGAGCAGGTTGGTGAACAAGCGCCCCATCTTCCGGCGGTCGGCCTCGACCAGCGGGAGCCTTCCGGCGCGGGCTCGGCTAGCTCCCTGTGGAGGTGTAGTGGCGGACGCCCAGCCGCCAAATCTGGAGCGTGAGCAGGAGGAAAGAGAGGCCGACGAGTGGCGCGAGCCAGGGCAATCCCAGGGGCGCCGGGCGCTCGAGGATAGCGAGGGCCGGGAAGTAGTTGACGCAAGCGAGAGGGATGACGGCCGTGAAGAACTTGCGGAACCAGGGCCGGTAGATGGTGATGGGATACTGGAGCGTCTCCACTCCGCCATAGGTCACCGTGTTGACGATCTCGAGAGACTCCGTGGTCCAGAAAGCCAGCGTCGCCTGGAGCACGATCAGCCCGTAGAACAGGCAGGCGCCCCCCAGGATGGCGGCGATGAGCAGCACCACCTTCGGCCCGGTCCAGGCCACACCCAACGCAGAGGCCGACCAGAGCAGGACGACGAGGGCCTGAGAGAGCCGCCCCACGCGGCGCAGCACCAGCTCCTGTCCGGCGAGCTGGAGGGCCGTGCTGCGCGGCCTGAGGAGCAGGCGGTCGAACTCGCCGGCCTTGAGCAGGCGAGCGAACCCATCGAAGCCCCGGCAGGTCGCATCCGAGAGCGAGAACGCGACGTTGACGATGCCGTAGAACAGCGCCACCTCCGGCAGGGTCCAGCCCCTGACGTTCCCGAAGCGCAGGAGAAGCGCCCAGATGCCAAAGAACTCGGCCCCCGTGACCAGGAGATGGCCCAGTGTGAGCATGAGGAAAGAGGCCGGGTACTGCATCTGGCCCCGCAGCGAGATGCCTGTGTAGCGCAAGTAGAGCCGGAACGCGTTGCGCACTCCTACCCTCCCTGCACCACCAGGCGGCGCGTGCCCCGGGCCAGCAGCCAGCGCCCGAGCGCGATCAGGGCCAGGGTCCAGGCCATCTGGTGCGCGAACAGGGGCAGTGCATGGGAAGCCGGGAGGTTGCCGCTGTAGAGGCGTGCTGGCACGTCCATCAGCCCGCGGAAGGGGAGGACGTTGAGCACCCACTGGGCCCAGTCGGGGAAGAGCGGCAGCGGGATGACCAGGCCGGAGAGGATGAAGCACATGCCCCCCACGAGCTGAGTCAGGCCCTCCCCCGCGATCGTCCACATCATGGAGACCGTGAAGAGCGTGCCCATCGCGCAGCTCAGCAGCACTGCGCCCAGCGTGGCCAGCAGCCACGCAGCCCCCGAGGCAAGAGAAGCCGGCGCTCGCAGGCCGAAGAAAAGGCCGGCGACGATCAGCATGGGGAGCGCCCGGAGCACCGCGGGCGCGGTGCGCAGGGCGAGGGTGCGAGCAAACCAGAGCGCGTAGAGGTCCACCGGCCGGAGCAGCTCGTAGACGACCGTGCCCGAGCGGACCATGGTTTGGATCTCGAGGTCCAGCGACCAGACCAGCGTGATGATGAACGTCGCCTGGCCCAGCCACACGTAATCTACCACCTGCTCGCAGCTCATGGGCTGAGGAGCTGTGGTGGAGCGGTAGAAGGCCTGGAAGATCATGATCCGGATGAGGCCCCAGAAGAGCTGGGTCCCGAAGCCGGCCGCGGCGGCCGCGCGGTACTGCAAGAGCAGGCGGAAGCGGGCGCTCAGGATCGCCCAATATGCTCTCATGAGCACTGCTCCCGGTAGAGGCGAGCCACTATCTCCTCGATGGGCGGGTTCTCCACAAACAGGTCGCGAATGGCGTACCGGGCTGTGATGCGGCCGATCAGGTCGGCCGCGGCGACGCGGCGGGGATCGAACCGCAGCACCACCCGCGAGCCCTCCGTGCGCACCTCCGCCGCGTCCGGATCGCTGAGGGTCTGATTGGGTTCCAGCAAGTCCACGGTCAGCCAGCGTTCCGGGCTCACCCGCGCCCTCAGCTCCTCCAGGGTGCCATCAGACAGGATCTTGCCCTGGCTGATCACCATCACCCGGTCGCAGAGGGCCTCGATGTCATCCATGTCATGAGTGGTGAGCAGCACGGTGACGCCGCGCTCCCGGTTGAGGCGGCGAATGAAATCCCGCACCGCCAGCTTGGAGACCGCGTCCAGGCCGATGGTGGGCTCATCCAGGTAGAGCAGGGACGGGGAATGCAGCAAAGAGGCGGCCAGGTCGCAGCGCATCCGCTGGCCCAGGCTGAGCTGTCGCACAGGCACGTCGAGGAGAGGGCCCAGGTCGAGCATCTCGATCAGCTCGTCGCGGGAGCCGAGGTAGGCCGGGGGGCTCACCCGGTAGATGTCGCGGAGCAGGTCGAAGGACTCGATCACAGGCAGATCCCACCAGAGCTGGGTGCGCTGGCCGAAGACTGCGCCGATCTGCCGCACGGTGGCGGCCCGCTCTCGCCAGGGAACTCGGCCCAGGACCTCGCATCGGCCCGAGTCGGGTACCAGGACGCCGGCCAGCACCTTCACGGTAGTGGATTTGCCGGCGCCGTTCGGGCCGATGTACCCGACCAGCTCCCCAGGCTCGATGGCGAAGGAGATGCCGGCCAGCGCGCGCACAATGCGGTGGCGTCGCACGAACAGCCCGCGGCAAGCGCCCCACAGGCCTGGGTCGCGGAGGGCCACGCGGAAGGTCTTCGCCAGGTTCTCGACCACGATCTGAGGCATCCGGCCCCCCAGCCTTGCGGGATGGCTCCGCGGAGGAGGCGCGAGAACGAGCAGAGACGGCGCCGTGAGTTTGCTCGAGTCGCTGAAGGAGCGGAGACGGGCGGGCCCGGCCCCAGACGAAGGCCATTCGCCCCGACCCGTCGGAAAACAGATAGTATCCCCGAACAACCAGGAAATGTCAAGCAGAATCGCGGTCCGGGGTGTGACCGTTTTCAGTTGGTCCCTGGCTCCACTCCCGGCTGGATGGGCACACCCGCTGCACCCGCTGGCACCGTGCAAGGGGTGTGACCAACGCAGTTCGGTCACACCCCGCCGTCCGGCGCTGTCCTACTGAGTCTCGCCTGATGCAGTCAGGGCGAGACTGAGACAGAACACATCAGGAAGCTCCACGAAACCCCTGCCGCCGTGACTGCAATATGCGAAGCTCCCTAATTCGCCCTGGGGGCTTGCTTGGTGCTCCGAAGGGGAAAACCGCGCCAGAGTGTGGAATCCAGCCCCTACAGACAAGAAGCTTGGCGGCTTTACAGGCACTACCCCTCGCGGTACACTAATGCTGCACCACACCGCGGGCCCCGGTGCCGTTGGATCACTCAGGGCTGCAGCAAGCCTCCGTCTGCATTCTACTACCGTTCGCCTGCCGGTCTGCCGAAGAACTGTGAATGGAGGAGATGGGAGATGGGGCAGAAGGCCGAGCGACTAGCCTACCCGCTGACCTTTGTGTTCATGCAAGAGGGCGACCAGTGGTCGGCACTGGCCTGTGAGGTAGATGTGGCCTCCTGCGGCGAGACCATAGACGAGGCGCGCGAAGGCCTCAAGGACGCGGTGCAGTTGTACATCTCATACATGCTTGAGAACGGGCTCCGCCATCAGGTAGCGCGTCCGGTGCCTCCGCAAGACTGGGTAGAGTTCTGTGGCAAGAGTCAGCCGACCATAGAATATCACACGTTGATCCTAGACCTGTTGTGCGCAGGGCCCACCCCGCAGCTTTCGGAGATAGCGTTTGTCCGTTCCGAGGTGACGCCAGCATACTGCGGCAGGTACGCACTCGCGGGACGGTAGGCGAACTACGTGCCGCCCCGTTCGTCCCGCGAGATCGAAGACCTCCTGAGGTCTCGCGGGTTCCGGTTTGACCGTCATGGCAGGCACGGCGACCTCTGGGTTTCCGATTCGCCGGCGAGGCAGGTGTCGGTGCCGCGCGGCAAAGGACCCGGGAAGATACCAGAAGGGACTGTTCGCAACATTCCGCGAGAAGCGGGAATCAGCCGCGCAGAGGCTTTGGCTTTCTGGGGCGCAGCCTAGCCTCCTACCCTCAGTTTTGGCCGTACGGCGCCTCCCACGCCAGCAAGTCCTCCAGCGTCCAGAAGTGATCCGCCGCGGCGGACGCCACTCACCTACGGAGTCTCGTGCATCATGGTTAGACCATGATGCACGAGACTCTCAGCAGGAAGGCGTATCGCCCGTCTGGCAGGATTCTCTTGCATTACGGGCATAGCCGTAATGCAAGAGAATCTGTATGGACTCCTCGCGCTGGTAGCCCGCCGCGGGCGGGCTACTCGTGCTTACCCGTGCTGACCACCGGCTCTAATGCGAAGGGCCGACCCCCCAGAGTCAGCCGGCCGCCCACGCCGCGCTGGAATAGCACCTCGGCAGCGCCGATGCGCGCGCCCACCGCGCCATCTCGCCGCACCAGGCTGGCCGGCTGCGGCTCCCCGGTGGTGAGCACGTGGAGGAAGAGGTCCTCGGTGCGGGGCTTGCCGGGAAGCTCCTCGATGCGCCAGAGACTGGCCGTGTCCGAAAGCCGGTCGCTCTTGGGTGGGAAGGTGTGTCCGCCGTAGCTGTAGCCCTCCACGGTGCGGATCACGGGGTCCTCGGGGAGCAGCGACTCCACCGTCAGGCGGCCCTCGCCATTGGTGATCACAAAGGTCCGGCCAGCGATCTCGGGCTGGAAGCGGCTGTGCAGGAGCCAGGTCTTCTGGTACTCGGGCCGGGTGCTCACCACCCGGTCGAAGATGACGAAGGTGTGCGGCCGCAGGAACACGATCTGCCGGACCCAGGAATCGAGCTTCGAGGCGGCATAGGCGCGAGTGCAATCACCGGCCACATAGAGGTACTCCGGCCGGTTCTGGTAGGCCACGATCTGGCCCCGGGTGAAGGTCTGGCGGCGGCCCTTCCAGGTATCGAGATCGGGGACCGTCCAGTCCCACTTCTTCGCCTGGCCGCCATCGTTGTAGTACACGTTCCTGCCCCCGTCGCGCAGGTGAACCCACTCCTCGTCGGGCTGGTAGATCAGCAGGGAGTTGTGGGCGATGGTGCGGAGCAGCCAGTTCACGTCGTGGTTCGAGAGGTAGTTCAGGTACTCCCCGCTCTCGGTGGCCAGGGGCTCGCCGCGGAAGATCTCGAAGTTTCCCACCTCGAAGTGCTGGTGGTGGTTCCAAAAGTCCCCGCACTCGAAGCGGAACCAGGTGGCGTCATCCGACCAGTCGCCCCGCGCGTAGACCTTGCCTACCCCGGTGGCGATGTGGGCGAGGGGGAAGGTCTCCACGGGCAGGGGCTGCTGGTCCTGAGGAGGGCCGTAGAGGAACTCGAGTATCTGCGCCGCCGGGTGCTGCGCGGTGCGGCGGCGGTTGGCGATATAGCGGGAGAGTTCCGAGCCGCGGAAGTACTCGGCGAGGAGGTCGCGCAGCAGGTGAGGCGACTCGTCACCAGTCCAGTAGCGATCAGAGCCATCTCCCTCGACGGCGAAACGTTCCGTGCCATCGGGGCGGTTCCTGGGGTAGGGCTGGAGCATCTCGTAGGCGAGCCGCTGGTAGAAGAACCGGGGCGCCTTCTGGAAGCCGTCGTAGCCTTCGATCCGCCGGGCCAGCTCCAGGCCCTCGGCGAGGTGCCAGAGGGAATGCCGCTGGTACCAGCCGCATTCTGTCCAGCCCCCTCCGGCGCCGAACTCTTGGAGGACGGGGAGCAGGCGGCCCTCGTAGAGCTTCCGGAGGGCGTAGTCGTGGAACTCCTTCGCCATCGGGTTCTCGCCCCAGGTGGCATAAGCGATGCGAAGATAGCACAGCATCTTCGAGGGAGTGGAGTTATGGAACGCGCTCTCGTCATCTGTGTAGGCCGCGAGATGCGGGTTCATCCACTCGATCATCTTCTGGCGGTCGCCGGGTGAGATGGAGCTGTAGAAGAGGTCATAGGTGAGGGCGACATCGGTCAGCCAGACCCAGGTGTCCTGATGGAGGTTGGTGACGCCCCGCTCCAGGCGGGCCATCGCCCTGGCGACCAGCTTCTCGATCTCCTCCCCGGGGAGGCCTTCGACCGCGTGGACGATGCCCTTGGCCATCAAATGGCCGCTCGCCCTGATCTGCGCGTAGACTTCCGGCTTCTCCTTCGCCAGCTCGCGGACGAACCCGGGCGGGCCGAGGAGGCGGGGGTGCTGGTTGAGCGCCTCGGCCCAGGAGCCCGGCGCGATGCGGGGCGCGGGCGCGGGGATGTCGGGAGCAGGCGCGGACGGGGAGCTGCTGCCCACTGAGGACCTCCTCGGCATCTCGGTCGTGGTGAGGGGCGAGGGGGCGCCGACCGGGCCAAGTGGCGCGTGAGCACACAGAGCGCTGACTGCCAACACCAGGACTGCCAGCAGAGACCGCCGCATGGGCCCGACCCTCGACTCGGAGCTGTTGCTGTCGAGTTTCTGTGGGGGCGCGCCCTCTCCTTGCGGGAGGGGCGGGCAGGTGATGCACGGCGCGGTGACAGAGGATAAGGGTCTGGCGGCGGTAAAGTGATGTCCCCGAAGACCCCGTGAAGGTGGGACCGATGGCGAGGCAATCGAGCGCGAGCAAGAAAGCGAAGCTGGAGAAGGTGCGGGTGGCGATGGTGGGCGCGGGGAGCATGGCCAACTACGTGCATTACCCGTCGCTGGCCTCCTTCCCCGATGTCGAGATTGCCGCGATCTGCGACCTCAACCTGGAGCGGCTGAACCAGACGGCCGACAAGTACCGGGTGGAGAAGCGCTACACCAGCTACCAGGAGATGATCGAGCAGGTCGCCCCCCATGCCGTGTACGTGATCGGGAACCCGGACGTGATGTACCCGATCTGGACCTGGTGCCTGAGCCACGGGCTCAACCTCTACATCGAGAAGCCGATGGGCATCACCATCCACCAGGCCCGCTCCCTCGCCTACCTGGCGGAGCAGCACCGGTGCATCACCCAGGTGAGCTTCCAGCGGCGCACCTGCCCGATGGTGGTGATGCTGCGCGAGGAGTGCCTGAAGCGGGGGCCCATCGTGCATGCGGTATGCGAGTTCTACAAGTGCAACATCGTCCCGTACCTGGAGGCGCGCGATCGCATCACGGATGACGGCATCCACGCGCTGGACACGATCCGGTGGATGTGCGGGGGCGAGATCGTGAAGATCCACAGCCTGACCAAGCGGGTGCAGGTGCCGGACGCGAACTTCCTCGCCTCCTTGCTTGAGTTCGACAATGGGGCCACGGGAGTGGTGGTCACGAGCTGGTCGAGCGGGAGCCGGGTGTTCCGCGTGGAGATGCACGGGCCGGGCATCCGGGTGGACGCGGAGCACGAGGGCAAGGGCTACCTCTACGCGGACGGCAACACCACCCCCGTGGTGTATGACACCCGCGAGGTGGCCGGCAGTGACCAGCTCTGGGTCTACGGCGGCTTTCAGGCGAAGAACCGGGAGTTCATTGATGCGGTGAAGACGGGCGGACAGCCCGGGTCGAACTTCTCCGACGCAGTGAAGACCATGGAGGCGGCGGACCGGATGCTGGCCCTGGCCCTGCTGGAAGGACGGTGAGATGGCGGCGGAGAGGAGGCTGCGGCTGAGGCTGCGGCGCCAGGTGCTCGCGCGGGACGAGCGGGGCCGGAACCGGTGGCAGGTGGTGGTCACGCCCCAGGAGATCCCGGCGGAGCAGGTGGCAGTCCTCATCTGCGATGTGTGGGATGACCACTGGAGCCGGGGCGCGGCCGAACGGTGCCGCGAGCTGGCGGTGCGGATCAACGAGGTCGTCGGCGCGGCCCGAGGTTACGGCGCGCGGATCATCCACGCCCCCTCTGAGTGCATGGAGTTCTATGCCGGGACTCCCGCGAGGCAGCGGATGGCTGAGGTCTTGCGGGTGAGCCCTCCGGAGCCGGCCGAGCGCGCCGACCCACCCCTGCCCATTGATGACAGCGACGGGGGTTCGGATACCGGAGAGAAGCCGTGGCACAAGGCCTGGCGCCGCCAGCACCCCGCCATCGAGGTCAGGGAGGCAGATGCTATCTCCGACGACGGCCTGGAGGTGTACAGCTATCTCCAGCAGGAGGGCATCGAGCAACTGGTGATGATGGGTGTGCACACCAACATGTGTGTGCTCCACCGGTCGTTCGGAATCAAGCAGATGGTGCGCTGGGGTGTGAATGTGGCCCTGGCGCGTGATCTCACAGACACGATGTACAACCCGGAGATGCGGCCCTATGTCAGCCACGACGAGGGGACCCGACTGGTGGTGGAGTTCATCGAGAAATTCTGGTGCCCGACCATCGCGAGCGAGGACCTACAGATTCTCTTGCATCAGGGTAAGACCCCTGATGCAAGAGAATCCCTCAGAAGGGCCCCGCACGGTCCCGTGGGGAGTCTCTTGAATCATGGTCTGTCACCATGATTCAAGAGACTCTGTAGTGAGGGCCTGCTAGTGGGGACGCTGGCCCAACGGGCGCTGCTGCCCGCCCTGCTCACCCTCTCGGGATTCGCGGGGCTGGCCTACGAGCTGGTCTGGACCAAGAAGCTCTCCCTCATCTTCGGCGTCACCTCCGGCGCGATCACCACGGTGCTGGCGGCCTTCATGGGCGGCCTGGCCCTGGGGAGCGCCCTGCTCGGCAGGAGAGCGGACCGGAGCCGCCGGCCCCTGGCTCTCTACGGCGGGCTGGAGCTGGGGATCGGAATCTGCGCCTTCCTCCTGCCCTATCTCTTCGACGCGGTCAATGCCGGGTACGTGGCCCTGGCGCGCGCCCTGCCGCGGGGAACGGCGGCCTTCGTGGTGCTGCGCTACCTGCTGTGCTTCTGCGCGCTCTTGGCGCCCACCGCCTTGATGGGTGGAACGCTGCCGGCGATGAGCCGGGCCTGGGTCCGGCAGAGAGAGCTGATCGGGGCCGGGGTAGGGCTGCTCTATGGCGCCAACACCCTGGGAGGTGTGATCGGCACGGTCGCCACTGGCTTCTTCCTGCTGCGCACCCTCGGCGCGGCCGACACCACTCGGGTGGCGGTGACACTCAACCTGGTGATCGGCCTCCTCTCCATCTGGCTGGGGAGAGGAGCCGAGCTGAGTGCACCAGAGAGGCCGAGTGTGCGGCTGCCATCCCCGCGTCGCCGCCGCCCGCGGCGCCGCGACCGGACTGCCGCGGCAGGCCGGGAGAAGGCCCGATCCGCGGAGTGGGTACTGCTGGTCGGCTACGCGGTGGCGGGCGCCACCTCCCTCGCCTATGAGGTGCTCTGGACCCGCCTGCTGGTCTACTTCACAGGGCAGACCATCTACGCCTTCTCCACCATTCTCGCCGCCTTCCTGACCGGGCTGGCCCTGGGGAGCTTCCTGCTCGCCCGGCCCGCCGATCGGCTCCGAGACCGGCTCTCCGTGTTCGGGCTGCTGGAGCTGGGCATCGGCCTCTCCGCCGCATACCTGCTGCTGGCAATCGGCGGCCTGCTCTCCCTCTCCGCGGCGGCGCGGGCGGCCACCGGCGGGGAGACTGGCCCCCGCTTCGCAGTGGCCTTCGCGCTGATGCTGGCCCCGACGGTGCTCATGGGCGCGGTCACGCCCCTGGTCATCCGCGCCTCCAGCGATGAGCTGGAGCGGCTGGGCAGGCGGCTCGGGGTGCTCTATGCGGCCAACACGGTGGGATGTGTCGCCGGCTCCGTGGGCGCGGGCTTCGGCCTGCTGGCCTGGCTGGGGGCGCAGCGAGGGGTGCTGGCGGTGGCCGCGGTCAACGTGGCCCTAGGCCTGGTGGTCCTGGGGTGGGGGCAGTGGCGGCGGTGGCTGAAGGTGGCTGCTGGGCTGGTGAGCCTGGCCGCGCTGGCTGGTGGGGCGCTCCTCAACTGGCATCCCCGCCCGCCCATCCTCTACTGGTCGGACTTCCTGGACCTGAACCTGGGCGTGCTCTACTACCACGAGGGGAGCGAGGCCTCGCTGGCGGTGATCGCCAACCCGGCGGGCCGCCGGGAGCTCAACCTCAACGGCGACACCACCGCGGCGACGGATTACGATGACATAGTGGTGCACAAGATGCTCGCCCACGTGCCCATGCTCCTGGCGGATGACCCGCAGAAGGCCCTGGTGATCGGGTTCGGGCTCGGCTCCACCGCCTGGGGCATCTCCCAGTACCCGGTCGAGCGGGTGGACTGCGTGGAGCTGGTGCCGGCCGAGCGCGCGGCCGCCAGCTACTTCGAGTCGGAGAACAAGAATGTGCTGGCTCGCCCCAACTTCCGCTTCATCGCAGAGGATGGCCGCAACTTCCTGCTGACCAGCAGTGAGCAATATGATGTGATCTCCTTCAACGCCATCAACCCCAGCTTCAGCCCCTATCTCTACACCCGCGAGTTCTACGAGCTGTGCCGCAGCCGGCTCAAGCCCAACGGCGTCGTCTGCGCCTGGGTGCCGACGAACATGGGCCGGTTCCCCACCCTCGCCGCCACCTTCCGATCGGTGTTCCCCCATGTCACGCTCTGGTACTGCAACACCTTCCACGCGGTGCTGATCGCCACCGCCGAGCCGTTGCGAGTGGACCTGGGGGAATGGGCCGCCAAGATGGCGCGGCCCGAGGTGAAGCGAGATCTGCGAGAGGTCCAGCTCGACGATCCGGCGCGGCTGTTGAGCACTTTGCTGCTGGACGAGCAAGCGCTCGCCAGATATACCGAGGGCGCGCAGGTCAACCGGGATGACCTGCCACCCGTGGAGTTCGACGTCGAGGTGTCGCTGCCTACCGGCCTGGCGAACGTGGGCGAGATGCTGGCGATGCGAGCCCGGCCCTGGGAGCACGCGGTGGGCGCGGCGGGCGCAGCCCGCCCCGCGCTCGAGCGGTACTGGGCGGAGTTCCCCGCCCTGGCCGAGGGCTGGGGCCGGGCGGTGGTTCCCCGCGGGTCGGCCAAGGCGATTGCCTCTTACGACAGGGCGGCCGCGGCCAACCCGGCGGACCCGCGCGCCCGCTACTTGCGGGCGATGGCCACCGCCCGCGCGTGGATCGCGCAGCCGGAGCAGTTCTCGACTCCACAGCCGCGGCGGCGCGCCATCGCCGCGCTGGAGGAGGGCCTCCGGCCGGCAGAGATGCCGGCGGAGCGCTTCGCGGCCCGCGCCCGGGCGGTGCTGGGCCTGCTCTACCTGGAGGAAGGCGAGCCGGAGAAGGCGAGAGAGCAAGCCCGGCTGATGCACCGGTTCACCCCACAGCCAGAGGAGCAGATCATGTTGCTACAGAGTCTCTTGAATCATGGTGACAGACCATGATTCAAGAGACTCCCCAGGAGAGCGTCTGGGGTCCCTCTGCGGGATTCTCTTGCATCAGGGGTCTTACCCTGATGCAAGAGAATCTGTAGAGGCGGTGGGCGAGCGACCGGCGCGGTGAGCGGGTCCTTGGCCCGACCATGGGAGAAAAGTGAGCATGCGCAGCAGCGACGAGATCGCGGTATCTACCGAGTTCGAGGGCGCGAATCCGCAGACCGCGGAGGGCGTGAAGCGAGAGGGGCCGGCTGAGTTCCTCGTGGTCCCGACTCAGGAGGAGGATAACCCGAACTACAAGTTCCGCATGGATACCCTGGTGATGAACCAGGCGGGCGCGCCGCGGCCGGTGACGCTGCGGGTTGACTGGCAAGATCCCATCTACATGGAGCCCCGCCACCATCTCTTCGTGTGCTCGGGCGAGCATTGGGCGCGCCTGCCAGGAGAGATCGAGGGCACGGTCGTCACCGTGAGCTTCGCCGCGCCGCCCGGCGAAACATGGGTCTCGCTCAACCCCAAGTACAGCTGCTCGGACCATCTCGCCGACCTGGAGAACCTGCGCCGGCGGCCGGAGGTGGCGGTGCGGAGCATTGGGAAGAGCGCGCAAGGGCGGGATATCTTCGTCATCTCGGTGGCCGCAGATGGGGCTGATCCTCGGCCGGTTGTGCTCGTCGAGGGAGGGAACCACCCCTACGAGACGACGGGCGCGTACTGCATTGATGGGATGCTCCAGTGGCTGCTCGGTGAGGGCCGGGCCTGGCAGAGCCGGGTGGCGGCCCACTTCCTCCCGGTCTCCAATCCCGACGGCGTCGCCGGCGGCTGGTGTCGGCTCACCGGGCCGGGAGGCGTGGATGTGTGCCACGACCTGGGCCTCTCCTCCGACCCGACCTGCCTCTCCCTGCGTACCTTCGTGGAGCGCCTCCGGCCTCGCCTCTATGTCAACATCCACGGCTGGATGTACAACGAGCTGGACAACTTCCGCTACGGAGATGAGGAGGCGGCTCGGTTCTTCCTTCCCTGTCTGCTCGGCGAGGTGGGAGGGCCGGTTTGGCCGTGGCGTATCCAGAACTCCCGGCCGGAGACGCCGGCCGTCACCAACACCTGGTACTACCGCGAGCGGCTGGGCGCCCGGCCCCTGGGTTTCGACATCGCCTGGAATCGGCGCAGCGATGAGGGGATGCGCGCTCTCGGTGCCTCCCTGCTGGAGGCCGCTTGCCAGGCCGCGGTCTCCCTGCCGCACCTGTAGGGCGGGCATTCCCATGCCCGCCGACAATCAGGGGCTTGGCAACCCACTAGGACAGGTCCGCGACCTGTCCCAAGGCGCAATAGGCGCTCCCACAAGCAGTGCGCGAACACCTGTGGGAGCCCGGTCCTCCGGGCGATAGTCGGTAGGACAGGTCCGCGACCTGTCCCAAAGCGCGATAGGGGGCTCCCACAGGCAGTGCGCGAACACCCTGTGGGAGCCCGGTCCTCCGGGCGATAGTCGGTAGGACAGGTCCGCGACCTGTCCCAAACCGCGATAGGGGGCTCGCACAGGCGCTGCGCCACCACCCTGTGGGAGCCCGGTCCTCCGGGCGATAGTCGGTAGGACAGGTCCGCGACCTGTCCCAAGGCGCAATAGGCGCTCCCACAAGCAGTGCGCGAACACCCTGTGGGGGCCCGCTCCTCCGGGCGATAGTCGGTAGGACAGGTCCGCGACCTCTCCCAAAGTGCTGTCTCCTCACGGCGACAATCCGACCCACAGCCTCACCTCGGGATCGTTGAGCGGATCGCTCTCCCCACGCGCGGCCGCCTCTGCGAACACTTGCCCAGGGTAAGGAGACCACATGGCCCGCCGCAGCACACTCTCTCCTGGGGCTGGCCGCCAGGCGGCGGCCAACTGCTGCTGCCCGGCCTCGACCCTCTGGAGCGCGGCCCGCGCTCTGGCGGTCCACCGCCACACCTCCTCCGCGGTCAGGCCGTCGCGGAAGCCGTGGGTGATGGGCGGCTCCCGATCATAGGGGTCGGCCGTTGCCCAGGGGCCGATCAGGGCCCGCAACTGGCGCACCGATCCCCTCGCTTCGCTGCGGATCCTCCGCATCAGCGCCCCCAGCGTAGCATCGGAATCAGCCTGCGCCGCGATCTCGGCCTCCACCACCGAGGCATAGGCGCACCAGCTCGCCGTGAACGCTGACGCCGGCGCCGGCGGCAGCCGCAGGCCCTCCCCCACAAACGGACTGATGGACGAGCCCGACCTGGTGGCCCAGCGAATCCCCATCTGGTAGAGCCCGTCGAGCAGTGACAGCAGCTCCTCCGGCCCGGCCCTCTCCATCACCTCGGCCAGCCGTGCGACCAACGCCCCACGGGTCAGCGGCGCGCTCGGCTGCGCGCAGCCCTTCGGCCACAAGCCGGCCAGCTCCCCGCGGCCCTCATCACATTCCCCGGCATAGGCCAGCCCCACCATCGCCGAGTTGCTGGGTGTGAGGTGGTAGACCAGCACGCTCGGGTCGCGGCGGAGGTGCCCGCTCAGGCTCAGCTTCGCCTTCGCCTCCTCCTGCGCGGGCCGGCTGACCGGCAGCCACACCGCGGCCTGGTCGCCGTCGAAGTCCGCGTTGAACATCCGGCAGCAGAGAGGGTGAAGCAGAATGCTCCGACCGGTGACCATCACCGGCGTGAAGGCCGTGATGCTGGTGGGCTCCAGAGTCGGGGCGCGGTTGAGCACCACCACGCTCTCCTTCATCAGCGTCTCGATCACCCTCCGCGCCTTGGCGCTGCGCGCCCGAATGTCGGCCTCACTCCCCTTGCCCGCGATCAGCGGGGAGAAGAAGGTCCAGGCCATCTCCTCCGGCAGGCCCAACTGCCCTAGCTTGAGGTCATAGCCCGGCGCCAACACCGTCCGGCCCGTGAACCGAGCGCGCGCCCGGAATCCCACTGAGCACGAACCCACGTCCATGCGAAGCCCGTGCGGCCACTCTTCATGCCGCGGCGCGCCCAGGCCCTCGAACAGGGCCTGCACCGCGCGCCGCAGCGACGCGCGCGCCGCCTCCCGCGCGGCCGGATGCACCTCGGCCCGCAGCGCCTGAGCCAGCCGCTCGTTCGCGGCCGCTGCCTGCTGGTAGGCCTCGCCCTCGGTGGGCTGCGGCCCCAGGTGAGTGAGCACGGCGCCAGTGTTCCATGGGTGCTCGACCGGCTCGGCCAGCTCCAGCGCTCCTTCGCCCGGCGCCAGCCAGCCGAACTCCACCCGCTCCCCCTCTAGCTTCATCTCGATCATCGCCGTGCGCAGCGCGCGCTCCACCCGCAGGAACTCCGCCGAGGGCGGCGCCGGGCGGGTCGGCAGGAAGCCCCCGGCCACGCTCCGCGCGAGGGCCTCGCCATCCGGCCTTGCCGAGGAGCGCGTGAAGTAGGCGTCAATGATGTTTTCCTCCGCGCCGACCGCCCGCAGCGCGCGGTATTCCATCTCGCCTGCGGCCTGGCCGAGGAACGGAGGCCGGGACCCCTCGCCCACGAAGTGGTCGGCCCCGAGAGCGTGGATCTTCTCCTTGGGCAGGTGCACCGTCTTCCCCCAGTACACGATGCCAACGGTGGTGGGCTCGTCGAGTTCCCGGCCGCCCTTGCCATCGCGAAGCCTGAACTGTCCCGACTCCGGCAGCCCGGCCTCCCGCAGGGCCGCGTGCAGTTCCTCCGGGCTGGTCCTGTGGAATGGCGAGGCCACCACCGGCTCGCCCCGCTTCTCCGCGATCAGCCCGAACAGCCCCTCCACCACCTGCCCGAAGTTCAGCCGCGTGTGCATGGCGATCGAGTCGAAGACCAGCTCAACCGCCCGACCGTCAGGCAGGTGGGGCATCTGGTCATCCGGCAGGATCGCCCCGACCACGCCCTTGGTGCCGTGGCGGTTGGAGAGCTTGTCGCCGACCTCCAGAGCATGGGGAGCGCTGAACCGCCTGGCCGCAGACTCGCTCATCACGATGGCGTCCTCGTCCGTCATCCCTTTCCAGTGGAGGTAGGCGGTGAGGAAGTTGCAGCCCAGGTTGGCGCTGCCGTCCTCAGGCTCCAGCCCGGTCTGCACCAGCGGCGCCTCCGCCGGTTCCTGGGGGACCCACTGGCGGATCATGTTCACGCCCATGAGCTGCCGGTTCGAGTCATTGTGACAGAGGAAAGGCACCAGGCTGGCGGCAATGCTCAACGCGCCCAGCTCCCCATCGGCCGGCGCGATGCGGCCGTCGCGCACCTCCGCCCCCTGGGCCAGCGTCAGCACCAGGCCGCAGTTCGGCCCTTCGGGTGTGTCGAAGGGGCACACCCGCCCGATGTGCGACTGATGGAAGGACACGTCCGGGCCGATCATGCGAAGGCGCCGCAGATGGGTGGCCGTGGCGATGGGATTGGTGGTATCCAGCCACTGGCTCTCCGGGTGGCGCTCCAGCACGAAGTCCCGCAGCCACCGATCCAGCGGGAACCAGGCCCGCAGCGCCGCCTCCTCCCACTCCATATCCCCGGGCGGCGCCACCAGCCGCGGCCCGATCTCCTCCATGAGCTGCTCGCCCACGGCCTTGATCTCCGCCTGCTCCAGGTCATTGCTGCTCGCGGTCATCACCACCGTGCGCCTTGCCTCCGATTCCCCGAACGAACCATCCGGCCGTGGGAAGGGCAGATCATCGAACACCACCTGCTGCTCCCCGATCCGCAGCGTGACGCGCCCGACCCCGTCACCCATCTCCTCCGCGCGGTAGTCGCACAGGGGAACCACGCCCGCCAGCGCGGCCGGCAGTCGCTCGCAGATGAACTCGCGGAAGCTCCGCACGTGGACGTTGTCCTCTAGGCTGCTCACCACTCCTCCTCCATCTGCTCCATCAGCATCCTGTGGGCGTGATGGAGCCGGGATTTGAGGGTGCCCAGGGGCACGCCCAGCTCTCGGGCCGCTTCCTGCAAGCTCCTTCCCTCCAGCCTCACCAGCCGCAGGGCCGCCTGCTTCTCCGCGGGCAGCGCGGCCATCGCAGCGCGCACCCGATTGAGCTGATCGCGCCAGAGCGCCTGCTCCTCCGGGCCCGGGAGGAGGGCGTCCGCGTTGCTGGCGAGCGTCTCCGAGGGATCATCGCCGCTCACCGCTGCCAGCGTCACCGCCTCGCGCCGCGCGCGCAGGTGATTCAGCGCCAGGTTGGTGGCGATCGCCAGCAGCCAGGCGAGCGGCCGGCCGCGGCCTTCCCACTGCTCGGCCCGCTGCCAGACGCGCAGCCACAGCTCTTGCAGCAGGTCCTCGGCGTCGGTGGATGAGACGTACCGCTCCAGGTGGAGCCGCAGGGCGGCGCCGTGGAGAGCCATCAGCTCCCCCAAAGCCCCTGCCTCTCCCTCCTGAAGGCGCCGCATGAGCTCCACCGCGGACACACCCATCGGCACCCTCCACCCCAAGGACACGGCCGGGCGCGCAAAGGTTCACTCCCTAGAGAGTCTCTTGAATCA
>Ga0315307_1000420_pt1 | contig 18233 bp, 15 predicted proteins | sample TDP2_MG_FD_203079 | JGI IMG/M metagenome (GOLD analysis project Ga0315307, IMG submission 203079) | Freshwater sediment microbial communities from Lake Towuti, South Sulawesi, Indonesia - TDP2 | ecosystem: Environmental > Aquatic > Freshwater > Lake > Sediment | place: Indonesia: South Sulawesi...
TCTTTCTGTCGATTCTCAGCGAATCGGGGGAGAACCCTCCAGGGAACAGAAGGCAATCTATGTCCTCGGGTGCTATTTCTTCTAGTTTCTTGATCACATATCGCCTGCCAGGGGTCATCACTTCCAACGGGATAGGTGTCCCATACCTCCCGGAAACAGGTTTCTCGGCAGATGGTCTCGGGTGAAGTCCAGTCCTAACTGGTACGAGGACCATGTTTGCACCCTCTTCGCTAAGCCGCAAAAGGGGGTACAACAGCTCAATGTCCTCGAACTCGTTCGCCACGATTATTACTATGTTTTTTCCTCGAAGGCTCATGGCAAAGGTAGGAGCTATTGGTCTCTTAAGTCTTCCTCAAAAGGGGCATCTACGACCGAGAGAAAAACGGCGAGCGCCAGGCCCGGGGCTCTTTGGAGCCCCGAGAGGGTCCATTCGGGAGGAGGAGATATCGATCGAAACTGGCTCTTGGCTCGGCTTTCTTCGCGCTTGTTGGTAAGTGATTTATATGTCTGCTCAGAGCAAGAAGAGTATTGACGGCTTGTTGGTGTTCGGCGATTGCCTAGGAAAAGGATGTGGACCGAGGTTGTAATGGATTTCTGGGCAGCGAAACTTCGAACTCGAAGGCCAGGTCTCTTCTGGTGGGTTGTGAGCGCGTTCTCCTTTCTCTTTGTCATCTGGCTATCCGGCCTGGTCGTGTATGCCCTTGATGGCATTCCGCTTCGCTACCTGTACAACATACCACTTCATGCGTCATTCTTCATCCAAGGCAGCGTAATTCTCTTTGCGGTCAAAGGCTTCCGTTCCTTCTTGGAACAGCTTCCGACATGGGCCCGTCCGGTTCTGAGACTCAACAGAGAGGAGTTCACAGAGTTTTTCGAGAGGGTAGAGCGATGGGTGTCCAGCTTCTTTCCACCTTTGATCTGCGCTATCGCGATGATGTTCCTAAACCTCTACCTATCCAGACAAGCCGTGGCCGAAAGCTTAACAGCGCGTTCAACGTGGGGCCTCGCTCTATCCTTCTTCATGTATCTGTTTAGCGGAACGGGCGTCTGGATAATCATATCAATTTGGCTGCTGGTTTTCTGGATATCACGCCAGCCACTAGACCTGCGGCTATCTCGCAGAACCAGCAAGATCTTCAGACCTTTGGCCATTGCGAGTCTATACGCATCTGCGTGCGTCTTCCTTGTGACGTCTCTTATTCCAATCTTCTACCCTGCAGCGTCTATGGCCCAGCTGCTGATCTACGGTTTCTTCATCTTGCTCGGCGTGTTAGCCTTTCTCGTGCCCTTCTACAACATCCATCTCGTTCTCGTTCGGATGAAGAGGGATGAACTCTCGAAGATCGACGAGGAAACAAGCGAACTTATGGGAGAACTGGACAAGACTCTGGCGGAACGTCCGACGCAGGATTCTAGAGACCGCAGAGCGACTTTCACGGCGCGCCTGCTCGTCCTGCACATCAAGGAGAAAACCGCGAGGGAGGCACAGGAATGGCCTGTTGACCTTAGCTTCTTCTCAGCGATAGGGGGGTTAGTCCTAATGTCGCTGGGGCGCGTCGTAGTGGAGCTGGTCACGAGAATGTTACTTTGAAAGCTTGGTTGAACACGCAGATAATCGATCGATCATAACTTTCGCACGGCTGCCCGAAGCCTTTCAAGTATTGTTTGAGCGGTATTTTGAAGTAATCTAAGCCCACACCCTGTAGTAACTGCCTCCAACATATCGAGGCTCAGATGGCGGGACAACCTACGGACCCTTGACGAGATTGATTCAACCGACTCAACCTCTTCGATCTGATCACCTATCTGTGTGTTGACCACGGCGGGCGCCAGCTTCTTCCCCTCGTCTTGTAGTATTTTTATGGATTCCGCTATTGCTTTGAAGTTGGCCTCCTCTTCTCTACCAAAGAGATTCACATTCAGAACGTCCACATCGTATTCCTTAATCAGTACTGGGAGCATGTGGCTCACATGTCCATCGATATGAATCCAGGTTCTTTTTCCAACGGTCTTCGAGAGTTCGTTCACGTGGCGCCAGGGCTCTTTCGTGGGTCTGGCGACATGTGAAGGGCAGTCGAACTGCACGATCTCTACGTAGTCGGATACAGCCACAACTGTCGGTCTAAGGGCATCTGTCAGATCCTCGTAGATTTCAGGATAGGTTCTAGCCAACATCGGGTTATTGGCTATGAGTTCGATGCCTATTGTCACGGGGTCTGTGATTGTCGCCTTCTTTAGGACCCCGCCTGGAACGATTGAGGCCAGGTACCTGTTCTCGGCTATCTCTCTTGCACCTTCAGGGCTTGACTTTGGGTTAATCCTGCCTGAACAGTAGCTTCTGGCCCAGGCGCCTTTCGGTTTCACCTCAACTCCCTCCATGTCTTGGGTGAACCTCTCGACCATTCCGTATCGGTTCCTCCACCCGGGTTCGCCCGTTCCAACAATGGCGTATTGGAGCTCAAGCTGCTTTTTCAGCCAGAACTCTATGTGGGAGAAGGGATACGTTGCTGGGTCAGCCGCTGGTGGGAGACTTCCAGCGCAGGCTAGCTTGAGTTTCGTCTGGACCACCTCGAGGGGATCGGGGAGCCTTGGTCACTCAGGAGCCGTGGTCTCCAGGAGGTTTCTGGTTTCGCTCGTTGCAATGGAATCGATTTTCGGGAGAGTGCTATTAAGCTTTATGTTGGTGAAGAAGAACAAGAAGGCTCAAGAGAGACACACAGCAATCGATCGAGCCATCGATTGCCCGAATCGAGCTGTTCACCGGTTGTCCTTGCGTGTGGCGGGCAAGGAGTCCAGTCCATCTTCGTCTTGGTACCCCTAATAGTAGTTCCTGTCCTCCATTTCTTGGAGGCAAGTGTTGCACAGCCCTCTCTCAACGTCGTCGATCACGGGCTCGAGCTTGCCGCCGCACCGTCGGCACTGCATCTTCGTCGCCTGGGTCATCATCGCTCAGGGAGCCCAGATCGATGGATTGATCTAAGAAGGTTTTGTTCGAGAAAACGTGAACCCTGGCCCTGCCCAACCCGCTCTGCTGGTTTATCCAAGGGGTGGGAGCTCGATCGACCGATCAAGCGATGTCGGGGAGTTCCTAGGCGCGGATAAGCCGAGAAAACGAGGTTTCCCGGGCTGAAAGTAACCCTCCGTCAACTGGTGGTAGCGCTCCGTGAGCGTAGCTTGATAGGTCGTTGGCAGGTACCGGGGCTAGGCGGGCGACTCCGCCCGGGTGTCCGAACCTGCCTGTTGGTAGTCTCCTCTTGATTGAGCGATCAAGAATACTAACTCGCCATTGATGCACACTTATAAATCACCGAAAAATCCGCCTCCAGCAAAATCGGGGATCGCTGTGACTCAGTTCGATACAGGTGAAACCACCGATGCCCAATCAGGTGGATCGCGTGCTGGGTACTATGCATGGGCGGGTGGGCTGGTTTTCGCAGCCGGATTCACAGCGTTGATCTGGGCTCTTGGACCCATGTTGCAGCCCTTCTTGGACACTTTGCTTCCGGATCAGGGGGCGAGCTGGTACTACTGGAAGCTGCCGGTTCGTGATTTCTGGACCATGTTCGTGGTGTGGGCATTCTATCTCAGTCATCAGTTCGCAATCTGGGCAGCGATATACTGGGGGCAGAAGAACCTTGCTGAATTCAAGGCTCGGCCCACTAGTGGTCTGACTAAGTACAATCTGATGGCCTTGACGATCACTGTGGCCTTCGTGTTCCTACATCTACTCCAGACCCATGTCTGGTTCGACGGGCTAGCACAAGATGTGCCGATCTTGACCAGTCAAGGCTCGGTGATCATCATGCTCTCGGTGATCCTCGTAATCGAGAATCCGCGTCGTGGCCTGTTCTTGGGCCGTGGGGCTGGAAAGCCTTTCACTGCCCGAGTCTCAGGATTCTTCAGGCGCACTCACATGTACATTTTTGCTTGGGCTTTGGTGTACACGTTCTGGTTCCATCCAATGGCTCTCGACCCGCAGTTGCTGTCTGGTTTCTTTTACATGTTCCTGTTGTTTACCCAGGTTTCGCTGGCATATACCAAGGTCCACCTGGACAAGAGGTGGATAATCCTCTTGGAGAGCTACGTTGCAATCCATGCCGTCATTGTAGCGGTCTACAACACGGCTTTCTTTGGTAGTGCTGATATGTGGCCGATGTTTTTCGCTGGGTTTGCCTTTATGTTTGTGTTTACCTACATGTACGCGCTGAATGTGCGACAGAAGGTGCGGTGGATCGTAACAGCTCTATACCTTGCGTTCGTGGCTTGGCTATATCTTCCTGCGCCCGTTGGCCTGGGGAGGGATCCTACGTTCTTGCTCCGTCTGGAGGTGCTTTGGATCCCAGCTGTCCTGTACGGCCTGTTAGCATTGTTCGCAGGACTTGTTTATCTCACATTAAGAAAACGATGAAAAAGCCCAGCACGCGGCCGTGGACTGTTCGATCGATCGGTCGATTCTATGCAAGAGAACAGGGACCGCAGCTCCGGTCGATCAATCTTCGCTCTACTGTTCGCCATGCTCTCCTTCTTGCTTTGACGATCGCTCATATGGAAAGCGACAGGCTCAAGCGCGAGATCGTGAATACGCCTGCCGGGTCAGACCATGTACCTGCCGTGATCCATGACCTTCGTTTCGCCTATCATGAGAGTGGGCTTGATCATGATTAGGTCCCAGTGCAGATCGGAGTCGTTTCTTCCCCCGAGCATTCGGTTTTCCCCTATCGCTATGTGCACCGTTCCGATGATTTTCTCGTCGGTGAGGGTGTATCCAACAGCTCTTTTGACCGAAGGGTTCATGCCTATGCCCAGTTCCCCGATTCTGTCGTTGTCTCCATGCGTGTTGCTGACGACGTTTTTGAAGACTTTCAGCCCCTGCCCGGCCTTGACGGCCTCAGCCCGCCCCTCATTGAATCGCAGTTGGAGGTCTGTGATCCGGTAGCCTCTGTAGAATGCGAAATCGAATACGGCTGTTCCGTTTGCCGAGTGTTCCCGTGGGGCTACGCAGATTTCGCCGCTCGGAAGGTTGAGCAACGGTTCTCTGGCGGCCATGTCCTCGGGCCCGATCACCCCGTCGTCTGCAAACCAATGTCTCCCCTTGAGTGACAGTGTGAGGTCCGTCCCCTTGTCGGACGTGATTCTTGCAGTGGCTTCCCCTTCAACCTTGGATTTCAGCTTGAGACATCTCTTGTTCAGATCTCTATAGTCGATATCCATCGCCTTCCAGTACATGTCGTGGAACGAGGCATACCGTATCCCGTAGACCCTCGCCTGTTGACGGGTTGGAAAACCGGTGCCGATCCATCTTCTCTTCCTGTCGTACGTCACGTCGTTCAATGGTTTGCTCCCTATTCGCGCGGCCCCGAGCTTCTCCTCGGGCACCCTTCGAAACCTGGCTGGGTCTTGGTAGTCCATCCCGACCGTGATGATGACATCCGTCTCCTTGAGAAGCGCCTTGAAGTGTCTCGGCGTCTTCTTGAGGAATTCTTCGGGCACATCCAGAAACCTTCTGAGGATGTAGTTGTCAGAGTAGACCCTCACGAAGGGAAGCGCCCCGACCTTTCCGCATTCCAGGGCTATGAGTTCACAGAATCTGAGGGCATCATCTCTTCCCATGACAAGCACTGTATCATCCTCCTTGATGGCCGCGCACGTCGTCACCATCTCCTTGGCGATGCGTGGAAAGTTTGGCTTCATCACGCTGGAGAACCCTTTCCCCGATGCTGAGCTCAATGCTTAAAGGTTTTCAGCGACAGGCGATCGGCCGGGTTGGTCAGCAATCTGAGACCTGTGTGTAAAGGATGTAACTTGGTTTCTACCGTTGAGCGCCATGACTACTAGGATTGTGGCTTCTCGGTTGGGATACCTTGCCTGCTGGTCTTCGTCGCCTATCAGCCGGCCGATCGAGATTCGAAGGGACGCTTCAGGGTATCGTCACGACTACGGCAGCGTCGAATTCGCTGTAATACTTCTTTACCTCGCCCTTGCCGTATTTTTCCTCGAATTTCTTCTTCACTGTTTCCGCAAATTTCTTGTCGGTGTGAGCTCTTGCTTCGACCTCGATCTTATTCTTTCCAGAGGTCAAGACGGTCCTTGGTTTCGCTTGAAGGTTCTTGAACCATTGCGACTTTGATCCGGAGACCGGGAGGAGATAGATCTTGTCTTGTTCTCGCACAAACCAAATCGGATTGGTGTGAGGTCTCCCGCTCTTTCTGCCCACGGCGGTTATCTCTATTTCAGATTCCTTCTTTATGGCTTCTAGAAATCCTTCGGAGTTCATGTTGCTCAAGGCGCACAAGGGAATTTATAATGCTTGCGCGCTGGGCCATGGGACTCTTGTAGTCTTTATGCGGGGAATCGATCAAGCCGGATGAACCTATTGATCGTACACATGATGAAAGGGCGGTATACGACGCAATGCTCAAAAGCCACGAGAAGAGAAGGTGGGTGGACATCAGGTACACGGGGTGGTTGGTGTCTTGAAAGCTTCAAAATCCGAGATAGAGGAGAAGGAGGGAAGGGTGAGAGCCTTCCTTGAGAGAAACGGGTTGTCTGCATTTTGCTTCACGACCTCGAAGAATTTCGCATGGCTTACGTGCGGGGGGGACAATCACGTCGAGCTGACCAACAGAATGGGGGTGGCAACAGCGGTTGTCACACCCGATGATAAATACGTGATCGCCGACAACATCGAAGCGGGCAGAATTCTTGCGGAGGAGATTGAGGATCAAGGGTACACGGTTAGGGAGACCCGTTGGTATGATGACCGAAGATTCGAGATCATCAGGGAGGTCGTGGGCAGGGGAAGAATTGGCGCGGACCTTGCCTTTCCGGGTGCCGAGATGATGGATGAAGAGGCATCTCCGTTGCGGTACAGCCTCACGCCGGAGGAGATCGAGAGGTACCGGGAGTTGGGCAGGCTCACGGCTGCATCTCTGAAGGAGGCGTCTGAAGAGATAGAGCCAGGTCAAACTGAGCATGAGATCGGGGCCGTGATGGCTCGGCACTTGCTTGCCCGGGGCGTCGTTCCAGCCGTCATACTGGTCGCCGTGGATGAGCGGATTGAAAAATACCGGCACCCCATACCCACGGACAAGACGATGGAAAGATACGCCATGCTCGTAACGTGCGGAAGAAAATGGGGACTGATCGCCTCGGCGACGAGGCTGGTTCACTTCGGCAGGATACCTGATGAGCTTGCGAGAAAGCATGAGGCGTGTACCAAGATCGATGCTGGCCTAATCGCCAGAAACAAGGAGGGGGAGGCGATATCAGGACTGCTTGCCAAGGCTATCGAGGACTACGCAGCGACTGGATACGCGGACCAGTGGAGGTTCCATCACCAGGGAGGTCCCACGGGCTACCAGGCCAGGGACTTTTTTGCGACTCCTTCCACGACCGAGGTGGTTAGGAGGAATCAGGCCTTCGCCTGGAATCCCTCTATCGCCGGGACAAAAAGCGAGGACACCGTCATTCCCACGAAGAGGGGGCCCATCATCGTCACCGAGACCAGCGACTGGCCCATGATCGACCACGAGATAGAAGGCCTGGTGGTCGAGCGGCCGGACATAAAAGCTGTTTGATCGGCAGAGAATCATGGCCCGGATCGTCTTCCACATCTGAAAAGGCAGAGCCAAGGCTAACATACGATGGATCGATCACAGAGACTCGCTACGGTTTCGCATTCGCCCCAGATAGACGCTGGTATAAGAAACGCATATTGGGCGCAAAAAAACAGCGAAACCGCCAAGTCTCAAAAGGTGAAGGAATTTCCTTTTGAGCCGCCTCCTCTTCAGAGCCACCTGCTTTGACGACATCTGCGGCGATCCTCTCAAGGTCCGTGACATATTGTCGCATCACCGCGAAATCTTCGGCTGTTCCGACCGGTCCGTGACCCGGAACAACGATCTTCAAACCGAGCGTTTCGACTTTCTCAAGGATCCGGACCAATTCCGCGGCGTCTCCACGCGCAAGCCATGGATGTGTTTTCACGAAGAGTAGATCGCCCAGAAATGCAATCCGCTCATCCGGAAGGTATAGGATAGCATCGCTTTCGGTATGGCCCCCGCCGTACGTGACGGCCTCGGCACTTCGGTGTGTTCCGTGGAACACCATGTTCGTATCGAAAGTCAGATTTGGCAGTTTGAGTTCAAGCGTCGGAAGCGATTCTATGATGCCCCGGTAATAACCCGTCCACGTCGCAATCTCATGCTGCATCGCCGCGTCTTGTCCCATCTCAAGAGCCTGCAACTCCTTGGGAGCATCTTCTGAATCTAATCTTATGTCTTCTTGGCCCTTCGTTGCAATCCACTCGCGTGTCTTGGACGTGGCAACTATCTTTGCGTGTGCGAACACCTGATTCCCGCGGATGTGGTCATTATGGTAGTGGCTGTTGATCACATATTCCACGCGACTTCCAGTCAGATACTCGGCCGCGGCGCGAAGATCCATCGCAGCCTGTTGAGTCAAGAAAGAATCGAAGACAACCGTGTAATCACCAAGGTCAACGATGCCCGCATTGCAGATCGCGGCTCCTCCGTCGACCGCAATCGCAGCATAGACCCCATCGGCTAACTGCTGGATCCTGAAGTGCTTCGAATCTCGAGGCCTCCTTTTGGTCTCTTGCGTTGGTGATCCCCCTTTTCGTCACTTAAGCGCGGTGAGAGAATTTAATATTTGCGCCCAGCGAAAAGCGAAGCATTTCAGGAATCGCCGAAAAGCGCCCTAGCCGCAGACTTGGCGCGCGCTCTAGCAGCCAGGTCTATGATGACTAGTCCCTACGCCGTTCGATCAGTTTGTGATACTCGACCGACCGATCGCACCGTCTCCGTATCCGTGTCTCATGTTGGCTCCATCCGAGGATATCCTACTTCGCCTTTCTTTTCCGAAGGCATAGGCGTTCAACCGCGCGCTGGAAAGGAGGATCAACTGATCGACAGGTCGGATACTTTCTCGGTGATCGATCGCCGTGTTTAGCGGGACAAATCTTTATAGCACGCACGCGGAAAGGCGGCACTGGGGGCATCGGTGCTCGCTGATAGGGAGAGGGCGATTCAGATACTCAGCCCGGTCGGGCTCGATAAGGCGTTCTACTTCTACTTGAGCGAGAACGAGTACACGGGGGTGTACGCGGACTCCTTCAAGCAGTTCATCGACAGGCTGAAGAGGGTTAGGGTTTCCTCCGTTGAGTTTCATTTCCACAGGGAGGATTTTCGTAAGTGGTTCAGCGACGTCCTGGGAGACATCGCCATGGCTGAGGAAATCAGCTCTCTCTCTGTGAAAGGTCTTGAGGGTGAATCCCTCCGTCAAGCAATCCTCGAGATATTGGAGAGAAGGTTCTCGAAGCTCGTCAACATCAGTTCGGTAGGACGGTAGCGTCATGTGGAGAAAATCGAAGCTTGAGCACCTGATAGAGATTCTGCTCTACTGCAGCCAGGAAGCTCTCATTGGTTCACACGTGGCCTACCGCGCCTTCCGTGAGCCAACAGAGGTGGTTGAGGACATGGGGGGGCTGGTCTCGGCTGGTTACCTCGAAGTGATCTATGATGAAGAGCAACACCGCAGGATGTATAAGACCAGCGAGAAGGGAAATCAACTGCTTGCCGCTAGACTCATTGACCTGCCCGAAGCGAAGAAGAAGCTCTACGAAGAGATCAAGATGCGGGGTCAAGGTGGGACTCCCAGACTTGGGTGGCACCCCGAAACTTCCCGCCCCTCCTCGTGAAGCTCCCGACTTATGGTCTCACCATAGGGCGGGCCCTCGTTGGGCTGGTTCAAAAACAATAAAGGAGCCAAGGAAGCGAAAAGCCTCAAGGGTGAATGAATAATGCAGGTTCAGAAAACGCAATTGTTCTCTGATCTGAGACCATCAGTGTTCATAGCTGGACAGAAGGGGAGCGGCTGCAGCGAGGTGGCCAGGATTCTGGCTAGAAAGCTCTCACCAGAATTCGAGGTGTATGACTATTCGCAGCTAGTGCGCAAAGCCGTTTCGGATACAGGGCTCTCGTTCAGCCAGTTCTTTGCAACGAAGAGGGACTTCACGGATGACCTTCAAAAAGCAGCGTATCAACACGCAGACTACAACGCCGTGGTTGAAGGCAAGTCAGCCTTCATAGGCCTCGACGCTCCAGCCTTCAAGGTTCTCCTCAAGTCCTCCCTCGAGGCGAGAGCCAGGCACGTGTCGGAGGTGTACGAGGTGAGACTTGACGAAGCTTTGGTGATGATCAAGAAAAGCGATGAAAAGAGGCAAAGACTCGTGAAGAAGCTGCATGGACATAATTGGCTGGACAGCTCTCTTTACAACCTAGTCATCGACACGACGGGCCTCAATCCAGAAGAAGTGGCGGACATCATTTACCGCTGCTACTTGTCTGCGTTCGATTGATCGATTTCCTCCAGAGTTTTCCATCGTTTATCGTTGGACGCTCGATCGATCGCCACGGGTTATTCGCTGCCTCTGATCCCCTCCAGCGGATCTGTCTGAACGTACCGCGCAAGGAAGAAGAAGCATGGGATTAATGATAAGGATGATAGAGGCCCCCAGACCAGCAACCCCAGGGAGTAGGTCTGACCGGCAACCAGTGGCAGGTCCGCCAGCAGCCCGGCAATGAAGCGGGCTAGGGCTTGGAGTATGTTCAGCGGAACCGAGATAAGGCCGACGTAGCTGCCTGCGCGCGCCTCACCTCGTCTGGCTTCGTCTTCATGAGCTATGTCCGCTGTGACGGGGTTCGGTAGGAGATACCATCCTGAAAGGCCGATGGCGATGAATGCGACGAAGAGGCCTGCCTGGAGCGTGAGCGGCATGAAGGCGGAGACGGGTTGACCTATCACAAGTGTGAGGGGCAGAGAAAGCATTAGGACCAAGAGTGATCCTAGGATAGACCTCTTCTTCTTCCACCGCCTCGATGCGGCTGTCCAGACGAAGAAGAAGACCATGGTTGTCAGGAGGAGTAGGCCGCCCATCATCATGTATTGAACGCCCGCCATCCCCAGGACCTTCTGTGTGTAGCTGAGGATCAGGCTCGCAAGGATGGATGTGGGTATGGCCATTAATCCCTGCAGCGTCAGCCAGGATCGGTAGTTTCTGTTCCCGAGGACAGCGGCTAGTTCGCGGCGGACGCTTGGCCTTGGTATGGGTCTATCCGTCTCCGTTATCCTTGCGATCGCCGGTAGGTACAGGAGAACCTCGAATGTGCCGAGCCCAAACAGCAGCGGCAGCATCTGGCCAGGGCTTTGGACCAGAAGCGCCGGGAGGGCGAAGCCCAGGAGGGTCCCGACCACCTGCGCCAGCATTGAGAAGACGTTCTGGTACGCTGATACCGCGACCCTTTCCCCCGGTTCCGCGATCTCGGCGAGCCAGGCGATGTAGGGTGTACTGAGCAGTCCGTAGCTGAGGTTCGCGAGGCTGAGGAAGAGTGTTGCGTAGATGAACAGCTGAACCGTGTCGTTGACAGAGACGATGTATTGAGGGATGAATAGCATGATCGTAGAGAAAGCCAGGAGAAAGCTGCCCGCCGCGATGTAGGGTTTTCGCCTTCCCCACCTCTTGGACTTGGTTATGTCGCTTAGATATCCGAAGTACCACCCGAAGAAAGCGATCACGAGTTTCCCGAGAGCGAAGGCTATTCCGGTCAAGAGTCCACCGAGATTGAGGAAATCCAGGTAGAACCAGAACGTCGCGATGTCGATCAGCGAGAGCAGGGCGGAGGAGCCGAGCCTGCCCACGGCGTAGATCAGCTTCTTAGTCTTGGTCAACAACTGAGCCACGACACGCCCCGTCTTCTATCCAGCACATCACACGCCCACAGGTTCGCTGCGATGGCCTAATATGCTTTCGTGAGGATGCCTAATCGTCTGGACGCGACCGATCGAAGAACCATTTTTCACACTAACATCCTAGGCTATCCCGATCGATCGAGTGAATCCTTTCTAGCTCGCTTCCTCGGCGCTAGGAGAGGTGTATCTAAGCTTAATGGTCATGATCCTGTGGGGGCTGACGTTCACGCGGATGGTTTTCTCGCTCTCTAAAGCTATCCCCTGAACAACCCGCTCATCCAGAGATGCCTCATACGCCTCCTCCATGGGCAGTAGTGTCTGGATCTTTCCTTGTACGGTCTCGCTAGCTATGTTGAAGAACCTCACTATGAACGCATCTTCCATCTCCGCTTTCTTGATCGCCGTCACGACAAGCGCCTCAGGCTCAACTCTTAAAAAGCTGGCCTCGGCCGGTAGGCCACCCTCGTGTACGGTGGTTTCATGGGCTATCAGGGGGACATTGAAATTGTATGCCTCTCTATAGGCCTTCGATGTCCTCCACGTCCCTTCGTGGGGAAGTATCGAGTACTCGAAGGTGTGAACCCCTAGGCACTGAGCCTCAGGCGTTGGGATGGTTGGCCCTAGGTCCCCGAGCCTGCCTCCCACTAGGGATCTAAGCTTGGAGAGCAACTCCTTTTCAAGTCCAAGTTCAGTGAACAGCTGGAATGGTCGCACAACAGGCCCCAAGGTCTTGATGTTGAAAATCCATCCGACACTTCTGATGAGCGTCAACGCCAGAGTCGCTTCGCCATCCCGTCTAACCCCGTACTCTGGCAAGCCCTTGTTCGCTATCATCAGCCCTACGGCGTCATCGTTTACGTCGACGAAGAATCGCTGAGGATGGGTCGTTGGTGGTCTCTCAACCCACTTTTCGCCTCTTGGGTGTTCTATCGGCCTGCCCATGACGTAGAAGCGATCATGAGCGTTTGCATGCGCTACACCGAACAATCCGGTGGGGAAGGCAACCCGTAGTCTGTGGTCCTTGACGCGGTTGTCAAAACGCGCCTTTAGATCGATACGGGGCACTTTTCTGTAGACTGATATAGATACGGTTAGCGGGCAACTCACCGTTTGTGAGCTTCTCTCCTCTTGGTCTTCGTCTAGGGCTTCAGGCAAAATGAGATCCACTTTGGCTTGTATTGTGGCCCTTGCTGGTCCTTTCTCAACTAGACTTGTCTCAGCCTGCATATTTTCGGTTGTAAATATCTTGTCGTGTTTTGGCGGTGAATAGTTGTATTCGTCTCCACCATCTCCTCCATCCTCGAAGATGTTTAGGTTCCTGTAGACAAACCCCGTACGTTTGTCCAATATCGTTAACGATGCTCCTCTTCCTTCGTCGATGCTAACTACGAAGAAATCATTCTCTAGCACGTCTACGTCACATGTGAGAGATGATTGGAACAGGGGACGCTCCGTAGCCGGCGTGATCACGTAGCTCTTGTAGCCACAGGGTGGCACGTCCTCGGCTACGAAGAATAACCTTACCCGGTTCTCTCCTTCTTCAAGAACCTGATATGGGACCCTGTTTCCACCGGCTTCCTTGATTTCGAAGTGGGGCGCAGAGGGCTTTTTGATTTCCATCTCCACCGCGTCGGTTCTCGTCCAGTTCAGCTGGTTGTAAACGATGAAAGCGGACAACCCGTCCTTAGCGGCGTTCGTGTTTGTCCAGGCGGACAGAGCTTCAAGGCTGTCGTGGACGATGGACTCGCATATCTGCTTCGTCCACGTATACCGTGCAAGGACATCTTCATAGACTTCGTCTATGCTGCATCCGCATATGCTATCGTGCGCATGGTTCTGAAGAATGTATTTCCAAGCCTTCTGCAGTATGAGGTGTGGATAGTCCAGCCCAAACATCCAAGCGTACGTGGCGAATGGCTCGGCGTAGTACTCGAGGAGACATTGGCTCTTCGCGTTCTGCCGCTTTATGTAGGTCCTGGATGACAGCGTACCGGCGAGGATTGGGTGGTAACGCGCTCCCCTGAACTCGCCTTGATGTACAGCAAGGGTTGGATCGGCCCTCCGCAATCTCTCCAAGTAGTCCCGGAGGCTGCCTTGCACCAACACTCCATCTTCAAAGAGCTGTTTGAACATCCCAAGTGCTTCAAGCGGCTCCGCCTGAGGGAACGCGTGGTCGCCCCCGTTCATCAGAAGAATGTTCTTGGTGGACGCCTTAGACAGCAACAGCCTTTTGTAGCGTTGCGCGATTCTCAGCGCGTCCCGGAGCTCAAGTCCAAGTTCCTTGAGCCAGGATGCAGGGATGCCGTAGCCTAGAGTCATGTTGTTGGCAAGGACCTGTGACCCGTCGGGGGCTCTCCACAGGAACTCCGCCTTGAGGTCTTCAGCTTCGTCACCCATCCCCCTGGTGAAGACGAAAGAATCGATGTTGAAGCCTCTAAGTATTTGAGGCATCTGGGCGATATGCCCGAAGGTGTCGGGCACATACCCGATTCTCATTGCGCCGCCGTAGTCTTCCGCCATCTCCAGGCCCAGCAACAGGTTTCGTATCAAGGCCTCGCCGCTGACGAGAAATTCGTCAGGCTGGGTGTACCAGGGGCCGACGAGTATTCGCCCATCCCCTATGTGTCTTCTGAGGACGGCTTCGCGTTCAGGGCGTATCTCCAAGTAGTCCTCCAGAACCACGGTTTGGCCGTCTAACATGAAACATCCAAGTTTCGCTCCTCTGGCGAAGAGGTCTAGCAAAGTGTCTATTAGCCTTACCAGCCTCATCCTGAACTTTTGGTAAGGCAGATACCATTCTCGGTCCCAGTGCGTATGTGAAACAACGACATACCTGAAGCGTTGATCTTCAACCGTTGTTTTCCCTCGATTATGGCTCAGGGGTGAACTCATGTCAATCCGAGGAAGCGATGGGGTAGACCTTATAAGATTTTTATAGGGTTTCTAGGCGATCAAAAGACCGTAGCGTGTGGTTTACGATGAGGTTTGGGATCATGCCCCTCGATTTCGGTGAGATCATGAATAACATCTTGAGAGGCAGAACAATCGACCTATCAAAGTTCAGCTTTCCAGAAATCGTGAAGCGCTCGATCAAACGGGGTTTTCACCATATTGAGATCACCTTAGACCTTGGCTACGTGGTCCCTGGATCTTTGAATGAGACCATAATAGACGAGCTTGCGAAGATAAGGGATGAAGAGGGAGTATCGTACTCTGTTCACCTGCCTTTATGGTCGATCGAGCCTGCGTCTCCGAATGAATACATACGACGTGCCTCTACGGAGTCGCTGGTCAATTCAATAGAACAGGCCAAGACATTGCAGCCGGAATCTCATGTCCATCATTCGACCGGGGCCCTAGCTGCCGAGTTCAGCAGGCTGATTCTACCCCCCGCCTACGGGGATTTGGTGAATAGAAGCATGGCTTCCCATTCTGATCAAAGTGTGGAAGAACTGCTTTCAGCGACCGGTGTACCCCCGAGGAAACTCGCGCTGGAGAACGTTGAGTTTCCCTTTAGCCTGACGAGGGAGACCGTGGATCGCTTTGATCTCTCCATATGCTTTGACACAGGCCATTTACTGGCTGGCTACTCGGGGAAAATCCCTGTTCTGGAGTTCTTGGAGAGACATTTTGACAGAATCGTAGAACTCCATTTACATGACGGGTTCACACGCAAGATGGGAGAACAGATTGTGAGAAGGGACCACCTCCCACTCGGAACTGGGGACCTTCCAATTTCCGATCTGCTCGGTTTCCTTGAAGGAGAAGGGTTTGACGGACCATTAGTTTTCGAGCTGGCCTTTGATGAAGCCACTAAGTCGCTCGAAACGATTCGCAGATTATGCCCGAATATTAAGATTGAATAGCCGGATGGCCCAAGATTGCATCGTGTGAAACATCATTCCGGCGAAGAAACTCATTATCTATCAGATCCTAGCCGAAGTGAGTTCAAGGCAGGTGCTTCTTGAACCAGCTTGCAGTGTACTCGTTCACCTTCGTTTGCCAGTCCCACCTAGCGAAGGTATGGTCTGCTCCCTCAACAAGAAGCTTTTCCTTGGGCTCTCCAGCTTTCTCGTATAGCTTCTGAGCATGCGAAACTGACACTGTAGGATCTTCCGTTCCATGCACAATTAGCAGGGGTCTAGGTGCTATCTTTGAAACGGCGTTCAAGATGTCGTGTTTGAACACGTCCACAAGGAATTCCTTGCCTATTCGATCGCCGCTAGATAGGTCAAGATAGCGTTGGTTCAAGAGCTTGTCGAGTGGGGCTTCGGGCTCTCTTAGAACCTGGTTTAGGCTCTCCGCGAAGCTTTCAGGGCTTAGTGTTGCTGGCGTGCTCCACAATGATGCAGCTTTGATCCTCGGGTCCTCGGCGGCTGTCAGGGCCGCCACCGCGCCTCCGAGGCTGAGCCCATTGACTCCGATTCCTCGGTTCAGGACCTCCTTCCTCTTGTGAACCCAGCTTACAGCTGCTTTGAGATCCTCTATCTCACCTGAAATCGTTGTGTGCTCAAACAACCCCTCGCTTTCACCGGATCCCCGGAAATCGAATCTTAACACTGCAAACCCTTGCTTGCAGAATTCTCGGGCAGCGAGGACAAAGAGCCTGTGCGACTCGACACGTGTTCCGGTAAATCCATGACAAAGGATGATTCCGGGAGCCGGCGTTGCTTCTGGCACATGAAACATCCCGGCAATACGCATCCCTTCGGAGGTAAAACTCACAAATTCCTCAGCCATTGCCTCTCACCCCATCTACCGAACCCCTTTGTATATATCTCATGCCTATAGAACTGATGGAGGTACCCGCCTCATCGATCGAAGAAACCCAAGTACTCTAGCTATGGGCAGATCGCTTCAGGATAGCCCAAGGCTTTCATTGATTTCTTTCTGATAGTCCTCGACGACTCCTTCTAGCACATCTTTGACCTTGACGGGCCTGCCGAGACCCGAGGATTCGATCACCGCGTAGCAGACAGCTTCGTCCCTTAGACCTTCCCAGCCATCCACCTTCGGCCTCCGGTGCTCTAGAATGGCCTGCAGAAAATCGTGTATCTTCAGTGCGAAGGTGTTCGTTATGCCCTTGGGGAAGGATTTTTCTCTCTCCTCTTCATCAGCGTTCAAAAGGTACAGCCTCGTAACATCTTCCCTTCGCCCATCATCAAGCATCATCGACTCACCCTTCAGGCACCCCTTGGTTCCGTAGATCCATCGACAGGATGAAGGCTCCCCATGCCCAGCCCAGTAGGCGGGGGACCAGTTGGCGACGGACCCGTCTTCAAACTTAAGGATGGCGAACCCCGCATCTTCGTCTGTGGTCTTGACTCTCTGCACGATTTTTGCTCTATCGTCTCTTTGGACCCTGGTTTTTTCAAATGTCTCGATGAAACCCATGGCTTCTTTTACCTCGCCGTTTAGGTATCTGAACTCGTCAACATCGTGGCAGCCGTTGTCGAGCACCGTTCCGGCGCCAGCTTCTAGCTTTTTGTGTCTCCATGGAGTCCCAACTATGATGGCATCTCTGCCAAAGTTGGGTGATCCGCCGACACCGATCTGGAAGATCATCTGCACGCCGCCGATGTATCCCTGTTCTATGGCCCACTTGGACGCCCTGTTCAGCAGATGGAATCGCTGGTCCTCAGCAACCGCAAGGGCTTTTCTGCGACTTTCTGCTGCGTCGATCATTCTTCGACCAGCCCTCATGGTGATGCCAAGGGGTTTCTCGACCATCACGTGCTTGTCCGCCTCGAGGCAGGGCACAGCAATTAGGTGGTGTGTGCGGTGGTCTGTGCAGATGTCTAGGGCCTGGATGTCCTCGTTCTTGAGCATGTTCTGGAAGCCCGTGTAGACTTCTGGCCTGATTCTTTTCTGAAATTGCTTGACCTCGGACGCGAGCCTTTTCGCTCTTTCTTTCATGACGTCGCAGGTAGCGACGATCTCATAGTCTCCTAGGCCTTTTTCGGCTAGCTCGCGGAAGCCTGACACGTGATATCTTGCTATGTCGCCGCAGCCAATCAAGCCTATCCTGATCTTCTCTGGCAAGGATTCTTCCCTCCCACAATTGTTTGGCTACTGCGTTCTGCTTGGATAAGACTTCTCAGGAAGCTGATGCCCTTCGGCACGGCTGTCTCCTCGGCTTCGTCACCCTCGTACTCCAGGGAGAGGTATCCGTTGTAGCCCTTTCTCCTGAGGATATCCATTATCTTTCGGTAGTCGATCCTCGTCTCTTCCCAGCGGGGTTCCAGTCCCTGCGAGGCGAGGCCGAATTCCAGGGTTTTGGCGTGGCAGAATATGGCGTACGGCGCCACCTTCTCCATCTCTTCGTAGGCTCTCTCGTTGAGGCCGAAGTTGCCGAAGTCTAGGACGACCCCGTACCATTCTGACGCGACGCCCTTCACTATCTTGATGATGTTTTCGGCGGTTGAGGTCACACCGCCGTGGTTCTCTATTCCCATGGTGATCCC
>Ga0315307_1000421_pt1 | contig 18226 bp, 17 predicted proteins | sample TDP2_MG_FD_203079 | JGI IMG/M metagenome (GOLD analysis project Ga0315307, IMG submission 203079) | Freshwater sediment microbial communities from Lake Towuti, South Sulawesi, Indonesia - TDP2 | ecosystem: Environmental > Aquatic > Freshwater > Lake > Sediment | place: Indonesia: South Sulawesi...
AAGGTTGAAGCCACTATCACTTTTCTTGCAATTTTAAGCAAACTTATTCTTGAGAAATTGACGTAGGTTGTCGTTAAAAAACGATTGGCGTGTACTGCTAAAGGAAAAAATCCATGCGTAGATACAATAAATGGAACAGAACGTATTCTGCTGGCTAAAGCTGAAAAGTCAGTTGTAAAGTAGCCGTATCCGTGCCCATGTATAATATCCACTTTTTCTCTCATTAACTTAAAAAAAATTGAAGGAACTATGGGATAGTCTTTAAGTAGCCGCAATGCATGAAAACCCTGAACGGTTATTCCATCCACCTTATGCACTTTTCTTTGGAAATAAGCATAGTTGGGAGTTGTCTTAAGCAGGTCTGAAGTCAAAACGATAACTTCGTGACCCCTTTGGAGGAGCTTCTTAGCGATGTGATACACATGTTCTTCCCCGCCACCAATAGCCGGTTTGAAACGAAGAATTGGCATTGCTACTTTCATCATGAGTCACATTCATGCTACTTTTTGGCCAATTAGCAGCAAACCATGCCCAAAGAAGTTGAAGGGAAATCGGCGACCTATAGTAGCATCTAGAAGTCTAGTCAATTTTTCCACCCACCATATTTTGAATAGCCTCCGCTTTGGATTGCCCCATACATAAATCGGAAAAATCATGACACCTCGTACTGTGACTCTGAAACCCGCGGCCTTAGCTATTGCTTTCCATTGAACCTGAGTTTTGTGGGAGTGTTCAAGCTCACTCTTCTCAATTTCTTTCGGGGAGATACCAAAGAATTTCCCAATGTATTTTCCTATTTTTACTGGGTTAAGTGCTAAATTTTGAAGTGTAGCCCATAGAGGAGACATGTCGCCAAGACATGGCACTGATAGAATTGCTTCTCCGTTGGGCTTTAATATTTGATTTATTTCATTTAAAGCCGCTTCTGGATTCGGCAGATGTTCAATTGTTTCGGTCGTCAATGCTAATTCAAAACTTTCTTTTCGAAATGGCAAATGTTCCGCATCAGCCACTACGTAATCGATGTTCGAAAGACTGCTATGTTCTTTGACTATCTTGGCTAGTCTAGCCGATATTTCAACTCCAACCACAAAGGGAACTCGCTTGGAAAAATAGCGGAGGTATCGGCCACTCCCAAATCCTACTTCAATAAATGTAAGTGTTTTATTCTTTTTTAATATACTTCTGATGATGTTGAAAAGAAAACTGTCATAAGGATCTGCAAAATGTTCGAGTCCTTCTAGTGACCTAGGCCATGGCTTAATATACATTCTTTTGATTTCGTTCCCATCTCGCAATGTTTATATCCCTTCAGTGGTTTTCTTCCGATAATAATTAATTGTGGAAATGATGCCTGTGAGGATTACCCCACCCAAAGTTATGCTTGAAAGAAGTAGAAGCGCGGCTTCAAGTGAAGTCATTACTCGTGAGATCGTAAGATTGTATAAACCTTTTGAAGGGAGATAAAGGGTAAAAAAGTCTGGAAGAGCTTTGAACGTTCTCGTTTCAACTCCATTTAAGGTTACTTGGAGGTTCGGGAAGCAACTTATTGGAATATACAAAAATGAACTTCTGTTAACTTCAAAATTTATTTGGAAAGTCATGTCGTCAATCACCAATTGATGAATCGTCAAATTGACAGACTCGGCAACTATTGGATATTTACCTGTCCAATTCTGCCAAGGTATTTCATTATAGACCTCACTCCTTGAAATAAACACAGCACTTGTGGGGTTAAAAGTCCTGTTCGATACAATATCATAGAAAATAGCTAATTCATTATCATCGTTTATCACAAAAGCCATGCTGGCTGCTATTACAGGATACCACCCTTTCAGTTTAAAAATATATATAGAATCTGAAGGCCCAAAGGGACCCGCGACACGCTCTACTAGATCGGAACGATTTACACCCCAGAATATTGTTTTAGAAACATCTGGAGGAAAAACAGGATCAGCCGAATCAACAATGACATATTTTACACCCAGAATTCTAAGCGCGCTTAATGCTTTGCTAGGTGAGGCATAAAAGTCACCCCAGCCATACGGGCGACCTTTGGGTTCCGCGAAGCCCATCATTCTGAGAATAAAGTATTCCAAACCTTCAGTGGCTCCTTGATCAAACCATCCATCTAGAACTATTACATCGAAGAACATGGAAATTGAACTCGAACTTGGTTGCCTTGGTACCTGAAACGCCCTAAACCATCCATTGTCATTGCTTTGGATATAATCATAAACTCTCATGTACTGGTCTGGAGATGGTGAATGATACGTATAGACGTTTGCCGCTTGAAAAAGGATGAGAATCATAGCAAATACCAAGGCTACTTGTCTTCGGCTTATTTTTGTCTTGATTATAGAATTGCCATTGGGTAATACCAAGCACGAGCCGCAAAGGATCGCTGCGAAAAATGACAAAGCTGGGACGGTTGCGCCCAACAATAAATTATTCAATAAGGGAATGTGCTCATGAAATGGAATGATAAAACTAAACGTTAGCGCGAACAGAGCTATTGCACACCAAAAAAAGATACGTAACTTCTTTTCTTCTAAAACACCGTCAGTTCCTCGTCGGTGTCTGATCATTAAGAATGTTGGGAGAAGTAGACCAAAAATAAAGAGCGGGACGCCGAGAGAACAATGATTTGATGGTACCAAAAAAATCAAGAACCAAAAAGGCAATGCCGAAAGAGGTTCAGTTGCGGGCCAAGAAATGTTTGCAACCGTCATTCCATAGATAAGGGCAGGTGCGACAAAGAATGTGGATATGAGTACAGCTGCGGGAATGATTAAGAAATGTTTGATTGGGAATCTTTTTAGGAACGCATAATTTAAGACCATGAACAAAAAAACACTGAAAGTATATGCTAGTCCAGTTCTATATGCTGACAATATCGCTGCGGCTAAAGTCAATGAAGCTATCGAGAAGTTAACACCTTCGGCACCTTTTTTTGCCGTTAATCTTTCAGTAAAGAGAATCAGAAGAGGAAATAGGACAAAACCAAGCAACACAGTCGGGTTACCTGCCGTCGCCAAGTCAGCAATAAATGCGGGAACTGTCGCGTAGCTTAAACTACTTATGACTGAAGCCAGTTTATTCTTGGTTATTTGAAGAGAGCAAAAGTACATAATGAAAGCGCTTAAAGGATACACAACAAAGGTAACAACCCTAACCGCGTCTTGAGGTGAAAGATTTAAGAGCACTACGAGAGAAGCTGACGCATAGTAAAACAATGGCGCATATAGTTGAAGGAATGGATAGCCGCAATACCAGTTCTGATCCCATAGTCCCCAATACGGCCAACTTACATTTCGAATTTGATTTGATAGCAACCACACTTTATAGATGTGAGCCATCACGTCGTTTCCTAACACTTTAATGTCTGCGCCATAAAAATATCTCAGCATAATCATTGAAACAACGATTGCTAAAATGAAAGCAATTAGTACATCATTTTCTTTGATTTTTTCGAAGACGTCTAGGTGTTTAGCCCTAAACCAGCCAAGCATAACTTAGTCCTTCTTACAAAGGCGGCAACTGTTCAACTTGAAACTATATCTTTATATAAAGTTAATGTTCTCCACGCAACGTTTTCCCAACAATTATCCTTAGCCTCGTTGTAAAGTCGTACTCCTAACTTTCGCCCTATTTCAGCATTGGAAAGAAGCAAGGTGGCTGCTCTAGCCAAACTCGCGGAATCAGACGGTGGAATGAGTATGCCATTTTCCCCGTCAGTTATGTCTCCGATGAACCTTCTAACTCTGGTAGCTATGACAGGCTTTTTAAAAGATTTAATGCTTGAAAGAGCTCCACTTGCACCGATAATATCTGATTCAGTGTAAGGCAATATGATTAAATCCGCGGCAATGAAATAAAGAGGTAACTCACGGTTAGGCACGAACTTATTCACGAAAAAAACGTTGTCTTCGAGTCTTAGTTTATGGACGAGTTCCTCTACTCCCTTAAGATAACTTTTGCCTGGGGAAATCAGATATGGATGCGATGTGCCAACTATCATGAGTGTCGCGTTGGAACATTGTTGCACGATGCTTGGCATCGCTTCGATTAAGCATTCAATACCTTTGCCGGGTCTGACTAAGCCGAAGAAGAGGAGAACTTTCTTTCTTTCCAGGTTTAGCTTCCGTTTGGCGTAATGTTGGTCGAATTTCTCCTCAAAAATATCCACACCATGTGGTATCACGCAAATCTTTGTTGACTTAAATTTGTAGTCTTTGATGAGAGCTCGTCGTGCACTCTCGCAGTGAACAATTATCTTTGTGGCCATAGATCCCATGAGCATGGTCATTAGAAAAAAATAAATTTTCTTGATCGTCGCAAATCTTTTTCCAGAACCATATTTTTCGAGGAAATTTGACGTTAGACACATACTTGGTATAACGCTATGCATAGTAACGACAACGGGTCTGCGAAATAAGTGTAGCAAGACAATGAGTATAGGAAATATTGCACTAAAGTGTGGACGACCGAAAAGATAGTATTCATGGTGAACATGGATGACGTCAGGCTTTTCGGAGACAACAGCTCGGAAGAGCTCAAACGGATAGAGAAATGTGTCCCGCCTCCAAACTCTTATGACTTTTAAATCATTGTTAATCCTTGTTGCATATTCCTTAGAATATCTATCAGCCAAAACCACTATTCGAATGCCTCCACATGTGCGCAAGGATTTTTCAATTTTTGCGCAGTAATTGGCAATTCCACACTTTGTAGGCGGAAAAGTAGATATCATACATACTTTCATGATCGTTCTCTCGAGATTACATAGCTATAGCATTGCAAGAGCTTACTTCCTCATGAACCTGCGATCATTCGATTAGAGCATTTCACCCCTTTTCCCTTTTTCTGCATCACCTATTAATCATGAATTGCATCTTAAAAATCGCGATATAATCAGCAACATTTTCAGTTTGTTGTTCGTTTTTCGTAATTCCATTCGCCAATAAAGAATTTCCCTAATGAGGCTTTAAAAATGTAAGTTAGAAACGCTTGGGACTCTACTACTGTGAGCTTCGATTTTCCTCGCTTCCGATCCACAAATGTTATCGGAATTTCTTTAACGTCAAACCTATTCAGACGGGCCTGCCTGATAGTTTCGATCTGGATTTCATAAGTTTGAGTATGAAGACTCGGCAAAACATCCTTAACGTAGTGTTTAGAGTAACACCTAAAACCACTGGTGCAGTCGTGTAACCTTGCACCCACTGTTATCGCAGCGATCACATTAGCGAGTCGACTGATTAGTCTTCGCCTCAAACGTGACCCGATCACTTTTCCTCCTCGAGTGTATCTGCTTCCAATGACGAGGTCCAGCCCTTTCTCGGCAGAATTCACTAACCTTGGGATGTCTCGTGGATTATGCGAATAATCTGCGTCCATTGTAATTATGTAATCGGGAGATTTTCTTAATTGCAGTATGAATTGAAAGCCTGTGGTGATAGCTGTTCCTAATCCAAGTTTTTCGGGTCTAGAAATCAAATGAATGTTATCATACTTCTTTTGAAGTTTCTTTACTGTTTCTGCTGTTCCGTCTGGGCTGGAATCATCGATAACTATAATTCGAAGGTCAAGTTTTAATTCTTCGATTTCTTGAATCAAGCTCTCTATGTTTTCGGCTTCGCAGTATGTTGGAAGTATGACGGCAACCGACACTAGTTAGCAGACTCCTCCTTGAGTTTAATCAAAGCCCTGTGTATGGCGTGGCTTCGGTTAGCGAAAACCCCCTTTTCCACCATTTGATCGATCCAAGCAAGTAAGTTTTGATCAATAGCTATTGATATTCTAGCTTTTTTCTTCGGTTCAACAGACTTTTCCAAACTTTTCATACCTCAAATTGTATGAAGAGTTAATACAAATTCCTAACATTTTTACGTTTTATTATGGGTGAGTTTATAACTGTTGCGTAAAGAGCGTTTCACTCTAATAAAACTAAAGATTAGAACAAACCGAACTATAAATTAGAACGGATTGGAAACAGACAAATCACTACATTTTTATTTCGCTGTTCAGTGTCACATTTCAAAAGGGAACGGTTCCTTGTCTTCAAAAAGGCAGAAGAAAAAGCTGGGTGCTGAGCATCTTCAGCGCATAATTGATTTGTGCAGGTCTGTTGAGGAGAGGGGCTTAGATCCTTTCCTAGTCGATGTTAACGATGTGATTGCTATTGTTCATGAATATTTTCCAGAGTGGGAGTCGCTTGATGAGTTTAACTTCGATGCCGAGGCTATTAATCGCTTGGCTTCGGTTATTAGACAGCAAAGCGACTGGGTTAGGCACAGATCCACTTCGCTTTATACGGATCCCTTTTTGTTTGAAGACAAACTGCGCAAACTAAGTCGGAAGAGTTTGGCTCGCCTGTTTTTGGATGCTTGGCACCCCATTGTTGAGATGGAGCAGATTTCACCACACGGCCTAGCTGAAGCAATCAAATATTGGCAGAGTCTCTTGCCCTTAAATGAAAGATGGACGAAAACGGAGTTCATGAAGACAGCTTTAGGCGCCACTTCCCGTGAAGAGCTGATCAAACAACAGATAATGGCTGAGAAGGCTTTTACTGAAGAGTTGGAAATACTCTGGCGAGAGCTAAAGCAAAGAGTCGGCGAAAAAAAGAGGATTCCATACTGGGATTTTGTAGGCGCCGATTCTTATGAGGAAACTGTGAGGCGAGCATACATGACGAGTTTCCTTGTCACGTATGGATACGCAACTTTCGAGGTGTATCGTTTAGAAGAGGAAATTTTTATCGTACCGTTTAATAAGCCACATTCTCTGGTTGGGAAGAAACAGGTGGTTTCGATTCCTGTTGCTGTTAGTGTTGAAGAGTGGAGAAAATGGCGCGAGAACAAGCAAAACTGAGAAGAAAAGCGCTCTATCTAAGAAAAATAAAACGGGCGACACATCTTCTCTTTTACAGACGACACAGAAAACCCGGCGTAAAAGGCTGGGAACTCCGCAAACGTTTGGGTTCAGACTATCCCAAAGTGTTAACGTTATTAGACAGCTATCTGGAAAAGTTGGATTTGCAGGTTAAGACGGTTTTTGAGGAAGAGAAGCCAGCTGAAAAGCCGACGTTGGAGCAGTTAGACAGAGCACGATTTTACGTAACATTGCGTGGGGGCCTCACACCTAAAGAAACCAAACTCAGTGGTTGGCGCATCGACGACATCGCTGGTTTAGCCATCGCCATATCCTCCATTATTTCTAAGAGGGGAAAAGCCCCTAGAGACGAAGTTGAAGACCTATTGCGCAGCAAATTGCCCGGTTGGAGGGTTGACCTGAACATAGAACGTTATATTCGAGCAGGTTACCTAGCCGAAGATGAGAACAGACAGCTATATCTGGATTGGCGAACCCGCGCTGAAGTGGATGAAAAGGCTCTGGTTGACCTTGTCCTCGGCGCTGAAGGCGAAAAAACCGAGACTAAGAAAAGCGCTATTTGACTTTTCTGTAAATGACAACTATTATTGTTACTATGATGAGGGCGATCATAATAAGAAACGGACTATTAATTATAAGGTCTTCAAATCGCGCTGGGACTTCATAGGTTATTGTGTCTCCTTGAACCTGAACCTGAGTTGCTGCTTGGGGCAGTATAAATTCGAACGATGTGCCGAGGAAGCCGGTTTCAGGGCTTTCATAAAAGAACGTGGTGTCATCCTTTTTTTGCCATTCAGCCACTGGTTTGGCAAGGATCTGGGTAAAGTTTACCAAAAATGTGCTGGTTAAGTTGAGCTGGAATTTTCTCCATTCTGTTTTCACTTGATACGTTCTTCGCATCGTGGTTGCGTTAACAGTGAAACTTATTATGTCTGAGCCGCCGAGATAGAAGGAGACGTGTATGGCTCGAGCTTTATCATCATAAATGTTTGTTTGAGGCCCTAAACCCCATCTCACCTGTGTTAGATTTTGCTTCTCAAGGTTGTTCTTGATGATTTGTGGAATAGTTGAAATGTTAAACAATTGCGGGTTCTCTTTGATTTCATCATACAAGGGTTGGTCGATGCCTTCAAGATTGTAAACAACGTAGATGTCGTCATCAATTGTGCTCGTCACAGATATGGAAGCGTAAACTGAACCTATAAACGTCGCAAAGAGAATGATGGAGCATATAAGGACTGAAGCGAGTTTCTTCATTGAATCTTCTCCGTTCTGGTGCATACTCGTTATAAGTTTAGGCTTTAAATGTTATCGTGACAATTCCAACCTATTTGAACAATCAACATAACTGAGGAGTAGCCCTACTATTAACGAGAACCCAGTGCAAGATTTAATGTCTCGTGTTTTAGCCAGGTATCCACGGAAAATAGAAACCGTGTTCATCGGTAAAGTATTTACCTAGTGAGGTTGAATTCCAATGAAATCTAATTGGCGCTGGTTCTTCTAACCCGTTGATTTTTGCATCGGGGCAATGTTGCTCAAGAAATTCTGCCCCAAAATCACATTCAGAAAGACTCAGTAGCGAATGTCCAAAGTTTGTTGACAGATTCAAAGTTTTCTAAGAACTTCATGCCTTTGAAAGTCGTTTTAAAAATTTTCCTATACTGTTTTCTGTGTTTGACGGTTACATTTTCTATAAAGCCCTTTTCAATGAGTAATGGCAGGTATTCATTGAGTTGAGCATAGCTCAGTTTGGCTTTGTACATTATGTGAGTTTTAACCTTCCCATCCAAAGCTGATCTCAAGATTTCGACAACAATGTCGTGTCGATCTCTTCTCTTAGCGCTTTCTCCGTAACTCATTTCATATACTCTCTTCAGAAACAAACTTCCAGAACATAATAAGGATTCACGTCAAGAATTCGCCAGCATTCACATAGCTGTGAAAATGTTTATATTTTCAATGAATCAATAATTCAAACTATGTCTCAAGACAGAATGCTTCTGCTTTTACATGAGCTTTTGAAGAATTCTAAAAGGAGCGACCGAGATTTAGCTAAAATCCTCAGAGTTTCGCAGCCAACATTGACTAGAATGAGAAAGAGACTGGAGAAGGAAGGATATATTTTTGAGTATACGGCCATACCAAATCTGACCAAACTAGGATTTGAGATAATAGCTTTCACCTTTCTCAATATAGATAGGTTTGATTCCAAAACACAAGACTTTGACTATGCGCTTGGAGAACGCGCCCACAAATGGCTCGCCCACAGTACCAAGATTCTCTTTGCATCCGGTGGCGAAGGTTTGGAGGGAAAGAACTGCATGATGATATCGGTGCACAGGGACTTCACCGACTTTTCTGATTTCATCTCGGACTTTCGAGCCCAATGGGCTGCACGCATTAAAGACATGGGCAGCTTCCTAGTCTCGTTGAAGGGGAAAATGCCTAAACCGTTTTCATTTCGGACTCTGGAAATAATCCCTTAAAACTCTGTAAACCCTCCATAATTCTCTGATTGGTTCAGGGTATGCATCAACTCTGAGGTCTAAGCGTGGTCGGGTTTCGGTTTCCCATTGTTCTCCAGCAACCAGCAAAGCGGCTGATAATTGTCCTCTTTTGTCTCCACCCGCTTCTTGTCCAGCTTCTAGAGCTTCTAGTAAACGTTCAGCGAGATTTCCTTTGGCGAACTCAAATCTTTCACTCATTGCTTTTAAAACTTGACCGCTAACCAGCATGTTTCCAGCAACAGCGAAATCTCTGCCGATATAATGCCCCTTCCACTGATCGGTTTCTTTTCCAGTGAAGGCTGTCTTTCTTCCTTCAGTATCTATAATGATAACTTGCCTCTTTTCTCTGTCTTTATCCTCTCGCAACATTGCTTCAAGGGCTGTTTGCGCCGAGAAACCCATCTTTAATAGTTTCAACCCGTTGATGCCATAGAAAACGTTTGTGTGCGCTTGAGTTGCAATGACGCCAACGCCTGCCTCCACATGTGGAACAACGCTTCCAACAGCTGGAACAGCCGTGGCAACGCACACGCCTAAGGCGTTGGTCTTTGAGTCTCGTGCTACTATTGAAAATGTCATCGGCTATCGCCTTTTTCATTATTGTTTCTGGTAGACCTATTGGCTGGAACGAGGAAGGAGACCAGCAGAGCAGCTAGTGAAAATGCTGTTAATGTGTAGAAAGCGATGTTTAAACTATATCTATCGGCCATAGAAGTAGCGATTGCAGTTGAAGCTGAACCCAGTCCGAAAGAGAAGAAGAACAGTATACCGTACATGGTTCCTCTCATCGTGTCCGGCGTTATAAGACCGGCAAGTGAGTTTAAGGCGGGTTGATGAGCATAAAAGAAGATTCCGTACAATGGAACAAAGAGGGAAATTGCGAGGAAAGGTTCAGACACAGTTGGCAGGAGGAACAGACTTAATGAAACAAAGAATGAGGTTGTTATTAACGCCTTTCGAGAGCTGAATTTGTCGGAAGCTTTGCCACCCAACCATTGCCCAAGAATTCCAATCGCCAATATGCTGAACAAAGCTAATCCCTTTAGTGTGGACACGGTTTCTTTGGGGAGAGTGAGGGAGAACCTGTTGTCTACAAAACTTGGGAAAATGAAGTCAACTCCTTTGAAGTATAGGCCCACCATCACATTGTAAACTAGTAATATCAATAAGCCCTGCACCTTAATCACTTCTTTTACTTTGACCTTGGACTGATTTTTCTTGATGGAAATTCGCGGTGCCTTTAGAACAAGCACTGAAACAAGAGTTGATAGGAGTCCAAAGAAAATCCATGGAGAACGCCAGCCCCAAAGGTCGCCTAGAGCCACTGTGATTAATGGTGCAAACATATAGCCGATGTTGCCTCCTGTTCCGTGGAGTCCCATAGCCTCCGCCATGTTTGTTTGAAAAATCTTGGATATGATGCTGTTGGCGGTTGGGTGATAGAGACTCGCCCCAGCGCTTACGAGGAGCATCGAAACAGTGAATAGCAAGAGGTCATGCGCGATCAAGAATAGTAAAGTGGAAAGACCAGCAAACATTAGACTCAGAGTGATTGTTTTGACCTCACTAAGCCTATCAGACAAAGAGCCTCCAACGAGTGAGCCCGCCCCATATAGGAAGCCGCTTACCGCTGCGACCAACCCAATTGTTTCTCTTGTTGTTCCGAACTCGTTTGCGACTTGAGTTAAATAAATAGGCAAGACTATGAAAAGCGAGTGATTCAGTGAATGCGCTGTGCTCAACAGGGCTAGAAGACGATTTTTGTCTTTTCGGTTCAACGTTCTTCCTCTAAACCCATTTTAGTGTGCGTTAGAAAAGTGTCTTCTAAAAGGAACAACAAATGCCTTTCGCTACTCATTACATGGCCTGTGCAAATCTATTAAGCAATTCCAATGGGTGCGGAAAAACTAATAGGTGGAATCTAGATTACAATGAGGTTCTAATGGGGGTTTCATTTGGCATCTGGGCGTTTGGTGTTTTTGTCTGATGATGAGGTGGCGTGGGTTCATGAAACAAGTTTGAGAATACTGCAGGAGATTGGGATCAAGGTTCTCAGCAAGAAGGTGCAGAGTCTGCTGAGGGAAAATGGAGCAGAAGTAGATGCTTCCAGTTCAATTGTGAAAATTCCAAGCTCTCTAGTTGAAGAGGCCGTCAAAAAAGCGCCGAAAGAAATAGTTCTGTATGGCAGAGATCCAAAATACGACCTTAAACTTCCATCAAAAAGCTTCACCTTCATCGCCACCAGCGGCTTCGCCACCTTCACGAGAGACTTTGAAACCGGAGAAAAAAGGATGACAACGTCAGTTGATCTGAAAAATTTCGCCGTTCTCGCCGACTACCTTGAGGGAGTTGACTTCTTCTGGCCCATTGTAACTCCTACAGAGTTGCCTGCTCCTGTTCAAACAGTTCACGGTTTAGCTATTTCGTTTGAAAACACAGGAAAGCACGTTCAGTTTCAAGCTCTCAGTGAGAAGCAGGCAAAATTGCAGATTAAGTTGGCATCTTGTGTTGTGGGTGGCGAAGGCAAGCTGAAGAAGAGACCCATATTTTCATCAGTGAACTGCCCCGTTAGTCCGCTTTTATTTGAAGAGGGTTCGTCTGAGGCTATGGTTGAGTTGGCTAAAGGAGGGATTCCAGTTGCACCTATGTCTATGGCCCTATGTGGCAGCACGGCTCCCGCAACAATCGCGGGAACACTAGCTATAGCCAACGCTGAAAATCTTGGCTCTCTCGTTATTCTAGAGTGCGCCAGTCCAGGTGCTCCAATGATCTACTATGCAGAATCAACGTCCGCAGATATGAGGACCGGCAACATCAACTATGGAGCAACAGAGCTTCCATTCATTGCAGCTGGCATCTCTCAGATGGCTAGATATTATGGTTTGCCGTGCTACGCGACTGGATGCGGAGTGGAAGAGGCTCCAGATAATTTAGAGGCTCTTATTAACGCCTCCGCACAGCTTGCCTTGGCTCATTTAAGCCGTGGAGACATCAGTGCAGGCTTCGGAAGTCTTGAAAATGCCCAAAGCTCCGCGCTGGAAAAAGTGATTCTCGACGTTGAGGCTTGGACATTTGCCCGCGCATACCTGCGCAGCTTCGATTTCAACGAAGAAACCTTGGCCTTTGACGCTATCAAGAAGGCGGGTCCAGGAGGAAACTTCCTAGGACTTAAACACACCCTGGAACACTTCAGAAAAGAAATATGGCTCAAAAAAGAGCCCACAATCCTGCCCTCAACAAAAGGACCCCTTGTCGAAAGGGCAAAGGAAAAGGTTAAACAAATACTCTCATCCCACACACCACCTCAACTCGATAGGCAAGTGACAAAGGAAATAAAGCAGATTCTCTGCAACTGTGAAAAAGACGTGTCATAAGGAGTCTTAGACCTGAATGATCTATCGCGCATTTATGTTGAGCCTTAGAGCTGTCTCTACTCGTCCTCTGTTCTCTTGAATCTAGGAAATTTTTGCGATTTTTAATTCGTCTTCGTCATAGGTTAATTGGTTGGGGAATAGTACTCTGGTTCGAGAAACCATTTTGGGTTCATGGGCATTGGTGTTCAGCAGAAAGAGAGCAGTTATCTTTTCCGCGGACAGAATTTCTAATGCAGAGCGCAGAAAGGTGAAAGTTTTCTCTTGCTCCGTCGCTTTTAATAGTTCTGAGAAAGTGTCGAAAACAAAGCAAGCGTTTGTATGGGCGTAGGTTTCTAACACTTTGCTGAGGGTGTCCAAGATTAGAGGCAGGTTTTTGGCGGGTAGAAGCACCTCGTTTTCAGAAGTTGATTTCGGAGTGGATGTTGAAATTGATGTTAGAAAAAATTTGATTGCCGGTTGCTTAGCCAGACGCATGTGGATAGGGCTTTTAATGGAGGTGAAAACAAAGGTGGGTTCAAAATTAGCCGAGTTCTCCTTTGCCAAATCGTCGACAACCTTTTCATATTCAGAGGCAGGGTTAAATTCCAGCAGGATCTTGCGGCCAATCAACTGTTCATGATCTAAGCCTATTGACTCCGAGAATAAGTCAATGTTTTCAAGGAGGTCGATGAAGAATTTTCTCGGCGTCATGGTTCCTTTGCCGAAGGTTTTCAAGAGTTCATTGAGTTGTGTCTCGGTCATGTGTTCCACATTTACAGCAGTGATCGCTGTGAGCAGGGGGACATATACCGCTCCCACCGCTCCTTTAGACACTACCCACTCTGAGACATTTGGGTCCTCCCATCTGGGGTCGAACCAATAGTTTGTAATGTAATTCTGCCATTGCCCATCAACAAAAGAAAAGTCCCCAACATCTTCGATGTCTCTTATGCTTTTGTATCCTTTCCTCTTTGCCCAAGTCCACCAGTTTAGACCGTCGCTAACTGCTTTTTCATAGTCCAATTTGCCATTTGGCTTGAAAGATTCGGTTTGGCTTAACATGTGCAAAGTGTCGTCTTTTTCATATTTTTCCACATCAATTCCGTATTTCCTAAGCTTAGCCCTAACGGTTTCGCTTTCTTCGTCTGGGTAGGTATACCAGACCGCGCCGCCGTTTTCGAGACCTTCCCATATGAACGCTGAAAAGACTTTCATTTTATCTGTAGCTGAGGTGTACACTAAAACAGCCTGCTCCCCTTCCTTGAGGTTGAGGGCAGGGCTAACTTTCAAAAGATTGGGTGAAATGAAGTTTTTCTGCTTCTTTTGAAAAAAGTTTATGATAGATAGTTTAGACATCGTTTCTCCTTTCAACCATGATTTTCTCCAATATTTGATAGTTGTGAATTTAAAGTCTGTATTTTGGATGCTTAAACGATGTCTGTTTTCTCCAGCTTCTATGAGACTTTAACTAGACATGTTGCACAATTCTGCGTTCAGATTAAAATAAAAATTGGAGATAGATGTTTGGAGGGGCATTTCATCTAAACTTCAGAGTTTTCTGCTTATCCCAGAAGGGTTTTGTCCTCAAATACTGTATCTTCGCTTGTAACAGTTCGTGATAGAAGTCGTCTTCTTTTGGGTGCATTTTGCTCAGTATGCGGAAGGCTGTTTCTGGTCCAACGCCCTTGACTTGGAATGCGATTAGGGCTCTTTTGCCGTGGCTTAACACCAAGTCGGCGGTTCGTCTCGCGTGTGTCAGTTGATCCAGTTCGTCAGGAGTCAGCTCCTTTCCCTTCAGTCTTCGTTTCAGAATGTCGATGAGCAGTTTTGGGTCTTGAATCGGGTGCAGTTCAGCTAAGAGTCCGGCGCCGCATTGTTCACAGACTAGTTTTTCTGGTAGTTCGCGTATGCGTTTTTCTTCTGAGTGGTGTCCACAGGAGAGGCAGAGCAGTGACGGGCGTCTGGCTAGGATTGCTCTCTTCATGCGTTCGATGTTGTTGAGTAAGACGCGTTCGGGCGCCATCAACTCTGGGATTTCGGTGTATTTTGCTAGGATGCGGTAGCCCATGGGTGTCGGCTTTTCTAAGCGTAGCAGTGTTGTGATTTTTGTTTTTTCTTCTCGGATGCTTTTCATTATTTTTTTGACTGTTGGTATGTCGATTTTTTCTTGCATTGCTTCTCGGATGTTTTCTTCGTAGATTGGTGTTTTTTCAAATCGGCTTGGCAGTTCAGCCATTCGTTCGTATGCCATGGTTTTGCCGCGTGGTAGGGCGCCGAAGCGTTCAGCTACGAACTTCATTTTGTATGAGAATGGAAATCGAGCCTTTAGGTAATCGTTGAAGGCTCTGTCGACTTCTTCGTCGCTGAGCTTAAACAGCAGGTTTGGGAATCTGTCTAGTTCTCTTTGTTCTATTCTGCGTGGTGTTTCTATTAGGATGCGGTAGCCGTTGTTCCACCAGCCCTGTATGAGTTCTTGGTCGCTGAGAACGGCGTCGAATATGGCGCCTAGGGTTCGGTTGACGATTTCTCCGTAGCAGGCGTGGACAATCACGTATTTGTCAAAGGCTTCGATTAGGATGTGGTTGTGGGTTGGAACTGGCGCGCTGTCTTTCATCTGTTCATGGATTTCTTGGGTTGATTCAAGCAGTGTGGTCTTGTTTGTTGAGAGTTTTTCAGCTAGCCTTTCAGCCACCTTTTCTGAATTGTCTTCCTTCTTCAACCCTTGTGCTATTTCTTGGCGTAGTTTGCCTACTTCTTGGGCTAGGCTAAATGGAACCGGCAGTATTTCGCCGTCCCATCCTGGCAGCGCTGCAAATGGGTCTTCGGCTGGTACGACGTAGACTGTGCCTGTTTCGTCTTCGATTTGTATTATGCGCCACACTTTGCCGCGGATGATGATGTTTAAGCCTATGCGGGCGCGTAGGGCCATGAATTCGTCGCCTACTGTGCCGATTGTGTGGTCTGAGAGCACGTCGACTACTGGGTAACGGCGTTCATCTGGTATCATGGATAGGTTTTTGTGGTAGTATTCGCGTGTTCTGCGAGAGCGTTTCAATGTTTCGTTGCCTTCTAGCCACACCGTCCCTAGTTTATGTAGATATTGGACGGTGTCTAAAAGCTTCTGTCTGGTTAGGTTGCGGTAGGGGTAGGCGCGCCTTATGATTTCGAGTGCTTCATCCATTGTGACTTGCGTTTTGTCCATTAGGATGCCGACGATTTGATGGGCTAATACGTCTAATGCGCCTTCGTGTATAAGCAGAGGTTCCAGTTGACCATTGTAGGCTCTTTTGACGGCGGTTATGGCTTCTAGGGTGTCGTCTGGGAACGCGGTGATGATGACGCCTTTGGAAATCAGGTCTAGTTTGTGTCCGCTTCTGCCTACGCGTTGTATGAGGCTGCTTACTTGGCGTGGTGACAGGTATTGGATGACCAAGTCGACGTGTCCTATGTCTATACCTAATTCTAACGTGCTGGTGCAAACAATGGCTTTGAGCGCTTTCGTCTTAAATTCGTCTTCTATTGTGGCTCGTTCTTCTTTGGACAGGGAGCCGTGGTGAACCGCTATGTCACTGCGGGCGAGCTGGGTGAATTTGTGTCCTAGGGTTTCGGCGTTGCTGCGGCTGTTGACAAAAATGAGTGTGGACGTGTGCTCCTTGACTAGGTCGAGTATGCGGCGGATTCGGGCTGCGGCTTCGGGTGGGGTGTAGAGTTTCTGAGCTAGGTCGTAGTCAGCATCTTCTGGTATGGGATACTCGACGCTGTAGCGGTAGCCTTTTGGCAGTGGAACCTCTATAACTTTTATTTTGCGGTTTGAGCCTGCGATGAACTGAGCCACTTTTTGTGGGTTGCCAACGGTTGCGGACAAGCCTACTCGTTGGAATTCGTGTTTGGTGAGTTCAAACAGGCGCTCTAATGCCACTGTCAGCTGGACTCCGCGCTTGTCTTCGGCTAGTTCATGCACTTCGTCGATGACTACGTAGCGGACATGGCTGAGGTGCTGCTGCATTAAGGCGCCGGGCAGAATAGCTTGCAGTGTTTCTGGCGTAGTTACGAGCATGTTGGGTGGTTTGAGGGCTTGGCGTCTTCGGATTTTGATTTCTGTGTCGCCGTGGCGTACTTCTATTGTTATGCCTAGTTTGTTTGCCCAGTAGGATAGGCGTTTGACCATGTCTCGGTTTAGGGCTCGGAGAGGCGTTACATAGAGAATGGATATACCACGCTTTTTTTCCTGCTGAACAAAATTAGAGAAGATAGGCAAAAGAACAGCCTCGGTTTTGCCGCTGCCAGTAGGAGCAATCAACAAAACATTCTCACCCTTCAGAATAAAAGGGACAGCCTGAACCTGAGGAGCAGTAGGCTCGAAAAAACCTAACTCGATTAAAGCTTCACGCACTGGTTTAATGAGTAAATCATAGACCTTGCGATTTTGCTTCTCTATTGACAATTGGCAACCGCGCTCTACAGACTTCAATAAACCTTAAAGCATTCTATTAAACGATTTTGAATAAGGCTTTTCCTAACTTTTTCGTAGCGTGTTTTCTTCAATTCTACCACTTATACCAAATAGCAGTCAAACGAGGACACAGAGGAAAAGAAACAGCCACCAAACTTTCTTGTGATATTTATTAACAGTTTTTATAAGAGGGATTAATAGGTATTATGTTGCGCCTCGTGAGGGTGTTGTCTTGCCTGAAGTTGATGAAGACGTTCGATTTGAGAGAGATTCCGAGTGGCTCTCTGAGCATTACAGGAATCTCCAAGTGGATTATGCCAATAAGTATGTGGCTGTGTTGGATGAGCGTGTTGTAGGCGTTGGAGACGACGGCGAAAAACTTTACGCTGAAGTTTTGGCGAAATTTGGGCGGGACCCAGTCATTGAATTCATAAAAGATACCAAAACCATTCAGGTGGGCAGGCTCAGGGCGAGAGTTCTTCTATGAGCTTTAAGCAGTGGAAAATCGTCTCCACCGTTATCGAGCCTCTAGAGCTCATCGGAGAAGTATTTGATTTAAAGGCTGTTGCCATTTTCTTTGATACGCTTGGGAAAAGGTATAGGAAAAGAATGCATGTCGACACCAAAAGCGATGTAACCATTGTACCGTTATCATTTGCCAAACTGCTTGGTTTGAAGTTTGAAGTGAAAGCCATAGTTAACAGCTCAGAAGGATACTTGTCAAGGGTCAAAGTAAGAATCGGTGAAAAAGAATTCAACACAACCGTATTCTGCGAAAGCGAAGGCAAATCTTATAGTTTGGGCGTAAAGACTTTGCAAGAGTTTTCCAATATAAAAATTGACTTCAAAAACAAACTCTTAAGATTCTATTATTGAACGGGATTTGAAGGTTATGCGGGTCCGTAGGGCTTTGCTTAAGGATTTGAATGCGGTTAATGAGTTGACGTTTGAGATGCATGAGCATTTAGGCGCCTTAGTCGGCATCAAGTTTACGCTGGAAGATTTAAACATGA
>Ga0315307_1000426_pt1 | contig 18099 bp, 19 predicted proteins | sample TDP2_MG_FD_203079 | JGI IMG/M metagenome (GOLD analysis project Ga0315307, IMG submission 203079) | Freshwater sediment microbial communities from Lake Towuti, South Sulawesi, Indonesia - TDP2 | ecosystem: Environmental > Aquatic > Freshwater > Lake > Sediment | place: Indonesia: South Sulawesi...
GGCTGTTCACTCACCGTTCTAGGCGCTGTTTGTGAACGATGTGTCTGAGCTTCTTCAGCGTTTCAGACGAGTTCTCGACTTCGAGCAAACTCCTACCGACGATGACGCCTGAGGCACCGGCGTCAAGCGACGATCGAACCTCGCCGAAAGGCTCAACAATAGGAGCCGTGCTGTAAAGAAGAAACAGAGGCACTCCAACCGATTCTGCGAGCGCATGAAAAGTCTTCTCGTCCCCCGTATATGGCGCCGCCACAGCGTCGGCGCCCGCCTCCATGGCCATTCTTGCTGCAAGATCCACGCAGTCCGCGAAGTTCGCGCCAGCCGTTCTTTCCCCGATGGGCACGGATTCCACGACTAGGGGCATTCCCAGCCGATCACACTGCCTGGCCAGCAGGGCGATCGACTCCATGTTTCGGGCTTCGTCTTCATCGTCTCCATATCCGACAAAGAAGTACGCGGCCACCGCGGAGGCTCCGAGTGCCACGGCATCCTCCGTTGAGCACACCATCGCATGCCTAACATCGCTTGCCGGGAGGACTGAAGATTGGTCTCTGAATGCGTTGGTCCAGTCTGCCCTAACTATGAGAGCAGGTGCAGCCCTTCCCATGAATCGAGATGCGGAACGACCGGCGTTTCCCGGGCTCAGCACAACTGCATCTGCGTCTGCAGAGAGAGATGCAAGGACAGGCTCTAGGTCCAAGTTGCCTCGGGTGGGTCCCTGCATAAGTCCTTGGTCTAGCTCAACGATCAGAGACTTTCGATCCTCAATCGCTATGAACGTGCTCAGGCGGAGGCTCTTTCCCAACGCGACGCGCGTTTCCCGGCCAGACATTGTGGATCGACCGCCAGATGTGACGGTGTCGTGCGAGCTGGGTTTTGTCGGCATATTAGGGTTTCCCGGAGGACGCGGTGACGATGCATGCGTCGAGAAACGATAATTAGGAAGGAGCGGAGGGCTTGTCTCGGCGTCGGTCTTGGAACAGAAGGAAAAACGTGTGGACGCGGAGACGCTTCTGTCTTTCGTCAAACAGGTCTTCAAGCGGCTTGGAGTTCCAGAAGAAGATGCGGGCGTCACGGCGGACGTGCTTGTGCAAGCTGATCTGCGGGGAATAGAATCGCACGGCGTTGCACGGATCTCTAGGTACGTGGACAGAATCCGCCAAAACGAGATTGAGGCGAAGCCGAAGATACGGGTTCTGGCAGAGACCCCTTCAACGCTGTTGATCGACGGAGGGAATGGACTAGGTCAGGTCGTCGGGGCCTACGCCATGCGGAGATGCATTGAGAAGGCCAGGGCCTCAGGGGCATGTTTCGCATCGGTAAGGAACAGCAACCATTTTGGGATAGCCGGCTACTACTCCATGATGGCCCTGAAAAATTACATGATAGGGATATCGATGACGAACGCCTGGCGTCTCGTGACACCGACATACGGCCGGAAGGCCATGTTCGGAACGAACCCGATCAGCATCGCCGTCCCAGCGGAGGGGCGCATGCCTTTCGTTCTCGACATGGCCACAAGTGTCGTCCCGATAGGGAAGATCGAAGTCTGTGAACGCAGGGGGGAGAAGGTGCCGTTGGGCTGGGGGGCGGACAAGGATGGTATACCCACAACGGATCCTTCGGCCATCCGGACCGGAGGGTTCCTGATGCCTCTGGGGGGAACGGCTGAAAACGCCGGGTACAAAGGGTATGGGCTTGCAGTGATGGTTGACATACTGAGCGGCGTGCTTTCCGGCGCAGCGTACGGCCCCTTCGTGGGTGCTCCTGACAGCGAGGAGCCGTGCAACATCGGTCACTTCTTCGGGGCAATCCGGATCGACGCCTTTCGGCCTGAGGAGGATTTTTGCCGCGACATGGATCACCTGATTACGGTGCTGAACGAGGCTCCCAAGGCTGCCGGACAGACCAGAATCTACGTCGCGGGAGAGAAAGAGTTCGAGATGGAGAGCAAGCTCAGGGCAGAAGGCATCCCCCTACACCCCAAGGTCTACTCAACCCTGGAGAAGCTGGCAAAAGAACTAGAGGTTCCCCTGAAGATAGATATCGGCACCGCGTCCGTCAAGCGTCGATAGCCGCCGGCTCTCCTTCGATCCCGGCGAGCGCGAGGCATAGATGCCTAGCTTCTGAGAAGAAGCCTGCCCTTTGGGTCGACCTCTATGAAGAGCTCCTCGCCGGCCTGGAAGGGAAAGAGAGAGTCATTGGCAATCTTTGAAGGAATGTGAACCACATATCTCTCGTAGACCACCGGGCCGCTCTTCCTGGTTTTCACCTTGCTTGTAGATTTGAGAAGCCTAGTCGTTCCTTCAAGGACCACCGTCCTCGCCTCCACTTGGCGACCTGTGTCCCTAGGCCTACATATAGAGCTTTTCATCTGTAATACGGGCGATTAAGGACCGATTCGAAGACTCGCTCTCGTGGCCGCACTCATTCATCTTCCGTAGCGGTCTTGTCGAGAACGCCGCCTCCTGTGTCTTGGCTGCCGTTCTTGAAGCCGTTCAACGGGCGACTACCGAAACATCTATTAACTAACCGCTTAATCCTTAGTGGGGACCAAGCATGTGCGGTGACGGAAACGGCAGGTTCCTAGTCTAGCCGCTATGCCGTCAAGGGGACTGAAAGGGCGGAGCATGCGTCGGGCACTTTGCCCCGCGAAACCTCCAGCACCTGCTCTAACGTGCCTTCCTCGTCGAAAAGCCACCCGGCGTCCTCGCTGAACATCTCATGTGGCAAGGTGTAGTTGCACGTGCATGTCTGGTCGACCAGCCAGAGCTTCAACTTCTTCTCGAATCCATCGCTGCTCCTTGCGAGATACTCGACCGTTTCTGTGTAGCTGGTAATGGGGAGAACGACCTGGGCCGTGTACAGGTCTTGACATGTGGAGACCGCGTCGAGCCATGTGAAGGGAAGCTTGTGGAAGACGTTTTGGGCCTGCCAGAGGACCTCGGGGCTGGGGTCCCTTATCTCTGCTGTAAGGTACGGGATCGATTTCCTCGCTTCAAGAGGCGGAGACCCAAACCACCGCACGACGTATCTCGAGATGAGCCTCCTTTTCTCGATGTGCTCCCTGAAGTGATATCGTAGAGTCTTGGGCTTTACGTGGAGCTTCTTTCCTATGTCCGTGAGAGATCGAAGACAATCGATCTGCATCTCCTTCAAGAGCAGCACGTCGATCTTGTCGACGTAGAATGCGCCTCCCTCCCCGGCTTCGTGCTGCTGTATCTCAACGGGCGACTTCTCAACCTCCTCCCAATCGACGTTCCACTCCTTCTTATCAAAGTCATAATACCGGGGGTTCATCGATAGGTGGCGTATCCAGGCCAGCGGATCCACGCGGTAGGATTCGAGCACGCCCGCCTGCACGAGTTTCTCCAGGAAAGACAGGTAGCTCTTCAAAGCCTCTCGTGGAATCCTGATCACCGTGGCGAAGCTGTTCTGCGGCAAGAGGCGTCCGAAGAAGGTAAGGTATCCTCTGTTGGAGAGTACGCGAAGAACTAGGGGGGCGGTTTTCCTGTACTCCTTAGCAAAATCCATGTTCACCCAGTTGGTGGTCAACCCCATCTTCCCGTAGTCTACGCTGGTCTGCACCGTGATGCCCTTCTGAACCAACTGATTGTGGATCTTGTACCTGACGGTGTTGTCCGGTATCCCCGTAATTCGTGATATTGCGCAGCTGTTGCGGGGACCGACCTGCTTAATCGCTTCGACTATTCGGGAAATCGAGCTTGCCTCCCCGGCGTTGTTATACTCTGGGTGCTGTGCGGGGTCGAGGCTCACGCGTCGTGGGTGAGTCTCTGAGCCTAAATACGTTTCTTTGGCAAAATGCTCAGTTAATTCTGAGCCATGTTGTGGTTTCGCCGATTGGCAACACCTGCCAAATCGATCTCATGAATTGGTAAAGGCGGGATCGCACTAACGGTTGATAGATATCGGACCTCCGTCGACGAGAATCTGCGGTTCTTCCAGGAGGCTCCGACCAACCATGACGTTTACCCATCCATCGATCGTCCGGAATTCGAGGGACCGGCTGATCTGCCCCTGCATCGTGACCGTGTTCGGCCTCCTGCTTGGCCGTTGGCGTGGCTTCCGCATCTCCTTCGGCCGGCGTCTGAGGGGATTCTTCTGTCTGCGGCTTCCGTTCGCGGCTCTCGCAGAGCTTGGATGTCCTTCGAAAGCGCGGAGAGCCAACTGTCGGTATGCTTCCAAGGGTCACGCTGAGAAACAGGGATGGAATGAGGTTGCCATGCTTTGGCGGTCCTTCGAGGGGTAAGGCTCTAACATCTAGATCGGTCGATTATTTATGGCTGACAGGGCAGTTCCTGCGCAGGGTCTTCGACGTGGGGGGCGTACCCAAGGCATCGGTGAAAGCACGAGCCAGTCTGAGGACGGTTTTTGTTGACTTCGACAACACGCTTCACAGATCGGACGAGAAACTCGCCTTCTATCTCGACGGATGGGTGGGGAAGAGCGGCAGGCACCTTCTAGAGGTTTTTCGAAGGATCCATCTCGAGGAGATCCACGCCAATTTCCCCGAGAGACATCTGGACATCCGCTTCCACTCCAGCTTGCTGCTCAGCCATCTTTGCCTCTCACACAAGCCGACTCTCGTGCAGGACTTTGTGGATCGTTACCTAAAAGCAGCTTCAGATGCATGGCTCGACCCGTGGTACTATTCCGACGCTCCAAGCTTCCTGGATGAACTAGTGAAGATGCGTGTCAAGGTTTGCTTGGCCACCGGCGAGGACGCGGAAAAGAAAGCGGAAGGAATCTACGAGTTCCTGGGGTCACACAGGTTCGACTATGTCTTCGGCGAAGATAAGGTAGGAGTCTTGAAGACTGAGCCCGAGTACTTCGCCAGGGCACTGAAGGAATCATGGTCCGAGGCCCGCTCCACCGTCGCGGTTGGGGATTCTCTATCAGCCGATGTAGTTCCAGGCAAGCTTGCCGGACTGAGAGTTGTCTGGGTCAACCGCGAGGGGAAGCGTTTGCCGGCAGGCTACGAGAAACCGGATTTTCAAGTATCTGGCCTGAGGGAAGCTTCAGAGATCCTCTGGCGAATGCTTGAGAATCCAAATTGTGGATGAGGAGCTAAGGGGTTGGCCGCCCGTGCTCTGAACCCCTGTTCATTATCCGATCCGTGATCTCTTGGTCAGCGGGCGGGCGCCTCGTCCTGGATGTGTGAGGGAACTCGGCGTAGGATCCCACCTCTTTGTACGCTTTCCGGGCCAGGTCATCGGCCTCACCGACAATATACTCACCCCAGTGCTTGAAGTGCCTGTAGCTCGAGGGCGATGTCCACTCCGGCGTGAACGCATCCAGGTCATTGACCCCTATGCAGACGCACACTCTGTCCAGGTTCTTGTGAAGGCTGAGCGGGCATGTGAAGAGACGCTGGGGATCCATCTCATTCTCGACAAGCATGGAGTACGCCTTCTGGCGTGCCGAGATCTGTTTGATCTCCTGTCTCAGGCTCTCGTTGACGTACTCTACGATGGCGTAGGCGATGTTGAGTGGATGCAGCATTGCTGCAAGCTGCGGCGATATCGATGCTTCGTGGAGGTGCACGTGGCATCCCCTTCCTGACCACTTCGCGTAGACGGATTTGCCGACGCCCTCGGCCTCCAGGAAAAAAGCAATCTCCCTTGCGGCCTCGACTGTGGCTTCCCACTTCTCAACTTCGTTGTCTATGTCCCACGTTGGGGTGCAGGCCACCACGTTCTCGAGGTCGAGCGCGTCCTCCGCATTTCCGAGGCGACGGTAGATGTTTGCCGTCGCATACAACGTCCTCGGACGCAGCCCTCCGAACCTCTCCAAGAGGGTCTCGATGCTACGAGCATCCGTGACCTGAATCGGCGTCCTGGGGCGAGCCATGTAGCGCAGGAACACGGGCCTGCCGTTGGATAGAGTCTTGGTGCAATGTAGAGCTACCCACCTGTTCCTGGCAAACTTTGCCATCTCCTCTCGGACTAGCGCACTCGAGTAGTGTCTATGTACGAGGTCGGCGGAGTTCATGGTTTCACTTCCTCTTTCCCTCTCGGTGCTTTCCTTATCCTGCTTTGTTCTCCGGGGGGAAGCTGCGCGTCCTCTCTCCTTGTTTCCCGAGGCCGAACGGTGACCAGCTGCTTACCTCCGCGAACCGGGATCTCGTGCATCTGCAGGTTGTGATTCGATCGATCGAGAGTCTCTCTCCGTTGACAGATGGCATGGGTAGGACAGACAGGATCAACCTATTTAGATTGGCTGTTGTTTCCCCTCAGCGGCAGAGGACGATCCACGCTCGGGCTGATGCGCTAGCTTGGCATCGAAGGGACATCAGTGTCTTCCAGATCAGGCTTTTAGCCAGGGTGCTTCGCGGGCTTCGCCCTTCGCTTGCTTGTCTTCCGCTTTCTCCTGATTTCGGGCTTAGGCCTTGCCTTCGGCTTCTTCCTCGTCTTCTTCTTGGCTTTGTGAGCCTCATGCTCAGGCTTCTTCCAACCTCTGGGTAGCTGGCTTTGCTTCAGGTTGCGGTATATGTATTGGTCCCAGGAGATCCAGTCTTTGGTTTCGGCTGTCTCCTCCAGCCTGTTGCGTATCTGACAGAATACACAGAAGTAGGGAAGCTCATGTCTCCTGATCATGGTTCTCTCAACTGGGCACGGTGTCTTGTTATTCACGGGACAGGGAGCAAAGATTAGCTGGGACATTCTCCTCTTACCTCGCGAGAGAGTATCCGTGAGAGGTTTTGTGCCTTATAGCTCTTGGGTCGATCGAAGACTGTCGATAGCATCGACGGGACTCTCGGAGCTAGCCCCGACAGAAGGATGATTCAATGCGTTGTTTGTGAAAGGGTCTTTTCTATCCTTGTCCCGGGAGCCACGTTTGAGACCCATCCCCTGTTGGCCCCTCCACTCAGACCCGCCTCGATCACCTCGCGGCCCAACCTGATGCTGTCAGTCAGGGCCACAAGGCTTCCTCCGAGGCCGGCTCCTGAGATCTTGGCGCCATAGGCTCCAGCCTGGAGAGCGGCGTCCCTTATTGATTCGAGGCGGGGAAGGCTCAGGTCGTAGAGATCCCTCGAGAGTTCGTGTTGGTAGTTCATTATTTCTCCTATCGCCCTAAGAACCCTCTCTCGCTCTGGGGAGTTCCAGATCCTGTCCAACTTCTCAGGCTGCAGAAAACTCAGGCCTGTCGGGTGGACCTGTCCCTGATTCAGGATGCGCAGGGCAAGCATGGTGGATTGCTGCATCCGGATCGTAAAGAGTATGCGCTTCCTGCTTGCAGTGTTGGTGAGCGGAAGGTATTGCTCGATTTCGGGAAGCGTTATCTCAGCCCAGCGTGGCTCGTCGTAGCGGAACCCCAGTTTCTCCTTTAGGGTGTTGGAGACTTCCGGGCTTTTCATGAGATCTCGGAGCCCTTGATTGATCTGGTGCTGGCGCACAGGATGAATCCTCGCTGTGGAGTGTTTGATCCCGGAGTCTAGGATCACGAGGATCATGCCTCTGCTAGATATCTTCCTGACTTTGAACGGCGGCCTACAATCAAGCTCAATAATGCCTCCAAAGGAGGAGCCGTACTGGTCCAATCGGCCGCAGCCTGTGCCCATCTCACGGTTCTCACCGATGAAGGATAGCTCCGCAATTTCTCCCTGGCTGAGTCCAAGTCCGAGAAGATGGTCGAGCAGCTTGACAAAGGAGACCTCCAGTGCGGCGCTGCTTGCTAATCCTGCGGCCACCGGGATCTCGCTCTTCACCGTCACGTCGATTGAAGGCAGCTGTTCTATGTGCTTTTCCTTGAACAGCACTCTGGCCACGGCTCGGAAATAGTTTCCGAAGTGCCTTCGTCTTCTGAGGACCGGTTGACCGCGCGCAGGGAAGGCCTCTCTGAAGTCCCTGCCCCTACCGGCTAGATCGAGTGAAGTGACTCTAACGTAGCCATCTTTCGTCATCCTCGCGTAGAGATAGGTGCGCAGGTCGATGGCCACAGGCACGACCGGCAAGCCCTTGTAGTCTTGGTGCGTATTCAAAAAGTCAGCTCTGCCCGGAGCCGAGGAGACAACATCGGCTTCACGATACAACACCTCTTTCGATCGATCGATTGATTCGGAGGTTCCCTCCAAGCCAATGCCCGTTCGTTTTCGAGTCAAGACGTTAACGCCTCGTGCAAGGTGTCGGTTGATCGAGGGGCTACGGTTCTACAGACCCCACAGAGCTGCGCAGCTCCTGAGCCTTCTCCTCTGGAACGTAGTCGAAAGTCGTGGTCCCTGCGCCCATCTCGACGCTGGCGAAGAACTTGATCTTCCCTCTATCTCTGAGCGGTGGATAGAACTCAACGTGGAAGTGATAGTGTGGGTACTCTCTTCCATCGGTTGGCTGTTGATGAAACACCATCATGTAGGGAAAGCTGGAGCCGAAGAGGTTGTCGAACCTCAGGACCGTGTCCTTCAAGATCAGCGCGAAAAGCCTTCTTTGCCGTTTGCTGAATTGTAGGAGGGACGGCAGGTGTCTCCTGGGATATATGTGAACACCGTAGGGCCAGTGTGCAAAGAACGGCAGGAAGCAGATGAACTCGGAGTTCTGGGAGACCAGGCGCTTGCGGGCGACGATCTCGTTCTTGACGACGTCGCAAAAGAGGCATCGATGTTTTGTTCTCCAGTATCTTCTCGATGAGCGAAGTTCGGCTTGGATCCTCGGCGGGATGAACGGTAAGCCATAGATTTGTCCGTGTGGGTGGTCGAGGGTAACACCGATCTCTCGGCCCTTGTTCTCGAAGATGAACACATACTTCACGTAGATTTTGTCCCCGAGCGACTTGTATCTTTCACGCCAAAGCTCAACAAGCTTCGCCATGAGCTCCGCGCTCAGGCTGGAGAGTGAAGCGTTGTGGTCCTGGCTGTAGAGAACGACCTCGCAGACACCTCTCGCTCGCCTGCACTTGAACGGAGGCCTGCAGTCCACGCTTGGAGCGGGCGGTTCCTCGATTAAGGCCGGGAATCTGTTTGGGATGCTTGCCACATCCCATGAGGGAGGCAGCTCGGGGGATCCAGGGCAAAAAGGGCAGTGTCTATCTTGAAGCACCGGTCTGCGTTCCCGAATCCCTGAGACGATGATCCATTGCCTGAGCAGGGGATCCCATCTAAGCTCCATTGCCTTTCTCAGGCCGTAACAGTAACAGAAACCGGTCTTAACCCTTGCGGCCTCGAAAGCTCACTGGCTCGATCGATCGACAGCATGGCTCTTCTGCGGCGAAGGGTGTCACACCAGCCTCACCGCCCGGGCGGCGATGATCAGACGATCCAGAGCCAGTGCCGACGCGCTGTCGATCGCGGCAAAGCTATTTAGGACGTGAGGGAATGGACGCCTCATGGACCTGGAGGCCGCGGTCCGCAGGCTGTGCGAAGAAGGGGGCTTGGAGGCAGATATCCTCCGGGTGCTCGCGGCGCAGAACGGCGTCTCTTGGGGGAGTGAGGTGTCGATAGACTTGGTGGAGATGTATGACTTCCTCGGAACGAGCCCGCAGGCATCAGAAAAGGATGTGGAAAGTGCGCTGAAGAAGCTGGCATCGGAGGGCCTCGTTTCTCTTGAGAAAAGGAAGAGGGGATCCGGGGGATCAGGCGAGCCCGTCAATGACGTTCTAGTCAGCGTGAACGACCTGCGTGGCCTGAGATTGGCTTTGGCTGGGGACGAGGTGTACAGGCGATACAGCTACGCAAGGTACACGCGCATCAAGGATGCGCTTGAGGGAAAGAGTGAGGCGCGGCGATCTGTCAATCGAACAGACCGTTAGCTGTTGAGAGGGTCGTACGGAAAGGTTTGGGGAGATGGCTTGATCGGGGATATCGACGCAGAAATGCGGAAGCGAGGATTGGATGCTCTCATGGCGATTGGGAGCAGCACAGGCCTCGATGCACGTAGCACGGATCTCTTCTATCTCGCCGGCGCCCACCTCCCCCGAGGTGGTGTGTATGTAATGGCCCGGGACAGAGAAGCCATCCTTGTCGTTAGCAACCTCGATGTGGGTAACGCGAAGAAGGGTAGGGTTAGAGACATCCGTACCTACGACGACTACGGGTTCCTCCAGTTGATCAAGCGCCACGGCAGGGAGAAGGCTGCTGTGATGCTCTACGACAAGATCCTGAAGAGGGAGCGGATACGAGGTAGGGTGGCGATTCTCGGGCAGGGAGATCTGTCGAGGGCCATTGGACTTGTGGATCGACTTCGGAGCCTGGGCCACAGCGTTCAGGGACAGCAGCCTCCTACTCTGCTGGATGAGATCAGGGCCACGAAGGACGAGAGGGAACTGGAGGCCATACGGCAGACGGGGGAGAAAGCCCAGCGGGTTGTGAAGCATGTGTGGAAGTTATTGAGTGACTGTGTGGTTCGCCACGGCCGACTCATCTTTGAGGGCAGAGAGCTCACTGTCGGAAGAGTCAAGGAAGAAATCAGGTTGGCTTGCGCGCGACAGAATCTCGTCGAGATAGGGGAGACGATGTTCGCTGTGGGCCCTGTGTCAGCCGATCCCCATGCTGCGGGTGAACCGGACACCCCAGTAAAGCCCAACAAGCCCATAGTGTTCGACTTCTTCCCCCAGTATGCAGGTGGCTACTGTTTCGACGTGACGAGAACTTTTGTGATTGGGGGGCCTCCAGCCGAGGTGAGGAAGATGCATCAAAGCGTTCTTGATGCTCAGCTCCTAGCTCTGGATCGCCTGAAGGCTGGAGAGGGGGCGGAAGAAGCCATGAATGCTATATGCGATCTCTTCGAGGGAAACGGCTACAGGACCATTAGGGATCTGATGAGAGGGATCCGATCGGCTCAGTTCTCAGGTTTTATTCACTCGCTCGGGCACGGAGTTGGGCTGACTGTCGGGGAGGCTCCCTACCTCGGGCTTGCCAGTAGAGAAATCCTGAAGACCGGTCACGTTGTCACTGTCGAGCCTGGGCTCTACAAGCCGGGTTTGGGTGGGGTCAGGATAGAAGACGTCGTGGTAATCAAAGAAGGGGGCGTGGAGAATCTGACTTGGTTGCCGAAGGACTTGGAGATTTGATGACCGATCGATCCTCGGTCTCGCAATGAGCGCGATCAGGATTTCTGGTTCAACCTGACGGTCTCAAGACGTAGACGGTCCAGTCCCCCGAGAGGTTGAAGTAGATCATCTTGGCCTTGTACCAGCCGACAGAGTAGCCGTTGTCCTCGGGGGGATATGAAAAGACCACCTTGAATGACTGGTTCCCGTGCAGCATTTCCTGTATGCCGCCGGTGAAGCTCAGCTTGAAGATCTCGCTGTTCAAGATGGAGGATTCGCCCGGCTCAAGAAGCATCTGGTAAAAGCCGACAATGTCGCCTCCTGCTGCTGACTCGTACTGCTTAACGTTAACGGTGAAAGAATAGCCCGTCGCTGAGGTCGCTGTCAGGACCCAGCTCACGAAGGCTTGGCCGCTCGAGGTCTCGTTATCGTAGGTGTAGTTGTACACGTGAGTTTCGAACGAGAGAACAGTCAGGTTGTGTTTGTAGCTCAAAGGAGGTGTGGCCGTGGATTCGGAGGTTGTTTCAGAAGCTGATGTGGATGTCTCCTTGCCGCTAGTTTTCTCCGTTGTGGTCGACCAGGCTGATGTACTCGTCGTCGCTGTTGTCGCGGGCGGGTTCGACAGCATTGTCTGTGTCACGAGCAGACCCAAGAGAGCCAACAGAGCAACGATCACGAGCACCCACGTGGTACTCCGCATCTCCTCTCGCCAGCGGTCTCCCCATTCCTCCAGGGCTCAAGAGGGGGTCCGCTTTATCTCTTTAAGCTCTTGAATCGCGCACAACTCCGATCGATCGGTCGTCGAGTAAACAAGATGGGACACCCTTCACAACCCGGGAACCTCGTGGTTTGAGAGGAACGATGGATTGATCACCGGCCTTGTGTGCGATATTTTCAAGAGGCCTCTCACTGTTTCACAGCCTCGCCTGGTCAACCCGGCGCACCCTCCAACCTGCTATGCGCGTCACTGTGGTTTCCCCGACGGCACCCTGGCGGTCAGGTTGCCCGTTGAGTTCCTCAGCTGGGATTCGACGAAGGAAGAAAGCCTTATATGATTTGACCCTTGCCGGTGCGGTTCAGATATTCAGATGCAGCGTCGAGCGAGAAGCGGCCCAAAGCCACCCGTAGCCCTGGAGGTCTGCGACCTGATCAACTTTGCTCGCTTGGCAATGAGCAGAACAGATGCTCAGCCACTTCTCTGGAACTTCTCGATCGATCGATCGAAGCGAAGGAAGAACGTGCTCGGCTACCTCTCGACCATCCCCTACTGGAGAGGCAATCTCCCAATCTTCGCCTTCGTCTACCCCAAGGAAACCCCGCTAGCATATCTTGCCTACAATAACCTCGAAGGCGAGAAAGCGTTCTTCACGAACAGCACCCAGGATCCGAAGTATCAGTACGCAGCGGTGGTGGAGACCGAGAAGGAACCTGAGCTCTTCGCTCTGTCGCTCGACCGGAAGAGAACTCGACCAGAGATGCCCGTGTCGATCAGGGCGAAAAACATGAACTCTCTCCTAAGGATGCTCCTGATGATGTCGAGCGATGTCGCTTCACCGCCTCTATGGCTCTACGAGCGGGGGGCCACGCATGTTCTCGGGCTTGTGGCACCCTTCTTCGACTACTACGAGGCCAACGCGCTGCCCGTCTTCTTCTACGTCGAAGGACTTCAGACCCCCCCTGCCCCTTTCATACGGTACCTGTCTGCCTACGACCAGGAGGAAATCTCCTACGCACCCTTTGTGACAGACATGAAGTACTTCTACGCACGGATAGTCAAGGTGAACAACATGCCTTTTCACAGTTCCATGGTCGGCAGGAGCTTGCCCTAGGGCTGCCCAGATCGCTGGCCCGACGATCGATCGAGAAAGCCCATTAGGTTCCTGAACGCACTCTCCGGCCGAACCGATTCAAGCGATAAAAAGGAGCTTAGGTTTTCTTCCAGAGCTCGCTCCTCAGCAGGTCCCTTATTGCAGTTCTCATGACCGCACTTCTACTCGGGTATACGCCTCTCCTAACGAGTTCATCCATGCCGTCGATGAGGGCCTCGGGCATCTTCACAGAGACTATCTTCAATGTGCGACCACCGATAGATGCCTTGAGCTCACCCCTCGTCTCTTTATATCTTTGCTGCTACCGTTGAGGGCTGCGAGACATGTCGCGAAGGGTGGTTATCTCTGTAGTGATGGCGGCTGTAGCCGTCGTGCTAGTCGCTGCAACGCTATACTACGTAGGCCTCCAAGAGTTCTACAGCCGTCTCGTTTCCCTCTCCCCGTTGCCCGTTGTGGTCAGCTTCATCTGCACCTTTCTTTTCTTCTTGTTGAGGGCTGCTCGATGGCGGATCCTGCTGAGCGACGTCGGCGGCACTAGCTTGTCCGTGGCGCTAGGAGCCACCGGGCTGGGATACCTGGTGAACACCCTCGTCCCCATCAGATTCGGCGGGGAGCTAGCTAGAGCGGTCGCCGTCTCAGAGAGAAGGGGAGTCACGTTTACGGCTGCGGTTGGAACCATTGTGGTAGAGAGGGTTTTCGATATGCTCTATCTTGTGGCGATGACCTCAGGTCTGCTGCTCGTGGTCCCCTCCGGCCTCAGACTGGCCGGGCCCCTTGCCTACTCAGCCTGGATAGCCGCCGCTCTTGGAATTGGGGGGCTGGCGTTTCTGATCGCCGCAGCGAGGATGCGCGAATCCGCCGTGTCCGCTGTCGGCAAGGTGATAGACGCCACCCGGTTACCCCAGAAGTGGAGAACGACGCTCAAGAACGCCGTTGCATCACTGGTGGATGGCGTCGCCTCTGTGAGAAGGTTCTACCGCGACGCAAGGGTGAACATGCTGTCTCTCCTGATCTGGGTGATGCAGGGTGCAATCCTTTCCCTCCTCCTGGAGGCGGCAGGTTCAAGCCTTCCCCTCTTGCTCTCCTTCACGGGGTCACTTCTGGTAACCATCTCTTTTGTTCTTCCAGGGGTCTCTGGGTATATTGACCGCGTCATCTGGGTGTGGGCACCTCTTCTCGCCGCTCTGGGCATAGCGTCGACGCAGGCTTACCAGATTGGTTTGGTCGTGCACTTGGTCAGCATAGCCTTCGTTCTAGCTCTGGCAGCCAGTTTCTCCTCTCTGCTCGGTTTCCGCGCACTGAATTATCTGCGGAGCCGGACTCCTGAGGAAACCCCTGAGCAATAGCTTATAGGGCTGGACTCCTGTCAAGGTTTTGGATGCATATGCTGCTATGTGGCCGGAAAAGTTAATAAAACTCTTCAAAAACGCTGAATAAACGGGGATGAGAGGATAGTATGGCAGTGCAAGCTCCCAATGCCGGCGCAACTCAGCCGGTGATTATTCTCAAGGAGGGGGCGGCCAGAAGCCGCGGAAGAGAAGCTCAGTCTTCCAACATAATGGTGGCGAAGATACTCTCTCAAACTCTGAGGACCTCGCTGGGTCCCAGGGGCATGGACAAGATGCTGGTCGACAGCTTCGGCGATGTGGTCATCACCAACGACGGGGCAACGATTCTGAAGGAGATGGACATCGAACATCCGGTAGGCAAGATGATGCTTGAGGTTGCGAAGGCTCAGGACGAAGAGGTTGGAGACGGGACGACGACCGTGGTTGTATTCGCCGGTGAGCTGTTGGGGAAGGCCGAGGACCTGATCGAGAAGGAAGTACATCCAACGGTCATCATCGATGGGTACAGGAAAGCGGCGGCAAAGAGCTTGGAGGTTCTGGATGAAATCGCCGTTTCGGTTGAACCCAGGGACCGCGAGGTTTTAGCACAGGTTGCCAAGACGTCCCTGGCGAGCAAGCTGGTTTCGGAGGAAGCAGACACCCTAGCCAAGATCGCTGTTGACGCTGTGCTCAAGGTCGTCGAGGAGAGCGAGGGAAAGTACACCGTTGACTTGGACAACGTCAAGGTGGAGAAGAAGGAGGGGCGGTCGCTCGATGACACCCGCCTGATAGACGGGATAGTTCTAGACAAGGAAGTGGTACACCCCGACATGCCGAAGCTCATTGAAAACCCCATGATTGCGTTGCTCGATGTCTCCCTCGAGATAGAGAAGACAGAGTTCGACGCTAAGATCAACGTGGAGTCACCGGAACAGATGAAAGCCTTTCTCAAACAGGAGGAGGACACGATGAAGTCCATGGTGGACAAGATAGCTGCGTCGGGCGCCAACTTGGTTCTATGCCAAAAAGGGATCGACGACCTCGTTCAACATTTCCTCGCTCGCAAGAAGATCATTGCTGTACGAAGAATAAAGAAGTCAGACATGGACAAATTGGCACTCGCCATAGGCGGCCGGCTCGTCAGTAGGATCGAAGACCTCTCGGAGAAAGACCTCGGAACAGCCAAACTCGTCGAGGAGAGACGGGTAGGAGAGGACAAGATGGTCTTTGTGGAGGGATGCAAGAACCCCAAGTCAGTGACCATACTAATCAGGGGGGGAACTCAGCGCATCGTGGATGAGGCTGAGAGATCGGTTCACGACGCCCTGAGCGTTGTGAGAGATGTGGTGATCGACGGAAAGCTCTTGGCGGGCGGGGGTGCTCCAGAAGCCGAGATCTCCCTTCGGCTCAGAGACTACGCCACTTCGCTGGCCGGAAAGGAGCAGCTGGCTGTCCAGACCTTTGCAGAAGCCATCGAGTCGGTGCCATCCCAGCTTGCGGAGAACGCAGGAATGGATCCGATCGAAACAATGGTGGAGTTGATGGCAAAACACAAGCAGGGTACCGAGTGGGCTGGAATAAGCGTCCATGAAGGCAAGATCACGGACATGTACAAGCTAAAGGTCTTCGAGCCTGCGCTTGTCAAGAAGCAAGCGATCAAGTCATCCGTCGAAGCCGCGTCGATGATACTGAAGATCGACGACGTCATAGCGGCTGGCAAGCTGGAATCGAAGGGACCGAGCGGCAAGGGCGAAGGCGAAGTTGGAGAGGAAGGAGAGGACTGACTTCTTCCAGCACCAGGGTATCACAAAGTATGAGCTCGCAAGAGTTCTAGGTGCTAGAGCCCTTCAACTCTCCATGGGCGCTCCCCCGCTAGTGAAGGTCACGCTCGACGAGTCCCTGATAGACATAGCTAGGAGAGAGCTAGAGGCGGGTATGCTGCCAGTCATCATCAGGCGAAGGATGCCAGACGGCCAGATGCAAGACGTTCCTCTCCAACACCTGATGGAACAATCGAAGAGTACGGATCTAGCCCCAAGCCAAGGTCTACTGCGTGGAGCTGGGTAGAATGAAGCCATTCCTAGATTTTCAATCCTTCTCCACGTCGGAGCCTTTCAACAGAAGTCCTTTCCAGCTTGAGGATGGTCATCGAGCCACTGGGCGGGCATGACGCGAAGCTCCTCGAATGACCGTTCAACTGCATTCGCGCCAGACTTCTTTTGAGCGACGATCAAAAGCTGTAAGTCGTTCTCCGGCACGGACCATACGAGGTTCTATCGATCGGAAGGCGAGTTATGCAAGCGATAACTCGCCCGGGACATGCTCTCACAAAACTTCGAGAGGTAGGCCTGAGGGATCTGCTCTCTGTGTTTCGGCACCAGATACGAAAGTCTTTTCATCTGAGGCTGAAAGAGGGAGGCCTAGGTTGACAGGAGCCCAGCTCGACCTGTCCTCATACCCCCTCCAAGCCGGCCTAACCCTGATGTCGGTTGCGGCCGCGATCGTCTGGCCGACATGGACCTAGGCATAAACCCTGAAAGTCGAGCCTGACGTGGTCGCGGACATGGCTCATCTGCCCCTACGGGACGAGGCATTTTACGGATGCACTTTCGGTCACAGCTTTGAACACACATCGAAACCTCGACAAACTCTCAACGAGGCAACTAGATGCAGCCAACGAGTTCACACCGCAGTTCCTAATAGCCAAGCCATGATGCGCTTTTTCTTGTCAATGATCGCAGCCCAAGAATACTGGTGGACATGGAAGTACGGTGTTGATGCATCACAAGACATTCTGGACTTGGAGAAAAGCGCGTGCACTGGATCCAAGACTCAAGATTACGGGATCGCCCGGCTTCTTGACAGGTCGTACATTGAGAAAGCTCGCTAGGGTCTGGGCAAGAATTGCGCCGCCGCTTGCCGGTCAGATCGAGCTTGACCTGGGTTGACCGGCTGATGGATCAAACGGAGTTCACCCTCACCCTTTTTCAATGAGCTTGAGACCGATGCCGATGACCAAGCCTCCGATCACAATCATAGCCGATCGATCGGTCTCAGTGTTTGGCGCTTGATATGAAAGTGTCCGCTGTATTGCCCGCTTGTCCGATCGGTCCATCGATTGAGGTCAGGAACCGGTGCTAGGCGCCAAGCCTAGCAGAGACGCACATGCTCGTTGGGTCCGATCATCGAAATCCAAGAGACAAAAGAGAAATAACATCCGGTATATGCTTCCTGATGTAATGACCGGGATGATCTAAGGCATGAGGATTCTGGCCGTCTCCTCGTACGGTGACGCTGAGCGTGGAGTCGAGGCGCTCGTTCCTCTCCAGCTGGGGAGACGTTTCGTTGAACGGGGTCACAGCGTCGACCTGCTTTTGCCTCGGCCTGCCAGGGGTGGATCGTGGCCTCGCGAGAGAGATGGGGTCAGAATACTTTCCTCGGCGGCGGTCAGGGCTCCCAGGATATATCTTGCGAGCTATTTTGCATCTGGTGTTCCGACAATTGTCTCGCTGGCGCGGGGGAGAAATTACGACGTTATACATTGCTTTTGCTCTCTGCCTGCCTTCATGTCAGTGACGGCGAAAAGAACATCGGGGCTAGAGGCTCTCATCGATTTCTATCATTGGGAACCCTGGGAAACGCTCCAGATCTATCTCAGCAAGTGGAGACCAAATGATGTCAGAGCAAGGCTCTCGAAGTACATAGTTGGCGAGGCTGCGAGAAGCTGCGACATCGTGGTGGCCTCTTCCATCGAGCTGGCTCGGCAGCTTGCGTCGCTGGGCGCCCGCAACGTAGAGGTCGTCCCCTACGCGGTCGACGTTGATCGGTTCACAGGTTCAGCCGCTGGTCAGCAGGTCAGAGATGAGTTTGTCTTGAAGGAGCCTGTTGTGCTCTTCTCAGGAAAACTCCACACTTTGGCGCGCGTGGACAAGGTGATCAGG